>Ga0335082_10008921_pt1 | contig 10908 bp, 11 predicted proteins | sample Lox_Sample_41_FD_206718 | JGI IMG/M metagenome (GOLD analysis project Ga0335082, IMG submission 206718) | Soil microbial communities from Loxahatchee National Wildlife Refuge, Florida, United States - Lox_Sample_4.1 | ecosystem: Environmental > Terrestrial > Soil > Wetlands | place: USA... | reverse complement strand
GCTGGCGAGCGCCCGCAAAACCTTCACGGCCTGCGCGATGATTTCAGGGCCGATGCCGTCGCCGGCGAGAACTGCAATTTTCATTCGTTGCTCTGGGACGGAAATTGCCTAGCCGAACAGCCAGGGTTGCTCGGCGCGGCGCCGCGCCTCGAACGCGCGGATCTTGTCGGCGTGGCGCAGCGACAAGCCGATGTCGTCGAGGCCGTTCAACAGGCAGTGTTTCCTGTGCGCGTCGACATCGAACGCAATCTGCGTCGGGCCATCCGGCGTGATCACCATCTGGCGCTCCAGGTCGATGGTGAGCCTGTAACCGGGGAAGGCGTTCACCTCGTTGAACAGATGATCGATGCGCATCTCGTTGAGCACGATCGGCAACAGGCCGTTCTTGAAGCAGTTGTTGTAGAAGATATCGGCGAACGAAGGCGCGATCACCGCGCGAAAGCCGTAATCGGTCAGGGCCCAGGGCGCATGCTCGCGGCTGGAACCGCAGCCGAAGTTCTTGCGCGCGAGCAGGATGCTCGCGCCCTTGTAGCGCGGCTGGTTCAGCACGAAATCCGGGTTGAGCGGACGCTTCGCGCTGTCCATGCCCGGCTCGCCCACGTCCTTGTAGCGCCACGCGTCGAACAGGTTGGGGCCGAAGCCCGAGCGCTTGATCGACTTCAGGAACTGCTTCGGGATGATCGCGTCGGTGTCGACGTTTGCGCGGTCGAGTGGCGCGACGATTCCGTTCAGTACGGTGAATTTTTCCATGGCCTCAGCGCCAGCTGCGTACATCGACAAAATGCCCGGCGATCGCCGCCGCGGCCGCCATTTCCGGGCTCACCAGATGCGTGCGCCCGCCGGCGCCCTGGCGACCTTCGAAATTGCGGTTCGACGTCGAAGCGCAGCGCTCGCCCGGCTCGAGGCGGTCTGCGTTCATCGCCAGGCACATGGAGCACCCCGGCTCGCGCCACTCGAAGCCCGACTCCCTGAACACGCGGTCCAGTCCCTCCTGTTCGGCCTGGGCCTTCACCAGCCCGGAGCCCGGTACCACCATCGCGATACGAACATTGGCGGCGACGCGCTTGCCGCGCACCATCGCCGCCGCCGCGCGCAGATCCTCGATGCGCGAATTGGTGCAGGAGCCGATGAATACCTTGTCGAGGCGTATGTCCTCGATGCGCATGTTCGGCTTCAGCCCCATATAGATCAGCGCGCGCTCCATCCCCTCGCGCCGGGTCGGATCCTTCTCCTTGTCCGGATCGGGCACGCGCGCGTCCACCGCCACCACCATCTCCGGCGAGGTACCCCAGGTGACCTGCGGTTTGATCTCACGCGCGTCCAGCCGCACGACGCGATCGAACTGCGCGCCCGGGTCGGATGTGAGGGTGCGCCAATAGGCGACCGCTCGGTTCCAGTCTTCGCCGCGCGGCGCGAACGGACGCCCCTTGAGATAGGCGACGGTGACATCGTCCACGGCGATCATGCCCGCGCGCGCGCCCGCCTCGATCGCCATATTGCACAGGGTCATGCGCCCTTCCATGCTCTGGGCGCGGATGCTGCTGCCGGCGAATTCGATGGCGCAGCCGGTTCCGCCGGCAGTGCCGATCCGGCCAATGATGGCAAGCGCGACGTCCTTGGCGGTGACGCCGCGCGCGAGCGGGCCCTCCACCGCGACCAGCATATTCTGCATTTTCTTCTGCACCAGGCACTGCGTCGCGAGCACGTGCTCGACTTCCGAGGTGCCGATGCCATGCGCGAGGCAGGCGAAGGCGCCGTGGGTGCTGGTGTGCGAATCGCCGCATACCACCGTCATCCCTGGCAGCGTCGCACCCTGCTCGGGCCCGATCACATGCACGATGCCCTGGCGCCGGTCGAGAAAAGCGAAATACGCCTTGGCGCCGTATTCGCGCATGTTCGCGTCGAGGGTCTCCACCTGCAGGCGCGAGATCGGATCCTTGATGCCCTCGTTCCAGTTGGTGGTCGGCGTATTGTGATCGGCCGTGGCCACAATGGAATCGACGCGCCAGGGTTTGCGCCCGGCCAGCCGCAGGCCCTCGAACGCCTGCGGGCTGGTGACCTCATGCACCAGGTGACGATCGATATACAGCAAAGCGGTGCCGTCATCTTCGGCGTGCACTACGTGGCTCGCCCAAAGCTTGTCGTACAGGGTCTGCGGCATGATTGGAAATCGGGTTGAACAGTTTGGAATTATGCCACGGAAAACAGGCATTTGGAGTAGAAAATGACACTGGAAACGCTGGCCGCGCGCAGCGGGCCGCGGGCGTTGGACTCAGACGTGCGCAGGCCGCAGCTTCCACTGCAGCAGTGCGTAGCCGGCGAGGGCCGCGGCCGCCGCTGCGCTGAATGTCCATGCCGGGCCTGCGCTCTCCCAGCCCAGTCCGGATAACGAACTGCCCAGCACGCCGCCCGCCCCGAACGATACCGACAGATAGATCGCCTGCCCGCGCACCTGATGCGCGCCTTGAAACCAGCGGTGCATCGCCGCTACCGCGGCGGCATGATAGGCGCCGAAGCTCAGTCCGTGCAGCACCTGTGCAACCAGCAGGACCGCTGCCGAGTCGACGCCCCAGCCGATCATGAGGAAGCGCGCGGCCGCTGCGGCAAAACACACGCGCAGGATGGCGGAAACTGAGTAACGCCGCATCAGCGTCGGCATCAGCAGGAACACGATGATTTCGGCGATTACGCCAAGGCTCCACATCCACCCCACCGCCGCCGTGCTATAACTGTGCGCGACCAGGTAGAGCGAATAGAACGCATATAGCGGACCGTGGGCGACGGCCATCAGAAAACATGCGCCGAGGAGCGCCGCCACCTCCGGGCGCCTCAGGATGTGCCATACGTGCTCGGACTGGGCGTGGCCGGCGCCCGCCGGCGCCTCCGGCAGCGCAAGCGCGCAGGCCCAACTGAGCGCATAGGTCGCGAGGACCATCCACAACAGACCCGCAACCGGCAGCGCGTCGAGCGCGTAGCCGACCAGCGTCACCGTGACGATGAAGCCCACCGAACCCCACAGGCGAATGAGGCCGTAGCTGCTGGACGCGCGGCGCAGGTGCGACAGCGTCAGCGACTCCGCCAGCGGCATCGATGCGCTGGTGAAAAATCCTGTTGCCAAGAGCAAGGCAAACAGGCCCCAGAAGGATTGCACGAAAAAGAAACCAGTGAAGCAGGCCCCGCCCAGCACCAGCGTGGCGCCGATAATGCGCACGCGCCGCTGCGTGCGGTCCGCCACCCAGCCCCAGAAATTCGGCCCGACCACGCGCAACAGCGAGCCCAGCGAAAGCAGCACGCCGATTTGCGCCGCTGCCAGCCCTAACGAAGCCAGATACAGGCTGAAATACGGGGCCGAGGTACCGACGTAGGCAAAGTACGCGAAATAGAAGGCGGACAGGCGCCAGTACGGTACAGGCATGGGCAGGACAGGCGTTGAATAGGGAAGTCCGGATCGCGGTGGCGCGCGGCCGCAGCATAGCGCACTTCGCTGGCGCATTCACTTAGCCAGCGCCCCCTTCACGGCGGCAACGGCGTTCGCGGCATGCCGGCCGAACCGGACGGACTCCGCTGCTCGGACCGCAGCGACTAGGCCATTTGGCTAGTTCTCTTTCCCGAGGTAAACACCTAGGATCGCGGCAATGGTGCCACCCAGGGAACCGATCGAGCAATCTCCGACCGCGGAGTAATCATGACGAAGCGCCTAAATGCCCTATTCGCCCTGACGTTCGTGGCAGGCGCCGCCCTGGCACAAGCGCCGACGGCCGGTCCGGCTCGCGGCGCGACCGGCGCTTTTGCCGCGGCAAGCGGCGGAATGACCGCCGGCATGGTCGCGGCGGCCGCCGCGGTGGCCGCAATCGCGGTCGCTGCGTCCACTTCCAACGGCGATGGCCAAGCGGCAAGCACGACCACCGCACGATAAGCGGAAATGAACGCGGACGAGTTCACGAACATCGCCATGATCACATTGCTGGCATTGTGGATTGCCTTCCTGCTTATCGCGGGTTTCTGCGCGCTCGCATGCTCCGGATACCTGCGCCCGGGCAAAGGCGCGCGCGCACAGGCGCCCACTCGATCCGATGAAATTACGGAAGACGAGCCGCGACGCTGTTTCAACGCGGCCGCAGACCTCCAATGAGCAACGCTGGCGACAGCGTTGCAAAGAATCCGTCGCAACCGGCCCAGGAACGAGCTCCGGGATGTCGCCGCCGCAGCGGGTCGGTGCGGGAACGAAACGGCCGGGTCCTCCTCCCCTGGCCTGAATAGAACCCGCACTTCGGATCGGGCAGCGCATTGTTGAACGCGCTGTGAATGGCTCGTTTCTCCTCTTTAGCCCCTGCTAGCCAGGGGCATTTTTTTGCAAGGCGCGGGCGCGGGACCGGCGCGCACTGAGCGAATGCCTACCCGCGTTGAAATCTGCTCTAGGCCTCTTCGGGGTCCGGATCGTCGACGGGTTTGGGCGCATGCTGCGCGGTGAACGCGCGGCCGCTTGCGCGCGCGGCGATCTTCGGCGTCGGCGTGCTGACGTCGGCATTCTGGGCGCGTTGCCGCAACGCATGATCGGCGAGCACTAGAGCCAGCATCGCTTCCGCGATTGGCGTGGCGCGAATGCCAACACACGGATCGTGGCGGCCGTGGGTCTCCACCATCACGGCTTCGCCCTTCTTGTTGATCGAACGGCGCGCAAGCCGGATGCTGGATGTGGGCTTGATCGCAAGGTTCACCAGCAGGTCCTGCCCGGTGGAAATGCCGCCGAGGATGCCGCCTGCATTGTTGGACAGGAACCCCTGAGGCGTCAGTTCATCGGAGTGCTCGCTGCCCTTCTGTTCGATCGCGGCGAAGCCGGCGCCGATTTCCACGCCTTTCACCGCGTTGATGCCCATCATGGCATAGGCGATGTCGGCGTCCAGCCGGTCGTACACCGGTTCGCCCCAGCCCACCGGCACGCCTTCGGCGATGACCGTGATTTGCGCGCCGCAGGAGTCGCCCGATTTGCGCAGCGCATCCATATATGCCTCCAGCGCCGGCACCGCAGCCATGTCAGGCACGAAGAAAGGATTCTGGTCGACGGCGCTCCAGTCCTTGAACGCGATCTTGTTCGACCCGAGCTGCGATAAATAGCCGCGCACGATGACACCGAAACGCTGACTTAGCCATTTCTTCGCAATCGCACCGGCCGCGACCCGCACCAGCGTCTCGCGCGCCGACGCCCGACCGCCGCCGCGATAATCGCGGATCCCGTATTTCTGCCAATAGGTATAGTCGGCGTGTCCGGGGCGGAAGCTCTCGGCGATGTTGCCGTAATCCTTGCTCTTCTGATCCTCGTTGCGCACCAGCAGGCCGATGGCCGTGCCGGTAGTGCGGCCTTCGAATACGCCGGAAAGGATTTCCACTCGGTCCGCCTCGCGCCGTTGGGTGACATGGCGCGAGGTGCCGGGGCGCCTGCGGTCGAGCTCGCGCTGGATATCGACTTCGGACAGCTCCAGTCCGGGCGGGCAACCGTCGACCACGCAACCATAGGCCGGGCCATGCGACTCACCGAATGAAGTCACGCAGAATGATCTTCCCAGGGTGTTGCCGGACATGGTTATCGCTCGCGAAATTGCCGTCTCGAGTTTAACATACCGCTCATCACGGCCAAGCCGGCGCTGCCGTGATCCGTCGCGCGGTTGGGCCGGCGCGGCTGGTCGAATCGTGCGGAGCGCGACGCATCCGCTGGTCTTTGCCGGCCATCTGAAGGAGAAACACCTGTGCCGAACGCACCGACGCCCGCCACGGCGGGAGACTACGATTGGCCCGGCCTCGTCGACGAATTGAACCGGCTGTTGCGCCTGAAGACCACGCCTGTCGGCATGAAGCTGTTCGAGCGTGCCGAGGACATGCTCGCCATCCCGAAGCTGCGCCGCCCCAGCGCAATCCACACCACCGATCAGATCGTTGCGCAGGCCGCGCGGCTGGGCTTTACCGTGGGCATCACCCGCGATGACCTGGTCGGCGCGCAGTGCGGCGCGGTCATCGGCCTCGCCGCGCAGGACGAGGAATGGCGCTCGGGCAGGCGCATGGCGGGTGTATGGTTCGCCACCGAAGCCGATTCGGCCGCGCACCAGCGCGCCATGGATGTCGTGCCGCACGGAAAGTACCGCGCCATGGTGGTGTCGCCCCTCGCGAGCGGCCGGCTCGCCCCCCCAGACATCTGTCTTGTCTATGCAACGCCGGGGCAGATGATCATCTTCATTAACGGCCTGCAGTGGTCCGGCTACAAGAAACTGGACTGGAGCGTGGTGGGCGAATCGGCCTGCGCGGATTCCTGGGGCCGCGCGCTCGCCACCGGCGAGCCCAGCCTGTCCATTCCCTGCTACGCCGAACGGCGCTACGGCGGCGTGCTCGATGACGAGATGCTGATCGCACTGCCGCCGGGCTACCTGCCCAAGGCGATCGCCGGCATGCGGGCGCTGTCGGCGAACGGCCTGCGCTACCCGATACCGCAATACGGTATCCAGGCGGACGTTCGCGCAGGCATGGACGCGAGCTATCCGGCGCGCAAGTAGCAGCGGCGCCCCGCCGCACGCGGCGCTTGTCATTCCGCGCGACGGGTATCTGCCGCGCAACTGTGCAAGGCAGATCCCTGGGCCTCGGGCCCTGGAATGACGTCAGGTCGGCGAATCCTTTATGTAGCCCTTGAGCATGCGGTTCTCGAATGCCTGCTCCTCCAGTACCGCCCGCGCCACGTCATGAAACGAAAGCACGCCGACGAGCGTATTGCCTTCCATCACCGGCATATAGCGGATGTGGTGCTCCAGCATTACGCTGCGCAGTTCGTCCACCTCGACGTTCGGCGCAATGGTCTTTGGATTCTTCACCATGATGGCGTCCACACGCATGCCCTGGATCGATCCGTTGTTCTTGTGCAATGCCTGCAGGACTTCGCGAAACGTCAGCATGCCCACCAGCCGCCCCTGGCTCATCACCACCAGCGAGCCGATGTCCTTCTCGGCCATGACATTGATGCCGTCGCTCACCATGCCGTCCGGCGCAATCGTGATCAGCAGGTTGCCTTTGATTCTGAGTATTTCCCGCAGCTGCATGATGTTCTCCTCCCGAAAGAACGAACTACAGTTTAGACCATGGCGCAGGCCGGTGCCACCCCGAAAAAACCAGGGACCGTTGGCGCCTGCGCATGCCCGCCGGGACGACACGCCGCACGATCCGAGCTTATACTTGCAGGGAATCGCGGCTCCGGCCGCAAATCCAGTCGAACGAAAACAGGATTGACGAATTGCGCGACGAGCGAACATCACCAGGTCCCTGCTGCCGATGCGGACTAACATGCACGTCGTAGAGCGCTTCGCCGATTTCGCGCTGTCGTTTCGCGGCCAGCCAATTCCCGCGCAGGCGCTGCACCACGCCAAGCGCGCGGTGATCGACTGGCACGCCGCGCTCCTGCCCGGCGCGGTGACGGCGCCGGCGACGCTGCTCGAGCACGCGCTCGCGCAGGACCTGGACCGCGGCGGCGCGCGGCTCGCACTGGGCCGCAGAGCCACTGCGAGGACGGCCGCGCTGATCAACGCCACCGCGGCGCATACGATGGAAGTGGACGATATCTACCGCGACGCGATCTACCATCCCGGCGCGCCTACCATCGCCGCCGCCCTGGCGGTAGCCGAGGAAAGCGGCGCGAGCGGCGAGGAATTCCTGCGCGGCGTCATCGTCGGCTATGAAATCTCGACGCGCATCGGCGTGGCCATGGGCCGCGCGCATTACCGCTACTGGCACAACACCGGCACCATCGGCAGCTTCGGCGCGGCTGCCGCCGCGGCTGCGATCCTTGGCCTGGACGCGACGCGCTTCGCGCATGCCCTCGCCACGGTCACGACTTTCGCTGCCGGACTGCAGCAGGCATTCCGCATGGACTCCATGTCGAAGCCGCTGCATGCGGGACACGCCGCCGAAGCCGGATTGCTCGCCGCGCTCGCAGCGGGCGCCGGGGTCACGGGCTCGCTCGATGTGATCGAAGGCGTGGCGGGCTTCGGCCGCGCGATGAGCGACGCTCCCGACTGGGACAGAGCAACGGCCACGCTCGGCACCGATTTTCACATTACGCGCATGACATTCAAGAACCACGCCTGCTGCGGCCACACTTTCGCCGCCATCGACGGCGCGCTCGAACTGCAGCGCCGCCTCGGGATAGGCGCCGCCGACATCGCCCGCGTCGCGGTGGGAACCTACCGCCCTGCGCTGGAAGTAGCCGGCTATCAACATCCCTCGACACCGGCCGAGGCGCGCTTCAGCCTCAAGTACGTCGTCGCCACAGCCCTGACCCACGGCAGCGTGCGCCTCGCTGCATTCGAGCCGGCGCGACTCGCCGATCCCGCGACCCGGGCGCTGATGGACAAGATCGACGTGTCGGTCGATGCCGAACTCGATGCGGCCTTCCCCGCGCAGCGCGCCGCGCGCATCGCGATCGAAACAAAGGACGGCCGCCGCGGCGCATACCTGCAACCGACGCGCAAAGGCGACCCCGACTTGCCGCTCTCCGACGGCGAACTCAGAGAAAAATTCCTCGAGCTGGGCGCGCCGATTGTGGGCGACACGGCGGCGCGCGCACTGGTAGCGCGGTTGTGGGCGCTGGAGCTGCAGCCTTCCGTTCGAAGCTAGGGCAGGCCGCGCCGGGCTATTTCGCCGGCCGGTTTACCAAAAAGATTCCGGCGCCCACCAGCACCGCGGCACCGAGGAACGCCGCGGATATCGGCTCGGACAGGATCATCACGCCGAAGGCAACGCCGAACAGCGGCGTGAGGAAGGAGAATACCGCGAGCCTGCCGGCGAGATAGCGCGTCAGCAGCCAGAACCAGGCGAGATAACTGGCAAAGGCGACAATCACGCCCTGATAGGCGAGACTCGCCACAACCTTGGGCGTGAGCGCGATGACGCCCGGCTCGCCGGCAGCCAGCGACGCCAGCGGCAGCGCCAGCGCCGATATGCCGAGCTGATAGAACAGCGTCTTGGTCGCGCTTGCCGAAGTCAGCCTGGTCGATCGTATGGTCACCGTGGTCGCGGCCCACAGCGCCGCGGCGACCACGCCGAAGACATCACCGGTCAGGGTCGAACCCCTGGCGGTGCTGAAGCCATCGGCGAAAGCCAGCGCCACGCCGAGGAACGCCAGCGCCACGCCGGTCCACTGCGCCGCGTTGAGGCGCTCGCCCGGGACGAACCATTGCAGCCCGAGCGCGGTGAAACAGGGCGCGAGATAGATGAATACGACCATGCGCGAGGCCGCGGTATAGCCCAGACCCACGTAGATGAACACGAACTCCGCGGCGAACAGCGCGCCCGCCGCCATGCCGCCCGCGAGCGTCCCGTCCCGGCGGAACAGCGGAATGCCGCGCAGCCGCGCCCAGGCGAGGAGCAGCGCCGTGGCGATGATGGAGCGCAGGCCCGCCTGCATGATGGGGGAGATGCCGGCCGCGGCGACCTTGATCGTGATCTGGTTGAACCCCCAGCACATGCACAGCACGAGCATCGTCGAGACCGCCAGTACGTCTGCGGGTTTGCGCGCGGATGACACTATCGATGCTTTGCCGGCCTGAACAAGGCGGGATGCGCCGCGCTACCTCAGCCCGAGCTGCGCCGCAATCGGCTGCGCGGGGTAATGAAACGGGATCGGCCCGTCGGGTTCGGCGTGGATGAACTGGCGCACGATCGGATTGTCGGAAGCAAGCATCGCCTCCGGCGCGCCTTCTCCGACGACCACGCCGTCGGCGATGACATACAGATAATCCACCAGCTTGAGCGATTCGCTCACGTCGTAGGTGACGATAATCGAAGTCGTACCGAGCGCGTCGTTCAGGCGGCGGATCAGATCGGCGATGACGTTGAGCGAAATCGGGTCGAGTCCGGCGAACGGCTCGTCGTACATCGCCAGCATCGGGTCGTGCACGATGGCGCGCGCGAGGGCGACCCGGCGCGCCATGCCGCCGGAGAGTTCGCTCGGCATGAGATTGCGCGCGCCGCGCAGGCCGACCACATGCAGCTTCATCAGAATCAGCGAGCGGATCAGCTCCTCCGGCATGTCGGTGTTCTCGCGCAGCGGAAACGCGATGTTTTCGTAAACCGACAGGTCGGTGAACAGCCCCCCCGCCTGAAACATCATGCCCAGCTTGCGCCGCAGGCGGTACAGGCTGTCGGTATCGAGCTCGTGCACCACCCGGCCGTCGATCGTCACCGAGCCCTGTGCCGGCCTCTCCTGCCCGCCGATCAGCCGCAGCAGGGTGGACTTGCCGCAGCCGCTCGCCCCAAGAATGGCGACAACCTTGCCGCGCCGAATCTTGAGGTTGAGCCCTTTCAGCACCGCGCGTTCGCCGTAGTTGAACTTGACGTCGCGGATTTCGACTAAGTTATCGGTAGTGGGGTTCATCGATGAATTGTGCGGCGGCGCGTACGGAGCGATTCTACACGGCTTCCCGCGGGGCGAGGCGCATTCCGGGCGCACGGCACCCCTCCGCGCCCCCACGGCGTATAGTTTCGGCCCGGGGAAAGGAAATGGACATGGACAGGCGCAACTGGCTCAAGGTGCTGGCGTCGGCGCCGCTGGCAGGCATCGCCGGGTCGTGGCCGGCTATCGCAAAAGGGGAAAGAACCGTGGAAGAACTGCAGAACAATTGGAAGTCGCTGCTCGCCGAAGGGGCAGACGTCGCAAACAGCAGCGAACCGCTGAAGCTGGCCGATGCGGAATGGAGGAAGCGCCTCTCGCCGGCGGCCTACGACGTGCTGAGGCGCGAAGGCACCGAGCGCTCCGGGACCAGCCCGCTTGATCGTGAGAAGCGCCCGGGCGTGTTCGTATGCGCCGGTTGCCGCCTGCCGCTGTTCACTTCGGCGATGAAATTCGACAGCGGCACCGGATGGCCCAGCTTCTTT
>Ga0335082_10008920_pt1 | contig 10908 bp, 7 predicted proteins | sample Lox_Sample_41_FD_206718 | JGI IMG/M metagenome (GOLD analysis project Ga0335082, IMG submission 206718) | Soil microbial communities from Loxahatchee National Wildlife Refuge, Florida, United States - Lox_Sample_4.1 | ecosystem: Environmental > Terrestrial > Soil > Wetlands | place: USA: Florida... | reverse complement strand
TGCGTCGTGGGGGAGGGATCGGTCTGGCCCTGTGGATCGCTGCACTCGTGGCGGCGCCTCCGGCCGCAGCGGCCGCTTCGGCGCGCGCGGCCGACGAGCGCGCCGAAGCGCGTGCCGCGCCCCAAGCCTCCTACGAGACGCGCCTGCTCGAGCTGGTGAACTACGAGCGCAGCCGCCGCGGCCTGCGGCCGCTGCGGCCGAGGGCGTGCGCCGACGCGTACGCTGCACGCTGGTCGAGCTACCTGGCGCGCAACGAGGTCTTCCGCCACCAATCGCTCGCGCCGATGCTCCGCTCGTGCGGCGCGCGCCAGGTGGGCGAGAACATCGGCAACGGCAGCGTGTCGGCCGAAGCGATGATGAAGGTCTGGATGGCGTCCGCGATGCACCGCGCGAACATCCTGAACCCGCGCTTCGGCTTCATCGGGCTCGGCGCCGCCCGCTCGAGCAGCGGGCGCTGGTACGCCGTCCAGGACTTCGTGGGGTTCTGATCGGTCAGGTCTCCGAGAGACCGCGCACCATCAGGATCTTGCCGGAGCGCACCAGCTCGCGCAGGCCGAACGGGCGCAGCAGCGCGATGAAGGCGTCGAGCTTCTCGCTCGAGCCGAACACGCGCAGCATCAGCGACTCCTGCCCGTAGTCCGTCACCCGGGCGCCGAAGTTCTCGGCGATCTGCAGGATCTGCGTGCGGTCGGCGAGCTCGGCCTTCAGCTTCACCAGCGCGATCTCGGTCTCGTAGGCGTCGTCGCCGGTGTGGTCGACGGCGTGCACCACGTCCACCAGCTTCGCGAGCTGCTTGATGATCTGCACGAGCGTGCCGCGGTCGCCGCGGCAGGTGATCGTCATGCGCGAGAAGTCGCCCTCGGCGGTGGGCGAGACCACGAGGCTCTCGATGTTGTAGCCGCGCCGTGCGAACACCAGCGCCACGCGCACCAGCACGCCCGGCTTGTTGTTGACGTACAGCGAGATGGTGTGGACGTCGTCCGCGGCGATCCGCAGGGCGGGCTCAGGTGCTGCCAACCGGCTTCTCCAGTCTGCGCTTGGGCGGGTCGATGATCATGTGCGAGACCGGCGCGCCGGCCGGGATCATCGGGAAGACGTTGTCCTCCTTCATCACCTCGGCCACCACCACGGCGGGAGCGTTCTTGACCGCGCGCGCCGCCTTCAGCTTGCGGTCGATGTCCGCCGGCCGGCCGATCCGGAAGGCTGCGATCCCGTAGGACTCGGCGAGCTTCACGAAATCGGGGTTGCCCTCCAGGTCGACGCCCGACAGGCGGTTCTCGTAGAACAGCTCCTGCCACTGGCGCACCATGCCCAGGTAGTTGTTGTTGATGATCAGGCAGCGCGCCGCGACCTTGTGCACCGCCGCGGTGGCCAGCTCGGCCATCGTCATCTGGAAGCCGCCGTCGCCCACCACGGCCCACACCTCGGCCTCGGGGCGCGCGAACTTGGCGCCGATCGCCGCGGGCCAGCCGAAGCCCATCGTGCCGGCGCCTCCCGACGTGATCCAGTGTCGGTTGGCGGTGGTCTTGCAGAACTGCGCCGCCCACATCTGGTGCTGGCCCACGTCGGCGGTGATCACCGCCTTGCCCTCGGTCAGGTGGTGCAGCCGGTCGAGCACCTGCTGGGCGCGCAGGCCGCCCTTCTTCGGGTACTTGAGCGGGTACTGGCGTCGCCAGGCGGCGCATTGCTTCAGCCACGCCGCGGTGTCGCCGGGCTCGACCAGCGGGATCAGGTCCTCGAGCACGAGGCGCGCGTCGCCCTCCAGGCACACATCCGGGCGCACCACCTTGTTGAACTCGGCCGGGTCGATGTCGATGTGGATCTTGCGGGCGCGCGCGCAGAACTCGTCGACCTTGCCGGTCACGCGATCGTCCCAGCGCGCGCCGATCGCCATGATCAGGTCGCAGTGGATCACCGCCTTGTTGGCGTAGGCGGTGCCGTGCATGCCCATCATGCCGAGGTGCAGCGGGTGGGTCTCGTCGGCCGCGCCCTTGCCGAGCAGCGTGTTCACGATCGGCGCGCGCAGCCGCTCGGCGAGCTGGACGACCGCCTTGCCGGCGTCGGAGATCACCGCGCCGTGGCCGACGTAGAGCAGCGGGCGCTCCGCCTCGCGCAGCATGCGGGCGGCGATCTCGAGGCCGGCCGGGTCGGCGCGCCCCGGGACGCGGTAGCCGGGCAGGTCGACCGACTCCACGAAGGGCGCATCGCAGGGCGCCGAGCTCACGTCCTTCGGCACGTCGACCAGCACTGGCCCCGGGCGCCCGGTGGTCGCGATGTGGAAGGCCTCGCGCATCACGCGCGGGATGTCGCGCGGGTCGCGCACCAGGTAGCTGTGCTTCACCACCGGATAGGTGATGCCGGTGACGTCGGCCTCCTGGAAGGCGTCCTTGCCCAGGTTCACCTGGTTCGTCTGGCCGGTGATCACGATGATCGGCGACGAATCCATGAGGGCGGTGAGCAGCCCGGTCACGGTGTTGGTGGCGCCGGGTCCCGAGGTCACCAGCACCACCCCGGGACGACCGGTGGCGCGCGCGAAGCCGTCCGCCATGTGGGTGGCGCCCTGCTCGTGGCGAACCAGCACCAGCTTGATGGGGGAGTCGACCAGCGCATCGAAGATCGGGATCGCGGCCCCGCCGGAGAGCCCGAAGATGTACTCGACGCCCTCGCGCTCGAGGCACTGAACGAGCTTCTCGGCTCCAGTCGGGAGCTTGCCGGACATGGGGTCGAGCCTCCTCTCGGGTGCGCGCAGCATAGAAGAGGCGTCTTGGGGCGGCAAATCGGCGCTCGACTGGAGGAGCCGGTCCAGAAGACAACGTTGTGCGAGCCAGATCCTCCGCCGTGGCTTCGAGCAGGGTCGCAAGAGGCGAGCACAAGAGCCGATTCATGCGCCCCTTGGGGACCGGCTAGGAAAGCACGGAATCGACCGGATCGAGCTCGGACGCCTCGGCACGCAGGCGCTCGCCGAACGCCGCGGCTCGCTCGGCGAGCAGCTCGTTGCCGAGCACGGCGTCGAGGGCTTCTGCCAGGCGCTCGCGCGTGAGGCTGCGGCGCCGGATCGGGGGCGGCCCGAGGCCGAGCCGCTCGACGCGGCGGCCCCAGTAGTGCTGGTCGCCGAAGTGGGGGACCGCGATCTGGGGCACGCCGGCGCGCGCCGCCGTGGTGGTGGTGCCGGCGCCCGCGTGGTGGACCACCGCCGCCACGCGCCGGAACAGCGCGGCGTGCGCGACCGAGGAGATCGCGAGCGTGCCCTCGGGCAGCGCACCCTCGCCGAGCGCCGCCCAGCCCGCGCCGATCAGGAGGCGAGCGCCGACGCCGGCGGCGGCCTCGAGCACGAGCCGCGTGGTCGCGGCCGCGTCGGGGTCGGGCATGCTCCCGAAGCCGACGTACACCGGAGGCGGTCCCTCCTCGAGGAAGCCCTCCAGCTTCGCCGGGAGCGGCGCTTCGTGCATCGAGTGCAGGCAGGGCACCTGTCGCACCGCGACCGGCGCGTCGGCGGGCGCCGGCGCGAGCGCGCGGTCGGCGGCCAGGATCGGGCGCTCGGTCATCAGGTAGCGCCAGCCGTCCTCGACGGGACGCAGGCCCAGCCGGACGCGGTGGCGGTTCACCAGTCGACGCAGGAATGCGTCGAGCAGCGGAGCGCTGAGCGACCAGCTGATCCGGTTCAGCAGGCGCGGCAGCGACTGGTGGGTGACGACGACCGAGGGATGCTCGGCCGAGGGGATCAGCGCCGGGCAGTAGAGGATGAAGCGATACGGAATGCCGTGGAGCTCGGCGCAGCTGGCGGCGGCCAGCGACAGGCTCGCGGCGACGATGCGCTCGGCGCCCGCGGTGGCCTGCGGCAGGCAGGCGAACTGGGCGTCCAGGCACGCCGCCAGGTAGCGGCCCGCCTCGATCACGGCGCGGGGGGTCGCTCCGATCAGGGCGCTGGCGTGGGCGGCCAGGTAGTCGCGCAGCGAGCCGCCGACGGGAACGAAGGAGATGCCCCGCTCGGCGGCGTCGGCGGCGAAGTCGGGCGGGGCGCACAGCCGCACCCGATGCCCCGCGCGGACGAGCCGTGCCGCGAGCTCGAACATCGGGTGGACGTCGCCGCGGCTTCCCTCGGCGACCAGCGCGATCCGCATGCAAGGCGCCTCCCGGTGGCTCCGCTCGCATCGAGGGACCGCTCGGCGCGCTTGAGCCGGCATCAGGCTGGCGGCACCGTCCGCCGATCAGGAGTGGCGCGCACCTGGGAGCCGCGCCGATGCCCGACGCAGAGATCGCACGCCTCCGGCTGCTGCTGGTGGAGCCCGACCGCGCGGGCGGCGCCCGCCTGGCGGAGGAGCTGCGCGCGCGCGGGCTGCTGGTGGAGCACTGCACGGACGTGCTCGCCGGCCTGCGCTTCCTCCGCGGGCGCGGCGCGGACGCCGTCGGGCTCGCCACGCCGCTCTCGGATGCGGACTGGATCGCCGCGGCGGCCGCGCTCAAGGAGGGGCCCGCGCCGCCGGCCCTGCTGGTGCTCGACGGGACGGGGCAGGGGACCCAGCTGGCGCGCATCCTCCCGGCCGAGCGCGCGCCCGACGCGGTGCTCGCCAAGCCGGTCGCCGCCGCGAAGCTGCTGATCGCGCTGGTGGAGGCGCTGCAGTGGCAGGACGCGCGCGCCGAGCTGCCCGCCGGGCCGAGCTTCCCGGAGCTGCTCGTGGCGCTGCGCGAGGGCGGCGAGACCGGCGTGCTCGAGGTGCGTGCCGACGGCCTGTGCACGCGCATCGCGCTGCGCGGCGGTGCGCCGGTCTTCGCCGACGGGGGCGCGCTGCGCGAGACGCTCGGACGCATGCTGCTGCGGCGCGGCGCGATCGACGAGGCCGACTACCTGCGCGTCATCGAGCGCATGACCGAGCGGCTGATCGAGAACGAGGCGACGCGCATGGGCGAGGTCCTGGTGGAGCTCTCGCTGCTGACACAAGACGAGGTGTTCGACGCGCTCTCCGCGCAGGTGCTCGAGAAGGTGATCGGCTGCTTCCGCTGCGAGCGCTTCGCCCACCACTTCGAGCCGCGCGAGTCGCTCTCGCCGGACGTCGGCGCCTTCCCGAGCGTGCAGGTCGACGCGCTCGTGCTGGCCGGTCTGCGCGCGCACTTCGGACGCGATCGCCTCGAGCCGTTCCTGGCGCCGAACGCGGCGCGCCATCCGCACTGGCTCGTCCCGCCGGCCGAGCTGGCGCAGCGCTTCCAGCTGCAGGTGGCCGAGCAGCGCGTGCTGCGCGCGGTGCGCCCCGAGCAGACGCTCGATGCGATCCGCGCCGCCTCTCCGCTCGATTCGGTCAGCACCGCGCAGGTGCTCGCCGCGCTCACGATCTGCCGCGCGCTCGCCTGGAGCGAGACCGCGAGGGAGAGCGAGGCGCGTCCGGTGAGGCGGTCCGCCCCGGCCCGAGCGCCGGCAGCCGCGCCCGCGCGCGTCGTGCCGGCGGCTGCGCCCCTGCGGCCGCCGCCGAGCTTTGCCGGCGCCTCGCCATTGACGCAGCTCCGCAACCAGCTCGCGCGCTCGGGGCGACCGCTGCCGAGCGCGCCGCCGGATCCGCGCAGCAGCCGGCTCGACGCCGAGCGCAGCTTCCGGCAGGGCGTGCGGTTCCTCGAGCAGGCTGCGATCCCCGGGGCGCTGCGCGCCTTCGCGCACGCCTGCCAGCTGGTGGGGGACGAGCCGGAGTACCGCATGCTCGAGGCCTGGACGCAGTATCTGAGCGAGCAGGACGACGAGCGGCGCGCGCTGGCGCGCGCCAAGGCCTCGGCCTGCGCACAGCGGACGCTCGAGCGCGATCGCGAGTCCGTGCGCGCGCACGCGATCCTCGGCCAGCTCGCCTGCGCGACGGGGGATCTCGACGCCGCCGAGCGCCAGTTCGCCACGGCGCTGCGACTGGCGCCCGACGACCGCGACGCACAGCGCGGCATGCGCCAGGTGGAGCGCAGGCGCCGCGGCGCTCGCCCGGCCTGAACGCCCCGCGCGCCTCGCTCAGCGCCGCGTGCGGGCTCGACCGAGCAGCGCCGCCAGGTGGTGTCCGGTGTGCGACTCGGAGGCGGCCGCGACCTGCTCGGGAGTCCCGCTCGCGACGAGGCGGCCGCCGCCGGGCCCGCCCTCGGGCCCCAGGTCGATCACCCAGTCGGCGGTCTTGATCACGTCCAGGTTGTGCTCGATCACCACCACGCTGTTGCCGGCTTCGACCAGCCGCTGCAGCACCGCGATCAGCTTCTTCACGTCGTCGAAGTGCAGGCCGGTGGTGGGCTCGTCGAGGACGTAGAGGGTGCGGCCGGTGGCCCGGCGGGCGAGCTCGCGCGCCAGCTTGATGCGCTGCGCCTCGCCGCCGGAGAGCGTCGGCGACGGCTGGCCGAGCTGCACGTAGTCGAGGCCCACGTCGGCCAGCAGCTCGAGCGGCGCGCGCAGCCTCGGGTGCGCGGCGAACAGCTCGTGCGCCTCGCGCACGGTCAGATCGAGCACGTCGGCGATCGACTTGCCGCGGTAGCGGACCGCCAGCGTCGCCTCGTTGAAGCGGCGGCCGTGACACTCCTCGCAACTCACGTAGACGTCGGGCAGGAAGTGCATCTCGATCTTGCGCACGCCGTCGCCCTGGCAGGCCTCGCAGCGCCCGCCCTTCACGTTGAACGAGAAGCGTCCCGGCTTGAAGCCGTGCACGCGCGCCTCGGGAAGCTGCGCAAAGAGGCTGCGGATCTCGTCGAAGACCTTGATGTACGTGGCGGGATTGCTGCGCGGCGTGCGCCCGATCGGCCGCTGATCGATGTGGATCGCCTTGTCGAGCTGCTCGATGCCGACCAGGGCGCGGTGGCGGCCGACGCGCTGGCCGGCGCCGTGCAGGCGGCGTGCGAGCGCCGGGTGGAGCACGTCGTTGACCAGCGTGGACTTGCCCGCGCCCGAGACGCCGGTCACGGCCACCAGCACCCCGAGCGGCAGCTCGACGTCGAGATCCCTCAGGTTGTTCTCGCTCGCGCCGAGCACCTTGAGGGCTCCCGCCGGCCGGCGGCGCTCGCGCGGCACCTCGATGCGCTCGCGTCCCGCGAGATACGCGCCCGTCAGCGACGCGCCGCTGCGCACCAGGCTGGCCGGCGTTCCGGCGTGCACGATGTGCCCGCCCTGGATCCCGGCTCCCGGGCCGAAGTCGATCACGTGATCCGCGCTGCGGATCGTCTCCTCGTCGTGCTCGACGACGACCACGGTGTTCCCGATGTCGCGCAGGTGCGCCAGCGTGTCGAGCAGGCGCCGGTTGTCGCGCTGGTGGAGGCCGATCGAGGGCTCGTCGAGGATGTAGATCACGCCGGTCAGCTCGGAGCCGACCTGGCTGGCCAGCCGGATGCGCTGCGCCTCGCCGCCCGAGAGCGTGGGTCCCGCGCGGTCCAGCGAGAGGTAGGCCAGCCCGACGGCGGCCAGGAAGTCGAGGCGGCTCTGGATCTCCTTCAGCAGCTCGGCGGCGATCTGGGCGGCGGCGCCCTCGAGCGCCAGGCCGGCGAAGAACTCGCGCGCCTGCGCGATGGTGAGGCGCGACAGCTCGACGATGGTCTGCGCGCCGACGCGCACCGCCGCGCTCTCGGGCCGCAGGCGCGAGCCGCCGCAGCTCGAGCACGCGGTGTCGGCGAGGAACTGGGCGTACCAGCGCTTGGCGCGCTCGGAGCTGGTGTCCTTGAAGCGCCGCATCAGGCGCGGCAGCACGCCCTCCCAGGTCATCGTGAAGGTCGCCTTGCCGCCGCCCGTCCCCTTCCAGCGGACCGTGTACTCGCGATCCCCGGTGCCATGGAGCAGCGCATCGCGTCGGGCGCGCGACAGCGACCGGATCGCGACGTCGAAGGGAATGCCGAGCTGCCGCAGGATCTGCGCGCGCAGGCCCGACCAGCTGGTCTTCTTCGAGATCTCCTTGCCCCACGGCTTGATGGCGCCCTCGTCGATGCTCAGCGACTCGTCCGGGATCACCAGCCCGGGGTCGATCTCGACGCGCGACCCGAGGCCGTTGCAGTCGACGCACATGCCCTGCGGACTGTTGAACGAGAAGCCCTGCGGCGTCAGCTCCGGGAAGGAGAGACTGCAGTGCGCGCAGGCCATCTTCTCGGAGAACACGCGCTCTCCGGCATCGAGATGTGCGATCAGCGCGCCGCCGCCCGCCCGCAGCGCCTGCTCGACCGACTCGGCGAGCCGCGCGTACACCGAGGGGCCCAGCACCAGCCGGTCGACGACGACCTCGACGTGGTGCTTGCGCCGCTTGTCGAGCGCCTCGACCTCCTCGGCCGCGACGACCGCGCCGTCGATGCGCAGCCGCACGTAGCCCGCGCGACGCAGGTCGGCCAGCAGCTCGCGGTGCTCGCCCTTGCGGTTCACCAGCACCGGCGCGAGGAGCTGCAGCCGGGTGCCCTCCGGCAGCGCCTGCAGCTCCTTCGCGATCTGCTCCGCCGACTGGCCGCGCACGGGCTGCCCGCAGCGGTGGCAGTGCTGGGTGCCGACGCGGGCGAACAGCACGCGCAGGTAGTCGGAGATCTCGGTGATGGTGCCGACGGTGGAGCGCGGGTTGGTCCCGGTGGTCTTCTGCTCGATCGAGATGGTGGGCGACAGGCCGCGGATCGTGTCGTACTTGGGCTTCTCCATCTGGCCGAGGAACTGGCGCGCGTAGGCGGACAGCGACTCGACGTAGCGACGCTGCCCCTCGGCATACAGGGTGTCGAAGGCGAGCGACGACTTGCCCGAGCCCGAGACGCCGGTGAGCACCACCAGCTTCTTCTTGGGAATGCGGACGTCGATCGCGCGCAGGTTGTGCTCGCGCGCACCCTTGATCAGGACGTGGTCGAGCTCCATCGGAGCGGCCAGAATAGCGAGCGCGGCGCGGCCGGCCCAGCGTATCATCAGCGCGTGATCGGCCGCGAGCTCGCCGCCGCCATCGGCTGCGCGGTCGCCGCGCTGGGTGCCGCGGCGCCGGATCCCTATGCCGCACAGCGACTCCGCATGGTGTCGGAGCAGATCGAGGCGCGCGGCATCTCGGACGCGCGCGTGCTGGCGGCGCTGCGGCGCGTGCCGCGGCACGCCTTCGTGCCGGCCTCCGAGCGCGCGCATGCCTACCAGGACCGCGCGCTCCCGATCGGCCACGGGCAGACCATCAGCCAGCCCTACGTGGTGGCACTGATGACCGACCTCGCGGCGCTCGGCGCGAACGCGCGTGTGCTCGAGATCGGCACCGGCTCGGGCTACCAGGCGGCGGTGCTCGCCGAGCTGGCCGGCGCGGTGTACAGCATCGAGATCGTGGCCCCGCTCGCGCGGCGCGCCGCGGCCACGCTCGCGCAGCTCGGCTATCGGTCGGTGCACGTGCGGGCCGGCGACGGCTACCGGGGCTGGCCGGAGGCCGCGCCCTTCGACGCCATCCTGGTGACCGCGGCGGCGCCGCGCGTGCCGCCGGCGCTGCTCGAGCAGCTGGCGCCCGGCGGTCGACTGGTGATTCCCGTGGGTGGCGCCGACCAGCAGCTCGAGGTGCACCGGCGCACCGAACGCGGCTTCGAGGTGGAGCGCGTGGTGGCGGTGCGCTTCGTGCCGATGACCGGCGAGGTGCGGGCGCCCCCGCCCTGAGGCAGGCTTCGCGGCGGAGGAGCGCAAGCGTGGACTACGAGCAGATCCGGGTCGAAGCTCGCGACGGTGTGTCGCTGGTGACGCTCGACCGCCCCGAGCGCCTGAACGCGTGGACGCCCCAGATGAGCGTCGAGCTGGCGCACGCGGTCTCGGCCGCCAACGGAGACCGCGAGATCGGCGCCATCGTGGTGACCGGCGCCGGCCGCGGCTTCTGCGCCGGCGCCGACATGGAGGCCACCTTCGGGGTGCGCCTGGCCGGCGGCGATCCCGGAGACGACACCGCAGAAGGTCAAGGCGGCCTGCCGCGCGGGCTCGACTGGGTCGGGCTGGTACGCCACTCGAAGCCGCTCGTGGCGGCGGTGAACGGCACCGCCGTCGGGGTCGGCCTCACCATGATCCTCCCCTTCGACGTGATCGTCGCCGCGGAGACCGCGCGCTTCGGGATGTTCTTCATCAAGATGGGGCTCGTGCCCGAGCTCGCCAGCACGCACTTCCTGGTGCAGCGCATGGGCTTCGGGCGCGCCAGCGAGATGTGTCTCTCGGGGCGGCTCTATCCGGCCGCGGAGGCCTACGAGAAGGGGCTCGCCGACCGCCTGGTTCCGGCCGATCAGCTGCTCCCGCAGACGCTCGAGCTGGCGCGCGAGATCGGGGCCAACCCGGCGCCGCAGCTGCGCATGATCAAGGAGCTGCTTTCGCGCAACGGGTCCGCCACGGACCTCGCCGACGTGCAGCGCTCGGAGACCGCGTGGCTGCGCGAGTGCTGGAAGACGCCGGAGCATCGCGAGGCGGTGGCAGCCTTCGTCGAGAAGCGCCCGCCGAAGTTCAGATAGGTCAGAGCCTGTAGGCGCGGGAGCGCTCCTCGACGTACGTGAGCAGGCCGGCGAGCACGTCGGCCGGCACGTCGACGAAGCGCACGCCCATGCCGACGGGGGCGTTCGGGCGCCGCAGGTTGCCTGGCACGTTGTTCCACATCACGCGCCCGTGCAGCACCGCCTCGCCGCTCGGCAGCGTGAGGGCTACCTCGACCGGACCTCCCCGCAGCGCCGGGCGCGGCGTCACCAGGTAGGCGCCGCCCGCCGAGAGGTTGTAGACGAGCGCCGCGCGCTCTCCCGTCTTGGTGACGACGCGCGCGCGGAGATTCGACGGAACGCGCTCCTCGACGCGCGGCGGCTCGTTGCGTCCGAGGTGGTGCGCCTCGTTGATCACGAAGCGCAGCTCCTCGTCCGTGAAGGGCTCGAAGAGCGCGAGCCCGACGCCGGCCTCGCGGAGCGCTGCGAGCTGCTCCGCCTCGGGGCGGCGACCGAAGGCGATCCACTGGATTCCGCCGC
>Ga0335082_10008919_pt1 | contig 10908 bp, 10 predicted proteins | sample Lox_Sample_41_FD_206718 | JGI IMG/M metagenome (GOLD analysis project Ga0335082, IMG submission 206718) | Soil microbial communities from Loxahatchee National Wildlife Refuge, Florida, United States - Lox_Sample_4.1 | ecosystem: Environmental > Terrestrial > Soil > Wetlands | place: USA... | reverse complement strand
AGTTTTAGAACCGTCTATTGGTACAAGAATTTTCGAAATCATAAGTCCTCCTTTTTTCTTTCAATTAAGAAGAAATTCAATCTCACACTCTTTCATGTCATTGAATATATCATAATATTGTGAAACCTTTATATATCGCACTTTGGTTGTTCATCCTATTAACACTATTATAGCATTGTTCGTTTAAAGGCAATGACAGCAATGCTTCAATATTATTGTGTGGCTATTCTGCAATCATGGCACCTCGCAGTTTTGCCAGTGAATAGATCTCTTCTATTTCCGGTGTTAATTCTCGTACAATTGTTACAGAGCGGTCACCAGAATATCCGCTATAAATGTCAACGGCGTTACAAAATGCTCCGTCAGAGACCACGTCTATTTCGGGAAGTATGCCCGTATGGTCAAAAAACTCATGTGGTCTTCTAGTAGCATTATTTAAGCAGCCCTCCAAGCCTTTCTCGGCATTAAAGTATTATAATTGAATCATAGAAAGATTTACATGTCTAACCTGATTTGGCGCCACCTGAATTAATATGACCTCGGGAATTATATCGGATGTGAAGTAATACCTGCATATCGTGGAAGTGAGCCACCGAGCAAGGCGAGGCTCGGGTTCTATAATTATGTTCTTCAAATTATAGCTGATTTTGGCAAGCCGCACGCTGAAGAAGAGAATCAATTCAGGCCTGTTGCAATGTATGCACCTTAGCTATTTCATATATAATAATGCACCCTGGATTACTCAACTCTTTTTGTTATAATGATAAATATAAAGGTAACATAGAAAAAATAGTAACGGGAGTATGAGAAACCAATTCATAGTGCATTTAATAAAGGCTTGTGATAACGGTATGTTCAAAGGAATGCTATGCTATTATCGTGAGAATTTTTGTAACATTGGCTGACTGCAATTTATACGTATAATAGGAACAGTCATGAGAAAGCCAAGGGTCGTCATATTCAATTTTACTGGGCGCGTTCAACATGAGCTGACAACTTTTTTTCATGACAACGGCTACGATACTTTTATTGTAACGGAATCTGTAACTTGTCCCATTTACGGTAAAAAGAAGAACAAAACCTGCGCCGGCCCTGTTCTCTGCTGTGATATCATGGTCGCAGTACAAGATATAGAGCAAAGAAAGAGTGTTGACCTCTTCAATAGGCAGTTCCAGATCGGATGCAAACTGACGTCCCGCAATAAAACGATCCTCATACCTTCCCTCGTCCATGACAGGTATAATCACCTTACCGTCGGGGGTATGACCATATTTGAAACTCCACTTGATTTCGGCGTATTTGAAGCTTGGGTCAGAGATTGTGAAAGCCGTATAGACTTGACGCAAAGACTCGCTGTTATGCGTCGCGAAAAAAGGCATGCCTCTAGCCAACGTGTCCAGTTTCGATTGCCTGGTGAGGATGTTGACATCGATGCTGAAGCAGTGAACTTAGGCAGTTGCGGTATCTGCCTGAAGATATCTAATCCGCTCAAGCGAGGGCAGGTGCTTCATGTTAGACGGGCATATGCTGAAGAGGGTGTCGTACAATAGGCAAAGAAGCTTGAAGACGGATGGCATCTCGCTGGGATGACATTCTGTATGTAAAATGCACAAGTTTTCAGTGTCTTCACGCTCACAGACTCATCAATTTACATTACGGGGAGGGAAAAATAGTTATGGCGGCATTAGAGACGGTTAAGAAAAAAAAAGAGTCCACAGGGAGAGCTGCTACTATGCAGCAAATAGAATTCACGTTCCGTGCTCCGGAAGCCAAAAAAGTGTATGTCGCAGGAACATTCAATGACTGGAATACGAAATCAATGCCCATGAAGAAAGGCAAGGACGGAACCTGGCGAATCATGGTCAAACTTTCTCCCGGGAGGTACGAATATAAGTATTTCGTAGACGGAACATGGGCGCAAGATATTCCTGGAGCAGAATTGGTCCCAAATCCTTTCGGCACCAATAATTGCGTAATTAATGTCGAGTAGAGGCTGCCAATAGTGTAACTGTCCGTCAGACAAGATTATGAAAATAAAATGGCCTTTTACAGATACAACGCGGGAGATCATCGAAGAAGGTAAGCCTATCTTGCTTGTCAGGCACGATCAAGACGATGGGACGTGGCAGTTTCAGATGGGGAAACAGTTCCGGCCTCTGAAGCCAAGGTCGTTGCACTGGATGAAATCATCTTCCGTGACCCAAGTGTAGTCGAACTGGCTGACCTGTCACTCGGTTGGTCAGCCATACGAGATTCAATTACGTCGCCCTAAAACGGCAACCAATTTCATCAAACGCTTAACATGGCGATGCACCCCAGGCGAACACGTTTCGGCACGGCTCCTGTGCTTCATCATTCATAGAGAATATGCCAAGAACATTTAAGGTCGTGGAAGCTTTTGACATCAGGGGGCATGGTGTTCTCCTCGTGGGGGACAAGGCATTTTCTGATTTTCGCGAAATCAAGACGTGCGATATCGAAATTATCAAGTCGAACGGAGATGTCCTGAAGGGCGTTGCCTTCAAGGAATGGCTCCTTTATTCAACTACACCGGAGCCGGATGAGATTGAAGCTTTCTTTATCAGAGGAATGAATAAATCTGATATTCCGATAGGTTCTATGGTCAGAGTTAAACAAGAGGAGGTCACCAACCGGAGGATACGCAGCTTATAGTCGCGCTAAGTTATGCATATAAATATTCGAATTTCTTTGCATTCTTTGAGACTTTGTGAGAACGACTGCCGTTTTAAGGATAATATATTGACGAGACTGAGTAAAACAAAGTGAGGGCCATTTCCCGGTGAAAACGGCGAAGATCAGAAAAGAGAATTTCAAGGCGGTCTTCGAAATACTCGAAGAAAGGTACCGGATAATCGGGCCTCGGGTGGAGAACGGCACTATCGTCATGTCAGAGATATCCTTTGGCGACATCCCCGCCGGGTACAGGGACCGTCAGGGCGCCGGGAGCTATCGGCTTGAAGAACAGAGAGCCGAGGGCGTATTCACCTTTACACCCGGCCCCGACTCGTTCAAGAAATTCCTGCATCCCTCTTCAGAGAAACTCTTTGCCTTCCGGAAGACCGCCAAGAGCGTCATTGTTGATAGCGAGGAGAAGGAAGAAAAGCCGATGGCCTTTGTCGGAGTAAGGGCTTGCGACCTTGCGGCCCTCAAGCTGCTCGACAAGGTCTTCCTCGAAGGCCCTGTTCAGGAGCGGGAATACGAACGCAGGAGGAGAGACATCTTCATCGTCGCCGTGAACTGTCTCCATCCGGGCGAAAACTGCTTCTGCGATTCGATGGGGACCGGCCCCGAGGCAAAAGATGGTTTCGATCTTATGATCACTGAAATCCCCGGATATTTCCTGATCGAGGACGGTAGCGCCGAAGGCGAAAAGGCGCTTGAAAGATTGCCTCATGAGGAAACGCAGGATATCGACCTTGATATAAAGAGGACCGGAATCTCCCAGTGCAGGGAGATGATAAAAAAATCGATGAAGACCAGCGACCTCCCCGGCATCATCTACAGGAACCTAGAGCACCCGAGGTGGACTGAGATTGCGACCAAAGACCTCGAATGCGGGAACTGCACGATGGTCTGCCCCACCTGCTTCTGCAGCTCGAGCTACGACACTCTCTCGGCCTCGGCCATCACCGGCAACTTCAGGGAATTTTCCGGCATGAGGAAGAGGGCATGGGATTCCTGTTTCTCGAAGAACTTTGCCAGGGTCCACGGCGGAAATTTCAGGCCCACCCGGAGGGCACGATACAGGCACTGGATGACCCACAAGCTCGCCTACTGGATCGACCAGTTCGGGAGGCCGGGGTGCGTCGGCTGCGGCAGATGCATCACGTGGTGTCCCGTTGGCATCGATATCACGCACGAACTGGAGGAGTTGAGACGTGTACGATAAGTCGTTACCCTTCGCGGCTACGATAAAGTGGATAAGGAAAGAGACCCGTGACACCTGGACCTATGCCCTCAAGATCAATGACAGGGAGATTGAAAGGGCCTACAGGTTTCTGCCGGGACAGTTCAACATGCTCTATGTGCCCGGCGTTGGGGAATCGGCAATATCGATCAGTTCCGGCACCTCCGATCGCGACGTGCTCCATACCTTGAGGGTTGCCGGGGACGTGACGACGGCGATTTCCAAAATGAATGAAGGAGATGTCATCGGTGTAAGGGGCCCCTTCGGAAGAAGCTGGCCCATGGAGGAAACGGAGAACAGAAACGTCATGATAATTGCAGGCGGAGTCGGTATCGCGCCATTGAGGTCAGTCATACGGTCTCTCTCTGCCGAGAGGAGGTCCTGCCCAGGAAGGGACATCATCCTTTACGGCGCAAAGACACCCAAGGACATTATCTACCGGGACGAGTTCCCGCGGTACAGGGACATTTTCCAGGTCCTGCTCACCGTCGACAAGGCGGACCCCGAAGAATACTGGAAGGGCGAAGTGGGGCTCGTTACCCGCCTGCTTTCAAAAGCCTCGTTCGATCCCCTCGGAACGACTGTATTCATCTGCGGGCCCGAGGTGATGATGCGATCCACGATCAGGGACCTGCTTCTCCGTGGCGTTCCCGGCGAGAAGATTTTTCTTTCGATGGAGAGAAACATGAACTGCGGCATGGGTGTCTGCGGTCATTGTTTCTTCGGACCAAAATTTGTTTGCAAAGACGGCGCAGTCTTCAAGTATACCGAGGTGGAGGATTTCTTGGATGTGAGGGAGGCCTGAGATGAAAAGACCGCGGATAGGGGTTTTCAAATTCACCTCCTGCGACGGGTGTCAGCTCTCGATCCTGAACCTTGAAGAGGACCTATTTGATCTCCTTCAATTTATCAATATCGCCTATTTCCGCGAGGCGCTCGACAAGGCGCAGCTGAAAGAGTACGACATAGGAATCGTGGAGGGTTCCATCTCGACCGACAGGCAGAAGAAAGAGATCGTCGAAATCCGGGAAAGATCCAGGTGGCTCATGTCCATAGGGGCCTGCGCAACAGCAGGGGGACTCCAGGCGCTCAGGAACTGGTCCAATGTCGCGGACTATAAGAGATACGTCTATCCGTCTCCCGACCTCGTCAGCGCCCTCCCTATGTCGACGCCCGTGTCGGACCATGTGTATCTCGACTACGAGCTCTGGGGCTGCCCGATCGACAAGGCGGCCCTTGCCGAAACGCTCCTCTCTCTTCTCGCAGGAAAGCGGCCGGGCATCCCCGCATACAGTCTCTGCATGGACTGCAAGATGAAGGGCATCCCCTGCATCCTCGTTTCGCGCGGGGAACCCTGTCTGGGACCAGTTACGCGGGCCGGTTGCGGCGTCCTCTGCCCCTCCTTCTCGAGGGCCTGTTACGGGTGTTTCGGCCCCAGGGAAGGAGCGAACATCGATTCGCTACTCGGGCGGTTCGAAGAGTTGGGCATGGACAGGAAGGAAACGGTCCTCCTTCTGGACAAGATGAATACCTATGCATACAGGAGGGTACGGCTTGAGAAAGCTGATTAAGACCGATTATCTCTCAAGGGTCGAGGGTGAAGGCGGGGTCGTAATCGAGATCACGGACGGATCCGTATCGAAAGTCCATATGCGGATCTTCGAGGCGCCCCGGTTCTTCGAGGCCTTTCTCAAAGGCAGGCCCCATCAGGATGTGATCGACTTTACTGCGAGGATATGCGGCATCTGCCCGGTGGCGTACCAGATGAGTTCGGTCCACGCGATAGAAAAGATTTTCAAAGTCACGATATCACCGCCGGTGAGGGAGCTCAGGAGGCTCCTGTACTGTGGGGAATGGATAGAGAGCCACGCCCTGCACGTCTATCTCCTGCAGGGCCCTGATTTTTACGGCCTGGAGAGCGCCTGGGCTGGAAGAGAGTACCTTGAGATCGCGAAGAGAGGGCTCAGGTTCAAGAAACTTGGCAACGATATCCTGACGATGCTTGGGGGAAGGCCGGTCCATCCTGTCTCGGTGCGGACCGGCGGATTTTTCAGCGTGCCAAGCAGGAAGTCGCTAGCTCCCCTGCTGCCTGAACTCGAAAAGGCCTATGCGGAATCGTTGCAGGCGATTAGATGGTCGGCATCTCTCGACTTCGGCGATCCCATCGTTGCTACGGAATTCATTTCTCTTGGCAACACCACGGAGTACCCTATGAATGAGGGGAGGGTCGTCTCGACGACGGGGCTTGATGCCTCCATCGAGGACTTTCTCGGATCAATCCAGGAGTATCAGGTCGACTATTCGACGGCGCTCCATTCGGGAATCAAGAGGGAAGGCACGGTGAGTCCCTACATTGTTGGCCCCCTGTCCCGGCTCAACCTGAACCACGAGAAGCTTCCCGACGGGATACGGAGCGCGATGAACGAAGCCGGCATCTCTTTGCCGATCGCAAATGTCCGGATGGCGATCATCGCACGGGTGATCGAGATTTCCTACGCCTTCCATGAGGCGATGCGGATCATCAGGGCCTATGACGAACCGGACAGGCCATACGAAGACTTTGAACCCTCTGGCGGGGTTGCGACATGGGCGACGGAGGCTCCAAGGGGGATCCTGATCCACCGGTATGAGCTTGACGGAAGGGGATATGTGAAGGCCGCAACGATCATTCCTCCCACTTCTCAGAATCTGGCTCATATGGAGAAAATGATCCGTGATTTTGCCGTTACGCATATAGGGAGCCAAGCAGATCACCTAAGGAAAGAGACAGAGAAGATCATAAGGAGTTATGACCCCTGCATCTCGTGCTCTGCCCACACAATCATCATCGATAGGAGGAAGTCAAGTCTGGATTGAAATTAATACTATTATTCGATACGTTATTTGGGAGGATCCAAGATGAAGCTCAATGTAAAAGCATTTGCGTTAACGTGTGGCCTGGTGTTTGGGTTCGGCCTATTCTTCCTTACGTGGTGGATAATCGCGTTTGATGGTATAACGAGAGAAGTAACCTTCATCGGGCGACTTTACCGTGGATACACGGTAAGCCCTGGCGGCAGCGTTATCGGTTTTTGCTGGGCTTTTCTTGATTGGATGATCGGCGGCGCAATATTTGCTTGGCTTTATAATGTCATTGCAAGTCGTATCTCGAAGTGAGAGGGGACACAAAATGCAGCGGCATACCATTATCCATTATTCCAGTGCAGCCGTCGATGAGCTTGACCATTGCTGGATATCTGTGACTACAGCTTTGCCTCAGGAACCGTCAAAAAAAAGAGGACATAATTATGCGGTCGATCCTTCGGGACAACCTCTGAGAGATCGTCATTGCTGCTCCGTTGGCCCATTAAGGGGGATGACTGTAATCTGAACCAGACCGACGGACCCACGACCGTCTTGAATGAAAGAAGTTTTTTGCGGACTGCTGCGAAGTAGCGTACTGCAGAGAAAGAGCGCGGGAGCGTAAAACCGCGGCTTGTGATACTATTAAAGTTATGGAAACCATCAAGAATAAGACCAGCCAGCTTCAGAGCCCACAAGGCCGGATACTGATTGCAATCATAATCATCTCCGCGGCTTTTTACATCTGGCAGGTATATACGACTACTTCCGGCCCCGAGCGTTTTCCAATCTCCTACAGCCAGTTCATGGAACAACTCAACTCGTCAAACATAAAATCCGTATCCATCCAGAAACTGCGGGTAAACGGCGAATTCATAAAAAAAACAGATCTCATCCTCACTGGTTTGCCAAAGCCTGTGTCGGTTCAGCAGTTCGTGACTTACCTTCCGGCCTTCCAGGGTCAGGACCTTTTGACCCAGCTCAACGCGAAAAAAACAGCCATCACCATCGAGCCGCCGGAGAATGGTTCTCCAATCTGGGGTTTTATGCTGAGCATGCTGCCTTGGGTGCTCATACTTGGATTTTGGTTCTTCATGATGCGTCGCGCTCAGCAGCAGATCCAGGGCGGAGCGGGCGGGCTTTTTACCTTCGGTCAGAGTAAAGCAAAATTGTACGACGTCAAGCGGCCAAAAGTGACGTTCAAGGATGTTGCGGGGCTGGACAATGTCAAGCAAGAGCTTAGGGAGTCGATTGACTTTCTGAAGGATCCCTCGAAGTATGCAAAGATCGGCGCCAAGGTTCCGAAGGGCGTTCTGCTCGTCGGTCCTCCGGGCACCGGGAAAACGCTCCTTGCCAGGGCCTCGGCGGGCGAGGCGGGGGTCCCATTCTACAGCATCAGCGCCTCCGAGTTCATCGAGATGTTTGTGGGCGTCGGCGCCTCCCGGGTCCGGGATATGTTTAAAAAAGCCCGCGATTCCCATCCGAGCATCATCTTCATCGACGAGATCGATGCCGTGGGACGCACACGGGGCGCAGGGCTCGGGGGAGGGCATGACGAGCGCGAGCAGACTTTGAACCAGCTGCTGAGCGAAATGGACGGGTTCGACCCCCACGAGGAGGTCATCGTCATGGCTGCGACGAACAGACCCGATGTTCTGGACCCCGCGCTCCTGAGGCCGGGCAGGTTCGACAGGCATATCGTGGTCGACCGTCCGGGATGGAAAGAGCGCAAGGCCATTCTCGAAGTCCATGTAAAGGGGAAGGTCCTTGACGCGGACGTGAATCTCGAGACGATTGCCCGCGGCACGCCGGGTATGACAGGCGCGGACCTCGAGAACCTTGCGAACGAGGCAGCGCTCGTTGCGCTGAGGAAGAATGAGAGTATTGTCCATATGAGGAACTTCGAGGAGGCCCGGGACATAATCCTCATGGGCAGCGTGCGTGAGGAGACGATCACCGATGCGGAAAAGAAGATCACCGCCTATCACGAAGCGGGGCACGCGCTCGTGGCCAGGGAATTGCCGGGCACGGACCCGATCTATAAAGTGAGCATTATCCCAAGGGGAATGGCCATGGGCGTCACCCAGCTCCTGCCGGAAGAGGACCGGCATTATTATCCCCGTACGTATCTTATGAACAAACTGAGCGTGGCGCTCGGCGGTAGGTGCGCCGAGAGGATCGTATTCAACGACGTAAGCAGCGGAGCCCAGAGCGATTTGAAAGAAGCCACATCGCTTGCGGAGAAGATGGTGGCCCAATGGGGAATGAGCGACAAGGTCGGGCCGGTGAACCTCGGGAGAGGGGAAGAGCACCCTTTCCTGGGACGGGAACTCGCGCTGCCCAAGCGCTACAGCGATGAAATGGCCTGGATCATGGACCAGGAGATCCAGCGGCTGATCAACGAAGCTGAAATCACTGCCATGGATATCCTTACGAAGAACCGGCGTGTCCTCGACCCCTTGGCCGAGGCGCTCATCAAAGAAGAGGTCCTCGATAAGACGGAGGTCGAACGCATCATCGCAGAAGCGAATGATAAAGGGGCTCCGGGAAAACCTGGTTCCTGACCCGCGACTCTTGGCAGCGTCACCTATGGTTTGATCCACATGGATACAAAAATACCTGTCATGGTAGTGAAAGGATGACCGGATGGTATGAAAGACTGATTCACGAATAGATCGTGCAGGATATTGTGGCCTGGGGGAAAACGAAAGCAGCATTCGAGCAGATGAAACATGATATCCATCATGAATGGTATTGAGTTACACGAAAGCTATAATAGTCATTCCCGGCACCGTTCAGGCTATCCAGCGATACAAGGTGAAAAAGACCAGATCTCCTTATGCTATCTGACGCTTCAATCACAAGTTCCGCAGCATTGCACCGGGTAAAATACAGCGCCTGGATGTACTTGCGTCGGCCACGGTGCATTGGAGCGACGACAGCTGGCGCACAAATGCACGACACACCGATAAAGGACACCGGGCTCAGGGTCCGTTGAGCCAACCTTTTGACAAAGAATATCTCCGTTGACGAGACTGTGGAATTTACGTTCTATTGGAACCAAGCGGGAAAATGGGAAAACACCAATTTTGCCATCACTATATCTGAGACGTGACGATCTTATTATGAAGAGGAGAGATCATATGGAAGACATTAAGCGTATTCTTGTCGTGAGCAGAATGACTAAATATTGCGCGAAAGCAGTCCATTATGGAGTATCGCTGGCAAAAAAGTACGGGGCCGCGATGACTGTCGTCCACGTGATCCATGATCCCTTCGGAATTGAAGGCTGGAACCTCCCGATGCCTAACATGGACAAGGACTACCGGAACCTTCTCACGAAGGAGCGACATGAACTGGATGAGATCATCGCGAACGAAAGCAAAAGTGGCATGCATATCGATGTCCTCATACGGGAGGGCGAGCCGACAGCGGAAATATTGAGGATGGTAAAAGAAAAGAACATCGATCTCCTTATCATGCTCGCTCATGAGGAAGGCCACTTGGAACATTTCCTATTCGGTAAGAGCAACCATGAACTGACTCGGATTATGCCCTGTTCGATCTTTCTTGTGAAGAAGGAGCCGCAGGCCGCTGCATTTTGAAGAGGAAACAGAAGCTGCGATCAGGCAGATCAAAGTCTGGGAATAGGATTTCTAAACCGGATTATATACGCACTGCCCTGATAGAGCAAAAAAAAATATGAGCCGAAGAACGGACGATTATGCTCAGCAAGCGATTGAGGACACCCTCACGTCACTGCATGCGGACGCCGAGCGCGGCCTAAGCGACGGGGAGGCGGCCAAACGCCTCGCCCAGTACGGCTACAACGAGATCAGGGAAAAGGAAGAGCCGCTCTGGCACCGTATCTTCCGCCGCTTCTGGGGGCCGATCCCGTGGATGATCGAGACGGCGGCCGTCCTCTCGGCAATGGTCCGGAAATGGGATGACTTCAGCATCATTGCCATCCTGCTGCTGGTTAATGCGAGCCTGGATTTCTTCCAGGAGCACCGCGCCCTGAATGCGCTGAAAGCCTTGAAGCAGCGCATGACCGCCGAAATCATCGTGCTGCACGACGGGGAGTTCAAGACAATCCCCTCGCGAGAGCTTGTGCCCGGCGACATCGTCAAGCTGCTTAT
>Ga0335082_10008918_pt1 | contig 10909 bp, 6 predicted proteins | sample Lox_Sample_41_FD_206718 | JGI IMG/M metagenome (GOLD analysis project Ga0335082, IMG submission 206718) | Soil microbial communities from Loxahatchee National Wildlife Refuge, Florida, United States - Lox_Sample_4.1 | ecosystem: Environmental > Terrestrial > Soil > Wetlands | place: USA: Florida... | reverse complement strand
AAGTGGCCGCGGCGTCCAGGGAACCTTACGCAGCTACCCAAGGGGTTGACAGCGAATTTGCGGCAGTCGTCCGGACGAATGTTCGCGGCATTCGGCTCTGTCCACTCTGGCACGAACACATCGCGTCGGCCGTCCTGGAGTGAACTCTCGACGCCGCAGTCAGCCGAATTTTCGACAGACGCGCCGCGTCTTCGCCGCTGGGGCCTGCCGGTCACCCAAGCCGGATCACGCGGCCACCGATTGCGACGGCATCGGCTTCGTCGTGGGTCACGAGCAGGATCGGCAGGCCGCGCTCGCGCGCGTGACCGATGACGAACGCGCGGAAATCGCCGCGCAGTTGCGCATCGAGGCGGTTGAACGGCTCATCGAGGAGCAGGGCGCGCGGCTCGGCAAGCAACGTCCGCATCAGCGCCACGCGAGCGCGCTGGCCGCCCGAGAGCGTCGCCGGATCCCGCTCGGCAAAGCCGGGCAGCTCGGCTTCGACGAGAGCGCTTTCGATGCGCCACCGGCGCCGCGCGCGTCCGCGCACATGAGCCGGCAACGCAAACGCGAGATTGCCGGCGACCGAAAGATGCGGGAACAGAAGGTCATCCTGGAACAGGATGCCGACCCGCCGCCGCTCCGGCGGCAGTCCATCGAGCGGCTCGGCACCGATCGCGACGGCGCCGCTCGGTGTGAACGCTGGATCGAGCGTGCCCGCGATGAAGTTGAGGAGCGTCGACTTGCCGCTGCCGCTCGGCCCCATGAGGGTGACGCATTCGCCGCTCGCGATGGTGATGTCGAGCGGAGCGAAGAGCGCGCGGCCCGCGATCGCGATCGTGACCTGCCGCAATTGCAGCGACTCTGCAGCGACGGTCTCGCGGCGCGGCAGCGCCTCCTGCTCGCGCTTCATGACGTCAGTGTGCGCCGACGCGAATACAGCACTGCGGGCACGAGCGCAGCCAGCAGGTAGCCGAGCCACGGGAGCACCGCCTGCAGCAGCGCCCACGTTCCGATCACGCGCCGATCGGCGCCGCCGGAGAGCGTCACTGCCTCGGTGGTCAAGGTCGCCACGCGGCCGCTGCCCGCAAACAGGGTCGGCAGATATTGCCCCACGCTGACGGCGAAGGCGACCGCACAGGCGATCAGAAGCGGCTTCAGGAGTATCGGCAGCTTGACGCGCAAGAGCACGCGCCATGGTGGACTGCCGAGGGCCAGCGCGCTGCGCGCGTAGCGCGCGTCGAACGCTCGCCAAGGATCGGCGAGCGACAGGAACATGTACGGCAGCACGAAGATCAAGTGCGCCCAGATCACGGCGAGCAGCGTCGCATCGAAGCCCATTCGCACGAGCAGGACTTGCGTGCCGAACAGGAACGCGACCTGGGGCACGAGCAAGGGCAGATAGAGGAGCCATAGCACCTGCGCACCGCGTGCGCGCGCGCTTCGGCGCGCCGACAGATGCGCCTCGTGCTCGAGGCACGCGAGCGTGAGCGCAAGCGCGATCACCGTCGCCGCCACTCCGACACCCAGCGTCGTGAGCGCCGGCTTCAGCAGGCTCGTCGATTGGCGCTCCCAGTTGCCGAGCGTGAGACTCTGTGGCAGCGCGGCCGGAAACCGCCACGCCTGCGCGAACGACCACAGCGCCAACCCGACGATCGCCGCGACGGCAAGCGCGAACAGCGCGGCCAGCACACTCGTTGCGATCGTCGCTGCGGGCAAGGCGGGCGAAAGGCGCGCACCGCGTTCGATCCAGCGCCGGCCCAGGCGCGCCAGCAATATTTCCATCCCGAACCACAACGCGATCGCGGCGGCCACCAGCACTAACAACAACACCGCCGCAGCCGCCGCCTGAAAGTAGCGCGAGGTATCCGGATCGGCGAACCAGCGCACGGCGAGCACGGCCAGCGTGGGCGGATTGCTCGGGCCGAGGATCAATGCGACATCGACCACCGACAGCGAGAACGAAAGCACGGCATACACGGGCAAGCGGATCTGCGGATAGACCTGCGGCAGCACGACCTTGAACCATGCGGCGACACAGTCGTAACCGAGCGATTGCGCGATGCGCAGGTGCATGCCGGCAGGCACCTGGTTCAGCGCTCCGAGCGTCATCAGGATCAGGTACGGCACTTCCTTGAGCAGCAGGCTGCCGACGATGGGCAGGCCCGAGGGGTGTCCGACCGTGAGCACGTCGGGCGGCACGCTCCAGCCGGTGAGCCAGGGCGTAAGTGCGCGCGCGATCCATCCCGAGGGGAGGATCACGAATGCGAAGCCGATTGCAAGCGCCGCGTGCGGCATTGCCAGCAGCGGAGCGATCAGCGCGCCAAGACGGCGCTGCAGGCGGCTGCCGTGCAGGAATGCACAACTGCCAAGTGCGATGACGATCGACGCGAGCGTCGCCAGCAGCGCGGTGAACAGGGTCAGCGTCAGGCTGCTCACGAAGCCCGGATACGCAAACAGCGCCTTCCAGGGCGCCAGAGTGAGTTCGCTTCCACCTATCGCAGGCAGGTAGCCGAAAGCCGGAGCGATCGTTCCCGCGAGGCCCGCGCCGATCGGCACGACGAACACGGCGACCGTGAGCGCGGGTGCCCAACCGAGGGCGCCTTGCGGACGCGCGAGGCGACCTACTTCGTGTAGCGCCGTTCCCATTCCGCTGTGATGCGCGTCATCCACGACGCGTGCGGTTCGAGCAACGGCTTGCCGAGTTCCGCAGCGGACGGCAATGCGGGGCTCGGCGTCAGCGCATCGAAGCGTGCGCGATCGGCTTGCGGGAGCTTGCCCAGGTCGAGCACATTGCAACTTCCCATGTTCTTGATGTCCTGTGCCTGCGCTTGCGTCGCCGGTTCGAGCAGGAAGTTCGCGACCACGAGCGCGCCCTCCTTGTTGGGCGAGTTGAACGGAATCGCGACGAAGCTCGTATTGCCGATCGTGCCGCTCTTGAATGCGAACGTCCGCACAGTGGGCGGGAGCAGGCCATTGGCGATCGCGACCGCAGCCTCGGACTGGTTGAACGAGATCATCAGGTCGATCTCGCCATCGTTCATCAGCTGGCGCTGGGCCGGGCCGTTTTCCGGAAACTGCCGCCCCTGCCGCCAGAGGTTGGGGCGCAACTTCTCATACCAGTCCCAGAGCGGCGCCGTCACGCGATCGAAGTTCGCGTCGGTGACCGGCTCCTGCAACACGGCCGGATCGGGCGCGAGTTCGTACAACGCCTGCTTGAGGAACGTCGAACCGAGGAAGTTGCGCACGTTTGGATGCGTGGTGCGCCCCGGATTTGCACGCGCCCATTCGGCGAGATCGCGCGCGGAGCGCGGCAACGTCTTCGCATCCTTGATGCGTGCGCTGTCGTAGACGAACACGATCTGCGCCATGCGCCAGGGCGCTGCGAGGCCATCGACCGGCGTCGTGAAATCGATCACGTTGGAGCGCTTGTTGATCGTGTCGACGTACTTGAAGTTGGGCAGCTGCGCGGTAAACGGGCCGTAGAGCAGCTTCTGCGTCTTCAGGCTCAGAAAGTTCGGACCGTTGATCCAGATGAGATCGACGGTGCCGTTGGTTTCGCGTCCGGCCGACCTTTCGGCGATCACTCGCGTGACCGCTTCCGATGTGTCCTTCAGCCGCACGTGGTCGACGGTGACGCCGTAACGCGCTTTCACCTGCTCGCCGACCCACGCGATGAACGCATTGGTGCGCTCGTCGCCGGCCCAGGCATTGAAGTGCACCGTCTGCCCGCGCGCCTTCGCGACGGTCTGGTCCCATCCCGAGGTGTCCGCTTTGGTCTGTGCGAACGCCAGGGTACAAAGCGCCGCCAACACGACACCGCTGCCCCGCGCAACCGTGCTGCGCGTGAACGAACGCTGCATCTCAGTCTCCGATCTGCGCCAGGACGATCGGCGAGGCAGGAGGTTCGGCCGGAAGGCCCTTCGCGGCGCGCCGACGCGCGCGCGCCTGCGCGAGCACGGGACCGAGGTTTTCTTCATGGAACCGGTCGCAGCCGATGCACAGGTTCTGGTACGGCGTGCCATCGGGAAGGTGCGTCCGACTCGCCTCGATGAACTGCGCCTCCGACCAGCCGTAGGCGAGCCCCATGCGTTCCGGATGGCCCATCGTGATCGCCTCGTAGGCCGGCACCCCCGCGAGCGAATCGAGGATCTCGATCAGCGAATCTTCGAGCAGATTGCCGATCGGCATCCGCGTCTTCACGCAGCATGGATACACATCGCCGGTCGGCTCGATCGATACCTCGGAGCCGTCGTAGCGATGCCGCAGGAAATTCAGTCCGCCCGACCAGCGGTTGCAGAAATTGTCGGCGAGCGTCGCGCGCGACAGGCTGTTCTCCCACGCCCGTCCGCGCGGCCAGAGTTTGCCGATCCAAGAATCGGGCGTGGCGCCGAAGAAGCTGTAGACGGGTCCGTGTTCCTCGTGCCAGTTTCGCGTCACCGCCGAGAGCCCTGACTTGCGCATGCCGGCGCTCTCGAACATCTGTGACAGTTTCTCGACGAACGCCTTCTGCTTCGCCTCGCCTTCCAGCCCGACGTGGTAATCGTCGATGCTCGCAACTGAGATCATCCAGACGCCGCGTTCGAGCAACTCCTCGACGATCCGCGGCGTCAGGATGTCGCCGGTCGTCTGCACGACGACCTTCGCACCGCCTCGCGGTGCGTACTTGCGCTGCAGCCGTTCGATGACCGGATACGTGACGTTCTCGCGCACGGGATCGATCAACGCTTCCCCGCCGGAGAGAATCACGCGACCCCTCTTTTCCACGAACGACCCATCCGGCCGTGGATCGGCGGTGTCGAGGTACGTCATTCGCTCGGGGAGGTGATCGACGATGCGCGCATGGTTGCGCACCGCCTGCTGCACGACTGCATCGAGTTCACCCCGCAGGTAGGGGCGAAAGCGCTCGTCGTAACAATGTTTGCATTTGCGATGGCAGGCAAACGCCATCACGTAGTAGATCGATTCCATCGGTGAGTCCGTCGCGTTCTACGCGGCGAACTTACACCCTTTCGTCAGCGCGAGAGACGACCGCCCTGGTCCGCGAGCCGCAGTCGCGCGGACGAAACTTCCGTCTTGCGCGACCGCGGCCCCGGGTGCGTGCTCAGTTCGGGAACAGGCGATCCTTGGGAACTGCTGCGAACGTCGTGTTGCCCGGCGTGCGCCAGAGAAGGCGCGCTACTGCATCGCCGCCGTTCTCGTAGAACTCCATGGTAACGGCGTATCTGGCACCAGCAACGAGATTGATCGGACCGGCGGTGTTCGTCGTCGCCGAGTGGTCAGTCCAGTTGTTGACCAGCTGCACACCATTGACCCAGAGCCGCACGCCGTCATCCGAAATCGTCTGAAACACGTACGTACCAGTCGCAGGTGCTTCGACGAAACCGGTCCAACGCACCGAGAACGAATTCGCATTCACGTTGGGGCCGGGCTTCGCGCTGCCCCATGTGAAGTCGACTGCCTCTATACGCGTGAGGCGCACCGTCCCGGTCATCGTCTTGTTGTTGTAGTACCGCCCGGTCAAGCCAGTGCCCGTGCCGGCACGGATCGGTGCGCTCGCTTCTTCGCCACCGATCTCGCGTAGATAGGCAACGAGGTTGGCGAGATCCGCATCGCTGACCGTCACTCCGTTGTGCGCGCGTACCGCATCGCCCAGTGTCGCTGCGGAGCCGTCATGCAGGAACGGTGCAGTCGCCCACACATCGCGCAGTGTCGGCACGTCGATCCCGGTCAACGTCGCTCCGAGGCGCGTGCCGCTCGACGGCTTGATCGTGCCGACGTTCACGAGCGTGTTGATGCCGCTGCCGGTAAACGCAGCACCCGCATGGCATGCGCCGCAGCCGAGATTGGTGAACACCGTCTTGCCCGCCGTCGCCGCGGTCGAGAGCGCGCCGGTGCTGCTGCGGAACGGGCTCGACGCGAAACTGCTGAGCGATGCGACATACGCGGCAAGCGCATCGAGATCCGTGCTCACGCCCGCCTTGGTGGTGCCGAGCGGCTGGTTGCGCGTGCCGGAGTTGAATGCGGTGTCGGTCATGAGGCCGGTGCCGCCCGCAAGCTGACGGATCTGGCCTTCGAAATCCTGCACCTCGTCGAAGTTCGCGCTCCAGTGCAGGTAACCCTGGCCCATCGCCGCACGACCGCGCAGATTGATCGTGTTGCGCAGGCCTTCGCCGAAGCCGGTGAGATCCCACACGCGACCGTCGTGCCCGCCGTCGTTGTGGCACGTAGCACAGCTCAGATAGCGGTCACGCGCGAGGCGTGTGTCGCGCGCGTCGTAGAAGAGTTGCTTGCCCAGCAACACTTGCGCCGTGAGGCGCTCGGTCGTCACCGCTGACAGCGTGGCGACGAGCGACACGCTTCTCATGCCGCGGTCGACCAGCGGCTTCAAATCGAAGACGCTGACCGTGCGGTCCATGAAGTTGTTCACGTACAGCGTCTTGCCATCGGCTGAAAGTGCAAGCGCCTGCGGCGCACGACCGACATCGAAACGAAAGAGCTCCGTGCGCGCGTGCGCATTGATCACCGCGACCTCGCGGCTGGTCTCCAGCGCAACGAAGAGGTAGACCCCGTACTGGTCGAACACCGCGGCGCTCGCCAGGCTGGCGTTGTCGTGATCGACGCGCGACGCGAGATCCTCGGCTCCTGCGCCGAGATCGATGCGCGAGCTGATCGCGCGCGCGGTGTTCTGGAAGTTCAGGCCGGATCCGTCGCGCAGGGCGCCACGCTTGATGTTGTCCTGCTTCGAAGGCACGAATCCCTGCGTCGCATCGGGCGACAGCGCGGGCGCGCCGAGATAGTTGGGAATACCACGGCCCGAGATCTCGGAGTCGTCGCGCTCGCTGTGAGCGAGAACGACGGTGCGCACGATGCCCATCGAGCTCGTCGACAGTTGCACGACCTGCCCTCCGACCGCGACGTTGTTGACCGTGGTCTGCACCGACGCCGTGGCCTCGCCGGGCAACGGCGGAGTGATGAACAACGACACGTATGCGCTCGCGCCGTCGGCGCTGACTGCGACGTGGCGCGGATTCGCACCGACGTTCGCTGCACCGGTCTGCGCGTATGACCCGGTGTCGAAGCGCAACACCTGGCCGGTCGCTTCGAGTGCGACGAATGCCATGCTCGCCCCAGGGACCATCGCGATGCCGAACGGCTGCGAAGCGCGCGGCAACGCGATCGTCCGGCTCACCGCGAGGGAGACGGGATCGATCACGCTGATCGAGCCGCCGAGCTTGTTGGCGACCCACAGCATGCCGTTCTGTGCCTGCGCGATCGACCGCGGCGCCGTGCCGACCGTGATCTCGCGCAGCTTCGTGCGTGTCACGGCGTCGAACACCGTGACCGAGTCGTTGTCCTGGTTGACCACCCAGATGCGCGCGTTCCCGCTCGCGGGCTGCTCGTAGACAAGGCTCGATGATGCGGTCGGGCGCTGCGACGCCGGCGGCAGATAAACCATCTGCAGGAACATCTGACTCGTCTGGACGCCGCGGTCGTCGATCGCCGTGACCGTGACATAGAACACGCCGGCACGCGCATACTGGTGCACGGCGCTGCCCGAGGACGACCACGCCGTTTCAGGCGATCCGTCGCCAAAGTCCCACTTGTACAGCGTGTTGAAGCCGTTCGCCGTCGCCGTGAAGGTCACCGTCGTGCCCGACTGCAGCGGCGCGGGTGGCGGCAGCGGATCGATCGCGAGCGGTGTGCCGGTCGCAATCGTCCACACGAACGCGGCGCTCGCCACGTTCACGCCGTCGCTCGCGGACACCACGACATTGAAGGTACCCTGCGTCGTAGGAGTGCCGGTCATGCGGCCGGTCGCGTTGTCGATCGTGATGCCCGGCGGCAACCCGGTCGCAGCGAAGATCAGCGTGTCGCCATTCGGATCCGAAGCGTTGAGCTGCACGTTGACGCTGGCGCCTGCCTGATCGGTCCGGTTACCCGGATTGACCAGCGTCGGCATGATGCCCGGATTGGGCACGGCTGCGACGTTGATGCGGACCATCTTCGCCACGGACGGCACGCCGTTGCCATCGATGATGAACAGCAGGTAATTGCCGGGCGTCGCATCGGTCGCGCGCGCCGGTGCCTGCACGTTCAGGCGCGAGCCGCTGACATTGAACGTGAGATCGATATAGCGCTGCTCCATGTTCCAGCTGTGCGTCACCGAGCCGGTCTTGACCAGCGCGACGCGGCTGACGGTCGACGCGTCCGTGAAATCGAGCGTGAAGGTCTTGCCGATCTCGAGCGCATCGGGCGCGGTGGTGATGACCGGCCGCGGCGCGAGCGCACCGTCCGCGGTGAAGAGATACGGCGGGTAGTAGACCTCGATGTTGAGGTTGTTGAGCGGGCCCGGTGCGCCGCCGCCCATCACCAGCACGCTGCCATCGGCCATCAGCAGCGCGGTCGAGTGGTACAGGCGCGCCAGCGCTCCCGACGATCCCTGCGTCCAAAGGCCGGTCTGCGGGTTCCAGATCTCGGCGATGTTGTTGACGCCGGTGAGGTCGTTCCATACCTGGCTGCCACCCGTTGCGAGCACCTTGCCGTCGGGCAGCATGGTCGCGGTGACGAGGCGCCGTTGCGAGGACATCGATTGCGTCGGCGTCACGACCGGCGCTCCGCTCGTGATGTCGATCACGATCGCGCCATTGCTGTTGCCGCCGAACTGCAGGATGCGACCGGGGCGGAACATCGCCGCGCTCGCGTCGTTGCCCGTGTAGGCCGATCCGAACTGGCCGACGTTCGCGACGGCGCCGGTACCGGTCGGGTCGATGTAGTACATGCGGCCTGCGCTGTCGTAGCCGAAGATGCGCGCATCGGGCGCCACGAAATTGCGCGGATACATGAAGTCGAACGCACTGGTGTCGGCGGTGCTCAGCAGACGGAACGTGCCGTCGCTGCCGCGGACTTCGGGCCGGTCGGTACCGCCGCTTCCGCCTTGCGTGTAGACCTCGCCGCTGATGAGCACGGTCGACGACGAATACCAGCGCGCGCGGTTCATGTTGTTGCCGCGCGTAAGCGTGTTGGCGCTGTAGGAAAAGACGTTGGAGTTGTTGTTGCCCGTGTTGGTGGTCGACGTTCCGGTCCAGTTGTCGCCACCGGCGATGAACACGCCCGCGCCGCTTTGCGGCAACACCACCTGCGAGCTGCAGAAGATGTCGGTCGCGGTGGCGTTGGGCAACGTCATGTGCCCGCCGCTCGGTCCCGCGCTCGGATCCCAGACGTCGTAGATGAAGTACGCGGTCTGCTTGCCGGTCGCATCGGTGCCGTACGTCAGCACGCGGCCATCGGGCATCAGCACGGCATGCACCGCGATCACCGGCCAGCTGTAGACCGGCGACCACATGCCTTTTTGATTCGCATCGGCCGGAATCGGCCCGGCCGGAAATCCCGTCGGCGTGACCTGTGCCTGGGGTCTGACGAGGCGCGTCGGCGCCGCGGATGCGGGTGCACTGTCATCACCGCCGCCACAACTCACCGCGAGCAGTGCAATGCAGAGAACGGCGGTGCTCCGAAGAATCGGGCCGACTGTCGGGTGCGATTCGCTCATGAGAAGCCTCCCCGGAAGCAACATCGGTTGACTGAACCGGGTGGGCCGCTGCGCCGGCCGCGCGTATGCCTGCGGCGCGGCTTATTGCCGCGCTGCAGGCCTTCTTCGCGGAACGCGCTCTCCCCCCGGTGCCGCCTGTCAGCGCAGGGGGCAGTGCAAGGCGCGTTCCAGCGAACTAAACATCTGATTTGATTAGATCTGAGCTAATCCGATCAGATGATATGTAAGGGCGTCCGACACGAAGCTTGCTCGCCCCGGTTTGACGGCGCCGGGCCGGCTACTTGGCGATCAGCTTGAAATCGAAGGTGACGCCGAGGCGATCGCCCTCGGCAGAGATCGTGGTGATGTCCAGACGCTCGAGGTCGCTGGTGTACGGAATGTTCGGCTGCTTGAGCATCGAGCGCAGCGCCGCTGCGACGTCGATCTCGACTGCCTGGGGAAATCGCGGCATGACTACCTGTTGCACGAGCGCACGCGTTGCCTGATCGGCGATGTTGTCGATGCGCAGATCGGCGAGGCGCACGATGCCTCCCTGCTGCACCGGCTTGCCGGAGAGTACGACCTTCGAGTTGAGCGGCACGCCGACGCACTGCTGGCCGACCAGCACCCCGAGAAAGGACGTCAGGTTCGCATTGAGCACGACCCGTCCGCCGGAAAGCGAGACGGCCGGATCATCGAGGTAGGCGAAACACGCGCCGCGCTGCAGGTAGTAGCGACCCTGGTCCGTAAACAGCGATTGCCGTACCAACCGGTCGACGGCGGTGCGTTCGAGCACGATCTCGGCGCCGTAGACGGGTGCGCAAGCAAGCAGAACGACCGGCAACACGCCACGCAGCAGCCGATGCGCGATTTTCATCGTGGCAAGCCCCGCAAGGAGACAGGGTTTCGATTGTGCCTGCCTGTCGGGGTTCCGCATGGTGCGGAGCGCGTCGGAGTGCGGCGTGGGCGATGCGAGAATCCCGCCTCCACGCAACCACGTCCACGATCAGGAAGCAGTGCGATGAAGGTCTTCAATTTCAGTGCCGGTCCCGCCGTCCTGCCGCGCGAGGTACTCGAGCGTGCGGCCGCAGAGATGCTCGACTGGCACGGCAGCGGCATGTCGGTCATGGAGATGAGCCACCGCGGCAAGGAGTTCATCTCGATCGCCGCCAAGGCGGAGGCCGATCTGCGCACCTTGCTCGCGATCCCGGCCGACTACGCGGTGCTGTTCCTGCAGGGCGGTGCGATCGCCGAGAACGCGCTGGTCCCGATGAACATGCTGGGCGAAAGAAAGGTCGCCGACTACGTGAACACCGGCGAGTGGTCGAAGAAGTCGATCAAGGAAGCAAAGAAGTATTGCCAGGTGAACGTCGCGGCATCCTCGGAAGACAAGAACTTCAC
>Ga0335082_10008917_pt1 | contig 10909 bp, 7 predicted proteins | sample Lox_Sample_41_FD_206718 | JGI IMG/M metagenome (GOLD analysis project Ga0335082, IMG submission 206718) | Soil microbial communities from Loxahatchee National Wildlife Refuge, Florida, United States - Lox_Sample_4.1 | ecosystem: Environmental > Terrestrial > Soil > Wetlands | place: USA: Florida... | reverse complement strand
GCCGAGCGACGTGCGCGCCGGCAACAGGATGCAGATGTCGCCGAGGCGGGCCGGACGCCAGGCGTGCGACTCCGTGTCGTAGATCGGCCACTGCTCGGCTACCGCGCGCCGCACCGCGGCAGCCACGTCGGCGGCCTCGCGCGCCCGGACGTCGTTCGCGTCGGTTGCATCGGTGTGAGCCTCGGCGCCGAGCAGCACGACGCGATGATCATGCTCGCTCGGCACTGCGCGCGCCGCGTCGAGCGCCCGGTACTCGGGCTGCGAACCCGGCGCGGGCCGGATGAGCTCCGCGAATACATGGTTGATCCACGCCAGCACCGCGGGCGCGGTACGGAAGTTGCACGTGAGGTACGCCGGCGCGGGCTCGGCGAACTGGGCCGCGGCGTCGAGGAACGTCGCGATGTCGGCGCGGCGGAACCGGTAGATCGACTGCTTGGGATCACCCACGAAGAACACCCGGCCGGGCTCGATCGCCGCGTCCTGCCAGCGCGGCGCGACCTCGACCGCACCGAGCAACGCCGCGAGATCAATCTGGATCGGATCGGTGTCCTGGAACTCGTCGATCAAGATGCGTTGGTAGCGCGCACGCAGCTGCGCACGCGGATTCGAGCCGATCCGGTCGTCGCGCAACACCGCACGCGCGAGCACGAGCAGGTCGTGGAACTCCAGCTCGCCCGCGGCGCGGCGCTCGGCCACCGCGTGCTCGGTGCACCGCGCCACCGCGGCGACGAGCCGCTTGATCGCGGCGTCGACCAGCGCACCGCGGATCGCGGCGCGTTGCTCGTCGAGGCGGATGACGCGCGCCCGCACCGCCTCGATGTCGGGCCAGTTGCCCGCGCGCCCGCATCGCCGGACGTTGAACGAGGGCTTCGGCGCGTGGAGCAGCGCGACGCGATCGGCGTCGTCGAACGCGTTGCGGAGCGCGTCGCGATAGTGCTCGAGCTCGCCCAGTCGCACCGCGAGATTGTCGTCGCCGATCCGGCACTCGGCCGCGCTCGCGCAGACCGCGTCGAGCTCGGCGAGCCAGGCTTCGAGATCGAGCGCGGGCAACGGCGGCGGCGCGGGCACGCGATCGAGCAGGTCCCAGTTGTCGTCGAGTACCTGCGCGACAACCCGCAGCTGGTCGAGCTTGAGGTTGGCCGCGAGCATCACGAGCACGGTCTGCTCGAGCTCGGCGTCTTCGAGCAGCTCGTCGACGAACGCGCGCCAGCGTGCCTCGAACGCAACGCGCGACGAGATCTCGTCGCGTACGACGATCCGCGGCGGCAGACCGGCCTCGATCGGAAAGTCGGTGAGGATGCGCCGGGCGAAGCCGTGCAGCGTGCCGATCGCCGCGCCGTCGAGCGCGTCGACCGCGGCCGCGGCGCGTGCGCGCGCCACATCGGGCTCGGTTCGGTCGTCGCACCGTCGCTGCAACTCGCGCCGGATCCGGTCGCGCAGCTCGGTCGCGGCCTTCTCGGTGAACGTGATCGCCGCGATGTTCGCCATCGGTACCGGCAGCCCCGGTCCGTCGGCGGTCACGAGCTCGACGATACGTTCGACGAGCGCGCCGGTCTTGCCCGTACCCGCACCGGCCTCGACGAACATCGTCGCGTCGAGGTGCGCGCGGATCGCGTCGCGCGCCGGCGCGTCGTCGGGTCGCTCGCCGGGGAGCGCGAACAACGCGGGCTGCGTCGTCACTCGGGCTCCTCGTCGTCGACGGCTTCGGTGAGCGCGCGATACGCCGCGAGCTCGGGCGCCTCGCAGGTACGCTCCCACTCGCGCCACCGATCGGCGGTGCCGAGGCCGTCGGGATCGCAGTAACGACACGCGATGAACGGTCCCCGCGGTCCCGGTTCCGGCGGCACCCCCACGAACACGCCCGCGTCGATCCCGTCCACGATCGTGCCGACCGCAGCGGCGAACGCGCCCTCGACCGACGCGTCGACCGGATAGCCGATCCGTTCGTTCTCGCCGCGACCGACGAACCAGTAGTACGCCTCGACCGGCGTGTCGGCGGCGCCATAGGCGGCGCGCGCCGCGGCCGCGTACACGGGCAGCTGCAACCCGGTGCCGCCGGGCACGGGATGCTCGTGCGTGAGCCCCTCGTAGCTACGGGGCGAACCGGTCTTGTAGTCGACGACCACCAGCCGGCCGTCGTCGGTGCGATCGATGCGATCCGCCTTCCCCCGCACGCGCACCGTCCGACCCTCCGACAACGTGACCTCGACTGCGGGCGCGTCCGCGCCCGGCAACCCGAACGGCAACTCGGTGACGAGGGTGCGGGCCCCGAACTCGTTGCGGTACTGCTCGTCGGCGGCGAGGAACGCGTCGAGCTCGGCGAGGATCAAGCGTTGCTCGCGCTGCCACAGCAACGGCCGGCCGGTGAGGCCACGCGCCTCGACCGCGCCGAACGCTTCGTGCGCGATCTCGTGAAGACGCGCCCGGTCGGCGTCGGTCCACGGGCGGCCGGCATCGGCGCGGGTGCGCGCTTCGGTGACGAAGCGGTCGAGCACGTCGTGCACGAGCGAACCGCGTTCGAGCGGGGTGATGCGCACGATCTCTTCCGGGCGTTCGACCGCCTCGACGTGCAACACGTTCCCCACGAAGTACGCGTGTGGGCACAATGCCCACGCTTCGAGGCTCGTCGGTGAGACCACACGACCTGCGGTCGGGCTGATCTGCTGCAACCGGGCGCCGAGCCCCGCGAGGTTGCCGTCGAAGCGCGTGAACGCAGCCGACGCGCGCGCCAGCACCAACTCGCGGGCACGGGTGACCGCGGGGAGCGCCTCCACCCACGGCTCAGCACGCGCCGCAGCTTGCACCGCGAGCTCGTGCTCGGTCGCGGGAAACTCGGCCTGCGTGGCCGCGTTGACGTACGACGGGATCGTGCGCAGCTTGCTCGCGTCGAGCACGGCACGCGTCGGCGCGAGAAACCGCGACGGCGTGCGCTCGGTGCTGCGCCGCAAGTCGCCGCGGGCGTAGGTGCACACCCGCGGCCCGGTCGTGGCCGCGAATGCGGCGAGCAGCGCCCGCAGGTCGTCGTCGACGCGTGCCGACCGGAGCCGCAACGCGTCGGCGAGCGCGGCGCGATCGACATCGGCGAGCAGCGGGTCGTCGTGCGGCACCGCCGGGAACACGCCCTCGGCGAGCCCGCACACCCACAACCGTTCGAGCTCGACGCCGAGCCCGAAGCCGACCGGCCCCGCGAGCAATCCTTCGCCGAGCCGGCCGACGCGATCACGCGCCGCGTCCAGCTCGAGCGCGAGCGCGCGCCGGAAGGCTTCGAGCGACGGCGCGGGATCGACCGCGTCGAGCGTGCCGAGCCGGTCGACGATCGCTTCGACGCGCCGCGCCGCTACCTGCTCGTACTCGGGCCAGCGGGCGCGGCGCGCGTCGGTGCCGAAGTACTTGCGAATGACGCCGTGCATCCAGCGCGCGAGCCGCGACCACTTCGCCGCCGCGGCGCGGCCGGCGTCGAGGTCGGCCGCGAGCTCGTGCACGAACTGTGTCAGCGCGTGCACGCGCGCGCGTTCGCGCGTGCTCCAGTCGCCCGCGCCGAGCTGGGCGGCGTAGGTCGCGAGGCGCGGCGTCCACGTGTCGCGGCCGCGCACCACGCCCGCCGCGCGCGCGATCCGATCCCACGCCACCGCGGGCACGGGCGCGCCGTGGCCGTCGAGCACGGGCGCCGAACCGCACAGCGTGCCGACGGCGTCGCGCGCGAACGCGGCGTCGTCGAGGGCGAGTAGGAGGAGAAGCCCGCGGCCGAGCACCGAGTCGGTGAGCGTGCGCACCGATGCACCGTTGTGATTGATGCCCGCGAGCTCGAGCTGCTCGTGCACGAGGCGCGCGTACGGCTCGTCGCGCCCGTACAGCACCGCCATGCGTTCGAGCGGCACACCTTCGCGCATCGCCGATACCACGCCGCGCACCACGGCGCGCACTTCGTCGTCGGCGTCGGACGCGCTCACGATCTCGGTGCCGAGCGCGGGTGGGATCGCGGCGAGCGCGTTGTCGGCGACCTTCAGGCCGATGCGATCGAGGCTCGCGAGGACGGCGTCGTCGGCGCGCGCGTTGCCGGTGAGCGCGGCGATCACGACGACATCGGCTTGGCCCGCCAGCGCGTGCAACAGCCGGGCGGCGGGCCCGCTCCAGTACTGCGGGAGAAACGCGACCACGGTGCCGAGTTGTGCAACGAACGCATGACCCGACTCGACGGCTTCGGTTGCCGCCGACATCAGGACGCGTTCGTCGTACCATCCCTTCGCCAACCGAGCGCGGGTGGCGCGATGCACGCGCACGACCTCCCTCACGCGCGACCGCCGCGCGGCAAGCACGTCGAGTTGCGCGTCGTCGAGGTCGGCGAGCTCGCGGTGCGCCGCAACCAACGCCTCCTCGGTCGCGGGGTGATGGGCGACGGGCGCGAACGCGCCCGGCTCGCGCGCCAGCACCGTACGCACCGCCGACGCGACGACGGGCGTCGACACGGGCCGGCGGCCGGTCGCCGCGAGCGCGGGCGCCGCGAGCAGCTCGGCCACACGCAACACGGTGAGGAAGCCGACGCCGGCGACACCGCGCCCGGACGCGGTCAGCGGACCGAGCTCACCGGACGCAAGCCGGCGCCGCGCCGCCACGCCGACCGAGTTCGTCGGCACGATGACCGTGACGGGTGCGAGCGGATCGTCGTGCTTCGCGCGCGCGATCGCGTCGCGCAACGCCCGCGACGCGGCGCGCCCGTAGGCGGTCGGCACGACGGTGAGGCTCACGGGCGGATCGTATGGAACCCGTGAGACAGTTTCAGGCGCCCGGCGTCACACGCAGCGTGCGCTGGAAGAACGCCACCGCGAGCTCGACGGCCTCGGGCGGGATGTCGACGTGCGTCCCCGCCCACACGCCCATGCGCTTGGGTCCGGGAATGGTCTCGAACAGCTCGACGGCACCCTCCAGCGCGAAGTGCTCGTCGCGCGTCATGTTGAGCATCAGCACTTCTCGTTCCCCGAGCCGCGGCGCGCCGGTGCGCAACAACGCATCGCATGCGTCGATCCCGCGCAGGCCGCCCAGCGCGAACACGGCTGCAACGACCGACGGCAGCTCGCCCACCATCATCAAACCGAACATCGCACCCATTGAAAAGCCCGCGTAACCGGTCGGTCCGGTGATGCGCGCGTCAGCCGCGCGTGCCGCACCCTCGACCGCGAGCCAGTCGTCGCGCACTTGCGCGACATTGTCGGCACTCGCCATACGGCGCGCGACATCGGCCTCGAATTGCTCGTCGGTGATACCGAGGGCGCGCCGCTCACCGTGTCCGGGACAATCCATCAAGGCGACGGCCGCAGGCACGTTGCGGCAGAAGCCCTTCGCGAGGATCTGCATCACCGGATCGTCCTTCGAGAGGTGCGCGCCGTGACCCAGCAGCACGAGCGGCAACGCCGCATGCTCCCCCGGTGGCACGAACAGCAACGTCGGCGGCGCATTGTGGAGTCGGAGCGGAACGATCGCCATGGCGCCCAGTCGACCACACGCCGTACGCTCGCCGCACCTGACACGCTCACCAGGAGGATCCGCATGCGCGTGCCGTTGACCGTCGCCGACTTCGTCGAGCGGGCCGAGCTCGTCTACGGCGACCGCATCGGGATCGTCGACGAGCCCGATCAACCCGCCGCATCGCTGGGCGAGCTCACCTGGCGCGACGCGGCGCGCCTGGCGCGCGCCCAGGCCGCCGGGCTCGACGCGCTCGGCGTCGGCCGGGGCGAACGCGTCGCGATCGTGTCGCACAACTCGGCGCGGCTGCTCACGTCGTTCTTCGGCGTGTCGGGGTTCGGCCGGATCCTCGTGCCGATCAACTTCCGGCTCAACGCCGAGGAGATCGCGTACATCGTCGAGCACTCGGGCGCGTCGGTGCTGCTCGTCGACCCCGAGCTCGACGACGACCTCGCGCACGTCGGTGCGAAGCATCGCTTCGTGCTCGGCAAGGAATCCGACGAAGCGTTGTTGCGCGAAGGCGTCGACCCGGAGCCGTGGATTCCCGACGAAGATGCGACCGGCACGATCAACTACACGAGCGGCACGACCGCGCGGCCGAAGGGTGTGCAGCTCACACACCGTTCCTTGTGGGCGAACGCGACGACGTTCGGCTGGCACACCGGCGTGAGCGACCGCGACGTGTATCTGTGGACGTTGCCGATGTTCCACTGCAACGGCTGGGGCATGTCGTACGCGATCACCGGTATGGGCGGCCGGCACGTCGTGCTGCGCAAGGTCGACGGCCCCGAGATCCTGCGCCGCGTCGAACAGCACGGTGTGACGATGTTGTGCGGCGCGCCCGCCGTCGTCGCCGCGATCCTCGACGCCGCGGAGAAGTGGGACGGCCCGATCCCGGGACGCGACCGCGTGCGCATGGTGGTGGCCGGCGCGCCGCCGCCGACGAAGACGATCGAGCGCATGGAGACCGAGCTCGGTTGGGAGTTCATCCAGATCTACGGCCTCACCGAGACGTCGCCGCTGCTCACGATCAACCGCAGCCGCCGCGAGTGGGACGGCTTGTCGCCCGCGGCGCGCGCGCAACGCCTCGGGCGCGCCGGCGCGCCCGCGCTCGGCGTTCGGCTCGAGATCAGCGGTCAGGGTGAGGTGCTCGCGCGTTCGAACGTCGTGCTCGAGGGCTACTGGCAGCAACCCGACGCGTCCGCGGACGCGCTCGAAGGTGGTTGGTTCCACACCGGCGACGGCGGCATCCTCGACGACGAGCACTACCTCACGATCAGCGATCGCAAGAAGGACGTGATCATCTCCGGCGGCGAGAACGTGAGCTCGATCGAGGTCGAGGACTGTCTCTACCAGCATCCCGCGGTCGCCGAAGCGTGCGTGATCGGCGTGCCCGACGAGAAGTGGGGCGAGACGGTGAAGGCGCTCGTCGTGTTGAAGCCGGGGACCGACGCGAGCGAAACCGAGCTCATCGAGCACTGCCGCGCGTCGCTCGCGCACTTCAAGTGCCCGACGTCGGTCGAGTTCCGCGACGAGTTCGCGCGCACCTCCACCGGCAAGCTCCAGAAGTTCAAGATCCGCGCGCCCTACTGGGAAGGCCGAGAACGCCAGGTCAATTAGGGAGACGACAGCGCAGCGACCGGAGGGGAGCCGAGCGTGGAGTCGACCGCCGCCAGCAACTTCTTCGGGTGGCGGCCGTCGACGTAGCCGATGAACGGCGAGCAGATGTTGTAGCCGAGCAGCTCCTGCAGCCGCTCCGGCAACGTGGCCATGACTTCGGGCCGCACGACCAGCACGTGGTTCTCGACTGGGCGCAGCCACGCGCGGGCGTAGTGCATCACCACACCGAGTCGTGATTGCTCGGTCGTGTTCGCGCCGCCGCCGTGCCAGACGCTGCCGAGGTACACGAGCGCGCTGCCGGCCGGCATCTCGATCGCAACCGTCGGCGTGCCGGGCGCGGGCAGCTGGTCGACCCAGAGGTGGCTCCCGCGCACGATGCGCGTCGCACCGTTCGCGACGGTGAAGTCGACGAGCGGCCACATGATGTTCACGACGAGCTCCTGATGCGGGCGCGGGATCGGGTACAGCGCGTCGTCGGGATGCAACGGCTGGCGCCCCTCCTCCGGGCCGATCTCGATCGCGGTCGGCGCGCTGAGGTGGTACTCGCCGAGCACCGCATCGAGCAACGCGAGGATCGCCGGATGCGTCGCGAGCGGATCGAGCGCGCGCGTCTTGCCGAACAACGCGTACGCGCGCTTCGTGCGCCGCCCTTCGAAGTCGTCGCGACCCGTCGGCGTGACGTCGAGGATCGCGGTGAGCTCGGCGCGCGCCCGGGCCACCGTCGCGTCGTCGAGCAGGCCCGGCAGCAGCACGTAGCCGTCGCGTTGGAGAATCTCGAGCGCGTCGTCCATCGGACCCGATCGTTCACCTTCCACAAGGGAATGTCAAGTAGGATCGAGCCGTGGCCGACCAGCTCAACGCCACCCAGGGCTCGCTGCTCGGGTTCCTGCACGGGGGCCCGAAGACCGGCTGGGAGCTGCTGCAGGAGGCGCGGGCCGGGCTCGCCCGCTTCTGGAACGTCACCCAGAGCCACGTGTATCGCGAGCTCTCGGCGCTCGAAGCCCGCAAGCTGATCCGCGCCGGCAAGGCCGGACCGCGCGACCGTCGTCCGTACACGCTCACCGCCGCGGGCCGGCGCGCGTTCGCGGCGTGGGTCGCGGAGCCGCCGGGCGCCGAGCAGATCCGCTTCCCGCTGCTCGTGACCCTCTGGTTCGGCGGACATCTCCCCCGCGCCACGCTGCGGACCTTCGTGGCCAACGCCCGCGCCGAGCACGCGGCGCGGCTCGCGCAGTACGAGCAGCTCCACGTCGACGACACACACGTGCGCGCGGTCGTCTCGTTCGGCGTGCACTACGAACGAGCGGTGCTCGACTGGCTCGACGAGCTCTCGTTCTAGTATCCCGCTCTCGGCGGCTTCGACTCTTGGTCGACTCCGACGACGCCTCCCCTTCGGTCGGCTTCGTCTTTGTCTCGTGCCGCCGGGCCGCTCGGGCCCCGGCTCGCGGCTCGGCGGGATACCCGCCTCGCGACGCTCACCTCTAGTATCCCGCGATGAGCTTCGTGCTGATCGACAAACCGCAGCCGAACGTCGCGCTCGTCACGTTGAACCGTCCCGAGCGCATGAACGCGATGGCGTTCGACGTCATGATCCCGTTGCGAGAGGCGCTCGAAACACTGAGTCACGACAACGACGTGCGCGTCGTCGTGCTCACCGGCGCGGGCAAGGGCTTCTGCTCCGGCGCCGATCTCGAAGACGCGGGCATCGTCCCGAACATCGACGGCCTCACCGTCACGTCGATCGCGCGCCGCGCGCTCGAGCTCCTCGACGACGTCGTGCTCGCGATCCGCAAGATGCATCAACCTGTGATCGGCGCGATCAACGGCGCCGCGATCGGCGGCGGCTTCTGCCTTGCGTGCGCATGCGACCTGCGCGTCGCGTCCGAGAACGCCTACTTCCGGGCCGCCGGCATCAACAACGGCCTCACCGCGAGCGAGCTCGGCATCTCCTACCTCCTGCCGCGCGAGATCGGCTCGGCGCGCGCCTTCGACATCATGCTCTCGGGCCGCGACGTCGACGCCGCCGAGGCCGAACGCATCGGGCTCGTATCGCGGGTCGTGCGGCCCGAACAGCTGCTCGACGAGTGCTATGCGCTCGCCGACCGCATGAACGCGTACTCGCGCGTCGGCGTCGAGGTGACGAAGCGGATGCTGTGGTCGAGTCTCGACGCGTCGAGCCTGCAAGCGCACATGGCGCACGAAGGCATCGCGCAGCTCTACGTGCGGCTCACGACGCAGAACTTTGAAGAGGCGATCCGCGCCCGCAAGGAAAGACGCACGCCGGAGTACCGCGACTAACGCGTCCAGTAGCTCCCGTCGAGCATCTGCTCCAGCAGGCCACGGAACATGATCAGGTCGTCGAGGTCGTCGGGCCTCTCCATCACGCCGTACGCCATCCCGCGCGTCGACGTGCGCACCGACACGATCGCGAACCGCAGCGCCGCGAACACCTCGAACCATTCGAGGTGTTGCACCGTGTGCCCGCTCAGCTCCTCGTACTCGGCGATCACCGACGCGCGCTGCAGGAAGTCGTCCATTCCCGGCATCCCGAACCGGATCGCCATGTCGTCGAAGAACTCATGCAGGAAGATCATCCAGGCGAGATCCACTTCGCGCGGACCTATCGTTGCCATCTCCCAGTCGAGCACGGCCACTGGCGCGAAGTCGCGGTACAGCACGTTGCCGACACGCGCGTCGCCCCAATTCAGCACCGTCGCGCCTTCGGGCGGCAGGTGCGCGTCGAGCCACGCGAACGTGCGGTCGATCAACGGGTACGACACGCCTTCGCGCGCCCACTCGTAATACCAACGCTCGTGGCCGAGCTGCTGTTCGAGCGCCGTCTTGCCGTGCTGCGGGCGCGCGAGAAATGACAAGTCGGCGTTCTCGGGCGTGAGCCCGTGCAACTTCACCAACACTTCGAGTGTGCGCCGCTGCATCGCGGCGCGCTCCCGGGGAGTGGCGTCGGCGACCCATCCGCCGAACACGTATGGCGGGATGTCGGGCGGTGCCTCGCCGTCGATGCGGGGCATCACGAGAAACGGCGTACCGAGCCACTGCGGGTCGAGCTCGGTCCAGCGCACCTCGGGGGCAGGAACGTCGGTGCGCGCCCGCACGAGCTGCATGCACTTCGCTTGCAGCTCGATGTCGTATTCGGGGAACACCGGGTACACGTCGGGGAGCGGCGCGAGGCGCGCCGCGTAGCGCTCGTGCTCGCCACCCGCGGTCATCTCGAACAACACCGTCTCGCTCGACATGCCGTTGCCCGGCGATCCGGTGTTGGTCACGCGGGCGTCGTCATCGATTTTTGCTTCCGCCCATCGCTGCAGCGCGACGCCGACCTCGCCGAGGTCGCGCCGCCACGGCGTCTGGAGCTCGATCACCGGTTCGTCGTCAGCCATCGTCACATCATGTCAGGCGGGCAGTGGGATAGTCGTCGGCGCGCACGGCCGCGTCGGTGCCGCCGTCGGAGAACACGACCGAGCCGCAGAAGAAGGTGGCGTCGGGCGACAACAAGAACGCGAGCAGCGCGGCCATCTCCTCGGGACGGCCGGGCCGTCCGATGGGCACCGGGAAGATGTCGGGGATGCCGAAGATGAAGTCGAGATCGTTCTTCGTCATCGGCGTCTCGATCACACCGGGCGCGATCGCGTTGAGCCGGATGCCGGCTCCGATCCATTCCGGCGTCGGCGCGTGATGACGGACGTACCGTGCGAGTGCCAGCTTCGACGCGGGGTACGCGAACAGTCCGGGTTGCGCGGCCGCGGCTGCGAGCGCGTCCGCCTCGTCACCGGCCACGATCGCGGCGACGAGCTCCTCGGGAAGGCCCGGCGTC
>Ga0335082_10008916_pt1 | contig 10911 bp, 8 predicted proteins | sample Lox_Sample_41_FD_206718 | JGI IMG/M metagenome (GOLD analysis project Ga0335082, IMG submission 206718) | Soil microbial communities from Loxahatchee National Wildlife Refuge, Florida, United States - Lox_Sample_4.1 | ecosystem: Environmental > Terrestrial > Soil > Wetlands | place: USA: Florida... | reverse complement strand
CCGAGCTCGCGCCGATCCGCGCCCGCCGCGCCGAGCTCGATCGGCATCCGCAGACCGTCGACGAGGTCCTCGCCGCCGGCAACGCGCGCGCCCGCCAGGTTGCCGAGGAGACCATGGCGTCGGTGCGCGATGCGATGCAGATCTGATGGTGGATCCGCGCATGGATACCGACTCGACCCAGGAGGTGCGCATGAGTGACGAGCGTCCGCCCGGCGCCGCCGGCGCCTACCGCGTGCGACTGGAGCTCTTCGAGGGCCCGCTCGACCTCCTCCTCCATCTGATCAAGAAGAACGAGGTCGACGTCACCAACATTCCGGTGGCGACGATCACCGAGCAGTATCTCGCCCACCTCGACCTGATGCGCGACCTCAGCCTCGACGTCGCCAGCGAGTACCTGGTCATGGCGGCGACCCTGACGCTGCTCAAGTCGCGCCTGCTGCTGCCCGCTCCAGAATCCGAGGACGAGGAAGAGGGCGACCCGCGCGCCGACCTGGTCCGCCAGCTGCTCGAGTACCAGCGCTATCGCGAGGCGTCGGCGTCGCTGGCGGAGCGCCCGCTGCTGCGCCGCGACGTGTTCGTGCGCGAGGCGAGCGCCGACGGCGTGCCGCCCGATCCCAATGCCGCGCTGCCCGTGCGGGTGACGCTGTGGGAGCTGATGGAGGCGTTCCGGACCGTCCTGCTGCGCGCCCAGCCGGATCCCGTGCACCGGGTCGACGCCGAGCCGGTGTCGCTGCGCGAGCGCATCGACGGCCTGCTGCGTACGCTCGGCGTGGCGCGTTCGCTGACCTTCGACAGCCTGTTCGGCGAGGCGCCGACGCGCGGCTTCGTGATCGTCACCTTCCTCGCCGTGCTCGAGCTGGCGAGGCTCGGCGCGATCGACGCGGTGCAAGAGGCGAACCTGGGGCCGATCCTCATCGTGCTGGCGGTGGAGGACGTCGCGGACGTGACGATCGATATCTTGGACGACTACGAGGGACTGCCGGCGTCGCTGCCGGCGCCGGGCCTGCGGGCCTCGGAGAACGATGCGTGAGCGCATGCCCGACGGGCGTGCGGAGGAGGATGCGGTGGAGGCGGTGAGCGAAGAGCGGACGATGGAACGGGTCGATGGGGATGTGCTGACGGACGGGATGTCCGAAGGCGACAACGCCAGCGACGCGGCCGAGGGGAGACCAACGCGCGGCCGGTCCGGCCCGGAGCGCACGGCGCTGGACGGGATCGTGGAGAGCTTGCTGTTTGCCGCCGGCACACCGCTGCCGCTCCGCCGCCTGGTCGACGTCCTCGACGGCCCCACGGCGAAGGAGATCAAGGCGGCGCTGGAGCGGCTGATGGCGGCGTACAACCAGGCCGGCCGCGGGGTGCACCTGCTCGCGGTGGCCGGCGGCTACCAGTTTCGCAGCGCACCCGCCAACGCCGAGTGGGTGCGGGCGCTGCTGCGCGAGCGGCCCGCGCGCCTGGGACGCGCGGCGCTCGAAACCCTGGCGATCGTGGCGTACAAACAGCCGGCGACGCGCGCCGAGATCGAGGCGGTGCGCGGCGTCGACGCCGACAGCGCCCTCACCTCGCTGCTCGCCAAACGTCTCATCCGCATCGCCGGTCGCAAGGAGGCCATCGGGCGGCCGCTCATGTACACCACCACGCCCGAGTTTCTCGAGGTGTTCGGGCTCAACGATCTCAGCGAGCTGCCGGCGCTCAAGGAGATCGGCCCGGTGCAGGAGCCGGAAGATGAAGGGGCGATCGACGGCGGCGACGAGTGGCGAGCGGCTGCAGAAGATCCTGAGCCACGCGGGGGTCAGCTCACGGCGGGCGGCGGAAGCTCTGATCCAGGCGGGCCGGGTCTCGGTGAACGGCAAGACGGTGACGACGCTGGGGACGCGGGCGCACCCGCAGCGCGACCGCATCGCGATTGACGGCAAGCCGCTGCGCGCGGCCGCCCCGCTCGCGTACATCCTGCTCAACAAGCCGGTGGGCGTGATGACCACGCTCGCCGATCCGGAAGGGCGGCCGACGGTGCGCGACCTGCTCGGCGGCGTGCGCCAGCGGGTCTTTCCGGTCGGCCGGCTCGACTACCACTCCGCCGGCTTGCTGCTGCTGACCAACGACGGTGACCTGGCCCTGCGCCTCACCCACCCGCGCTACGGGGTGCGGAAGACCTACCAGGTGAAGGTGAAGGGCCACCCCGAGCCCACACAGCTCGCCGCTCTCGCGCAGGGCGTGCGCCTCCCCGACGGCGTCACCGGACCCGCCGCCGTGCGCGTGCTCAGCACGCGCGAGCGCAAGGCCTGGCTCGAGCTCACCCTGGCGGAAGGCAAAAACCGCGAGGTGCGCCGCATGTGCGAGGCCGTCGGGTTGCCGGTCGAGAAGCTCGTCCGCGTCGCCCTCGGTCCGCTCAAGCTCGGCAAGCTCGCGGTCGGAGCGTGGCGCCATCTCGAGCCCGCCGAGCTCGCCAAGCTCCACGCCGCCACCCAAACAGCACGTCCCCTCGTCCCGTCGATCGCAGCTGAGGCGGTGTCGGCAAGCGGACCGCGCCGACGCCGGCCGCGTCCCGGTCGTCCCCGACGCCGCGGGTAGTGCCTCGGTGTGATTTCACCACAGAGGGCTCAGAGGCCACGGAGGGCCCACGGAGGGTTCTCTGTGGTCAATCGGACTGAGCCCCCGCAGCGCCGCGGCCCAGGTTGACTTCACCATCCCTCGCCGCTATCCCTCTGCATTCGCTCAATTCGCTGACGCGGGGTGGAGCAGTCCGGTAGCTCGTCGGGCTCATAACCCGAAGGTCGGAGGTTCAAATCCTCCCCCCGCAACTGCAGAAGGGCCCGGAAATCCGAACGGTTTCCGGGCCCTTCGTCCTTCAGGCGGGAATGGATTGGATCGCGATCCGCCGCCGGTGCAGCGGCGGCGGATGCCGGACTCGTCAGCGAGCTGGACCAAATACCGCCGGATCGAACACGAGGAAGCGGCAGGGAGGGTCGAGGGCGTTCGTCACCGCCTTGATGAGCTCCGGAAGGGCAACGCGCTCGAGATTCAGACCCGGACAATCTTCGGCAGCGGTCGAACCCACAACGACGTCGACAGCATTGACGAGCTCAGCGACCGTGACCTGCCAATCGCGATCGCAATCGCCGAGGCAGAGCGTCCCCACCGGCGGGACAGTGATTTCGGTACGATCGGCTCGCGCCTGAGTCGCGACACAGCCGAACGCAATGACCAGCGCAAGAATGCGTGTGACCGACACCGCTCCCCACTACTACACTACCGCGAACCAACAAAACATATCCCCGCGTCGTGCTCCTGCTCGGCGGTTACACGCCGAAGGGATAAGTCTCGGGCATGCCGTGGGCAGGCGCGGCGCGCTCGAGCGGCGCCACCGCATGGGTTTCGTCGAACCACACGTACTCGTCGAACTGCGCGGGCAGGACGGCCTGAAAGTAGTGGCTCGCCAGCTCCGTCTCGGGGCGATAGATGACGCCGATGGCGCGCTCGAGGCGGGCCGCCGCGAGCTCGTCACGGACGTCGGGGCGGCGCGGCGCCCGCAGCGCCAGCCGGAAGGCCGCGAGGCTGGTGTCGTGGCAGAGCCGCTCGTAGCTCTGGGGATGCGCCGGCCGCACGGCCTTCACCTGCATGGGCCCGTCCCAGTCGCTGGCCGCCGCGACGGTCCCATGGTCGGTCCCGAAGCCGACCAGATACGCGCCCTCGCCGAAGGCGTCGCGCGCGAGCTGTCCGACATTGAGCTCGCCGCGAGCGCCCATCTCGGTCGCCGCCGCGTTGCCGACGTGCGAGTTGTGCTCCCAGATCACTGCCTTGGTCTCGGGGCCGCGGAAGGCGAGCATCACCTGGAGCGTCTCGAACATGTGCTGGTCGCGCAGGTTCCACGATTCGCGCGAGCCGTAGTACATCGCGCGGTAGTAGCGCTCGGCGTTCGCCACCACGCGGGCGTTCTGGAGCGCGTCGAGATAGCGCTCGCCGTCGCGCGGCTGATACTCGAGCCGCTTGTCGAGCATGTCGCGCAACATGGCGACGACCGGCTCCTCGCAGGCGCGGTAGCCGCCGGTCAGCACCGCGCGTCCGTACGCCGCCGGATCGCCCTCCCACGGACTGAGGCAGCCGTAGCGGGCGCGCGCCACGCGGGCGGCGTCGGGGTCGACGCCGTCGAGGTAGCGGAGCACCGCCGCGATCGACGTATAGAGGCTGTAGAGGTCGAGCCCGTGGAAGCCGGCGCGGCGCTCGGGTGCCTCGACGGCGCGGTTGTGCTCGTGCAGCCAGTGCACGAAGGTCTGGACCTCGCGGTTGCGCCACATCCAGGTCGGAAAGCGCGTGAACGCCTTCCACGGCGCCGGGGCCGACGGGAGATGGCGCACGTAGTGGTCGACCCGTGCGGCGTCGGGCCAGTCGGCCTCGACGGCAACGACGGTGAAGCCGCGGCGCAAGATCAGCTCGCGGGTGATGCGCGCCCGCATGCGATAGAACTCCGAGGTGCCGTGCGTCGCCTCGCCGAGGAGGACGACCCGGGCGTCGCCGATGCGGTCGAGGAGCGTGTCGACCGACTCGTGCTCGATGTTGCCGAACGGCTCGGCGGCTTCGCGCAGCAGCCTCGTCACCGTGTCGGGCCGACTCGAAACCGGGCGCGGCGCCGCGGGGCCGGTCCCGCGGCGCTCGGTCCAGCCTTCCGCTCCGATGAGCGGGACGAAGCGTACCGCGCCGAGATCCTCGCGGGCGTAGGCGTCCGCGCCCGTCCGCCGGACGCGCACGAGGGTTTGGGCTCGCGGCGTCGGCCCGATCGGAATCACGAGCCGCCCCCCGACGGCGAGCTGCTCGAGCAGGGGCTTGGGAACCTCCGGGCCACCGGCCGCCACCACGACGGCGTCGTACGGCGCGTGCTCCGGCCAGCCGAGCGTGCCATCGCCGTGGCGGACGTGGACGTTCGAATAGCCGAGCTCCCGCAGGCGTCGTGCCGCCGCCTCGGCGAGCTCCGCATGGCGCTCGATCGTGTACACCTGGTCCGCAATACGGCCGAGCACCGCGGCCGCGTAGCCCGATCCGGTGCCCACCTCGAGCACCCGATCACCCGCGGCGAGCTCGAGGGCGGCGGTCATCGCCGCGACGATGTACGGCTGCGAGATGGTCTGCCCGGCCTCGATCGGCAGCGGCGCGTCCTCGTAGGCGAATTCGGCGAGCTCGGCGGTGATGAACGCCTCGCGGGGCACGCTTTGCATCGCCGCGAGCACCGCCTCGTCGCGCACCCCGCGGGCGACGAACTGCTCCACCATCCGGCGCCGTTCCGTGGTGCGCTCGTCCATCCCTATTCTCCTCGGTTAGGTGCGATCGCTAGCGCCTCGGTCGTCACAGGGTGGACTCCGCGCCCGGCCACAGCTCTTGAAGGTCCGCAGGGAGAATCGCTTTGACGTCTCGCACCTCGCCGGCGCTGACGTGACGGGAGAGGACCTTCAGGACCGCCCGTGCGAGGACGGCGGGATGCGGGCGATCCGGGCCGGGGAGCTGGCGGCGAATGGCCTCGAAGAAATCCGCCGTGTGCGTCTTCTCCGGTTTCCCCCTCGGGCACCACCCTTCGTAGTACAGGCCGCGAATCAGCATCGGCAGCTGCGCTCCGAGCTGCACGGCCTCGTCGACCGTCAGCCGATCTCGGAGTGCGTGCAGCACCGCGCGCAGGGCGCCGTAGGCCACATGTGGATCACCGTCGACCCCGATGGCGTAGGTGATCTCCTTCAGCCACGTGTGGGTTTTCCGGATGGTTGTCTCAAAGCCCTCCACCTCGGCGCCGCGCATCGGCGTGCCTCCTATCTCCTTTCGAACTCATCCAAGTTCGGTGCCAGAGCGCGGCGCATCTCCTCCGCGGTCAACGTCCTGTTTGGCCGCAGGGCCCGGTCTCACCATCGCGAAAAGCCTCCCGGTGGTGCGACACCGGGGCGCAGGATGGGCGCCGTTTGGTAGGCTCGGGGCGAACGAACTTCAGCCGGGGCAGGCCGCCGCAAGGACCACGAACCCTTCCGGTTGAAGGCTCGTCGCGAGCATGACGTCGTTGATGTCGGCGTGCTCGAGCCAGCCATCGACACGCCGGTGCGCGGGCTGCAGCCAGAACGCCTCGATCTCGGCGCGCAGCGGTGTAAATCGCAACAGCCGCGCGACCGCTTCGCGACGGGCGCCGGTCGCGGCGCGCCAATCGTCGCGCTCGAGCGTGGCGAGCCCGATCGCGAGCCCGAGCTCGCGAAACGCCAGGCGATTGGACGCACTGGAGCCCATGTCGGCGTCAGCCGAGTAGTGCTGGAGCCCGAGCAGCGCGGCGTCGAGCAGCGTTTCGACCAGGCCGAGATCGCGCATGCCCTGCCGCTCGAGCTGTGCCAGTCGGTAGGCGTCCACCAGCAGGCCTCCGATCCCGAGCGGATCGCCGGTCGCCAGCCCTCGCAGATCCAGCATCGACGAGAAGTCCGCCATCGCCTCCGCCAGGCTCGGCCCCGACCCGGCGGCGGTCGCCTCCAACTGCGCCGCGGTGACCAGACCGTCGAGCGGATCGTGCTGCCCCATGGGGGCGACCAGCGGGCGGGACAGATCGATGCTGAGCTTCCAGTACATCCGTTTGCGGCCGCCCGCTCGCGGGGCGTAGGCGAAGGCACGGTGCGCGGCGCAGGCGAGCTCGCGGGCCCAGGTGTTGAACAGCGTCTGCCCGGTATATCGCGAGACCTGATCGAGCGCGTGCATCCACTTGGTGAGGTAGTGGAAGTACTGGCCGTCTCGGTCCCACTCCCGCCGCTCGTCGAACGGTTCGTCAGGGCGCCGCTCGGGGAGCGCTTTGCCGATCCGCAGCCCGGCGAGTGTCGGGTGGGCTTCGCCGCCCTCGGCCGCAAGACCGCTGATCCAGCCGCGGCGCTGATCGTCCCCGCGATGTCGGCCGAGGACATGGTGCACCCGGTCGACCAGCTGGAGCGCCAGCTCGCCGAAGCGCGGGTCTCCGGTCGCACGCGCCAGGCCGAGGAAATTGCACACCGCAAACGCGTCGGTCCACAGATAGCGCCGCGGCGGGTGCTCGGAGGTCAGGCCCGTCCGGTCGGCGAACCGCGTCATCAATTCGATGGCCTGCTCGCGGCGAGCTGGCATGGCACAGCCAACCTGCGCATCACCGCGGCCGTGCGCAACGGGGTCGGCGGAAGAGGGCGGGGCGGCGGCGGACGCCGCCGGGGGCTTGCAGACGGGATCGCTTTCTGAAGGAACGTCGTTCCGGGGTCGCTCGCGCGAGGATTACCGGATCGACACGCCCAGCGGCCGAGACCGTGGAGGGGTGATGAGCGCACAACAGGTACCGATCAGCAAGTTGACGGGCGCCCGCTTCGCGCGCGCGGTCCGAGACTTCGCTTCGTCGGAGGTCGGCGGGAAGGCCAAGCTGCTGTTCGCGGCGCTGATCGTCTTCCTGCTCGCGATCAGCGGCTTGAACGTCGTCAACAGCTACGTCGGCCGCGACTTCATGACCGCGATCGAGGAGCGCAGCATGTCCGGGTTCGTCCAGCAGGCGTTGCGCTACATCGGCGTCTTCGCGGCCTCCACCGTCGTCGCCGTCATCTACCGCTTCACCGAGGAGCGTTTGGGGCTGCTGTGGCGCGAGTGGCTCACTCGCCGGCTCATCGGACTGTATCTCGAGGAGCGCACCTACTACCGGCTCAACCAGCAACTCGTCGCGCATGGGGAGATCCCCAACCCCGACCAACGCATCGCCGATGATGTGCGCACCTTCACGACCATGACGATCTCGTTCGTGCTGCTGCTGCTCAACGGCACGCTGACGGCCTTGGCCTTCTCCGGCGTTTTGTGGTCGATCAGCCCACTGCTCTTCGGCGTCGCGGTCAGCTACGCCGCGGTTGGCTCCCTCCTGACGGTGGCACTCGGCCGCCCGCTGGTCTGGCTGAACTACAATCAGGCCGATCAGGAGGCCAACTTTCGCTCGACCCTCGTCCACGTCGGCGCGAACGCCGAGTCGCTCGCGCTGCTGCGCCACGAACGGCCGCTCCGCGACCGGTTGGTGCATCAGCTCGACGGGGTGGTGTCGAATTTCCGCCGCATCATCGCCGTCAATCGCAACCTTGGCTTCTTCACCACCGGGTACAACTACCTCATTCAGATCATCCCCGCCCTGATCGTGGCGCCGCTCTTCATCCGCGGCCAGATGCAGTTCGGCGTCATCACCCAGTCGGCCATGGCGTTCGGCCAGCTGTTGGGCGCCTTCTCGCTGATCGTCACGCAGTTTCAGTCCATCTCCTCGTTTGCCGCCGTCGTCGCCCGGCTCGGCTCGCTCGCCGAGGGGGCCGAGCGCGCGCACGGTTTTGCGACCTTCTCGCTGGAGACCTGCCCGCACCAGCAGCGTCCCGCCGACTGTCCGAGCTGCTCCGTGTACGCCAAGGCGCTGCCGGCGCTGCCCACCATCACCCTGTGCGATGCGGACGGACGGGTCGCCTACGAGGGGCTCACCCTGCGACTGCCACCCGAGGGGCGAATCGGTGTCCGGGCGCTCTCGGTCTCGATCCCGGAGGGCACGCGAACGCTGGTCGTCGGACCGGACGAGGCGGCCCTGCGCGCGCTCTACTCCGCTACCGCCGGCGTCTGGGGCGACGGCGAGGGCCGCGTCGTACGGCCCGGAGCCGACCGCGTCATGTTCCTGCCCGAACGGCCGTACGTTCCGGCGGGGACGCTGCACCAGCTCCTCGCCCCGCCAGGGGGCGAGCCCGCGGCGGCGGAGGCCATCATGGCCGCGCTCCGCCGCTTGGGCGTCGAGCCCATCGTGGAGCGCGCCGACGGCTTCGAGGTCGAGCAACGCTGGGACACCCTGCTGACGCTGGGCGAGCAGCAGCTCCTCTCCGCGGCGCGGCTGATCGCCGCCGCTCCCCGCTTTGCCCTTCTCTACCGTATCGGCACGGCGCTGAGCGCCGAGCAGGTCGAAACCGTCCTCAGCGCCCTCTCCGAGCACGCGATCACCTACATCGTCTTTGGACAGACCGAGGGCCTGGGCGACCGTCACGACGCCCTTCTCGAGCTGGCCGCCGACGGGAGCTGGACGTGGACACCGAAGCCCACGTGAAGGTCGTCCCGCAAAGCCACCGGATCCACCTCATGGCCACTCTTCGCCAGCATCGCGTGGACCGGGACGCGGCGCGAACCGGTAGTGGGAGACGCCCCATTCGCTGCCGCCCCGATACGCGAACAGCTCCGCGCAGGCGAGGAAGAAGAGGCGCCAGCGAGCCACCCAGCGCGCCGCATCGGCGACGCCGTAGACGGCCTGGAACACGCTCAGCACGAGGTCCCGCCGGGCGTCCAGATTCGCCAGCCAGGCCTCGGCGGTGCGCGCGTAGTCGCGGCCGTCGATCCGCCAATGCTCCTCGACCCGCAGATCGCGCTGGAACTGCATCAACAGCTCGTGTGACGGCATGATCCCACCGGTGAAGAAGTAGCGACCCATCCAGTTCGCGGCGCCGCCGGCCTCGAACGGGTAGGCGTACATCCGGTGGGCGAAGACGTGCACGAAGAGCTTGCCGCCGCGCTCCAGCCAGCCGGCGATGCGGCCGAGGAGAGCTTCGTAGTTGCGCATGTGCTCGAACATCTCGACGGAGATGATGCGGTCGAACCGCGCGGTCGGTGCGAAGGCGTTCATGTCGGCGGTGACGACCTCGATGCCGGCGTGCCCGCGCCGTGCCGCTTCGGCGCGGATGAACTCCGCCTGCGCCCGCGAGTTGGAAACGGCGCCAACGCGGCAGCGCGGGTAGCGCTCGGCGATCCACAGGGCCAGCGAGCCCCACCCGCAGCCCAGATCGAGCACGCGCATCCCGTCGGCGAGCTGCGCGCGCCGGCAGGTGAGGTCGAGCATGGCCTCCTCGGCGGCGTCGAGGTCGCGCGCGCCCGATGACCAATACGCGCAGCTGTACTTGAGCCGGCGACCGAGCACGGCGCGAAAGAACACCGGCGGCAGCTCGTAATGTTGCGCATTGGCGGCGTCGACGTGCAGCGCGATGGCGCTCCGTCGCAACTCGCGCCGCAGCGCGCGCGGGCGATCGGCACCGGGGTCGTGCGCCTCGCCGCGCAGGCGGTCGGCGGCGAAGCGGCGGATGCCGCGGCGGGTGATCCAGTCGGGGACGAGGCCCGACTCGGCAGCCCCGATCGCGGCCCGCACCAACCACTCACCGGCAGCCCCGGCCGGGCGCTGCGCGGTCGTGCAGGGTACGGTTGGGTCGGGATCGAGCACGCTGTGGTCGGGTGCGCCGATGGGTGACGGCTGGCTCAAGGGAGAGATCCTCCTGGTCAGTTGCTGTACAGGGGACCATCCCGGGTGTCAAGGTTCTGTCCAGGACAAAGCTTGACATGATTTGTCAGGCACTGTAAGAAGGCGGTCATGGCGTGGATGGCACGGAGCGCCGGCACGGCCGGCCAGGGACGGCGGTAGGAGAGGGCCGTGGGCTCGAAATCGACCCACGACGCGTTGCCGCTGCGCACCGTGTCGCGACTGACCGGCCTGAGCGCGGACGTCGTCCGCGCGTGGGAGAAGCGCTACGGCGTGGTGGCGCCGCGCCGCGGTCCACGCGGTGCGCGACTGTACTCGGCCGCGGAGATCGAGCATCTGCGCCTGCTGCGGCTGGCCGTGGCGGCTGGGCGCGCCATCGGGGACGTGGCCAAGCTCAGCTCCGCGGAGCTGGCGAGGTTGGCGAGCCAGCTCGAAGAGAACGGCGAGCCACATGCCGTCGAGTCCGGCCCGATCGAGCTGATGCTCGCCGCGCTGGAGCGGTTCGATGCGGCGGCCCTCGACCGACACCTCGGCGATGCCCTGCTGGCGCTCGGCGCGCGCGAGTTCATCCGGCACGTGGCCCAGCCGCTGTTGGACGAGGTGGGGCAGCGTTGGAGCGACGGGCGGCTGTCGATCGCCGACGA
>Ga0335082_10008915_pt1 | contig 10911 bp, 12 predicted proteins | sample Lox_Sample_41_FD_206718 | JGI IMG/M metagenome (GOLD analysis project Ga0335082, IMG submission 206718) | Soil microbial communities from Loxahatchee National Wildlife Refuge, Florida, United States - Lox_Sample_4.1 | ecosystem: Environmental > Terrestrial > Soil > Wetlands | place: USA... | reverse complement strand
TGGGCTCGATCTTGTACGGGATGCGCGTGATGACGTGCTTGAACTCGATCGGGCTGTCCATCGCGCTGATAGTAGCGCGGAGTCGTCCGGGAGTCGTGATTACGTTGGTGATGTGCGGATGGGGGCGGTCTTCCATGTAGGGACAGCCGATGGCGGCTGTCCCTACATTCAACGACTCAGCGGTTCAGCAGTTCCATCATGTATTCCGGATATCGCGTCCCGGCGACCACATCCGGTGGAAACACCTCGTTGATCTGCTGCAAGTCTTCCTTCGTCAACTTGAACTCGGCAGCTGCTGCGTTCTCTTCCAGATACTTCCTCCGCTTCGTCCCCGGGATCGGCACAATATCCTGCCCCTGCGCCATCACCCACGCGAGCGCCAACTGCGACGGCGTCCACCCTCTCCCGCTGGCCATCGCTTTCACCTTGGCAACGAGGTCGAGATTCCTCTGGAAATTCTCTCCCTGGAAGCGCGGAGAGTTGCGGCGGAAATCGTCGGGCGCGAGATCTTCATAGCGCTTGATCGCACCGGTGATCAAACCGCGACCGAGCGGGCTGTAGGCCACGAATCCGATGCCAAGTTCGCGGCAGGTCTTCAGAATGTCGCTCTCCGGATCGCGCGACCAGAGGGAATACTCCGTTTGCAGCGCCGTAATTGCATGAACCTTCGAGGCACGCCGCAGCGTCTCCGGACTGGCCTCCGAAAGCCCGATATGGCGAATCTTCCCTTCCTTAATTAATTGCGCCATGGCGCCGACGGTCTCTTCGATCGGCGTCGTCGGATCGACGCGGTGCTGGTAATAAAGATCGATGGTGTCGATCTTCAATCGCCGCAGGCTCGCTTCGCACGATTGCCGTATGTAGTCAGGCTTGCCGTTGACGCCGCGCTTCATCGGGTTGGCGGGATCGCGGACGATTCCGAACTTGGTGGCGAGGACGACTTTGTCGCGGCGGTCTTTGATGGCGCGTCCGACAAGCTCTTCGTTCTTGTGCGGACCGTAGACGTCCGCGGTATCCAGAAAGAAAATGCCGAGATCGATCGCGCGATGAATCGTCGCAATCGACTCCGTATCATCGCCGGGCCCATAGAACTCCGACATGCCCATGCAGCCAAGTCCCTGCGCAGAAACTTTCAGAGTACCGAGAGTGCGGGTTTGCATAACGACTCCTTAGGATGGCGGTTGGATGACCGAGAGAGCAACTGCGGCTAAGAAACTATCACGAGACCGGGTGCCCCATTTCTCGCGCGTGTCGTTGCGCGAGAAGTGGGGATTCTGACTTTGGATCGTCCCAACTAATCCTCGCCGCGCCAAGAATCCCTTTTTCTCTTGTCAGAGCGAAACGTCGATGTGCGGCTTTCCGGACAACACTTCCCCAATCTCCACCGCCGGAATCCCCGCCTCGTTGAACTTCTCCGCCCACGCGATGCCGTGACTTGTCACCGACATCAGCAGCCCGCCCGCGGTTTGCGGATCATACATAAGCGCGCGGATCTCTTCCGGCACGCCGTCGTCATACCCCACCATGCACTCGGCGAAGTTGCGGTTGTTGTTGAGGCCTCCGGGGACGTACCCGGCGCGGACGCATTCCAGAGCGCCCGGCAGCAGCGGAATGCGGCTGGCACGGAGTCCAAATGCAACGTTCGACGCAAGCGCAATTTCGCGCGCGTGACCGATCAAGCCGAAACCAGTGATATCGGTCATCGCGTTCAACGTAATTTCGTTGTCGCGAATAAAGTCAGTGGCCTTCTTGTTCAGCGTCGTCATCGACTGCGTGGCCGCATCGATCCATGTTTGCTCGGCTTTGCCCTTCTTGATCGCCGTCGAGATCACGCCCGTGCCGATCGCTTTGGTCAGGATCAGTTTGTCTCCCGCCTTCGCGCCCTGGTTCTGATAAATCTTGTTCGGATGAATAACGCCTGTCACCGAATAGCCGAACTTGGTTTCTTCGTCGCGGATGCTGTGTCCGCCGATGACGGTGCATCCGGCCTCGATCATTTTCGAGAGGCCGCCGGCGAGGATACGCTCGAGAATTTCCAGATCCGCTTTGTCGGGGAAGCAAACGAGAGCGAGTGCGGTGAGCGGCTTTCCACCCATCGCGTAGACATCGCTCAGCGAGTTCGTCGCGGCGATCTGCCCGAAAATGTAAGGATCGTCAACGATCGGCGTGAAGAAATCGACCGTCTGCACCAGCGCCTGCTCCGGTGTCAGTAGATACACTCCGGCGTCGTCGGCGTGATCGAAGCCGACGAGAACGTTCGGGTCATGTTGCCGGGCTAATTTCCCAAGCACTTTGTCCAGCGCCGCTGGACTAAGCTTGGACGCTCAACCCGCAGCTTTCACCGACTCCGTCAGGCGGAATGGCTTGGTTTCAGACACGGGAACATTCTAGAGGAAATTTCAGAATGCTGATTTTCGAATGCCGATTTATCAAGCTCAGTATTTCGGTTCGGAAATCGGCACTCGGCAATCGCAATTCACTTCGTGGTGACGTCGGCGATGCGAATGTCGGGGTATTCGTGGTTCCACTGCGCCGAGATGTGGTCGAAGGTTAGCCGGTACGGCTCCGACTGGCCTGGGGCGAGCGGAGCGACGTTGAGATCGACGGGCTCAAGATAAGCACCGTTGGAGCGGACGACGCGCAGCGCGAGCGGTTCCTGTTGCGCGACTTGTCCGCTGGAATCCTTGAATGTGACTTCGACCTGCACAGCCGTGACGGTCTTGTCGCCGGTGTTGGTGATGGTGCCGTCGATATAGCTGACGGTGGCTCCCACGAAGTTCTCTGCGGCCGACATTTTGAATTCAGAGAGTTTGAGCTGCGTGAGGTAGGTCGAGGGCGACGCCACTTTCTTCGGCGACTCGCGCAGCAAGAACGCAAGCCCGAGCATGACTCCGATGACCACGACGACCGCGGCAATGATGATCAGGCGGCTGTTGTCGCGTTCTTCGGCGACCGGAGTTGGGGTACCCAAAGTGCCCATGGAGGAATTGTAGGACGTTGGGATTTGAATGTCGATTTTCACCCTCTAAAGCGCGCGGGATGGCCCACGTCTCGCCGATTTTGCGAGACGTGGGAATGTTCCTTACACCCTACGACTCCCGCGCCGCCAGCAGCTTCGCCGCGTTGTCGTGGTACACCTGCTTCAAAATCTCATCGTTCAGCCCCAGCCCATACAGTGGCCAGTGATACGAGAACTGCTCGGTCTCGTAGAAGTGCTCGTCCTGCGATTCAAGAATCCGGAACGTGATGCGGTACATGTCCTGGTCGAATCCCATGTCAGTGCCGTAGACCAGGCGGCTCGCGTACTTCGCGTAGAACTGCGCGGCGAAGCGCGGGATGGGCGCCGTCTCGGCATAGCGCGCTGAGATATCGGCATATAGATTCGGATTGCGGTCAAACACCTCGCCGAGATGCGCGAGATCGTAGTCGAGATTCGCGAAGTGGCAGGCGACGAATGTCGTTTTGCGATGGCGGGCGGCGGTACGCTCGAGAATGTCCACCATGCCCTCGAGCTTTACGATGTTCGGCTGATTGTCGAGTCGCCATTCGAAGGCGTTCATCAGGCCGTCGTTGTGCTTGTCCATTGGTTGGTACATCCATATGGGATCGGCCACGTGCAGGCTGACAGGCATGTGGAGTTCGGCGGCTTTCTCCCAAATCGCGTCCACGCGTTCGTCGTCAGGATGAACTCCAGGCGCATTGGATTTGCCGGAGCGCAGCCCCTGCCCCTTATCGTGAATTTCTCCGATACCCTTCGCGCCCTTGTCGTGGCAGCGCGCCAGCTCTGCGACGGTGGTCTTTGCAAAGTCGGGCTTTGCGTGCGCTGAGAAATCCAGCCCGCACCACACTTCGAAGCGCTCGGGATATTTCGAGTACTTTGCGTAGATCTCGTCGAACTCCTTGCCGGTGGTCATGGTCAGGATCATCGTCTTCTCGACGTTGACCGCATCCATGTTCTTGAGCCAGGTGGTGATCTCGGCTTCGGTCTTCGGATATGGATGCGAATGCATGTCGATGATGGGGAACTTGGCCCTGTCGACGCGCGTGACGGGAACTTTGTAGATCGACCGCGGCCGGTAGTCCTTCAGGAGGAGCGTCTTTGGATTGGGAGCGACGGCGGCGGTCGTCTTTTTCTCTGCGACTGCAGTCTTCTTCTCTTCGGCGGCAAAAGCCGCGGGTGGGATTCCCAGAGCGAGTGCGGCAGCGTTGGCGGACTTCAGAAATGAGCGGCGGTTCATGAGGGGCTCCCGTGATTCAGTTGCTGGATTCAACGCCTGTTTAGGCCGATGTTTTGAAAAACGCAAGCAAAAACAGAATGCCGAGAACGGCGTCGATTCCGGCAAGAACCAGATCGGTTGCGTGCAGGCGATGCTGCAGAAACAGAACAGTCTGCGGAATCGCGAAGCTGAACTTTTCAAAAATGGAAGGAAGCATCAAGGCGCGAAAACGAATCGGGTCGCGGGCGATCACGAAAAACGCAAACTGCCAGGCGAGGCCGCACCCGACGAATCCGTAATAGAACCCGGGATGCGTGATCGCCGGCGGGTCTTGGCGGCCGATCGTATCAAAAATGAAATACAGCGGCGTTATGACGAGAAAGCCCCAGATGGCAGCCACATAAAAAGTGATCCTGGCGAATTTCATGGCAGGCCTCGCGAGCATGCGCAGGAATTGTATGACATGCGTGCACGCGTCGCCGAGCGCGAGCCAGGCCGTTTTCATTGCGTAGGAAGATGGGGGGAGCGCACCTCGACCCGCAGTGTCCTCTGTGGTGAGCCGCTTTGGTTGAAAATCACACCGCCGCCAGCGCTGCCTCGGCGTTCTTCCGCAGCGGCGCGAGCCGCGTCTGCTCGAGCTCATCCCGATAAAACAGATTGTACGTGTCGAACGGAATCAGCCTTCCATCGGGATGCACGATATGCACGCACGTCTTCTTCACGCTGCGCACGTCGAACGAGTGCGCATCGATGAACTGCATGATGATGATGCGAAAAATGTTTTCGTACGTGATGCTCTCCGGCACGAACACTTTCGGCAGGCAGCACAGCAGTTCCCGCAGCGTACCGGCCTGCGATCGCGGCGAGTGATTCGTCGCGAAGAGTTTAAAGAGGCCGTCGCGCACCGCAGGCTCCTGCTCGTAGAGAATCGTGTTCTTCGCGCCGTTGATCAGCACATCCGGCGGAATCATGCTCGTCAGCGGCGTGACTTTGCCGTTGAGCTTGAGCGCGTAGGCCATCGCCAGCGAATCGGGATGGCACGGCACCGGGATCACGTCTTCGGGCCGGAAGACGCTGGTTTGTTCGAGGATCTTGCGGCGGACTTCAGTAAGAGTAAGCCGGTCGGTCGCAGGGCTGAAGTTCTCCAGGCGGCCCGCATCTTGAATCGGCTGGAACGTCACGCCGCGTACGCAGGGCTGCTGCAGCGCGTAGTCGATCGTCTTGCCGATCTCGTGGTCGTTCAATCCCTTCTTCAGCGTGACGACCAGGTTCGTCGCGATGTTGTAGCGATTGAGTCTTTCGAGCGCATCTTCGCGAACGCGGCGCAGGTCCGCTCCGCGCAGCTCCATCAGTGGATCGCGCTCGAAAGAATCGAACTGCAGGTAGACTTCGAAATCTTCTTTCACGTCCGCGAGGCGCTTGGCGAAGTCTTCTTCCTGCGCGATCCGAACTCCGTTGGTGTTAACCATCAGGTGCCGAATCGGTCGCGCCTTCGCCAGCTCCACGATCTCGAAAAAGTTGGGATGCACCGTCGGTTCGCCGCCAGAAAGCTGCACAACGTCGGGATGCCCTTCATTGCGCACAACGGCGTCGAGCATCTTCTCGATCTGCGCGAGCGAGCGGAATTGCTGACGCTCCGGGCCGCTCGCGGCATAGCAGACGGGACAGCGAAGATTGCAGTAGTCGCACACTTCGACAAGCGTCAGGCACGAATGCTGCTCGTGGTCGGTGCACAGTCCGCAGTCGTAGGGACATCCCCATTTCACCGGCGTGTTGTAGACCAGCGGCATCTCCGGAGGCTTGAGGAATATTTCGCGGCAGCGGCGGTAGTAATCGACGTCGTCAGCAAGCAGAATCTTTTCGGCGCCGTGCTCAGGGCAGCGCTTGAGCAAGAAAACCTTGTCTTCTTGAAAGACGGTCTTACCCTCAACCTTGCGGTAGCAGGTCGAGCAGATCGACAGCGTGACATCGTAGAAGAGATAAGGACGCGTTTTGGCCATGCACTTGTCTCAGGAGTGGAAGCTTAATGCAGGGAACAGCGTTTGGGAAGGCAAGCAGGACGGTTCTAAATGTGTCCGCCTGGCAGGCCGCGAAGCAACACGAAGAAAATCGCTAGAAGCGGAACCGGTACAGAATCGGTGCAATGCTGTGCACACAAAAAAAGAACGCGAGACTGACCGCGGCAGCGACGATCAGCCCCGACGGCTTCGGGTGAAGTCCGACCTGCTGGATCGCCTGGTAGGCGAACACGATGATCACGATGTGAATCGCCCAAGGCAGGAAAAGAAGCAGGAATCCCGTGGGCTGGTATTGCAGAGCGCGTGTGAACATGCCCAGGCTCAACAGCGACTGCATGATCAGCACTGCCGGAACCGCGAGCGAATACGAAAACGCGCGCCGGTCGGGCCGCTTGAGCAGGAAGTAGATCAGAATCGCGTAGGGAATGTGGTAGAGCGCAAACGGAATGAGCAGGTAGAGCCAATTGTGTATGAGGTTGGGAGCGTAGAGCCCGTTCCTGGGCAACATCCTGATCTGGCGAATCTGAGTGAAGATCCAGATTCCGGTGCTGACCAGGATTTGCGCCGCCAGCGCCATGACGAGGCGGTCGATCGCGCGCTTTCCGAGCGGAGAAAGGTGCAGGGGCCGCTCCGGCACTTCCGGAACAGAAGCAGCGAGTTCGTTGGCGGCAAGCGGCTGGCGGTTCGCATGAATGATGCCGCGCGCCAACCAGGTGATGAACGCAATGCCGGCGATAACGACGATCACCGCCCCAAGCGCATACCCGGCGGCTTCATCCGAGTGGCCCCCGCCGCCTTCCAAACCACCCGCACACACCGCCAGCAGCGCCAGAAACAGGCTCACGACAATCACGAATCCCGCGGTGAGAATGATCCCCAGCGTGCGCAGCGTGTTGGCAGCCCAGCGTTCCATGAGTTGAAGAATGGTAGTACATCAACTGCATGTTGGGTACGGCTTTCTTTCGTCGGCACTAGTCATCCGATCGAACGCGTTTGACAATCTGGCGTATGGATCCGAGTGCAGCTGCAAGAGCGACCACGGCGACAAACAGGAATTCGACCCGGTCGAACACATCAAAGCCCTTACTGAATGTGGAGACGGCGAAGAAGATGCCAACGCCACCTGCGACGAGGGTGACGAGGCACAGGATGATAATCGCCAGCATCTTCACGTACAGAAGAACTACCACAACCGGGAGGAGAAACACAGAAAATGATGCCGAGCGTGCGCAGCGTATTGGCGGCGCAGCGGTCCACGGTTAGGACCTGGGCACTCTCTTGTTCAGTTTGGCAATTAGCAGGACGGCGCCGACCATGATCGCGATGTCAATCAAGTCCGCAATGGCATAAGCCAGGCGAGTCCCTCCCATGCCGCCATCTCCGCCAATCGCGCAAATGGAGAACCAGAAGCAGGCGAAGCCGGTGATCAGAACTACAAAAGCGAGAGCGATGGTGGCGAGGGTTTTCAATGAGTGACTGCCCGGCCCTTCGGTACGAGCCAGCGTGCAATGTCGCGGGAATAGTACACGAGGGTCAGGACGCATGCCCATTGAATTCCGCCGAGACCAAGGAACAGGCGCGGGTAGGGCTTGATGAAGTCGGCCAGGAGACGGAAGGTCATGTAGGAGATCATGAAGAGTTTGAAGGCGTCGCCGGGAAGGAAGGATGCGGGCGTCAGGCTTCCGGCTTTCAGGGAAAGGGTCGTTGGCTGTTCGTCGTTCGACATTGGCGGAATCGGTACTGACACAGCACTTTTTATAGGGTAGGGATCCCTCGACTTCGCCGTGACTTCGCTTCGTTTTGTCACGGCTGCGCTCGGGATGACAATTTTCTGCAAGGTCCGGTAGAGGATTGGGATCAGGAGTAGGAGGAACGCTATTTCATACAGCTGCGTGGGATGGCGGGGGACTCCGTCTCCGAAGTTGATTCCCCAGGGGAGATTCGTTGGGATGCCGTAGGTGTTGTCGCTGATGCCGGTGAGGAAACAGCCCATGCGGCCGATGGCGATGCCAAGAGCGAGTGGGATCGCATACAGATCGCCGGTCGAGGTGCCGAGTCCGATGTAGCGCTTCATCAGCTCAACGGTGATGAGCCCTCCGGCGAGCGCTCCTACAATCGTTTTGCCGCCGACGAAGTACGCCGGATTGTGCAGATTCTCGAGAGTCAGGTGAGGATCTTCCAGCCAGAACAGCAGCTTCGCTCCCAGCGCCGCGCCCGCAACCGCAGCCGCAACCGCAGCCCAGCGCAGCGGAGTGACGATGGGATCTCCGAAACGCCTGCGGAGCTTGAGATAAACATAGAACGCGACGACATACGAGAGCGCTTCGAAGAAGAGATGAGGATGGATTGTGTAGGGCCCCAGGTGGAGGTAGTAGGGAAACACGATCGCAGGTTGAGGCGTGAGGTTGATGGGGAATTATAGCCGCAGCCGCGACATGAGTTGTGCTTGACAAATGACTACATTCAGAATATTCTGTCTGTACTGAAAGGACCGATATGGCGGAACTGACTGGACTCCAAAAGCAGTACATCCTCCACTGGGGCGAGATGGGCACGAAATGGGGCATCAACCGCACCGTGGCGCAGATCCATGCCCTGCTGTATCTGTCACCGAAGCCGCTGCCCGCCGAGGAGATCGCCGAAACCCTCAGCGTGGCGCGGTCGAACGTGAGCACCTCCATCCGCGAACTCGAGACTTGGGGCATCGTGCGCGCCGTCCACGTACTCGGCGACCGGCGCGAACACTATGAATCGATGAAGGATGTGTGGGAGATGTTCCGGCTTGTGATCGAGCAGCGAAAACGGCGGGAAATCGATCCCACCCGCGAGATGCTGCGCCGCTGCCTCGCGGAATTGGATCCGAAAGAAGCGGGCGCGGATTATACCCGCGAACGCCTGGAAGCGATGGCTGGATTCTTCGAGGCAGTGACCGAGTTGCATGACCAGATGAAGCGGCTGCCGACGGGAACGGTGCGGAAACTGTTGCGTATGGGGACGAAGATGCGGAAGAAGAAGGCAGGATAGTTTTTTGCTCGTTAATTTCTCTTATTCCGATCTTTCTGACATCGCGGATGCAAAAGCCCTCGCCACAGGGGGCGCGGGGAAACTCGGGGACCTGACATGGTTGGGCACTGGATGCTTCGGGCGATTTGGGCGGCTGGATTCGTGCACGTGGCGATCATCGCCGCAAACATTCCGCTACCGGGAAGGTTGAGGGTGCGGGAGCGGCTGGCGGGAGTTCCGCGATTCATCCGGCAGATCTTTTACGTGCACTGGATCTACATCGTGATCGTGCTCGGCATGTTCGCCGCACTTTGTTTTGGATTCGCGGGCGATCTGGCGGGGGCCTCGGCGATCGGCCGGTTTCTGAGCGCGTTCATGTGCGCGTTCTGGCTGCTGAGGATCATGTTGCAGTTCCTTTATTACGATCGCGCGATTCGACGCGAGAATCGCACGCTGGATTCGCTGTACCTAATCGCACTGAGCGTGCTGGTGGTTGTGTTTGGAATGGCGGCTTTGCGGCCGATGAGATGACCACGAGGTGGGCTATGAACACCCGGAAGGGAACTGCTTCACCGGCGACAAGCGTAACGGATTCGAGAAGCTCATGGGCGCAGATTTGCGCCGGGCTGGGCGCGGCGTCCTGGGCGGCCATCGCCGTCTTAGCGCGGGCGGGTATCGCGCGGATTGGCGCAATCGAATTGATGTTCCTGTTTGCACCGCTGGTGATTGTGCCCATCGGCATGGAGCTGGGGCTCAGGTTCGGCGGCAGGGAACAACGTGTTGGCGCGGCCGCACGGAAACTCCAGCCACTCGGCGCTGCCCTCGCCATTGTCTCTGTATGTCTTCCTCCGGGAACGAGCGCAGCCGCACTGGCCTCCGGGTGGATGCTGGTCTGTGCGCTCGCGGCGCTGAGCGGCGTGATGGATATGATTCCCGCGTGGCGGCCCGACGCTCGAAGCGACGCCACTCCCTCTTTTTCCCTCCTTCGTTTCACGCTGGCCCTCGCGCGCATTGATCTTGCTGTGGGCGGAGCGTGGCTGGTCGCGTCGCGGCTGGGCATGCGCCCGATGGGAATTCAGGAGCCGATCGGGCTGCTGACGGCGGTGCATTTTCACTTTGCGGGATTCGCGACCGCTACCATTGCCGCGGCCACGCTCCACTTCGCGGAATCGCGCGGCAGCGACCGGTGGTTGCATTGGGTCGTCACCGCAGTTGTCGTCATGCCTTACGTCATAGCGATCGGATTTGTGACGACCTCTGCGATCAAGATGGCAGCCGGCGTGGCATTCTCAATCAGCGTGGCGGCACTGGCCGTCCTTCTTCGCTCTTACGGGGGCCGCAGCGCGTCGCAGCCCGCTCGCGTGTTGTTGCAGATTGCGGCCGTCAGTGTGTTTGCGGGAATGATGCTCGCCGCCGTGTTTGCCATCGCGGACTTTCGCGGCAGCGATTTGCTACCCATTCCGCAAATGGCTCGGACCCATGGAATCCTGAACGCGGTGGGATTCTGCATGTGCGGGCTACTCGGGTGGGTGATCGAGTTATCGAGTTCACGCCTTGATCGGAGTAAAGCGTTCGCTACAGAGGAGACGAAAAAACACTCTCCATTAGCAGGTTCCGCTCACCGATCGGCCGCAGATGGTGCCGGTCACGCTGCAGCTGGTCGGGGAGCTCAC
>Ga0335082_10008914_pt1 | contig 10911 bp, 7 predicted proteins | sample Lox_Sample_41_FD_206718 | JGI IMG/M metagenome (GOLD analysis project Ga0335082, IMG submission 206718) | Soil microbial communities from Loxahatchee National Wildlife Refuge, Florida, United States - Lox_Sample_4.1 | ecosystem: Environmental > Terrestrial > Soil > Wetlands | place: USA: Florida... | reverse complement strand
AGTTCGATCCGGCGGCGTTTCCGGACGGGGTCCCCACCCGCATCACGCTGGCGTTTCAGCTCCCGGCCTTGGCGAGCAACGACATCACCATCGATGGCACCGACGCCACCGGCGCGAGCGGCAATCGCATCGTCGACGCCGCCGGCTTGTCCATCCCGGCGCTGGTCATCACCGGCGCCGCCAATCACATCGTCGGCCTGCGTCTCACCAACACCGGCGGCAACGACCGCGACACGCTGAGCATCAACGGCCCGGCGGCCGACGCGAACCTCATCGAGCGCACGATCATCGAAAACAGCGCTTCCGCGGACGCGGTCGGCATCGACGACGACGCGGGGAAGGACTTCGATGACACGGCCAACGTCCTGCGCGCCTGCGAGGTGCGCGGCGCCGCCGACAAGGGCGTCAAGGTCACCACCGGTTCCTACGCGCGCATCGAAGGCAGCTGGGTACATGACAACGCCAACGGCGGCATCCAAGCGACCCTCGGTGGTCATGTTCAAGCCTGGCACAACCTCGTCGAGCGCAACCGCGGCAGCACGGCGCAGAACGGGCTGTCGGTGAACGCGCGGGACGACAATGTGACCCCGACGTCGTCTTCGGAGCTGCGCACCTGGGGCAACATTTCGCGCCGCAACGGCGCCAACGGAATGTCGGTGCGTGCCTCGGTCGCCGAAGTGCGCGACGATTACCTGGCGACCAACGGCACCTCCGGCATCCGCGTCTTCAACGACGTCGGCGCACCAGCCAGCGCCTACGTCACCGGCACCAGCGCCGTGTGCAACGCGGTGGATGGTGCGGTGGTGGCCAATACGTCGCACGCCGACTTCGGTGGCGGCGCCCTCGGCAGCCCCGGCAACAACGCCTTTACCCAGAACAACTTGCCGGGCGGTGGCGCGAACCTGCGCAACGCCACCGGGATCCCCGTGAGCGCCGTCAACGACCAGTGGGAGCACTGCGGGCCGCTCACCACGTGCAACGACACCGCCATCGCCAACTTCGACTTGAGCGACCACGGCGCCAAGACGCCCTTCACCCCGGCGCAAGCGCAGCGCTCGCTGCAGCCACCGGAGCTCACCGGGACGGTCCCGAACAAGGGCCAGCAAGGCGAGCTGCTGCGGATCTTCGGCGCCGGCTTCAATGTCATCGATGGACACTTCGCCGAAGACAACTGCGCCGACGTGGTCGGCCGCAACCGCTGCGCGCCGCTGCGCGGCAACTGCGTCCTCATCAACGACGTGCCGGCGCAAGTGGAAGCGGTCACGCCGACCATGCTGGTGGTGCGCTGGCCGTTCAGCTGTACGGAACCCGTGCCGCTCACCGTCACCACCGACCAGGGCCCCACCGGCGTCACCAGCGCTCCCATCATGGTCTGCGTGAACGATACGCCGGTGCCAACTCCGCCGGCGCCGACCGCGACGCCGACCAATACGCCGGAATCGACGCCGACGGCGACGAATACCCTGGAGGCCACGCCGACCCTGACGGACACGCCGGAATCCACGCCGACGCCGACCGACACCGAGACCCCGGTGGCGTGAGGCGGCCTGCCGGGTCTTGCAACGCGGCGGGCAGGTGTCGTACGGACTGCCGCAAAGGGGGAGGCACGGCACTCGTCGATGGGGCAGCCAGCCGCAGGGGCGTGTAGACCGCCGCTTGAAGCGCAGAGGCGCTCGGCATCATCCTACCGGGCGGCCCTGTTCGCGCTGGCGTTCGTCGCCGCACCGTACCCGCTCAGAGGTATGGTGGCGGCGCAGACGGGAGGTCCGTGCGCCGACCCCGCCCCCGTGAATCCCTGCGTCCCCGGTGGCGGCGCCAAGGGCACCGACTGCCACGTCGAGTGGATGATCACTCCGGTGCCGGCACTCACTCGGCTCGGCGTGCCGAAGAGCACCGCCGTCTGTTACGAGGGGGATCCGCGCTGCGACGTCGACGGGATCAACGACCGCTGCGCCTTTTCCGTTCGGCTGTGCGCCAACAACCCGGATCGCCGGTTTCCGCGCTGCCTTCCTGGCGCCGTCAGTGCCTTCGAGGTGAAGCGCCCGCCGCTGAAGAGCGCGGATCCAAGCGACATCGCCAACCGTTCGGCACTGGAGAGTGCGGCCGGCCCCGGCGGGCTCGGGCTCGGCGTCCTGCGCAACGGGATCGTCCTCTCACCCGGTCAGACGAACTTTTCGCTCAGCGCTTGTACCGGCCCGTTCAGCATCCTCGTGCCGCTGCGCCCGTTGCTCAGCGGGCGCCGCGGCAAGGGCCACACCGGCATCCGGATCCGCGCGACCGGCGTGTCCGGAGCGCCCGACACCGACAGCGTGCGCTTCGAATGTCGACCGAGCACGTGCGGCAATCACATCGTCGAGACCGACCATGAGGACTGCGACGACGGCAACCGCGACAACGGCGACGGCTGCGATGCGGGGTGTCACGTCGAGTCGCCGACACCGAGCCCGTCGGCAACGCCGACCGCGAGCCTCACGCCGACCGCGGGGCTCGCCCCCAGCCCGACCGCGTCGCCGACGCTCACGAGAACCCCAGCGGCGACCGCCAGCGTGACACGCACGCCGACCGCGAGCGCGACGACCTCGGTGACGCTCACCGCGAGCCTCACGCCGACGACGACGGCCACCGACACCGCGACACCGACCGACACGTCGACCGCGACGGCGACGCTGACCGCGACGCCGTCGCACACGCCGACGAACTCGCCGTCGTCGACGCCCATCGATAGCGCCACGCCGACCGCGACCGTGACGCGTTCCGGGACGGCGACCGCCACGTCGACCCGTACCGCGACAGCGACGGCGTCACCGACGGCGACAGTGACGAACACGTCGACCGCCACGCTGACGCCGACCGCGACGCCGACCAACCTGCCACCCGTGCACGTCGACGTCACCCCGTTCCCCGGGCAGGCGCAGCTCCCGTGTCTGATCTTCGTGCACGGCAAGCAGACCAACACCGACACGTACACCGATTGGAACGCGGCGCGCAGCTACTGGCAAAACGGCTCGGACGATTTCATCAGAACCGCAACCAAGAACTTCGCCGCGCCCTACTACGTCGTGGGTTACAACGGCATGCAGGCGTACTGGGACGCGCAGGCCGCCGGCGAGGTGGCGAGCCAGATCGTCAATGCCACCAACGGCGGTGCCGACGGCGGCGGCAACGTGTGCCCGCGCACCTACGCCGCCGGCGGCACGTTCTGGGTGATCGGACACAGCATGGCGGGCTCGATCCTCGACTACATCCTCGGCAACGCCGATCCCAGCGATCCGAGCTACAATCGCAACGGCCCGTACGATCTCGCCGCCCAGCGCATCACCGTGGCCGTCACCCTCGCCGGCACGCATCGCGGCTCGCAGGGGGCCGACCTGGCGTGCGGCAGCGGCAATCCGTTCTGCAGCTTCTTCGCCCAGTTCATTCAGAGCTGCGACACGGCCACCTACTGGCTGCGCAGCTCCGACGACGTGCAGGTGAAAACGTTCGCGAGCCCACCCGCGAAGACGGTGTGGTTGACCGGCGGCTACGCGGCCATCATCGGCGCCAGCGCTTGTCTCAGCGGCGAAGACGACGGCCTCGTCCAGTTTGCCTCGATCTTTGCTTGCAACGGCAGCGCCACCGCGAGCTACGGAATCACCGACGTGTGCGACAACGGCAACAAGCAGGAAGTTTCGGGGTTCCAGAACCTCGATACACCGCACGAGAACCACGACCAGGAGCGCAACGACAGCCACCGCGATACCCGACAGAGCGTGCCGACCGGCGTGTGGGTGTGCAACGGCGCCCCGTGTGCGCCCGGGACGACGGTGCAGAGTGCGATGAGCTCGGCCCAGTTCGTCAGCCTGCTCTACTGAGCCGGCCGCTGCCTGCCCTTACGCCGGCGCCACGCGCGGACTAGAAAGGCCTGGTGCAGGAATCGTCGCCAGACAGCGGGGCACGCGAGGTCAGCGGCGACGCGGATGTCATGCCGTGGATCGTCGCGCCCGATCTCGTCCTGCTCGCCTACTTGCCGGTCTTCGCCGTCATCGCCTGGTGTGTGCCGGAGCGGTATTGGGAACGCGTCTCCCTGGCGTGCGCGCGACTGTCGCACCGATTCCGGCGCGCCCGCCGCGCCGGCGAGCGCCAGGCCCTCGAGCGCCTGTGCGGTGCGCAACGGCTGCCAGTGCCCCAGCCGAGCGCATCATCGAGGCGCTCGTGGCCTGCTACTTCGAGGGACGGCTGCAGTGCTTGCGGTCGTACGCCCCCGGCGGCTGGCGACCCTCCATTCACCTGGTCGGCCGCGAGCACGTCGAGCGGGCGCTGGCTGCGGGGCGCGGCGCCATCCTGTGGGTGACGCCGATGGCGTTCAACGATCTGGTGACCAAGATGGCGTTCAGCGCGGCCGGCTTCCGCGTCAGCCATCTGAGTGAAACGCGCCACGGCCTCTCGAGCAGCCGCCTCGGCCTCCGGGTGCTCAACCCGCTGTGGACCGGAGCGGAGGACCGCTACCTGGCCGAACGGCTGGTGATGACGCCGGGCAATCGAGGCACGGCACTGCGTCAGCTGACGCGTCGGGTGCGCGCAAGCGGCCTGGTCTCGATCACCGTCACCGCGGGTGGGCAGCGCTGCCGGACCGTCCCATTCTTGAACGGCACGATGTCGATTGCCGACGGTGCGCCGATGCTCGCGTGGCGCACCGGCGCGGCGTTGCTACCGGTGTTCACCGTCCGCGGCACGGATGGCACGTTCGTCACCACGGTCGAGCCGCCGCTCACCGTCGCCACCGACAATCCTCGTGAGGTTGCGGTACAGATGGTGATGGTCGCGTACAGTCGGCTGCTCGAGTGGTACGTCTTGCGCTGGCCGGCGCAGTACCATGGCTGGGTCGACGCGCTCGGGCTGGCGTCGCTCGAAACCGATCAGGGCGTGGCCGCGAACGCCCGGTAGAGCGTGTTGCGCAGTTGGATGGCGCTGCGCGCTTGCTGGCAGCGCTCCAGCATCCGCGGCCCGCCGCTCAGGAAGTAGCGGGCGATGTGCATGGCGGCGCCGGCGGCGAGCGGCAGGCGGTTCTTGCGGGGCTCGACCGCTAGGCCGAGCCGTACCCCTGCGGCCTGTGCCAGGCGAATCACACGCGCGTCGACGGCGCCGTTCGGATAGGCGAGCACGTCGGGCGCCGTGCCGGTGAGGGCAGCGAGATAGTCGCGCCCAGCGTCGATTTGCGCGCGCGCGTCCCCGTCCGAGCACACGCTGAGAATGGCGTGGTCGCTTGTATGATTGGCCAGCGTCACCAAGGGCTCGGCCGCCAGGGTCCGCAGCTCCGCCGGCGTCAACGGACGGTCGGCGTCGCCTTCCGGCGCCAGCGCCGCCGTACCGAACGCGTGACGCACATACGCTTCGATCTGGCGATACGGCCGGCGCTTGAGCCCGAGCGTCTCGCGCCGGATGCTGGCGGCATCGGCACCGCGGCGCTGGCGCTCGCGTTGCAGCACGTCCCACCAGAACGCCCGGCCGGTGGCGACGTAGTTGGTGGAGATGCAGAAGGTCGCCGGCACGCCGAAGCTCGTGAGCACCGGGACGGCGCGCAAGTTGTTGGCATACCCGTCGTCGAAGCTGAGCAGCACATAGTGGCCGCGCGGATCGAGACCGGCATGGATCTCCTGCGGACGCACGAAGCGGTAGCCATGGTGCAAGAAGTAGTCGATGAAGCGGCGCAGATCGTCGACCGTCAACAGCGGATCGTCATTGAGCTGGGCAGCGGGCCGTTCACCTGCATGCTCGAACAGGCTGTGACCCAGGAAGGCCAACAGCACCGGGCCTTCCCGCCGGCGTCGCAGCGTGGCGTTGGCCAGCGCCACGTCGATGCCGCGCAGGCCGTCTTTGAGACGGTCGATCATTGCGCTGCCGGGTCGGTGCGCGAGCCGGTCAGCCCGAGCGTGGCGGCGAGGCCGATGCGCTGGGGCTTGCCGGTGGCACCGCGGGGGATCGCGTCGAGAATGACGATGCGGCGCGGCACCTTGAAGTCGGCGAGACGGCTGGCGACAAAGGCTCGGATGTCGCGTTCGCCGGCGTGCGCCCCTGCATGCAAGACCACCGCCGCGGCCACCTCTTCCCCGATCTCGGACCCCGCCGGCAGACCCACGGTCCCCGGCTTGCGGATCCGCGGTGGCAGCGGGTTGGCGGCCATCTGATGCGCCGCTTCGGTCATGCCGTAGCCTTCGATGACCGGGACGTCGAACACCGCTTCGAGCGCCGCGAGGAGCGACGGTGCCAGCGGCGCCGACGACGAGCGCAGCAGCCGCAGGCGGCCGGCGCGCCTGATCTCGGTGTGCCGCGCCATGCGTGCCAGGATGGCCTGGTGCATGGCGGGGACCGCGGTGTACCACGTCGGTTGCAGCGTTTGCATCCAGGCCGCCTGCTTCCAGGCGTCGAACCCAGGTGTGCACGCGACGCTCGCCCCGGCGGCCAGACTGGCCAGCACGGCCGCCATCAGCCCATGGATGTGAAAGAGCGGCATGATGTTGAGGCAGCAATCCGTCGGTGTCAGGGCCAGCGCCGCACCGATCTGCAGCGCGCTGGCACAGAGGTTCGCCTGCGTCAGCGGCACGACCTTCGGCTGCGACGTGGTTCCCGACGTGTGTAAGACGAGCGCAATATCATCGGCGTCAGCGCCACCGCGTGCGACACTGGCACAGCTCGCGGAAGTCGGCGTTGGGGTGCACAGGGTGAACCCGCCGGCCGGTGCATCGCTGGGCACGTTGAGCTCGATCACCGGCACGCCGAGACGGCCGGCAACATCGACGGCAGGGGAGCGCGCGCCGCTGAGGATCACCAGCGCCTGAGCGCGCAGAGCCGCGAGATGGAGCTCGAACTCCGGTGCCCGATACGCCGGATTGAGCGGCGCAACCGTCGCCGCTGCGGCGATCGACACAAAGGCGGCGGCAGCCTCGGCGCCATTCGGCAGCACCAGCGCGACGCGGTCGTTGCGGCCGATTCCGTAGCCGTTGAGGGCCTCGACCATCCGCGCCACGTGCGCGCGAAGGCCGGCGAAGGTCAGCGGCTCGCGGCCTGGAGCGGTGATGGCCACGTCACCGGCGGCGCCACGATCAAGGAGCGACGAGACGGTGCGACCAGCGGACATGCGTCACTCGTTCCCAACCCGTGCGCCCTGTTAGCACACCGGGCGCACCGACGCAGCCGCGTGCACCTCGTCGTAGAGCGCGCTCAGCGCCCGGCAGTGGGCGGCGATGTCGAAGCGCGCACCAAAGGTCTGCCGGGCCGCCGCCTGCAGGGCGGCGCGCAACGCCGTGTCGGCGATGACTCGGTACAACGCTGTCGCCAGCGCCGGGGCATCGCCGACCGGAACCAACAGACCGGACACGCCGTCGACGATCGCGTCCGGCGTGGCGCCGACCGGGGTCACCACGATGGCCAGACCGAATGCCATCGCCTCCAGGAGCGCCATCGACAGTCCCTCGTGATGCGAGGGAAGGACGAAGACGTCCGCCTCAGCGAGCCAACGACGCACCTGGGCTTCCTCGACCCACCCGGTGAACTCGACGCGTTCGCCAAGCCCCAGGGCCGCCGCCTGCTTCTCGAACGAGTGTACCGCCCCGCCACCGGCGATGCGCACCGACCACTCGAGCCCCGCCAGCCGCTGGTCAGCCAACGCGTCGAGCAGCTCGGGAAGTCCCTTCTCCGGGTCGATGCGACCGAGAAACAGAATCCGGCAGCTGCGCGGCGCGCGTTTCGCAGGTACGTCCGCGGGCGCCGCGATGCCGTTGGGGAGCACCACCACCCGCGCCGCGTCGACGCCGAACTGATCGATCGTCACCCGCCGCCAGTAGTCTCCCAAGACCACCACTCGCTGCGCTCGCACCAGCGTCCGCGTCAGGAGGCGCTGCCCCAGCGGCGGCAGTCGGCGATGCAGCATTTCCAGGTCAGGTCCATGCAAGTGCAGGATCACCGGGAGACCGAGCCTGGCCCCGAGGTGGACGATGATGCCCTTGCGCAGCACACTGCCGCCGCGCGCCATATGGACATGCAACAGCCCGATGCGGCTGCGCCACGCATTCCAGACGATCTGCAGCAGCGCGCGCGCGAAGAAGAACGGTGCGATCGGCAGCACGGCCGGGCCGTAGGGATCGATGATCCGCAAGCGCCAGTGTGTGCGGATGGTGGGCCAGCACCGGCTCACGCCGGTCATCAGGCGGCCGATCCCGGCCCGATCGTGGAGGCCGCCCGGCGCGACGACGAAGACCGTGGACGGTGTCGGTGCGCTGGGCTCGGCCGTGTGGGACCTAGTGGATGCGTACATGATCGGGATGCGGGTGCGGCTCCGTCATATCGACCTGATCCGCAAGTGGCCAGTCCGCCGGCGACATGCATACCAGAGCGGCTGTACCGACGACAGAGACAGAGACGGGTGCAGCTTGGCTTGACGTCCGGAGTCGGCGCGCCGACTCTTGGCGCCCACTTCAATCGCGAGGCGGTGTTCGGTAAGAAGGCGGGCATGCACTCGGGAAGGCAGTGCCGTGGCGCGGTCTTGAGCCGCGTTCAACGGCGGTCATGAGCTGCGAGCCGGGCCGGCTGCGTGTTTTGATGCTCCTCCACGATCTCGACATCGGTGGTGCGCAGGTTGGGGTGAGCACTCTGGCGCGAGCGTTGGGCGCGTACCAATGCCGGCCGGTGGTGTGCGCGTGGCGCCGTGGCGGTGCAATCGAGGCTCGGCTGCGCGCGAGCGGCGTGCCGGTGGAGAGTCCGCAGATCGAACCGGCGGGCTGGCGCCGGCTCGGCGTGGCCAGCCGCCTGCGCGCGGTCGTCGAGCAACACGCGATCGACGTCATCCACGCGCACCTGTCCGACTCGGCGTTTTGGGGGGTGATGCTGCAGCGGTTGACTGGACGCCCGTGCGTGGTCACGCATCATAGCAACGACCTCGTCGATACGACCGGCGAGGCCCGTTGGTTGTATGGATGGGCGCGCCGCCGGTTGCTGTTTGCGTGCAGTCGGCGCGCTGCGGTGAACATCGCGGTGTCGGCGTCCATCGCCGATCAGTTGACCCGCCGCACGCGCGTGCCGGCGGAGCGGGTGACGGTGGTGCCCAACGGCATCGCATTGCCTGCCGACGCCGACGTTGAGCCGGCCGTCGCGGCGCGGCAGCAGCGGGCCGCGTCGGCGTTCGCGGCGGCGGGGCCGCGCCTGCTGTTCGTCGGGCGGCTGGTGCCGGAGAAGGGGGTCGATATCGTGCTCCGCGCGGCGCCCGAAGTGCTTGCGGTGTTTCCCACCGCGACGTTCGTCGTTGTCGGCGATGGCGCGCAGGCGGCGGCCCTGCGGGAGCAGGCGCGCGCGTTGGGGATCCACGAGCGTACGGAGTTCGTCGGATGGACCGCCGCTGTCGGGCCTTGGCTCGCGGCGGCCGATGTCTTCGTCTCCGCGTCGCGCGTCGAAGGGCTTTCGGTGGCGCTGCTGGAAGCGATGGCCTGGGGCGTGCCGGTGGTCGTGTCGGACATCGCCGGGCATCGCGACGTGGTACGCTCCGGCGACACGGGGCTCTTGACGCCCCTGAATGCGCCGCACGAGTTGGCGCACACACTGATCGCGGCGCTGCGCGATGGCGAGGCAAGATTGGCCCGCGCGCACCGGGCCCGCCGCCTGGTGCACGACGAATACGCGGCGGACCGTCTGGCGCAGCGCCACGTCGCGATCTATCGACAGGTGTTGGCCGCACGGCGCGGGTGAAGACGAGCGCGCTCCCCGGTCAAGGGTGTCGCGACAACAGATCGCGCCAGAACTGCGTGGGCTCGTTCTTGGGAAAGAAGCGCTGGATGTACTCGTACGCGGCGCCGCTGAGGCGCATCCGCACCGCCGCGTCCTCGATGCTGCGCAGCGCCGCGGCGGCGTCCTCCGCGGTCTCGGCGACCAATGCCGTCTCGTTGTGGCGCATGCAGAAGTTGGCACCGCCGGCGCTCCGGCCGACCACTACGATGCCTGCGGCCATGGCTTCCTGTGGCGGTAGGGCGCATCCCTCGACGTCGGCCGACGCCAGGAACGCTTGCGGCGTGCGGAAGCGCGCGGCCAGCTGGTAGAATGGCAGCCCATCGACGCGCTGCAACTGCCAGTAGCGACCGCCGAGCTCGCGGTAGCGGCGGTAGGTCGCGTCGATGAACGCGGCACCCTTGCGCGGGAAGGCGATCAACTCGCCTGGTGTGCGGTAGGCTGATTCGAGGAACGGAAACGCGATCGGGTCGACGACGTTGGGGACGAGGGTGACGTCCGTTCCGGGATACGCGGCGCGGCAGCGGTCGACCATCAGTGGCGAATCCGCCCAAATGCTGACGTTGGCGCGCGTGTGATCGAAGTCGTTGTGGACTTGCTCCGGGCTCTGTTCGTAGGCGACCACGGCAGCGGCGACTGCGTCGATGAGATACGTGTAGATGTCGGGAACGATGCACACATCGTCGGGCTGCCGCTGCGACCAGCGGATGAACGGCAACGTGCCGATGCCCAGCTGCGGCCCGTACACGTCGCGGCCCCGGGCGGTAGCCAGCACCGCGTCCACCCCGAGCGAACGTGCCACGGCGCAGTGGCGCATCAAGTTGAGCGTGCCGCCCCGCACCTCCCTGATCCACAGTGGGATGCGCGCACTGAGGAAGCGGCGCGCCCGGGTCGATTGCAGCGCCGTGCGGGCGCGCGCCAGCAAGTCGTGCCGCAGGTCGGGGATGAGCACGACGACGCGCATGCCTCACATATGCGTTGACCTTGGTGTCGATCAAGGCCAGCATGCGGCGCGCCGGCTCGGGAAGGGAGGGTCGACCAGCTTGAAACGCGCACGCGACGTGGAGGACGAGCGGTGATCCCGCAGACCGCAAACGGGTTCGTCGCCGTGGCGCTCGCCGGTTGGATCCCCGTGGTGCTCGCTTTCTTTGCGTGTCTGCC
>Ga0335082_10008913_pt1 | contig 10912 bp, 12 predicted proteins | sample Lox_Sample_41_FD_206718 | JGI IMG/M metagenome (GOLD analysis project Ga0335082, IMG submission 206718) | Soil microbial communities from Loxahatchee National Wildlife Refuge, Florida, United States - Lox_Sample_4.1 | ecosystem: Environmental > Terrestrial > Soil > Wetlands | place: USA... | reverse complement strand
TTAATTGTTCTTTGTTCAGTTTCAACTCGCGGGTCAGCCAAGTGGTGTCGTGGAGTCGCCCGACCGGCGGCGCCGGCCGTTGCGCGGCAACCCATCGCGCGATGGCGAACGACAGCCCCGTCGAGCCCGCCACGACGGCGGCGATCAGCAGGAGAATTCGCCTCATCGTCTGCCCTCCGAGGCCAGTTTGACGTAGCCACCTGCCAGCGTGCCCGCTGAGAGGAATTGCAGTTCGCTGCTGCCCACCGACACAGTTAGCCGCGCCGTTAGTACGCCGGCCGACGAGCCGATGACCGTGCTGACCACGACCATTGCCGCGGCTGCTGCCAGTGCCGGTCGCCACATCCACCGCTGCGCCCAATCGACGATGCTGACACGCTCGGGCTCTTCCGCAGTGGCGTGGCGAATCCGTCGGCGGACGTTCGCTTCGAAATTCGCGCGTGGCTCGATGTCGCGCCACTGGCGAAGCAAGGTGCTGAGTTTGTCATCTCTATGGTTCATCATCCAGTACAACGACCGGCGCAGGGAAAACCCTCGCGAGAATTTGCACAGGAACAGACTTGACAGGGAGTGAACTGTCCTATAGATATAGAACACTGAATGTTTATTCGCCTTGAGCCCAGCTCGGCGGTGCCGGTCTACCGGCAAATCGTCGACCAGATTAGATACCAGATCGCATCGGGTACGGTGCGCGCGGGTGACCGGCTGCCGAGCGTGCGCGAGCTAGCGCGGCGGCTGCCGGCGAATCAGAACACCGTCCTTAAAGCCTACGAACTGCTCACCCACGAAGGCTTGCTGAGCCGGCGGCAGGGGGATGGAACGTTCGTGACCGACATGCCTTCCGCCATCAAAAAGTCGGAACGACTCAAGAAGATCTCAGCCACGCTGGCCCACGCGGCAGCGCAAGCGGTACATTTTGAGATCAGCCCCGAGGAGTTGCGCACGTTGCTGGATCAGCAGATTGCCAAACTATCGCGAGGAGATCGCGCCCATGAGTAATCCAATGAACGCCATTCAGGTGGAGAGTCTGCGAAAGAACTTCGGCCGGCAAGAAATCTTGCGAGGTGTGAATTTGGACGTGCCGGCCGGATCGATTTTTGGGTTTCTCGGGTTGAACGGGGCCGGCAAGACCACGCTAATTCGCATGCTGTTGGGGCTGCTCCGGCCAGATGCGGGGCGATGCGTTGTCGATGGAATTGATTCTGCGACCAAGGCGCTGGAACTCCGCCGTCGGGTCGGCTACATGGCGGAGAATCAGACAATGTACGGTTGGATGCGCGTGGGTCAACTCATCGAGTGGGTGTCGCGGTTCTATCCATCATGGGATTCAACTTTGGCGGAAACTCTGCGCCAACAGATGCGCCTCGATGCGGCACAAAAGGTCGGCGCGCTCTCGAAGGGTCAGACCAGCCATCTGGCTCTGTTGCTGGCGCTGGCACACCGGCCCAACATTGTCATCCTCGATGATCCCACGCTGGGATTGGACCCGATTGCCCGCCGGGATTTGCTGCGCGATGTTATCAGCCAATTGCAGGACCGCGGGGCAACGGTGTTTTTCTCATCGCACCTGTTGTATGAGATCGAGCCGATCTGTGACCGGATCGCGATTCTGCACGAGGGGCAAATCATCAAATGTGCACCGGTCGACGAACTGCGCGAGACAGTCAAACGAATCGTACTCAAACCCACCGAAGGCGCACGCGTGCCGGAGATCCCGGGACTGTTGGATTTCCAAGCGCAGGACGGACAATGGTCGCTGACCGTGGAACATGCTGAGGAAGCGCGTCGGGCGTTGACGCCGATCAGCCGGGGCGAGGTTTTGGTGACGGGTTTGAATCTCGATGAAATCTTCGAGGCGCACGTGATTGGGCGCCGGGAGGTGTCGCGTGGCTGACGTCTTTCGCGCTTTGCTCCGCAAGGAATGGCACGAGCAGCGCTGGCGATTCTTCCTCGGTTTGATCGTTTTCAGCGGGTTGGTGGCCGGGATGTTGCGGGCGCAGCTTGTCCCATCGAATGAAGCGGCAGTGTTGTTGTACGGGCCGGTCGGACTGGTGTTTGTGATCTTTCTGGCGGCGGGACCGGTTGCGGCGGAACGAGCCGACCGGACGTGGGAGTTTCTGATGGCGCAACCGGTATCACGAGCGGAAGTCCTGCGAGCGAAGTGGACGATGGGCGTGATGCAACTTGCCGTCACGATGTTGGTTGGCGCTGTGGCCGGTTTGTTGGCGATCTGGAGCCGGGGTTTTCGCATTATGCCCAAAGTGCCGGGGTCATCAACGGAGTTCAGCGCCGAATCGGCCGCATGGTTGGTGACGCATCCGGCCTTGTCGCTCTGCGCTTTCGCGGCGGTCGGCACGATTGCGCTGGTCTGCTGGTTCACGTCCCTGTTCCTGTTGCTGGCACGGGCGCGCAATGGGTTCGCCGCGGCGCTGGGCGGCGTGCTGTTGACGATTGCGCTGCTGTTGTGGTTGCCGCAATTGGGTAGCGGGAACAAGGCGCTGCTGGTCGTCGCAGCACTAAACCCGCTTTCCCCGTTGTTTCTACTGTCGAGTTGGCGCGCGGTCTTCCTGCCGGCTCTCCTGCTCATTCACATCGTCCTTTGGGTTGTGCTGCCGCTCCGCTACGTCGGGCGTCGTCGAATCGAGAAATGGATTGGCGCATGAGTGCAGTTTGGAATTGGTGCAATCTGGTGCGCAAAGAGTGGCGCGAGTCGCGCGAGGTAATCATCGCCGGGATCGTTGCTTTCTGGATTTGTCCGACAATGTTGGAACTATTCTGTCTCGCGCTCAATGGGGGTCACGATACTTTTCCCATCGGATGGTGGGCGCTAATTGCCGGCGGATGGCTGTACGCGATCATCGCGGGGGCAAACATGGTTTGCCGAGATTGGGGCCGGGCTGAAGAACATTTTCTCCTCGCTCAGCCGGTCTCGCCGCGTGCGGTCGTGTGGGCCAAGCTGGTCGTTGGAGCAGTTCTGGTTGTTGGCCTGATCGCCATCGTGACCGCCTGGGAAATCGCACTGACTCGCCGTGGTGTGTTTGCTGGTGACTCCGAGATAAACTGGCAGTCGCCGATTCCGCTCGTATGCGTGATGGCGGTCAGCTACATGCTTGCGTTCACGGCGGCGGTCATGAGCCGGCAGATGTTGGCTAGCACGGTAGTGGCCTGCTTGGTGATGTTGATTTGGATGGTCGCACCACTTCTGTCCTCAGCCATGACGCGCTTCGGGGTGCTGATCTTTTGGTCCGGCGCACGGGGATCATGGATTGGCGAATGGTTGATTATCTTGAGTGTCTGCGTCGTCATCATCTGCGCCACGACGAGTCTGCTGTACGCCACGCGCGAGCGCGTCATCCGGCTGGGAAACAAACAACTGGCGTGGACCGTCGGCTTGATTGTACTCGCCCTCTTCAGCGTCGCCATGACCGAAGTTGGCAGCTCGCTGCAAGTGCGCGACCAAGCGGAACTTTTCGAGACATCGAAGTTCGACTTGGGAAGTGTGCGGACGGTCCAGCGAGGCGACCGCTTTTTTGTCACCTGCTACGATTACAGCCATGAGCCAGGGTGGGTAATGGCAACTTTTCGAGTCACTGATAATGGGCGGATCGAGGGCCTGCGGCGCTTCTTGGTGCCCGGTATACTGCCGCGGGATCCGGTGCACGGCGAACTGCTGAGAGATGAAATTACCGGGCTTGCTATCAATGAGAACGGGCAGTTGGTGGTGACCGGCATACGGCTGCATGTGGTTCGTGATCAACGAGGGAATCTATGGATAAGAGGTCCAGGTGAATTTGAGAATCTGTGGCGAGCCACACTGAGCTGGCCGGAGGGAGGCCGACTGGAGGTTGCGTCACGCGCTGAGCTGGCGCTGCCAACGAATGAGCACCTCCGGTACGTGGCTTCCGAGTTTGGGAGCAACATCGGCTCGCTTCGATACGGCTACCTTACCGCCTCGGTCTCTGAAGGTGGGCTGCCCAACAAGCTTTACGTGTTCGACTGGCAGGATGGTCCAAACCCTTCCCCCCGTTTAGAGATCCCGTTGCCGCAAGACACCAGTTCTGTACGAGTCTGGGGAGGCAAATTGCGTATCCGAATCCAGTCGACAAATCCCCGCAACCAAGACCGCGAAGCCACTTTCGATTTCGATCAGCCCGAGACCCTCCTCGACAAGCGGAATCGGTCTTTTCATTCCCCGACTTACAACCTCCAAGATGTAGAGTTCTTTCGGCCGGGTGGTTACTATGTTCAGGTAGCTGAGCGCGGCGAACTGGCCTATGTGAGCGACTTGCTCGGTCTTCGTGTAGCCCGGCATGCCGGGAGAGGACACTGGGAGATCGTTGGAGAAACTCGCGCGGCACCGTTAGCCATGCTGTTTCGCCTGGTGCCCCAGCCCAAGATCCTTGATGACTCACTCTTGGTCGAGAGCACGGAGAGGGGAATCATTGCGTATGATGTCTTGGACCCCTCCAAGCCCAAGCGAGTTGGCTTCTTCAACGCGATTGTTCCCCGCTGGCCGGGAGGCAATCCGGTATTAGCCACCAAACGCCACCTCGTGGTTTGCGAGTACAACATGATCACGATTCTCGACCGCCCAACGAACGCAAAGGCTGAAAGCCAGTAGAATTTATGATCATGCCGACAAAGAAAACCCTCGCAGTTTCCTGCGAGGGCTTCAGCTTCCGACGGGATTAGGAGGGCCTTTGGCGAAGGTGCTGGTGAGAGTTTGACGTTTGGTCGTCTCGCACCCCCGCGCGCAGTTGCCAAGACCATTAACATTCGCGATGCCATTCTGGCGGCGTTCGCGTGAAGATTCTGTAACTGACCATTCTGCAAGCCACTGCGAATTGTGACGGATTTGTGAACCGCTCAACCGGTCCGCTGGGGCTGCAGGAAATCGAACATCGTGGTCAAGTCGCGCCAACTGCACCCCTCACTCCAGCAGAAGACGCAGACGCTCACGCAGCGTCTGCTTCGCGCGATAGAGGCGCGATTCGACTGACTTCTCCGAGCACCGCATGATCGCGCCAATCTCCGCGTAGCTCATCCCGTGATACTCGGCCAGCACGATGGCGGTGCGCTGATCTTCAGGAAGCTGCGCCACCGCGGCTGCGATATGCTCGCCAATCTCACGTGTCTGGATCTCACGCGGCACCGCTGCTGGCTCGGGCACGGAATCAAGCGACTCGGTCGGATGCCGCGCACGCCAGCGCAGGCGATCAAGCGCCGCATTGTGGGCGAGGGCGAATAACCACGTCGAGAACTTGGCGCGCGGCTTGTATTCGCCGAGGTGCCGATACACGCGAACGAACACTTCCTGTGCGAGGTCGTCGGCATCGCACGCGTCGCCGAGCATGCGGTAGATGAAATTGACGACGGGACGCTTGTAGCGATGCATCAACTCGTCGAAGGCACTGTCGTCGCCCGACTGAATTCGTTCCACGACCTGAAAATCTGTAAGTCCGTGCAGTTCCATTGCTGATTCGAGATAGCCCCGAAGACATGGGGCAGGTTTCTGGGCACACCACGGGTGTGGCGGCCAGTCTCAAATCAGGAACGAGTGCGTGAGCGAGTAGAGTGGCGCGCCGTGAAGCGTGGCAGTGACCGAGCCGCACGCCAGCGCATGTGCGTCACCGATGATCGGCTCCAACGCCATGGCCGACGGCGCAATGGCGACGCCGAGTGCAATGTTGCTCGAAGGAGTGATGGCCGAATCGTCCGCTGGCGGGGCCGGCGGCCTCGGCATGGACATGCGGCAGCCGCAGCCTGAGGCTGCGCAGCAGCTCGGACTTCGGACGGTTGCTTCGTCGCCACAGCCAACGATGTCCGCCGTGCAAGTGGCCGCCGGAATCGAAATTCCTGCCGTGAGCAGAAGCGCCAGCACAATGGTCAAACCCTTGGTTGCAGCTTGCATGCGCCCGAAACCCTAGGCTGAGGGTTGAGCGTTGTCAAGTCGGGGAGCGGATGCTATGAATGAAGTTGCCGGGAGATTGCGAACAATCACAATGAAAGTGTACTTGAAGGTCCTCGCCTGCGCCGCGACAGTCGCCGGACTCGTGTGGCTGGCGACGGCTCAACAAGCGTGGGCTGACCCGCCGGCGGCGCAAACGCGCGTCGCGAAACCCGCGCCTGAATTCGAATTGAAGGACGTCTATGGCAAGGACGTCAAACTTTCCGACTTCGATGGCAAGGCGCTCATCGTGTTCTTCTGGGCGACGTGGGATAAGCCTTCTCAGAAACAGATCCCAGACCTCATCCAGCTTCAGCGTCAGTACGGAAAGCAGGGATTCTCCGTCATCGGTATTTCGTTGGACAGTCAGGGCGCTGACACGGTCAAAGCCTACGTCGAAACCAACCACGTCAATTTCCCCGTACTGATGGCGAACGCCGATGTGGTGCGGGGCTTTGGCGGTCTCGAAGCGCTGCCGACGCTGTTCGTGATCGAGCCGCATCATAACGTCATCACCAGCCACGTCGGTCTCACCGAGAAAGGCGTACTGGAAAGCGAACTCAAGGCGATCTTCGCCCAGGTTCCGATGAAATGAGACGACATCGCTCATGGATGTTGCCGCTCTGTCTCGCTGTCAGCGCCGCCACCGGCCAGCCGGCGGCTGACACACCGAAGATCACTCTTGCGCCGCGTGTGTCAGTCAATCAGTTGTCGCCTGGCGCGAGTTTTCAGATTGCCGTTGTGGTGGAACTCGGCGAGCCGTGGCACGTCAATGCAAACCCGGCGTCCGCCCCTGAATTCATCCCCACTGTGCTGACCTTCGAACCGTCGGACACGGTCACCATCGACAACATCGTCTATCCGAAGGGCAAGGCGACGAGTGTCTCGTGGGCGGACGAGCCTGTTGCGCTTTACACCGGCCGCATCGTGATCATCGCTGACGGCCGCGTCCACCAGAACGCGCCTCTCGGCCCGGTGAGGATCGTTGGCTCGCTCCGTTACCAGGCGTGCGACGACTCGGTGTGTCTTGCGCCAAAGAGCGTGCCGATCAGCATCGAAACGCAGGTTGCCACCGGGCCAGCCGCACCGACGCACCAGGAGATTTTCACAGCGGCTCAGCCGCCGCCACCGACGTCTGCGAAGAGTTCGAATCAGATCGAACGACTGATCCAGGATCGTGGATGGTTTTTTGCGTTCTTTGTCGTGTTTCTGGGCGGGTTGGCTTTGAATCTGACGCCGTGCGTGTACCCCATGATCGCGATCACGGTCAGCTACTTTGGCGGCCAAGGTGCGCAGCGCAGTACGGGGCGCGCGTTTGTCTCATCGCTCATCTACTGTCTCGGCATCGTATTGACCTACTCGGCACTCGGACTGGCGGCGGCGCTTACGGGCTCGTTATTTGGCTCGGCCCTGCAGAGCCCCGTGGTGCTGATCGGCATCGCGGCACTGTTGGTCGCGCTCGCCTTGAGCATGTTCGGTTTGTACGAACTGCAGCCGCCGCAGTTTCTGATGCAGAAAGCTACCGGCCTGTCATCGAAGGCGGGCTACGTTGGCGTCTTCTTCCTCGGTGCGGTGATCGGCGTGATTGCGGCACCATGTCTGGCGCCGTTTGTTGTGGCGTTGCTTGCGTTCGTCGGGCAAAGCGGGAAACCGCTTCTCGGATGGTGGCTCTTCTTTGTGTTCGGATGCGGACTGGGACTGCCGTATGTGATTCTCGGAACGTACTCAGGCGCGCTTGCGCGGTTGCCGAAATCGGGCACGTGGATGGTCTGGGTGAAACGCGCGCTCGGCGTCGTGCTCATCGGCGTGGCGATCTGGTTCGTGTCGCCGCTGATCGGCTCGAAGACCGCCGACACCTCCTCGCCCATTGCCTGGCAGCCCTATTCCGCCGAGGCCGTTGCCAGCGCTGACAAACCGGTGTTGATCGATTTCGCTGCCGATTGGTGCATCCCGTGCAAGGAAATGGACAAACGGACGTTTTCTGATCAGCGCGTCATCGAGAAGTCCAAGCAGTTCCGCATGCTCAAGGCCGACCTCACCCAGACCGGGTCGCCCGAAGTTGACGCGCTCGCGAGTCAATTCAAAATCCTCGGAGTCCCGACGACCGTCTTCCTCGACAAGAACGGGCGGGAGTACACCACACTTCGGCAAGTCGGCTACGTCCCTGCCGACGAATTCGTGACGATCATGAACACGGCCCTGGCGTCGCCCACCGCCACCAATCTGCCGTCTGCGGCTGCATTGTTCGAAACCCCGGCGGAGTTAATCCGGCCGTAACGTCATTCCTTGGCGATGCCGATCACGCCACACGCGACGCGCGCACCGGCGTTGCCAGTGGGCTGCGTTTTCAGGTCGTCGGCCTTCTCGTGAACGATCACGCTGCGGCCGATGATTGAGTGCCGTCCGTCAAACGAGAGCTGTGTGTCCACGACGTCGTAGTGCGCCTTGCCGTTGGCGTCCGCAGTGATGTTGCCGAGATCGCCTTCGTGGCGGTGCTTGGCGCCGGGGCCCGCGTGCAGATTGCCGTCTGGGTTGAAGTGTCCGCCTGCCGACGTTGCGTCCGGCGCGCTACAATCGCCAAACTCATGAACGTGAAATCCATGCTCGCCGGGTGTGAGCCCCTCAACGTCGGCCACGACGTGCACGCCGCCGTTCACTTTGGTGAACGTTACCGTCCCGCTGACGTTGCCACCCTGGGTTGGGTGCAGGACGGCGACCGCCTTTTGCGCGGATGCGTTCATGGCGAGACAGAACACCGCGGCTGTTGCGAGACCAGCCGCTTTTGCGAAGAACTTACCTTTCATGATGATTCCTCCTAGGCTAAAACAAGTTCGCTGCTGCAGCCTAGCACGCCGCTACGAAAGTGCAATCCGTCAATCAGTCCGCTTCAAGGCGATCTTCGCCATGATTTCTTCGAGCACCAGCCGCTCATCGAGCTGCGTCGTGACGAGCTGCAGATTTGCGTCGAGCAGCAGTTCCATCGCGCGGATCAGTTCGGCGGTCGAGAAATTCCTCGCAGCCAGCGCGCAACGATACAGCCGCCACGCATTCGGCAACTTGCCTTCCTTCGTTCTCGGAAAGTGCGCCGTGTCGCCCTCCGGCAATCTCTCGAACGCTTTCGTAAACGGGAAGCCACCGCCGGGCGGATCGCTGACGGTGATGAGCTTGCGCGCCATCAGATCTTTCGCCAGCAACATCAACCGAAATTGTCCGACCAGCATCGCCAGCAGACCGATTGGCGACTCGCCCGTACCAAGAAGATTTTCCACCGCGGCGATGGCTCGCGGCAGCGACCGGGCCCCGAGCGCGTCCGTCAATTCCCAAATCACCGCTTGTCGCGAGGCCGCGCAGATGGCTCGCACGTCACGGTCGGTGATCTCAGTGCGCTTGCCGACGTAGATGCAAAGCTTCTCCAGCTCGTTCGCCATCTCGCGCAAGTCGGGCGCCACCAATTCGCGAAACACCTCGAATGCACCCGCATTCATCGTCTTCTTCTCGCCGCGAAGTCGAGTCTGGATGAATTCCGCGATCTCTTCGTCGGCGTGACCGCGACCTTCTTCGAGCGCTTCGAAGAACTGAACTTCGCCGACCTTCTCGATCGTCTTGTACAGCGTCTTGCGCCGGTCGCAACCGACGGCACTGACGAGCAGCGTCACGCCGTCGGGCAATCCGCGCTTGAGCTGGTCGGCCAAATCGGCAAGCGCCTCCTTGACGGCTTCGGATGTCACGCCCCGTTCGTCGGCGAGCAGGTTGGTGCTCTTCAGCCACACGAGTTTGTCGCCGCCGCCGAACAAGCCGACCGTGTTCAACGCCTCGTGAACACGCGCGAGAATCTTCAGTGCCTCGTTCTGATTCATCGCCGCGCCGTCAATGATTTCCGTTGCGAACTCGCCTCCGCCCTTCGGCGCGAGCTTCTCGGCCAGTTTGCGAGCCGCTTCTTTGACGGAAAACTCGTCGCTACCGCCAACGAGGTAGATGGATTTCACCTGAGTTTTGGCCGCGGACATGCGATGCAGTGTGGCGATGCGAATTCCTGCTGTCAAGCTGTGACGAAAATGTGATGAACCGCTCGCACGTTGACATGGCAGATGCGCTGCTCGTATAAACGGGCGCATGGAACAGCTTTGGGCGCCGTGGCGGATTCGATACATCCTCGGGGAACGGGAGTCCGGCTGTTTCTTCTGTCGCAAATCTCAGGAGGCGGACGACGCGAAGAACCATGTGTTGATTCGCGACCGCACCTGCTTCGCGCTGTTCAACACGTTCCCGTATAACGCGGGCCATTTGATGGTCGCGCCGTACAAACACTCGCCTGACCTCGACGATCTCGCTGAGCAGGAATTGGCCGAGTTGATGAGCCTGACCCGCCGCTGCAAACAGGTCCTCGCGCGGGCGATCAAACCGCACGGATTCAACATTGGTCTCAATCTCGGACGATCGGCGGGCGCGGGCGTGCTCGACCATGTCCACATCCACATCGTGCCGCGGTGGGACGGCGACACGAATTTCATGCCCGTGCTCGCGGACACACACGTGCTGCCGCAGGCGTTGGACGAGCTTTACGCCATGCTGAAGCAACACGTGTAGTGTCAGTTCCTCATTCGGTGTAGCGTCGGCTGTCTCAGCCGACATGCGGCGTGACGCTAGAGTGCGCTGGGGACAGCGCACGTTACGCTGCTCTGCCGTCGTCATTGCTTCCTCGCGGCGGCCAGCGTATACTGTACGTCCATGAAGTTGCCTGAGGTCGTGCCGGTCATGCCACTGCCCAACGCGATTCTGTTTCCCCGCGTGTTGTTGCCGCTGTACATCTTCGAGGCACGTTACAAGAAAATGCTGGGCGATTGTCTGATGGGTGACCGGATGTTTGCGGTGGCGTTGCTGCGCAAAGGCTGGGAAAAGGAGAACGCGCAGGCGTTGCCCTATCCCATCGCAACGGTCGGCGTCGTCCGCACCTGCGTAGGGCGG
>Ga0335082_10008912_pt1 | contig 10912 bp, 10 predicted proteins | sample Lox_Sample_41_FD_206718 | JGI IMG/M metagenome (GOLD analysis project Ga0335082, IMG submission 206718) | Soil microbial communities from Loxahatchee National Wildlife Refuge, Florida, United States - Lox_Sample_4.1 | ecosystem: Environmental > Terrestrial > Soil > Wetlands | place: USA... | reverse complement strand
CGGTCGTAAGCCAGCCCATCCCCTGGACGAAACCGCCTTCGACCTGGCCGAGATCGATCGCCGGGTTCAGGCTGCGGCCGACATCGTGCAGGATGTCGGCGCGCAGGAGCCGCGTCTCGCCGGTGAGCGTGTCGATCGCGACCTCGGACACTGCGGCGCCGTAAGCGAAGTAGTAGAACGGCCGGCCCTTCAGCGTCTTCGGGTCGTAGTGGATCCTGGGCGTCTTGTAGAACCCGCTCGCCCAGAGCTGCACCCGCGCGAGATACGCGAGGCGGACGAACTCGCCGAACTTGAGCCGCTTCAGGTCGCCGATCTCGACGTGGTTCGCCGCGAAGCGGACCGCCTCCGGCGGCACCTGGAAGCGCTCGGCCGCGAACGCGGCGAGCCGCGCCTTGATCGCCGCCGCCGCCGCCTGCGCCGCCTTGCCGTTGAGGTCGCTTCCGCTCGAGGCGGCGGTCGCCGATGCGTTCGGGATCTTGGCTGTGTCCGAGGCCGACACCCGCACCCGGTCGAGATCGACACCGAGCTCGTGCGCGACCACCTGGGCGACCTTGGTGAACAGGCCCTGCCCCATCTCGGTGCCGCCGTGATTGAGCAGCACGCTGCCGTCGGTATAGACGTGCACCAGGGCGCTCGCCTGGTTGTAGAACGTCGCGGTGAAGGAGATGCCGAACTTCACCGGAGTCATGGCGATGCCGCGCTTGACGATCGGGCTCGTGGCGTTCCACTTGCGGATCGCGGCGCGCCGCGCGTCGTAATCCGAGGACGCCGCGAGCTCGTCGCAGAGGCGATCCGCAACGAAGTCCTCGACCTGCATGTCGTAGGGCGTGATATCGCACCCCGGCTGGTAGAAGTTCGCGCGACGCACGGCGAGCGGGTCGCAGTCGAGCGCGCGCGCGATCTCGTCCAGCACGTACTCGATCGCCATCATTCCCTGCGGGCCGCCGAACCCGCGGAAAGCGGTGTTCGACTGGGTGTTCGTCTTGCACCGATGCGACACGATCCGCACCGCCGGCAGGTGGTAGCAGTTGTCCGCGTGCATCACCGTCCGGTCGTTCACCGGACCGCTCAGGTCGGCGGAGAAGCCGCAGCGCGACGCGAACATGAGGTCGATCCCGGCGATCCGTCCGGCGCCGTCGAAGCCGACCTCGTACTCGACCAGGTAATCGTGGCGCTTGCCGGTGATCGTGATGTCGTCGTCGCGGTCGTAGCGCAGCTTGACGGGTCGGCCGGTCGCGCGCGCCGCCAGCGCCACGGCGCACGCCGGGTGCGAGGCCTGCGTTTCCTTGCCGCCGAATCCGCCGCCCATCCGCCGGCACTCGACGGCGACCCGGTGCGCTTCCACACCCAGGGCGTGGGCGACCTGCAGTTGCACTTCCCCCGGATGCTGCGTCGAGCTGTGGACGAGCACGTCGCCGTCCTCGCCCGGCACGCCGTAGGCGACCTGCCCCTCGAGATAGAACTGCTCCTGGCCACCGATCCGGAACGCGCCTTTCAGTCGGTGCGGCGCGGCGGCGAGCGCCGCCTCCCAGTCACCGCGCTGCAGCGTGACCGAAGGGACTACGAACGACTTCCTGGCAAGGGCGTCCTCGATCGTGAGAACGGCGGGCAGGTCCTCGTACTCGATGACGCCGAGCCGCGCCGCCCGGCGCGCCGCGCCGACCGTCTCGGCCACGACGAGGAAGACGGGCTGGCCGAGGAACTGCACCTCGGTCCCGGCGAGGATCGGATCGTCGTGGAGAATCGGCCCGACGTTGTTCTCGCCCGGGATGTCCGCGGCAACGAGCACCGCGACGACACCCGGCGCCGCGCGCACGCCGGAGAGATCCATCGACTTGATTCGCGCGTGAGCGCGCTGCGACAGGCCGAATGCGGCGTGCAGCGTGCCGCGCGCTTCGAGGATGTCGTCGGTGTAGGCGGCTTCGCCGGAAACGTGCAGGTGCGCGCTGTCGTGGCGCACCGGCTCGCCGGCGGCGCCGCGGAGAGCAGCCTCGCCGCGCGGTGGTCGCGGATCGTTCATGCGGGGACCCGGACGAGATCGTACAGCCGGCTCGGGCTCGCCGCGAGCGCACCCGAAGTCTCGAGATGAAACTTCCGCAGCAGGTTCTGCGCCACCGTCGAGCGGTAGCGCGCAGAGGCGCGCATGTCGGTGAGCGGCGTGAAATCCCGCGCGAGCGCCGCGGCGGCATGTTCGCAGGTCGCCTCGCTCCAGGCCTGACCGGCGAGCGCCGCCTCGCACTGCGCCGCGCGTTTCGGGGTCGCAGCCATGCCTCCGAACGCGACCCGCGCCGAGCCGATCGTGCCACCCTCGACGCTGATCGCGAACGCGGCACAGACCGCCGAGATGTCCTGGTCGAAGCGCTTGGAGATCTTGTAGGTGGCGAACCTCAGGGCCTGCGCGCGGACCGGGACGCGCACGCGCTCCACGAATTCGCCCGGCTGCATTGCCGTCCTCTGGTAAGCGAGGTACAGGTCTTCCAGCTGGAGTTCCCGGCGCTTCCCGCCCTTGCGGAGCACGACCCGCGCGCCGAGGGCGATCAGCGGCGGCATCGAGTCGCCGATCGGCGAGCCGTTGGCGACGTTACCCGCGAGCGTGCCGGCGTTCCGGATCGGCGGCGAAGCGAAGCGGCGCAGCACCTCGCGGAGCTCCGGGTAGTGCTGCTCGAGCGGCGCGAACGCATCGGTGAGGGATACCGCGGCGCCGATGTCGATGTAGTCGGGGCCGGTCGTCACCCCCTGGAGATCGGCGACGTTCCCGACATAGATGACGTCGCCGAGATCGCGGTGCTGCTTCGTCACCCAGAGGCCGACGTCGGTCCCGCCCGCGAGGATGCGTGCGTCGGGCAGGCGTTCGCGCAACGCTGCGAGTTCGTCGGCGCTGCGCGGCGAGTAGAACGCGCCCTTCGCGTGCGGGAGGACGAGGCCGCGGCGCCGCTTCAGGCCCTTGAGTTTCGCGGCGAGCTCGGCTTCCGACTTGGCGGCCGCCCGCGAGCGCGAGCGCGCGGGCGCCGTGAGCCAGGTCTGTCCTCCCGTCGGGATCGACTCGCCGAGCGCGTACATCGCCTGCGCGGCGTCGACGATCGGGCGGTAGCCGGTGCAGCGGCAGAGATTCCCGGCGAGCACGTCGTTGATCTCGCGCCGATCCGGCCCGGCGCTCGACTTGTAGAGCGCAAAGAGCGACATCACGAAGCCAGGCGTGCAGAACCCGCACTGGGAGCCGTGCCCGTCGGCCATGGCCTGCTGCGCCGGGTGGAGCACGCCGCTCTGGCGGTCTTTCAGACTCTCGACGGTGACGAGCGCACGGCCGTCGAGGGTAGGGACGAACTGGATGCAGGAGTTGATCGCGCGATAGCGCACCTTGCCGCCGTCGAGCTCGGCCAGGACCACCGTGCACGCGCCGCAGTCGCCCTCGGCGCAGCCTTCCTTCGTCCCGCTTCGGCCGAGATCCTCCCGGAGATGCTGCAGGACGGTCCGGGCGGGCTCGAGCCCGGACACGGTCCGCACTTCGCCATCGAGCAGATAGCGGACCGCGGCAGCAGGCGTCTTGGAGCGGGCCATCAAGCCCCGCCTAGTCGGAAAAGGAGCGGCGCGCTGGGCGCGATCCGCTACGGGGACACAACGGCATGGGTGGCGCCTCCTCGGTGCGTCCAGGGGGAGCTCGGTCTCTCCCTCCAAGGTGAGTTCACTGCTTGAATTGTGCCAGTTTGCCGACCTAGGACCGGCACCCCGGATCGGTCTACGATTCGCCAGATGAACGCCTTCCGCGCTGCGGGACTCCTGGCGGGGGTGCTTGCCGGCGCCGTTCCCGACTCCGCGGCATCCCAGGACGCGTTCGCCACTCAGCGCACGCAGCTCCTGGCGGAGATCGCCGCCATGGCGCGAGCGACCGGCGGCGAGACCTCGCGCCCGGTGTTCTCGCCGTCGGTGATGGCGGCGATCGGCAAGGTACCGCGCCACCGCCTGGTCCCGCCTGACCAGGTTCCGTACGCATACGAGAACCGGCCGCTGCCGATCGGACACGGCCAGACGATCTCCCAGCCGTACATCGTCGCGCTGATGACCGACCTGCTCGATCCCAAGCCGGGGGACTCCGTTCTCGAGATCGGGACCGGGTCGGGCTACCAGGCAGCGGTGCTCGCCGAGCTCGTCGCGAAGGTGTACACGATCGAAATCGTCGAGCCGGTCGGAAAGCGCGCGGCGGAAGCCCTCGCTGCGCTCGGCTACCGCAACATAGAGACCCGGATCGGGGATGGTTACAACGGCTGGCCGGAGGCGGCCCCGTTCGATGGGATCCTCGTTACCGCCGCGGCCCCCTATGTCCCAAAGCCGCTGGTGGAGCAGCTCAAGCCCGGTGGCCGCCTCGTGATCCCGGTCGGCGGGCAGTGGCAGGTGCAGGATTTACAGCTGATCGAGAAGAACCCGGATGGCTCGACCGTGATGCGGCGCACAATCCCGGTGCGCTTTGTACCGCTTACGCGCTCCAAATGAGCGCAAACTGGGCTCAGGCGCCCCGAGGCTTCCGCGCGTCCTCGCGACACCACCAGGCCTAGCCGGCCCGGACCTGCTCCGGGCCCACGTCGCGGGCCCCCAGATAGGCGCTGCAAACCTCCCGGCCATACCGGTCGCGCTTCGGGCAGTGGCGTCCATGCCGGCGATGCGGACGCGGAGCTCGAGGTGGTCGGCATCGAGGATCGTCACCGTGTCACCGTCCTGCACCGCGACGACCCGACCCTCGACCTCGTGGTTGTGCTGGGCGTGTGCGAACCCGGCCGCGGCCAGCGCACCCGCCGCGATCCCATGACGAACGCAATCCCTCCCCGCATCGGCGCGCATCGCAGGAACCACGCCCGCAGGGGGCACGTGAATTAGTCACAGGCAACGAGCGCCTCGACTTGACGCGTGTGAAAACTCACGACGCAAACGCGTCAGCGAAGTGACGCTCTGCGTACATGTACTAGGCCGTGCGCCGGTCTACTTCCGTGGCGTTAGGCGATCGGACCCAGTTCGACGGGTGGAAGACGTCACCCCCGGCGGCGGGTCATCCTTCGCAGCGTGAGAAGGTTGACCCGCGGCCCGCGCACCTTGTCACGCATACGTAGCAGCCGCAGTAATCGGGAACGCGAATTGCTCGACTGACGGGCGAAGGAAGTCGAAGGAGGTGTGGGATGAAAGTCCTCGAAGCGTTGGAGCTGGAGCAGCTGGTCCGGAAGACCTTTCCGGGCAAGGGGCTGTTCTCGGCCATATCGGAGCTTGGGCTCCGCCCCGGCCGTCCGCCGGTCGTGGCCTTCGTACACGGCGGGCCTGACCCCTTCCTCGACAGCCAGTTCGACGCCTGGCTCGAGGGCTCGCCGACTTTCGTCACCCCGTACCAGCTCCTGAACCGGCTCTGCCGCGCGGGCGCCATCGCCCCCGGTGACTACGCGCTGACCAAGCGGCACTAACCTCCCACCGCGGCCTCCCCGGCCGCGCGCGCCTGCAGGTAGCATCGGGCCCGATGGCCCGAGTGCACACGATCCGGATCGAACCGCTGACCGCCGAGGCCTTCGCGCCGTTCGGCAAGCTCATCGACGTCGACGGCCGTGCGCCCGACTACGTCGCGGCGAGCGGCACCCAGGGCTGGCTCGTGGGGTTCGAATCGGGACGCCCGCTCGTGTCCCTCCTCCGCACGCCGTTTCAGGACCTGCGCTTCCGAACGATGGAGCGGCACTTCCACGTGAGCCAGGCGTTCATCCCACTCGGAGGCGAGCATGCGGCGGTTGCCGTCGCGCCGCCAAGCGAGGATGCGGGCATCCCGCCGCTCGATGCTATTCGCGCGTTCCTGCTCGACGGCTCGAAGGGCTACGTGCTCCACCGTGGCACGTGGCATAGCCTCGATCGCTTCCCGCTGCGTGCGCCGGACGCGCGCTTCGTGATGATCACCGACCACGAGACTCAGGACGATCTGACCGCGGCCTACCGCGCAGGTCGCCCCGCCGCGCTCACGCAGGAAATCGATCTGGAGCGAGCGCTCGGCGTGACGATCGAACTCGTCGTGTAGCGGCCTGAACGAAAACCCCACGCGCGGGTGGCGTTGCTTGTGGCAGGCCAACGACCTGCTGGTGCCGTTCACCGTGCGGCCGGCGGCTTGGCAGGTAATGGTTTCTACCCGCCCACCTTGCCGATGGACGCATTGGTAAACCATTGCGGGAACCTGACGGCGCACCAGGCGACGACGCCGTACTTCAAGAGCTTTCCGGTAACTAGCACCACGAACACCTCTACCGGCGGAACTTCGGCGATGGCCGCGAAGATGAGCGACGGCGTCTGCGGGAGTGGCGAGGCCGCCACTACGAACAGCGCCGGCAGTTGGTACCGCTCGAGCCACGCTGTAATCTGGCCCCAGGTCCGCGAGGTGAGGATCTCCGGAAAGCGGGCGATGAGCTCGGTCCAGCCGAGATGATGGAACGCGAGCAACAGAAGCAGCGCGCCACACCCGCTCCCGAGCGCGGCGCACAACACGATGCGCCGCCACTGGGGCGCGTTCAGCAAAACCGCGAGCGTGAGAATCGGGACGCAGGGCACGCTCATGCTGAGCGTCGCGCCGAAAGCGATCACGCCGACGAGCGGCGCGTAGTACACACGGCGGGCGTTCCGTTCGACGATCCGACGGATCCCGCCGTAGACGAGACTTAGCAGCACTCGGCTCGGCCGGTTCCGCGGGTCGTGTCGGCTGGAGAGTGGCGTCCCCTACGAGATTCGAACTCGTGTTTGCGCCGTGAAAGGGCGATGTCCTAGGCCTCTAGACGAAGGGGACAAGCGTGCCGCGTGAGGTGGGTTGGTGGAGGTAAGCGGGATCGAACCGCTGACCTCTTGCATGCCATGCAAGCGCTCTCCCAGCTGAGCTATACCCCCAACCGGCGGAGGCGAATTATATCGGCGGATCAAGGAGGTGTAAAGGAAACCCAGATCGCGCCAACTAAGCGTAGCGGCGCAGGCGCTCGAGTACGCGCACCTTCCCCGCCAGCGCGAGCGTCGGGTACAGCGACGGCGTCTGCGTGGTGCCGAACACAACGGCGCGGAGAGGCATGGCGAGCTTAGGCATCTTCAGGCTGTGTGCTTTCAGCGCGCCCTCGAAGGCCGACTGGATCCCGGCCTCCTCCCACGGGTCCACCGGCGCGAAGCGTTCGGCGAGGGCATGCAGTGCCGGCCTCACCGCGTCGGTCACGTGCTCGGCGAGGAGCCCGGCCTTCGGCGCAACGTCCCCGTAGAACATCATCGCCCGCTCGGCCAGCTCGTTGAGCGTCTGCGCCCGCTCCTGCAGCAGCTTCACGACCGCGACGAGCGACGGCCCGCGCGCGGGGTCGCCACCGTCCGCAACGATCCGCGGCGCCACCAGCCCGGCAAGGCGCTCGGGTGGAGCAACCTTCAGGTACTGCTGGTTCAGCCACGCGAGCTTCTCGCCGTTGAACTGGGCGGGCGAGCGGCTCACGTGTTCGAGGTCGAACCACTCCACGAGCTCGGCGCGGGAGAACATCTCCGCGTCGCCGTGCGACCAGCCGAGCCGCGCGAGGAAATTGACGAGCGCCTCGGGCAGGTAGCCGTCGTCCCGGTACTGCAGCACGCTCACCGCCCCATGTCGCTTCGACAGCCGCTCGCCGTCCGCGCCGAGGATCATCGGCACGTGCGCGAACTCGGGTAGCGTCGTGCCGAGCGCACGGTAGATGTTGATCTGCCGCGGCGTGTTGTTCACGTGGTCGTCGCCGCGGATCACGTGCGTGATCGTCATGTCGAGGTCGTCGACGACGACGCCGAAGTTGTAGGTCGGCACGCCGTCGGCACGCAGCAGCACCAGATCGTCGAGCTCGCTGTTGGCAAAGCGGATCTCGCCTTTGACCAGGTCGCGCCACACGACCTCGCCCTCGTCGGGGTTCCGGAAGCGGATCACCGGCGTGACACCCGCGGGCGGGGTCTTTCCCTTCGCGTTCTCCGGACGCCAGCGCCCGTCGTAGCGCGGCTTCTCGCCGCGCGCACGCTGCTCCTCGCGCAGCGCGTCGAGCTCTTCCCTGCTCGCGTAGCAGCGATAGGCGTGACCGGCCGCAATCAGCTGCTCGGCGACCGCACGGTACCGGTCGAGGCGGCCCATCTGGCGAATCGGCCCCTCGTCCCAGTCGAGACCCAGCCACTCCATGCTGTCGAGGATCGCCTGCGTCGACTCGGCGGTGGACCGCTCGAGGTCGGTGTCCTCGATCCGCAGGACGAAGCGGCCGCCGTGCTTGCGGGCGTAGACCCAGCAGAAGAGCGCCGTGCGCGCGCCGCCGATATGCAGGTAACCGGTGGGGCTGGGCGCGAAGCGGGTGCGGATCATCGTTGCGTCTCGCCGCTCGGGTGATTCAGGCGGCGGATTGTAGCGGACCGCGCCCTATGGGAAAATCGCGGCCGGCCGGGCGGTTAGCTCAGCGGTATGAGCACTCGCCTCACACGCGAGGGGTCACTGGTTCGATCCCAGTACCGCCCACCATGCCTACCCCGTCCCCGCAGCGAACTCTTTGACCACGCGCCTGAACATCGGCCCGCTTTCGCTCGGCTCGACGCGGAACCCGAGGCGCTGCACGAAGTCGAGCATCCCGCGGTTGGAGGCGAGCACCACGCCCTCGATCGCCGCGACGCCCCGGCGCGACATCTCCGCGTCGAGCGCCGCCATCAACCGCCGCCCGACGCCGCGGCGCTGCCAGTCGTCGGCGACGACGAGCATGAACTCCCAGCTCGCGTCGTCGTGGCGCCGGCAGCGCGCGACGCCGACGATCGCCGAGCTTGCCGCCCGCGAGGCAGCGGCGACGAGAGCAAACTCCCGCGCGGGGTCCGGCGCGACGCGTTCGTGCGCGAGGTCCGGCGTCAGTTCCTCGGGGCGCGTTCCGCCACGCTTGTAGCGCGTCGCGGGCGAGAGCCGCTTGACGAACTCGACCCACGCCGCTTCGTCGCCGGGCGCGATCGGCCGGATCAGGACTTCCCAGCCGTCACGGGTCCGCCAGGTCTCCGCTGCCATCCGGCACTGACGCCTGCTACAGATCGCGATGGACGATGCGCACCGTGGGGTCGTCGCGGCTCGCTTCGATCGCGAAGCCGAGCCCGCGGCAGAAATCGAGCATCCGCGGGTTCGCGGCGAGCACGTAACCTTCGATCCGCTTGAGGCCGCGCGCTTTCGCGTCGCGCATGAGGGCGTTGATGATGCGCTTCCCGAGACCCTTCCCCTGCCAGGCGTCGGCGATGGTGATCGCGAACTCGCAGGTGTCGCTGTCGGTCCCGGCCGCAAACCGCCCCACCCCGATCTCCTCCTCGCCCGCGACGGTCGAACGGATCACCACGTATGCCGCCTCGTGTTCGTGATCCGGATGGGTGAAATCGTAGAGCTGGTCGGGACTGAGCTCCTTCATCTCGCCCATGAAGCGCTTGAACTTCGACTGCGGCGAGAGATTGCGGACGAACGCCCGCTCGAGCTCCATGTCCGCCGACCGGATCGGGCGCAGCGTCGCGGCGCTGCCGTCCGGCAGCGTCCAGTTCTCGTGGATTCCCGCCTGCGGGGCTCGGTTCACGCGGCGCCGTAGCCCGCGTCCTCGACCGCCTGGCGGAGTGCCGGAACAGCGGTGCGCGCCGGGTCGTACCGCACGTCCGCCTCACCCCGCTCGAGCGAGACCTCCACCCCTTCGACGCCCGGGACCGCCTTGAGCACGCGCGTGACGCTCCGGACGCAGCCCTGGCACGTCATCCCCGAGACCTTGATCTTCGTCGCTTCCATGTCATTTGCCTCCTGCCGCCGGACGCCACCGGCCGAGCGCGAGCGAGTTCGTCACCACGGACACCGACGACAACGCCATCGCGGCACCTGCGATCACCGGGTTCAGCAGCCCGAACGCCGCAAGCGGGATCCCGAGCACGTTGTAGATGAAGGCGAGGAACAGGTTCTGCCGCACCTTCGCGACGATGCGCCGCGAGAGGTCGACCGCATCGGCGATCGCGCGCAGATCGTCCCGCATCAGCGTGACGTCCGCGGTGTCGATCGCCACGCCCGTCCCGGCGGCAAGGGTGAAACTCACGTCGGCTGCCGCGAGCGCCGGCGCATCGTTGATGCCGTCCCCCGCCATGCCGACGATGGTGCCGTTCCGCTTGCGCGCACGGATCTCCGCCGCCTTGTCGGCGGGCAGCACGCCCGCCAGGACCTCGTCGATCCCTGCCTGCCGGGCCACCGCGCGTGCGGTTGCTTCCCGGTCGCCGGAGATCATCGTTACCTTCACCCCGAGCGCCTTGAGGCGGGCAACGGCCCCGGCGGAGGTGGCCCGCAGCGCATCGGCGACGAGAACGAAGCCCAGCAGGCGCCCGCCCGCCGCGACGGCGATCACCGTCTGCCCGGATTCGCCCGGACCGCCGAGCACGGCGCGGTCGATCGGCACGCCGAGCTCGGCGATGAAATCGACCGACCCGAGGCGCGCCGGGACGCCGTCCACGAGCCCGGCCACCCCCTTGCCGGCGACCGCGCGGAAGTCCTGCGGCAACGCCGGTTGAATCCCCGCCGCCTCGGCGCGCGCAAGCACCGCCCGGGCGAGCGGATGCTCGGAGCCGCGCTCGAGCGTCGCTGCGACGCGCAGGAGCTCGCGCTCGGGGATTCCCGCCGCAGGCACGACCGCTGCCACCGACGGACGCCCCTCGGTGAGCGTGCCGGTCTTGTCCAAGAGCAACTCGGTCATCGCACCCGCGTGCTCGAGGGCGACGGCGTTCCGGATCAGCATGCCGGCCTTCGCCGCACGGCCGATGCCGACCATCAGCGCCGTCGGCGTCGCGAGACCGAGCGCGCAGGGGCAGGCGATCACCAGCACCGCCACCGCGTGGATCAGCGCCTGCTCGACCGTCCCGAACGCGATCCAGCCGCCGAGCGTGACGA
>Ga0335082_10008911_pt1 | contig 10912 bp, 8 predicted proteins | sample Lox_Sample_41_FD_206718 | JGI IMG/M metagenome (GOLD analysis project Ga0335082, IMG submission 206718) | Soil microbial communities from Loxahatchee National Wildlife Refuge, Florida, United States - Lox_Sample_4.1 | ecosystem: Environmental > Terrestrial > Soil > Wetlands | place: USA: Florida... | reverse complement strand
CGGGCCGCGCTCGAGGCCGGCGCCGGTCGGGAGGAGCTCGCGCGGCTCGCCGCGGACCGCGTCGACTACCGGGAGCTGGCGCGGCGCAGCCTCGGCCGCCACTGGAGCCGCCTCCCGGAACGCGACCGCGAGCGGGTGGTGGCGGCGCTGCGCGCCCTGCTCGAGGGGACCTACCTGCCCCGGCTCGCGCCCGGCGCCCGGTGGACGCTCGCCCTCCGTCCCGCGCGGCAGGCGGGACGGGACGCCGAGGTCCAGGCGGTCGCCACGTCCGGCGGCCAGCAAGTCCCCCTCGCCTTCCGGCTCCGGCACGGCGACGATGGACGCTGGCGCATCTACGACGCCACCGTCGGCGGCCTGGCCCTCCTCGAGGGCTACCAGGAGCAGCTCCCGCAGCTCCTCCAGCTCGGCGGCGTGCCGAAGCTGGTCGCCACGCTCGACGCGCAGCGGCGGGCCCTGCAGCGCCCGCCGGTCGCCGGCGCGCCGGCCGCGCCCTGAGCGCGCAGCGCACGGCCGCGGAAGGGCGAAGCTCGCCCGCGGCGACGGGCGGTCCCCGAAGACGGCGGACCCCGGCGCGCCTCGCGGCGGCCGGGGTCTCGATGTCGACTCTCGGATGAGAGGGCGGCAAGGGGGAGCCGCCCCGGGCTGCGCTACTTGCGGCTGGGGACCTCCTGGCGCCGGAGCGCGGTGCGCGCGTCGGCGTCCCGGAGGGTGTTCCAGAGTCGGGACAGGGCCGCGAGGATCCGCTTCATGGTCAGGAGCTCCGGGGCCGCCTAGGCGGCCGCCGCGGCGGCGTCGTTCTCCGGGGCGGGGGCGGCCTCGAGCGGCTCGTGGCCGTCCAGCACCGCCCGGGCGCGCTCGCCGTCGAGCTCGCCCTCCCAGCGGGAGACGGCCACCGAGGCGACCCCGTTCCCGATCAGGTTGGTGATGGCGCGGGCCTCCGACATGAACCGATCGATGCCGAGCAGCAGGCAGAGGCCGGCCACCGGGATGTTGCCCACCGCGGAGAGCGTGGCGGCCAGGGTGATGAAGCCGCCGCCGGTCACCGCCGCCGCCCCCTTGGAGGTGAGGAGCAGCACCGCCAGGATCTCGAGCTCCTGGCCGAGGGTGACGTGGGTGTTGGTCGCCTGGGCGATGAAGAGGGTCGCCAGGGTCAGGTAGATCGAGGTGCCGTCCAGGTTGAACGAGTAGCCCATGGGCACGACCATGCCGACCACGGACTTGGAGCAGCCGAGCCGCTCCATCTTCCGCATCATCAGGGGGAGGGCCGACTCGGACGAGGAGGTGCCGAGCACCACCAGGATCTCCTCCCAGATGTAGCGGAGGAACTTGACGATCGAGAGGCCGCAGACGCGCATCACGGTCCCGAGCATCAGGAAGACGAAGAGCGCGCTGGTCGTGTAGAAGCAGAGGATCAGGCCGCCGAGCTGCCGCAGGGTGCCGAGGCCGAAGTTGCCGATGGTGAAGGCCATCGCCCCGAAGGCGCCCAGCGGGGCGAGCCGCATCACCACCGAGACGATCTTGAAGAGGACGGCGGAGAGCCCGTCGATGAAGTGGAGGACCGGCTCGCCCGCCTTCTTCATCGAGGCGAGCGCCACCCCGAACAGCACGGCGAAGAGGAGCACCTGCAGGATGTCGCCCTTGGCGAAGGCGTCGGCGACGTCCTTGGGGATGATGTTGAGGATGAAGTCCACCGTGTTCAGGTGGGCGTTCGGGTTGGTGTAGTTGGCGATCGCCTTGGTGTCGAGGGTGGCCGGGTTCACGTTCATGCCCGCGCCCGGCTGGTACCACTTGGCCACCATCAGGCCGATCACCAGCGCCAGGGTGGTGAGGACCTCGAAGTAGACGATCCCCTTGAGCCCGACCCGGCCCACCTTCCTCAGATCGCCCATCTTGGCGATCCCGGTCACCACCGTGGTGAACACGATGGGGGCGATGAGCATCTTCACCAGCTTGATGAAGCCGTCGCCGAGCGGCTTCATCTTGGCGCCGGCGGCCGGGTAGAGCCAGCCGAGCAGCGCCCCGAGGATCACGGCGCAGATGACCTGGAAGTAGAGGCTCTTCAGGAGGCGCTTCAGCATCGGGGGGCTCCTTGGCCAGCGGTTGGCTCCGGGGACCCCACCTCCGATGCGGCGCCTGGCTCGACCTCGGGGTTCCGGAGGTGAGGGGCAGGAGCACGCGCGGTGCCGCCGGGCGGAAACGAAAAATCCCGACGCGCCACCGGCCTGTCACGCACCGCGGCACGATCGAACGGGTATTCCGGGGGGCATGCGCCCCGGGGGTGCCCCCCCGGCATCGCCAAGGAGGACCGGGGGTTCCGCGCGGAATGCCCTCGGGCATGCCATTCCTCCGGGCATGCCGGTTCGGGCGCCGCTCAGCGCCGGTAGCTCTTCAGCCGCTTGGAGAGCGAGGGTTGCGAGATCCCGATCAGGCGCGCCGCCAGGGTCTGGTTCCCGCCTGCCCGGGCCATCGCCTCGTTCACCAGCAGCTCCAGGGCCTCGTCGAAGCTGGGGAGCCGCTCCACCCCGGAGAAGGGGTTCCCCGCCCGCCCGTCCCCCGCCGCCGGGGCCTGCCCCTGCCGCCCGATCGCCTCGAGGAACGCGTCCATGGAGAGCACCCGCTCCTTGTGCCGGCTGACGGCGTCGAAGCACATCGCCTTGAGCTCGCGGACGTTCCCGGGGAAGTCGTGGGTCTGGAGGAGCTGCGCCAGCTGGCGGGGGGCGGTGGGCTTCTTCTTCGAGAGCGAGGCAGCCGCCTCGCCGAGGAAGTGCTCGAGGAGGAGGGGGATGTCCTCCCTCCGCTCGCGCAGGGGCGGCACCCGGACCCGGTGCGTGCGGAGGCGGTAGTAGAGGTCGCGCCGGAAGAGCCCGGCCCGCTCCTTGGCGGCCAGGTCCTGGTGGGTGGCGGCGATGACGCGCGCCTTGACCCGCTTCGGGCGATCGCTGCCGAGCGGGAAGTACTCGCCCTCCTGGAGGAAGCGGAGGAGCTTCACCTGGGAGGGGATGGAGAGGTCGCCGATCTCGTCGAGGAAGAGCGTCCCGTCCGCCGCCTCCTCCACCATCCCGCGCCGGGCCTGGTCCGCCCCGGTGAAGGCGCCGCGCACGTGGCCGAAGAGGGTGTCGGCGAAGACCGCGTCGTCGAGCCCGGCGACGTTGACCGCCACCAGCTTCCCCGGGCAGCCGGCGAGCTGGTGCGCGGCCGCCGCCACCAGCTCCTTCCCCACCCCGCTCTCCCCGGTGACCAGGAGCGGCTGGGGGCTGCGCGCCACCGCCTCCACGTAGGAGAAGAGGGTGAGCATGGTCCGATCCTGGGTGACGATCCGGGCGAAGGCCTCCGGGCACCGCAGCTCGCCCGACATGAAGCGGGCGGTCATCTCGCTGTTCTCGCGCTGCAGCTCCTGCATCCGGATGGCCCGCAGCACCCCGGCCACCAGCCGGTCCTCCTCCTCCGTCTTCACGTGGTAGTCGAAGGCGCCGAGCTTCATGCAGCGCACGGCGGTCTCCACCTGGTTCAGCCCCGAGACCACGATCACCGCCACCTCGGGGTGCTCGACCGCGATCTTGCCCAGCAGATCCTCGCCCGAGAGGTGGGGCATGGTGAGGTCGAGCAGCACCACCCCCACGTCGTCGCCGTCCAGGATCTCCATCACCCGGCGGGCGTCCTGGCAGGCGAGGAGGTGGGTGATCCCGGCGGCGCGCTCCAGGGTGAGGCCGACCGAGCGGAGCCAGGCGGGCTCGTCGTCCACCACCAGCACCCCGAAGGGCGGGTAGAAGCCCTCGCTCACGCGTCCTCCCCCTCGAGCGCCGGCAGGGCCAGCGAGGCGGTGGTCCCCGCCCCCGGCGCGGAGCGGAACTCCAGGGTCCCGCCGTGCTCGCGCACGATCTGGCTGGAGACCGAGAGGCCCAGGCCGGTGCCTCCGGTCTCCCGCTTGGTGGTGAAGAAGGGGTCGGCGAGCCGGGGCAGGTCCTCCGCCGGGATCCCCACCCCCTCGTCCTCCACCGACAGGATCACCTGCCGGAGCGCCGGGTCGTGCCGGGTGGCGAGGCGGACGCCGCGCTCCGGGCCGGGGAGCGCCTGGCAGGCGTTGAGCAGGAGGTTCACCACCACCTGCTCGATCCGGCGCCCGTTCCCGCGCACCCGGGGGAGGTCCGGCGCCAGGGCCAGCTCGAAGCGGAGGGTGGCCTTCCGCAGGGCGGCGTCCACCAGGCGCACCGAGGCGCGCGCCACCTCGTTCACGTCGGTGGGCTCGAGCCGGGGGTCGTCCTCGCGGCGGGCGAAGTCCTTGAGGTCGTCCACGATGTGCTTGATGCGCCGGCCGCCCTCCAGCATCTCGTCCAGCATCCGCGGGAGCTCCTCCCGCATCCGCCCGTAGGGGATCCCGGCCAGCTTGAGCCCGGCCAGCTCGGCGCGGCGCCCGTCGAGCACCTCGACCGCGTCGGCGAAGGCCGCCTTCAGGGTGGGCATGTTGAGGAGGATGTAGCCGTTCGGGTTGTTGATCTCGTGGGCCACCCCGGAGACCAGCACCCCCAGGGCCGCCATCTTCGAGGCCTGGACCAGCTCCGCCTGGCGGCGCTCCAGCTCCTCCACCGCCCGGCGCCGCTCGGCCACCTCCCGCTGGAGCGACGCGGTCCGCTGCGCCACCAGGCGCCGGAGGGAGCGCGACCAGAGCACGGTCCCGCCCACCGCCAGCCCGAGCGGGAGGGCGGCGATCGCCCCCCAGCGCAGCAGCGTCCCCCAGGGGACGCCCTGGGGCTCGAGCGGCCCGAGCCACCGGTCGTGGATGGCGTCGTAGCGGCCGGTCCGCTTCAGGATGGCGAGCCCGGTGTCGAAGCGGGCGAGGAGCTCGCCGTTCCCCTTCCGGACCGCGTAGCCGTAGCGCTCCACCGCCACCCGCCGGGCCACCGGCTGGACGTTGTCGAGCCCGAGCTCGCGGGTGATCCAGACGCCCGGCAGGAGGGCGAGGGCCACGTAATCGTCCTGACCGGAGGCGAGGAGACGCAGGGCGTCGGCCGGGGTGCCGGTCCGGACCACCTCCACCCCCTGGACGCGCCGGGTGAGGGCCTCGTCCATGATCCCGCCCCCGAAGACGATCACCCGCTTGCCGCGCAGCTCCTCGAGGCTGGAGACGCGGGGGGCGTCCCGGCGGGCGAAGATGGCGTGGTGGACGATGGCGTGCGGGGAGCTGAACTCCAGGGTCCGGGCCCGCTCCTCGGACCAGGAGATCCCCTGCAGGACGTCGATCTCCCCCCGGAGCAGCCGCTGCCGGATGTCGGCCCAGGGGCCGAACCGGAACTCGACCGCCATCCCCATCACCTCGGCGATGGCGCGGGTCAGGTCGACGTTGAAGCCGGCCGGCTGGCCGTTCCGGTCGAGGAACTCGTAGGGCGGGTAGTCGGGGTCCGCCCCGACCAGCACCGGGCGCGCGGGCGTGCCGGGGAGGTCGGCGGCGTCCTGCGCGGCGGCGGCGGCCGCGGCCGCGAGGAGGGCGGCGGCGCCGAGGAGCCGGATGCCGGGCGGGCGGGTCATCGAGCGGCCGGCAGGCTACGACGGAGCCCGCCGCCCCACAAGGCGCGGGGCGGCGGGCGAACCCTGCGGCGACGTCCGGCGGCCCGGGCGCGGGCGGCGCTACCGGCCGGCGGCGGGGGCGGGCCCTCGCCCGGAGGCGGGCGCGGCCGCCCGGCCCTTCCAGAACTGCCGCGGCAGGAGGGTGAGGCCCATGAGCAGGAGCTGCGAGCCGATGAACACGGCCAGGGCGTAGAAGGCCTTGTCCATGAACCCGTAGGAGTGCAACCCCACCCCGAGCATGTTCACGCCGAACCAGGAGAGGCTGGTGATGACGTTCCCGAAGATCGCCATCGCCATGATCCCCTTCTCCGTCACGTACCGACCCCAGCGCGCGTGGAGGATGATGGCGTTCCAGAGGACGATCAGGAGCGCCCCGTTCTCCTTCGGGTCCCAGCCCCAGAACCGGCCCCACGACTGGTCGGCCCAGATCCCGCCCAGCACCGTCCCCAGGAAGCTGAAGAAGAGGGCGAAGCAGATGACGCCGTACGCCATCCCCACCAGCACCTTGCTCACCGCCGGGTCGATCTGGCGGGCGAGGTGCTGGCGGAGCGTGTAGCCGATGGCGATCGCCCCGGCGAGGAAGGTGCCGCTGTAGCCGATGGTGATGGTGACCACGTGGGTGGCGAGCCAGAAGTTCGAGTCCAGCACCGCCCGCATCATCTCCATCGTGTCGCCGTCGCCGGTGAGGTGGTGGGCGACGATCAGGGAGGCGAAGCCGGAGGCGGCCGCCACCGCGGTGCCGAAGCCCTTGCGGTAGAGCCGCTCCACCACCACCCCGAGCACGACCGCCCCCCACCCGACGAACACCGCCGAGGAGTAGAGGTTGGTGACCGGCGGGCGCCCCTGGAGGATCACCCGGGAGACGAGGCCGGCGGTGTGGACGACCGCCCCCGCCACCAGGAGCCCGAAGGCGGTGGACTGGAGGAGCTGCGGGCGCCAGAGCCAGGAGGCGAAGAGCGCCAGCAGCGCCAGGACGTAGATCACCATCCCCACGTAGAAGGGCTCGGCGCGGTTGAAGACCATCTCGGCGGAGGCCTCGCCGACGGCGTCGGGGCGTACGCCCTTGACCTGCGCCTCCAGCGCCCCCACCGCCCGGCCGAAGCTGTCCGGGTCCCGCCCCTCGTAGGCGGCCGCCAGCCGGGCCCACTCGAGGAGCGCCGGATCGGTCTGGCCGGAGGAGACGCCGGCCAGCGCCTGCCCGATGCTGCGCCAGCCGCCGTCGCCGGCGCTGCCGGCCGGGGGCGGGATGGGCCGGAACTCGGCCAGGTCGATGAGGGCCGCGTGGCGCTGGGCGGCGGCCGGGTTGGTGGCGTACGCGATCTCGGCGGTGAGCGGGCTCCCCGGGAGCTGCAGGGTGTTCTTGAGCTTGTAGTAGAGGACCACCCGCTGGAAGAGGTTCTCCACCGCGCCCTGGAAGCGGGTCCGCTGCTTGGCGTCGACCTGCTGGGCCGCCATCGCCTGCCGCTGGATCTCCTCCACGTGCGGGGCGATCACCGTGTACGGGTAGTAGCGGTTCGCCCCCTGCTGCAGCCCCATCAGGCCGAGCACCTCGGGATCGTTGATCACGAAGATGGGCTGCTGGTCGGCCAGGTCGGGCCGGAAGAGCACGTCGAGGAGCCACTCGTCGGCGCCGACGGTCCGGTCCTCGTACCGGAAGCTCTGCTGGCTCCGGATCATGAGGAGGGCGTTGCGGGCGGTGGTGTCGATGGGCTTCACCCGCCCGCCCTCCAGGACGGGCAGGCGGCCGAAGGCCTCGACGTCGAAGCCCCGCGCCTTCCCCTGGGGCATGACCATCATCCCCGCCCCCACCAGCGCCAGGCCGGCGGCGATCCAGGCGGCGTACCGGGTGAGCTTCATGCGGCCTCCAGCGCGGGGGCGGTCTGGGCCCGCCGCTTGATCGACTTGCGCAGGGTGATCCCGAAGTGGACGAGGAGCCCCAGGGTCACGAGCACGCAGGAGATGTAGGGGAGGAGCCAGCCCGGGTTCGACACCACCTGCAGGACCGAGAGGGTGTCGCCCTTGCCGAAGCTGGCCTGGTAGAACGCCTTGCCGTCGTAGCGGAGCGGCTGGTTCATGTAGATGAGGACGTCGCGCTCGTCGCGGCGGGCCGGGTTGGAGAGGTGCACCAGCGACGAGAAGTTCTTGGGGATGTCGGTCCCCGGATAGACGTCGTGGTGGAACTCCTTCAGGGTGATGGCGTAGGGCAGGTAGATGCGGCGCGAGCGCATCTGCAGCACGTAGGTCCGCCCCTCGTGGACGAACTGCTGCGGGGCCCCGAGCAGGTTGGAGACCAGCCACGTGCCGTAGCTCCGCCCGTCCCCCCTCGGCTCCACGTAGGCGGAGGTGGCGTTCATCCGATCGTCGGTGGTCACCCGCGGGAGCGGCTCCACCGTGATGCCGGTCCCCACCCCCGCGGTGGCGATCGCCGGCGGGTCGCCCTCACGGCGCATGCCCAGGTTGGCGTTCTCGTAGAAGGCCTTCACCCGCAGGGTGATGGGCGTCCCGGGGATGGCGATGTCGCCGCCCCGCGCCAGGCGCTTCTCCGAGACGGCGTAGACGTCGTCGTGATCGGGGTCGGTCACGTCGATCACCGCCAGCTCGGCGTCGCGCGTGCTCTCGGTGTAGTTGAGCGTCTGGCCGAGCTCGATCGGCATCTGGGTGTCGATCTGGAACATGCCGGTGATGAACTCGCCCACCACCAGGAGGATCAGGCCGGCGTGCACGATCCAGAGGCCGGCCTTGCTCCAGGTGAGCTCGAGCCGCCGGAACTGGGCGGTGAGCAGGTTCACCGCCAGCACCATCCCGACGAGCGCGCCGCCCGGGAAGATGGGGAGCGAGAAGACCGTCCCAGGCACGTCCCACCAGACCAGCCAGGAGCGCATGTAGGCGTTGACCGCGCCCAGCGTGCCGAGGTGGACCTGCGCCAGGGTGCAGGCCACCACGAGCACCATCAGGGCGGCCAGGCAGACGATCGTCAGCTTCAGGGACGTGAGCGCGTCCCACAGCTTCTCAGGGATTCGAGGCATCGAAGCGCAGGCTCTCCACGAGCGAGAGGAAGGCGGGCCGGGCGGTCTTCACCGCCTCGGCGTCGCCGGTCATCTTCACGAACCAGGTGTTGCCGTCGGCGAAGGTGTAGCCCGCCACCACGCGGGTCCGCTTCGTCCCCTCGGAGGTGAAGTCGTAGAGGGCGATGGTCCCGGCCTTGCTCTTCACCGCGGTGCGGGCACCGGCCAGGTCGCCCTCGCCGAGCGGCGCGAGCCCGATCTGGTTCCGCCAGCGGTTCACGTTGGCCAGCTCGCCGCCCGCCGGGCCGGGGAGGACCACCACCGAGACGTCCAGCTTCCCCGCCCCCGGCGCGGTCAGGGTGGCGTAGCGCATCCCCCCGCTCCCGCGGCTCTCGCTCCACCCCTGGGGCAGGGTCCAGCGCAGCGCGCCGGCTCCGGTCGGGGTCGGCGGCGGCGCGACGTCTCCGCCGCCCATGCCGCCCGGGGCCATGGCGGCCATCCCCGCGGGCGCGGCCGGCGCCTTGGGGACGCGGAAGTGCGCGACCTCGTCCCGCTGGCAGCCCGCCAGGGCGGCGGCGGCTGCGAGGCCGCAGAGCAGGAGCTTCGGACGGGGCCCTGCAGCGGGCGGCCCCCCGGCCTTCCCGGATTCGGCGTCTGGCATCGAGGGTTTCCTGTTCCTCTCCTGGCGGGCATTTCGCCCACCCGCTGGCGGCGGTGGCCGGGGCCCGGCGCTCCACGCAGCCATGCAACAGTCGACAACGTGGACCTTTCCGGTCCGAACGGGGCCAGAGACTACTCCCAACACGTGACCCCGATCAAATGGTTCCGGCCACCCCACCGCGCCGCCGGGCCGGGTCGTGCGCGCCGGCCGGGGTGGGTGGTGCCAGGCCCAGGGATCGGCTATCAATTTCCGCTCACCCTGGAGGACCCGTGCAGAGGACCGAGGACCTGAACGTCGCAGCATTCGAGCTCATGCCCTCCCCCGACGAGGTGAAGGCGCGCTTGCCCCTCTCGGAGAAGGCCGCCCAGGCGGTGGTCGACGGCCGCCGCGCCCTGACGGCGATCCTGGACGGGCGCGATCCGCGGCTCTTCGTGGTGGTCGGCCCGTGCTCGATCCACGACCCGGTCGCGGGGCTCGACTACGCCCGGCGCCTCCGGGGGCTGGCCGCCGAGCTCGCGGACACCCTGGTCCTGGTGATGCGGGTCTACTTCGAGAAGCCCCGGACCTCGCTCGGCTGGAAGGGGTTCATCAACGATCCCCACATGGACGACTCGTTCCGGATCGACGAGGGGATGGAGCGGGCCCGCCGCTTCCTCCTCGACCTGAGCGAGCTCGGGCTCCCCGCCGGCACCGAGGCCCTCGACCCCATCGGCCCCCAGTACTACGGCGACCTGGTGACCTGGACCGCCATCGGCGCGCGCACCGCCGAGTCCCAGACCCACCGCGAGATGTCGTCGGGCCTCTCCACGCCCGTCGGCTTCAAGAACGCCACCGACGGCGACGTCGAGGCGGCGGTGAACGGGATCCTCTCCGCCAGCCAGCCGCACGCTTTCCTGGGCGTGAACGGCCAGGGACGCTCGGCGATCGTGCGCACCCGCGGCAACCGGTACGGCCACCTGGTGCTCCGCGGGGGCGGCGGGCGCCCGAACTTCGACACCGTGTCGGTCTCGCTCGCCGAGCAGGCCCTGGCCCGGGCCGGGCTCCCGGCGAACGTGGTGGTGGACTGCTCGCACGCCAACTCCTGGAAGAGGCCGGAGCTGCAGCCGCTCGTCATGCGGGACGTGGTCCACCAGGTGCGGGAGGGGAACCAGTCGCTGGTCGGCCTGATGGTGGAGAGCTTCATCGAGCCGGGGAACCAGCCCATCCCCCCCGACCTCTCCAAGCTCCGCTACGGCTGCTCGGTCACCGACGCCTGCGTCGGCTGGGACACCACCGTCGAGATGCTGCGCGGGGCGCGCGAGGTGCTGCGCGGGATCCTCCCCGGCCGGCGCCGCGGCCGCGGGTAGCTCCGCCCGCCGGCTCGCCGCCGGCCGCGCGCTTGCCCGCCGCCCGCGGCCGTGGTTCGCTCGTGGGGAATGTTCGGCTGGTTCCGCCGGCGCCCGCCTCGCTCCCCTGCCCCGCCCGCCGGGCCGCGCCCGCCCGCCGGCCCCGCGCCGGCCACGCCCGCCGGCGACCCGGCGGACGCGGCCGCCGGCGCCGATCCCTTCCTCCCCTTCGCCCGCGCCCTCGGCGCCGAGCGCCCGCCCGCCCCGCCCGAGGCGACCGAGGAGGACGCCGAGGAGCTGCTGCTCGCCGGGCGGGTGCTCGAGCACTTCCGCAAGAACCGGCCCGGGCCGGCCTCCGC
>Ga0335082_10008910_pt1 | contig 10912 bp, 10 predicted proteins | sample Lox_Sample_41_FD_206718 | JGI IMG/M metagenome (GOLD analysis project Ga0335082, IMG submission 206718) | Soil microbial communities from Loxahatchee National Wildlife Refuge, Florida, United States - Lox_Sample_4.1 | ecosystem: Environmental > Terrestrial > Soil > Wetlands | place: USA... | reverse complement strand
GGCGTACCGTGTCAGCATCACGTTCGGAGGCACAGCTGTCTGAGCACTCTTCCCCAGCGGCTCCGCCGGCCCTGCCCGCGGAGCTCGGCGACTGGCCTGCCTGCACGCTCGGCGAAGCCCAGCTCGGCGACCTCGAGCTGCTCACCTCGGGGGCGTTCGCGCCGCTGCGCGGCTTCATGGCCGCGGCCGAGGTGACCGCGGTGACCGAGCACGGCACGCTGGCCGACGGTACGCCCTGGCCGGTGCCGGTGACCCTGGACGTGCCCGCCGGAGCCGTTCCCGCCGGCGCCGTCCGGCTGGTCCTGCAGGATCCGGAGGGCTCGCCGCTGGCCGTGCTCTCGATCACCGAGCGCGTCCCGGATCCCCCCGGATCGGCTGATTCCGGGCTGGTCCGGCTGGCCGGGCCGGTCACCGCGCTGCGCGAGCCCGAGCACGGCCCGTTCCGCCAGCTGCGCAGGCACCCGGAGGACGTTCGGGCCGAACTGGCCGACGGCTCACCCGGGGGGAACGTGCTCGCCTACGCGACCCGGCGGCCCCTCAACAAGCGGCACATCGGCCAGCTGCGCCACTACGCGGATCAGCTGAACGCCCGCCTGCTCGTGCTGCCCCTGGTCGGCGGGCCGGCCGAGATCGTGACCCGGCCGGAGGCGCTGGTCCGCGCGGTCCTGGCAGCCAGGCAGCATCTCCCGGCAGGCACCCTGGTGGTCCCGGTGCCGCTCCCGCCGCGCGGCGGCGGGAAAGATCTCGACCTGCGCGCCCAGGGCATCGTCGCCGCGGCCTACGGCGCCACCCACCTGCTGGCCGAACCGTCCGACGTCGCGGGCTCGCCGGCCGGTACCAGGAACGACACGCTGACGCTGCCCGGAGTGCCGATCCCGGTCATCAGCGCGGGTGAGTGGGCCTACGACCCGCGCTCGGAGGTGTGGCGCCCGCTGGCGCTGATCGAGCCGGGTGCCGAGCAAGACGAGCTGACCGCCTCCGAGCTCGGCGCGCTGCTCGATTCCGGCGCCGAGGTGCCCGGCTGGCTTGCCCCGCCGAGCGTCGCCCGTGAGCTGCGCCGGGCCCGCCCGCCGCGGGCCGAGCGCGGGCTGGCGATCTTCTTCACCGGGTTGTCCGGATCGGGCAAGTCCACCATCGCCCGCGGGCTGGCCGAAGCGCTGACCGAACGCGGCGACAGGACCGTCTCGCTGCTCGACGGCGACCACGTCCGGCGCCTGCTGTCCGCCGGGCTGACGTTCTCCCGGGCCGACCGGGACCTCAACATCGCCCGCATCGGGTACGTGGCGGCCGAGGTGGCCCGGCACGGCGGCATCGCCATCTGCGCGCCGATCGCGCCCTTTGCGGAGGCGCGCGCCGCGGCTCGCCAGATGGTCACCGAGGCCGGCGATTTCCTGCTCGTCTACGTGTCGACTCCGGTGGACGTCTGCGCGGCACGCGACCGCAAGGGCCTGTACGCCAAGGCCCGCGCCGGGCTGATCACCGGTTTCACCGGCGTGTCCGATCCCTATGAGGAGCCGCGCGACGCCGACCTGGTGCTCGATACCTCGGTGATGACCCGCCAGGAGGCCGTGGACGCCGTGCTGAAGCTGCTCACCACGGGCGGCTGGCTGGCCGGCCCGGATGAGAAGGCGACGGCCGACGGGACAGCGGCCGCCGCGGTGTCCCGCGGGGGCGAGGGGAGCGACGGGTCGGCGGCGGTGCTCCGGGTCGGCCCGTTCGGCCCGGCCGTCCGCCGCCTGTAGCCGGATGTCATCCCCGGTCAGTCCTGGTCTTCGGCGCGGGCACCTTCCTCGAGCCTGGCCCGGAACCCCGGGCCCCGGGGACGCCGGTTCTTCAGCCGCGTCATCAGCGCTCCCGACATGACATCCCGCTGCCGGGACAGCAGCACGAAGCTGGCTATCCCGCTCACCGCGAACGCCAGCACGAGCAGCAGCAGCCCGCGCGCGCCCGCCAGGTACAGCAGGACGGCCGACACGACGAGCAGCACGATCCGGGCTGACGTGTAGGCGAGGGTGGCACGCATAGCAGCCTCAGCATAGTCAGTCCGGGGCAAGCGTCGCCGCCAGCAGGGCGGGATCGATGTTGCCGCCGGACAGCACCGCTACCGTCGCCGCCGCCGGCGGCAGCTCCTCCCGGTGGTACAGCCACGCCGCGACGGCGGCCGCGCCGCCGGGTTCGGCCACCAGCCGGGCCTGGTTCGCGAGCAGCCGGACCGCCGCGAGCATCTCGTCCTCGGCCACCGTGACGATATCCGCCACCAGCGCACGGATGTGCGCGAACGGCAGCGCGCCGACCTGCTCCACCCGGAGCGCGTCGGCCACCGTGGCCTGGACGTCGGCCGCGGGCCAGCTGACCCGCTCGCCGCGGCGCAGGGACTCGCGTGCGTCCGCGGCGAGGTCGGGCTCGACGCCCACCACGGCCGCGTCCGGGCAGCAGCCCCGGACGGCCGCGGCAATCCCGGAGATGAGGCCGCCGCCGCTGACCGGTACCAGGACCAGGCCGACCTGGGGGCAGTCGGCCGCGATCTCCAGGCCGACGGTGCCCTGGCCCGCGATGACCGCCCGGTCGTCGAACGGCGGGATCGGCACGTACCCGTGCCGGGCCGCCAGCTCCTCGGTCGCGGCCACCCGCGCCGCCAGGGTCGGCTCTACCCGTATCAGCTCCGCGCCGTAGTACTCGATCGCGTCCGTCTTGACCGCCGGCGCGGTCCGCGGGACCACCACCACCGCCCGCACGCCCAGCAGGGCCGCGGCGTAGGCGACCGCATGACCGTGGTTCCCGCTGGAATGGGCCACGACTCCGTGCTGCCGGGCGGCCCGCTCGCTGGCCATGATCGCGGTATACGCCCCGCGCAGCTTGAACGACCCGGTGGGCTGCAGCGACTCGGGCTTGACCAGCAGCGGCGGCTCGAGCCTGGCCACCGGAATCAGGGGGGTGCGGACCGCCACCCCGTCGAGCCCGCGGGCCGCGTCCCGTATCTCGGCCAGCTCGACCAGCGCGGATCCGTCCCGGCTCATCGCGTCACCCACTGCACTATCACTGAAGGTCATGAACTAGTTACCGTATATCGCCCGTCCGTCCGCGAAACGCCGACGAATTTCCAGAAATCTAGGTAGAAAGTACTCGTTCAGCGCCAAACTAGAGGGACCCTGATGACGAGAGGCTCGCAGGGAGCCAGTCGGAGGAGACTCAACGTGGACGGCAACAACGAGCGCTTGCTCACGCCTGGAGAGGTGGCCGCACTGTTCCGGGTGGATCCGAAGACCGTCACCCGCTGGGCGGCCTCCGGGCGCATCACCAGCATCCGGACTCCGGGGGGACACCGCAGGTTCCGTGAATCAGAGGTACGGGCACTATTGCGCGGCGACAGCGAACCCGCATCGCAGGGGCATCTGACCGCCTGACCGCGCGGCCGGCCGCGCCCGGGCCCCGAGAGACCGGGCCCCGGGATCAGCAACGGCTAGTTCAGGACTCTTCGCCTTCCACGGTGTCCTGCCAGGTGTGCTCGCCGTTCAGCCTGGCGAACTCGAGGAACTCCTGGCGCAGGGCCTCGTCGTCCTGCCGCCAGCGGTCCCGGCGCCGCTCGGCTTCCTCGGGGGTCAGCGCCTGTTCGGCCAGCCGGGCGTAGTCGGCGTCCTGAGGCCCGATCTCCACGTAAACGTCGCCGAGGACGCGCCCGTCGTTGCCCGTCGCGGTCTGCGGAACCATCAGGTTCCCGTTCGGCAGTCGTATGACAAACATCGCTAATCACCCTAGATGCCATAACGCCGGTTGAAATAGAGCATGACCCGCAATGCCGTCCGTGTGTCGCCGGTCAGCATGTCCACGAGGGCCGGCCGCTGCCGGGACGCGATCGCGGCGAAGGCGTCCGCGAAGAACTCCTTGCGCCCGAGACCACCGGGCTGCCGATGGAAATCACTGGCGAAATGTGACTCGCATTGATCGTAGAGCATACGGAACTCCGCCGAGTCGGATTGCCATTGACCCGGCGGGCTGTCGAGGTCGTCGAGCGCGTGCCCGACCTCGTGGCACATCACGTCCGGAGTCGGTGACGGCCGCGAGCCGACCACGATCTTGCGTTCCCCGTAGGCGCCGGCACAGGCATCCCAGGTCGCCCGCCCGGACGGCAGCGGGACACCGTGCAAGCTGGTCATATCGTCGAGTTCCGGGACGCCGCCCGGCCCGATGAAGATGGCGTCGAGGCCGTCGGCGAGCTTTTCCTTGATCCGGAAGGGCAGCTCGGCCAGCCGGTCCACGGCCATCACCACCTCGCGGGGCGGCGGCAACGCCGGGTCCCACTGCCGCCACAAGATGGCCTCGAGCGAACCGCAGTGCCTGCGCCCGTCGCCGGTCCGCGGCTGCTCCCGCGGATGCGCCGCCGCGTAGGACAACCCGGACTGCGAGAGCGAGACCGCGGGCCGCCAGGAAGAGCGCCCCAATCCGTCAGGTTGGCGCGGGACGCCGGCCGCCACCCGGGTGAGTGCGTCCGCACGGGCCTCCGCTCGCGCGGCGGCGGCGGACGGCTCCTCCGTTTCCTGCCAGTGCGCCTGTGGTGCCGGCGCGGCCGGCACCGGCCTGGCGGCGTCCTGCGGCGTTTCCCTGATTCGCACCCTGGCCGCCCCGGCGCGTGGGGCGGACGTCCCGGCTTCCCGGCGGGGGCGGGGCGCCGACGGTCCCGAGGCCTGCGCACCGGGCCCCGCCAGGTCGGCTGGCCCGGCCGGACCACCCGGCGGGAACGGCGCCTGCCCGGCCGCGGGGCCGCCTGGCCAGGGTGCGGCGGTGTGAGCCAGCTCGGCGGGCGGCCCGCCCGGTGCGGGGCCGCCCGGTGCGGGCCTGCGACGGCCGCTGCGACGATGCCTGCCCTGAACACCGGAAACCCCCGGCGTCGCCTCGACCGGAGGCCTGCGGGAGTGAGCGAGCCGACGGATGCGGTCGAACAGCCTTAGCCGCATATACCGTTCTCCTGCTCTGTTGCCCTGACCGCCAGCGTATGACGAGTCCCCCCGCCACGTCATCCGATGAGCTCAACGGCTGGCCGCGGAGGCCGGGGCACAAGTTGGCGTAATTCCGCCCATAGCGTAGACGGCTGACGTTAGGCTTCGGCCATGTTGCTGTCCGGTGCCCTGATTGCCCTATTCATGATGGGCTTCTGGCTATATTGCCTGACAGACGCCATTTTGACCCCGGCCAGCGAGTTCCGTGGCATGCCCAAGGCCGCCTGGATCACCGTCATCGCCCTGACCTTCATCGGCGGGGCCGTCGCGTGGCTCATCGTCAGGGAGCCGCTGCGCATCCCGGCATCCTCGCTCGCGTCCGCGCCGGACCCCGATGATCCAGGCGCCCGCTACTTTCGGCGGGGGCGATGGACGGACACGGACGATGCGGTAGCACGTCATCCGGCCGGGCGCGCCAGGACCCCGGCGACCACGGTGCCCGCCGGACCTGACGACGACCCGGAGTTCCTCACCGCGCTCGACCGTGCGATCCGCGGCAATTCGCAAGCCGGCGGAGAGGTCTGAGAGCCTCGCGTTCCGGTCGGCCGGCTTCCGGGCCGGCCCAGGCTGCTGTTGCTCAGCTTCCGGTTGCTCAGCTCACGCCGGAGTAGGAGTGCATCCCGGCGATGAACACCTGGACCACCAGGATGTTGAAGATCAGGCTGGCGAAACCGAGCAGCTGGACGTAGTGGGCCCGGCGGCCGCGCCAGCCCGCGGTGGCCCTGGCGTGCAGGAACGCGGCGTAGAGCACCCAGGTGATGAAGGCCCAGGTCTCCACCGGATCCCAGCCCCAGTACCGGCCCCAGGCCTGGTCGGCCCAGATGGCGCCGGCGATGACGCCGAAGGTCCAGACCGGGAAGCCGAACACGATGGTCCGGTAGGTGAGCCGGTCGAGTTGCTCGATGCCCGGCAGCCTGCGGACGATCCCGTTGCCGGGTGCGGCCCGGCCGGCCGCCACCCGCCTGGTGTACCTGTCGACCCAGAGGTACACGAAGCCGAGCACCGCCGGGACGAAGAAGATGCCGGTCGCCAGCGTCATCGCGGTGACGTGGATATCCAGCCAGTACGACTGCAGCGCCGGGACCAGGTCGCCGGGCGCGGTGTAGATCAGGGTCTCGGCGAGGCCCAGCGTGACCACCACCGCGCCCATCACGAAGACACCGAGTGTCCAGGCCCGGTAACGGATCATCGCGAACAGGAAGAAGATGACGGCGACGCAGGTCAGGGCGGTGACGAACTCGTACATGTTGCCCCAGGGCGCGCGGTGGACCGCCAGCCCGCGGGTGATGACGGCCGTGGTGTGCGCCGCCGCCCCGAACGCGGCGAACGCCACCGCCGCCACGACCCACCGCCCGGCCTCGCGGATCGCGCGCAGCGCGGGCACGGCAAGCTCGTGCATGGTTCCGGCGTCGTCCGCGGGCTCATCGCCTGCCGTCGCCGGGGCCGGGGCCTGGGCCGGGTCGGCCGTCGTGCTCGCGGCGCTCGCGGCGCCCACCGAGGCCAGCGCGGCGGCGCGGTCTCGCGCCTGCCCGCGCGCCGTTGCGGCGGCCCGGCGCGGCCGGCCGAAGGCGAAGTCGCCGGCGAAGGCAACCACCGACAGGGAGTAGATGACCAGCGCCGCGATCATGAACGCGTTGCTGACGTGGCCCAGGGCAACGTTGACGGTCATGCCCCTCATTCTCCCTCGTGTCGTTGTGGTGCTTGCTGCTGTGCTGGCCGGGCCGGCTGTGCTGGCTCTCCCGATGGGGCCGACGGGGCTGACGGAGCCGGGGCGGCCTGCTCGTGCGCGGACCTCAGCTCGGCGGCCAGCGTGGCGAATTCCGCCTCGAAGCCGCCACCCGCGTCGGTCCGGGCCAGCCCGCCGACCTGCACCGTGGTGACGACCCTTTGACCCTGCGCCAGAGGGCCGGTGCGGGCACGGACGAAGACCCGCCGACGGCGGATCATGAACGAGAGCAGCAGCCCGCCCAGGGCGGCGATGCCGCAGATCAGGGCGGGCAGCTGGCCCGGGTCGTGCGTGATGGCCAGGCTCACCCAGGGGACGTAACCGGTGAAGGTGACCGTACCCCGGCCATCCGGCAGCTTCAGCGACTGGCCCGGCTGAAGCACCTGCGGGCTGGCCGTCAGCCGGTGCATGGCGGTGGTGTCGAGTTCGTAGACGGACTGCGACGCTCCGCTGTCCATGCCCAGGTTCCCGGCGTAGGCGATCAGGCTGACCATCGGATTGTCAGCCGCAGGGAAGACCGATTCCAGCGTGCCGCCGACGTTCGCCGCGGTCGGCACGAAGACGCCGGTGAAGCCGAGCTGCTCCGGCTGGGCGTCGGGAACCTTCACCACGCCCTCGGAGAGGAAGTTGCCCGCCGCGCCGGCGACGAACGGCGTGGCCTGCTTGTACACCACGTGACCGCGGGCGTCGGTGACCGTGAACTCCGGCGCGTACCCGTGCCCGATGAGGTACACCTTGGCGCCGTCCACCGACAGCGGGCGGTTGACGTCCAGGTCAAAGGTGCGAGCCGGGCCACCCGGCCGCTCGGTGTAGGTGACCCGCGCGTCGAACGCCGACGGCTGGCCGCGCTGTTCCCCGGAGGCAATGTAGCTGGCGTCGAACCGGTTCAGCGTCATCGTGAACGGACCCAGGTCGGCGGCGGTGACGAACCGGCCCGGATGGAACTCGTCGAGCGCGCTCACCGTATCGGCGAAGCTCTGGCCCTGCACCAGCAGCCGGTCCGCCTTGTACCCGAACAGCCCGCCGAGCGCCACCGATACCAGCACTCCGAGCAGGGCCAGGTGGAAGAGCAGGTTGCCCGCCTCCCGCAGGTACCCCTTCTCGGCCGAGACCCAGTCCTGCGCGCTGCCGGCGTCGTCCGGCCGCCGGAGCCGGAACCCGTGGCCGGACAGCACCCGCGCCGCCACCTCGACCGCCTCCCGCGGCGGCAGCGCGGTGGTGTACTCGGCGGACCTGGGGAGCCTGGCCAGGTGGCGCGGGGCCCGCGGCGGCAGCGTTCGCGCCGAGCCGGCCAGCCGGAAGGTGCGCGGCACCACGCAGCCGACGAGGGAGGCGAACAGCAGCAGGTAGATGGCGGCGAACCAGGGCGCGGCGAAGACGTTGAAAAGCCCGAGCCGGTTCAGCCAGGGCGCGAGGTCCGGATGCGACGCGTAGTACTGCTGGACGCCGGACGGGTTGCCGCCCTGCTGCGGCAGCATCGATCCGGGCACGCTGCCCAGCGCCAGCAGGAAGAGCAGGATCAGCGCGATCCGCATCGAGGTGAGCTGCCGCCACGCCCACTTCAGCCAGTCGGCGGGACCGAACGCGGCCCCGGGCGAGGACGGGCCGGGGCGCGGCTGGTCGTCTTGTTCGGCCGCCGGGTCGAAGGGATCTGTTTCCGGTGCGCGCACATCGGTCATCGGCTCACCCCCCCTTCGCGGTGACCTTCGCCAGGATCGCGGTCAGGTCCGGATACGTGACGGTACCGAAGACGGCGCCCGCGATGTGCCCGGTCCGGTCGACCACCAGCGTGGTCGGCGTCCCGGCGATCGGCACCTTGGCGGTGAAGTCCAGCGTGATGGCCGAACTCTGGTCGCTGACGCTGGGATAGCCAACGTGGAAGCCGTGCGTGAACGCCAGGGCGCTGGCCGTGGTGTCCCGCACGTCCACACCCAGGAACGACACCTCCGACGGCTGGTACTTCGCCGCCACCGCGGCCAGGATCGGCGCCTCCTCACGGCACGGCACGCACCATGATCCCCAGAAGTTGAGCACGACCACCTTGCCGCGGTAGGACGAGAAGCTCAGCTTCGAGCCGGTCAGCGTAGTGCCGGTGAACTCAGGGGCCAGCGGACGGTGCCCGGCCGGGTAGACGACCGCGCTGGCGTTGCCGCCGACGGTGGTCACGCCATTGTTCCCGCCGCCCGGCCAGCCGGCCGCCAGCACGACGATCAGCAGCACCCCGGCGAGCACGGCCGCCGCCAGCACGACCCAGCGGCGGCGCCTGGCTCTCACCGGCAGGGCGCGAGCCGGCAGCGCTCCGCGGGACAGGGCTCTCAGCACGGGCAGACCTGGCGATCTCCTACAGGGGGTAGTACCGAACTATTGTGCCGCATCGCCCTGGGTTACCTGTCTCCGGGCCGGCACGGTGTAGTTGATCCCGGTGATCCGGTCGCCCGTGTAGGTGAAGCTCGTCACGCTGCCCAGCGCGCATTCGCGCGAGGTCGGATTGTGCCACAGCCGTTTGCGCTCGGCCATCCGCCGGGTCACCCAGATGGGCAGCTGGTGGCTGACGCACACCGCCTCCTGGCCGGCCGCGGCCTTCCGTGCGGTCTCCATCATGGCCAGCATCCTGGCCGCGACGTCCTGATATGGCTCGCCCCAGGACGGCCGGAAGGGGTTGATCAGGTGCGGCCAGTGCGCCGGGCGCCGCAGCGACCCGTCGCCGACGCCGAACCTCATGCCCTCGAAATGATTCCACGACTCGATCAGGCGGTCGTCGGTCACGATCTCGAGCCCGAGCCGCTCCGCCACCGGGCACGCGGTTTCCTGGGCCCGCTCGAGCGGGGAGGAGAACAGGGCCACGACCGGCCGGCCGACGAAATAGTCCGCCGCGGCCGCGGCCATCGCGCGCCCGTTCGCGGATAGATGATAGCCAGGCAGGCGTCCGTAGATGATGCCGGCCGGGTTCTCCACCTCGCCGTGCCTGAGCAGGTGGACGATGGTTGAGTCGGACATAGCCCGGCCAGCTTACCCAGTCCTGGTCAGGCCGGGCTCTGGATCCGCTCGCCGCCCGCCCGCGGTTCTTCGCGGACGCCCTGCCGCTGACGAGCGAGAGCAGGCTCTTGTCAACGGGCAGGATCCAGGCTTTCAATTGCCCTGTGTGTCGTACAACGTCCGTTGTGCGCCTCTTCGGAAGTGAGCAGACACCGTTACCGCCTGGGGGGAAGACCATGCGGCTGATTGAGCGCGTTCCTGCGGGCCCCGTGTTACCCGTTCGCGGGCCCAGGACATCACCGCGGCCCTGCGCCCGGTAAGCAGGTACAGGATTCGCCGAGTGCCTGTGTCCCGCTGAAGTCCCGCTGAAGTCCAGGCAACGGATCCGGACCGGACCGCCACATACCCACGCAGCAACCGGCACAAGCAGCAGAGACAAGGGGGGTTCAGATGCCTGTCGCACCAAGGCGGGCGGTGGTAGCCGGCCTGGTGACCGGGGGTTTCCTCGTCTCCGGGCTGTCAGTCACCTCGCCAGATCCCGTGTTCGCGAGCGCGGTTGCCTCCTCCCCTTCCCCCTCCCCGGCCGCGGTCAGCACGAGCCCCGGGCCGAGCGACTCCAGCACGCCGAGCCCATCACCATCGACGTCCGCGCCGGGCACTAGCGACAGCCCGGCCCCTTCCACATCCCCTCCGCCGACATCCACACCCAGCCCGACCCTCTCCACGTCTCCGGCGCCTACACCGAGCGCGAGCCCAGCTCCCTCAACATCTCCCACCCCAACGCCCTCAGCATCTTCCAGCCCAACACCCACCGCGAGCTCAACAGGTTCGGGCTCCGCTACCGCCGACGCCAGAGCGACGCGTTCGGCATCCTCCGAGTCCTCGGCTGGAGCCCGGCCTCTCGGCCCCCTGCCGAACCTGAACAACGCCACCAACTCACTCATCGGCCCCGGGAATCCGGCCAGACTTTTTGGCACCATCCACACAGCCGCCATGCCCGGGCCTCTCCCGGACCCGAACGTCATCACCGTTGTCGGCGCCGGGAACGCGGCCGGGCTCTTCCCGGAGATCACGCCTGCCCCCACCCCGAGCCCGGGCAGTACCAGCCCGGCCGCCCAGCGCAGCGTCAGCCCGGCAGGGCGGGCGGTGGAGGTCTTCACCAGTGCGCCCGCAACGCCGGTGCTGGGGATCATCGCCATGGCGGCCGGTTTCCTGC
>Ga0335082_10008908_pt1 | contig 10915 bp, 8 predicted proteins | sample Lox_Sample_41_FD_206718 | JGI IMG/M metagenome (GOLD analysis project Ga0335082, IMG submission 206718) | Soil microbial communities from Loxahatchee National Wildlife Refuge, Florida, United States - Lox_Sample_4.1 | ecosystem: Environmental > Terrestrial > Soil > Wetlands | place: USA: Florida... | reverse complement strand
AAGAACGTCCGGTTGTAGCCCTGCTTCGTCACCACACCCAGAGTGCCGATCTGCGGGTCGAGGAACTGGGTCACGGTAGCGGGGAAGCCGCAGGTGGTCGGCGACCCGAGGCAGTAGAGGGTGGTGCCGTAGGCGCCGCGGTTGGACGACGCGTACGCCACCTGCGCGGAGCTGACCGTGCGGGAGTCACCTTCCGCCGCGGCTTCGTTTGCGGAGATGCGCGCTCTCAGAAGGCTCGGAATCGCGATCGCCGCGATGATGCCGATGATCGCGACGACGATCAGCAGCTCGATCAGGGTGAAACCCTTTTGCTTCTTCATTGACTCTCCTTCTTGCCACTCTACGAGGGGCACGCGCGGCATCGGTGCAAGATCGATACCAGATGCCGAACGCTCTAACCCCTTTCGAATGAACGCTTGAACTCTCGAGTGCCTCCGGTTTCTGGACAATTCTTGTCCGGACGCCACGTTTTGTCACCCTCACGGATGGAAGAACTCCCCCAGCCGGATCGGGTCGATGGGGCCGAGGGCGGCGTCCTCGACCTTCCCCCCGTCAGCCACTCGCAAGGTGACGGGCGCGCGGTTGACCTTGAGCTTCTGGAGAAACTCCCGGCCGGGAGCGCGGACTACCGGGAACGCGATGGGCGTCGCCGCGAAGAAGCCGGGCGGCTCCTGGTCCATGAGCACGCCGATCATCCGGAGGCGCTTGGGCTTGCGAGCGAAGGCGCTGTTCCACTCGGGGATCATCTTGTGGCAGGCCGGACAGCCGCTCAGGAAGAAGACGACCACGGTGGGAGATCCCTTCGGGAAGCCCACGTGCTGCGCCTGACCGTCGATCCCCTCCGTGTCGAAGGAGGGGATCACGTCACCGATCGCGGGCGCGAGCGGGACCGCCGGGGGCGGATTGGCGGGTGGGGCCTGCGCCCGAGCCGCCGACACGAAACCAACCAGCAGCGCCCCCGTGACCACCCACCCGCCGTCGCGCATTCCCATCCCCTTCCCCCCTCTCGAAGCTCCAGTCTAGCTCCGGCCCGCCCGTGCCACGTGCTTCTGCAAGAGGTACCGCAGCGAACGCGGCGAGACCCCGAGGATCGCCGCCGCCCGGCCCCGGTCCCCGGCCGCCCGCTCCAGCGCCTCGAGGAGGAGCCTCGCTTCGATCGAGCGCAGGTGGTCGTCGAGGCTGAAGCCCGGCCCGAGGAGCGCCACCTCGCCCACCCGGCCCGAGGCGCGGATCGCCTCCGGAAGCCGCTCCGGCAGCACCGCCTCGGTCGTCTCGAGGGCCACCGCCCGCTCGATCACGTTCTCGAGCTCTCGCACGTTGCCCGGCCACGAGTAGCGCTTCAGCGCCTCGAGGGCGGCGTCCGAGATCTTGGCCACCCGCTTGTCCATGGCCCGTGCGAAGCGCTCGAAGAAATGCTGAGCGAGTATCGGGATGTCCTCGCGCCGCTCCCGGAGGGGCGGGGCGTGGATGGGGATGACTTGGAGCCGGTAGAAGAGGTCCTCCCGGAAGCGTTTCTCCTTCACCCGCTCCTCGAGGAGGGCGTTGGTGGCCGCGATCACCCGCACGTCCACGTCCATCTCCTCGGTCCCCCCCACCCGGCGCACCCGCCGGTCCTGGAGCGCCCGCAGGAGCTTCACCTGCATGGCGGGCGAGGTCTCGCCTACCTCGTCGAGGAACAGCGTTCCCCCGTGGGCCGCTTCGAAGAGGCCCTTCTTCGCCTGGTGGGCGTCCGTGAAGGCGCCCTTCACGTGGCCGAAGAGCTCGCTCTCGAGCAGAGTGTCGGGAAGGGCCCCGCAGTTGACGCTCACGAAGGGCTTGTCGGCCCGCGAGGAGAGGGCGTGGATGGCCCGGGCCACGAGCTCCTTGCCCGTGCCGCTCTCGCCGCTGATGAGGACGGTCGAGCTCGCGGGTGCGACGGCCCGCACCATCTCGAAGAGCGAGGCCATGGCGGCGGAGACCCCGATCAGCCGGTCGAGGCCGTACCGCTCGCCCACCTCGCGCTTCAGACGGACGTTCTCGGAGCGCAGGTCCCGCGTGGCGAGGGTGTCGCGGATGACGATGCGGACCTCGTCCACGTCGAAGGGCTTGAGGACGTAGGCCTCGGCTCCCAGCTTGCGGGCCGCGACCGCGGTCTCGGTGGTCCCGAACGCGGTCATCACGATGACCACCGTCTCGGGAGAGGCCGACTTGACGTGCCGGAGGATCTCGAGGCCGTCGCCGTCGGGCAGGCGCACGTCGGTGAGGACCATGTCCACCGCCGGCCCGGCCAGGGCCTTCGCCGCCTCGGCCCGGCTGCCCGCCGTCGCCACCTCGAAGCCCTCCTTCTTGAGGAGGATCGCCAGCAGCTCGCGCATGGACTGCTCGTCGTCCACGATGAGGATGCGCTTCACGCGGAGAGCCCTCCTGCTCGCCCTGGATGCTAACGTCCGGGATGGGACCTTTCAAACCGGCGCCCCGGGCGGCGCGGCCCGGCGGAGCCCCCTCACGCCGACGCCGCGACCGCGGCGAGGGGTAGCCGCACCTCGATCTGCGTGCCCTCGCCGGGGACGCTGCGCACGCTGATGTCACCGCCGTGCTCGCGGACGATCCGGAACACGATGGCGAGACCCAGGCCCGTTCCCATGGACGTCGAGGACCGGAACGGCTCGAAGAGGCGTCCCTGCTCGTCCCGCTCGATCCCGCGGCCCTCGTCGCAGATGGCCAGCACCGCGTCGTCGCCCCGGCGGCGCAGGGTCACGTCGAGGCGGCCGCCGCCGGGCATCGCCTCGAGGGCGTTTCGGGCCAGGTTCCAGAACACCTGGGCTATCTGGTCGGCGTCGGCGAGGCAGACGAGCGGGCCGTCGTCCGCCGCGAAGTCGAGCGCGTGGCCCTCCCGGAGCTCTCCGCCACTCCGGAGGAGGGTGATCGCGGACTCCACCACCGGGCGCAGGTCCACCGGCCCCCGGGGCACGGAGGGGCCGCGGGCCTGGTAGAGGAAGCGGTTCAGGGTGTCGGAGAGGCGCTTCGACTCCCGGAAGATGATGGCGAGCAGCCGGCCCTGCTCCTCGGCCAGGGCGGGCTCGCCCATCAACACCTGGGCGGAGCCCCGGATCGAGCCGAGGGGGTTGCGGATCTCGTGCGCGAGCTGCGCCGCCATCTCCCCGACCGCAGCCAGCTTCTCCTTCGTTCGCACCTCGTTCTCGAGGCGGCGGATGTCGGTGAGGTCCTGGAAGACCACGAGGTATCCGCGGCGGGTCTGCTCCTGGATGGCGAGGGGGGTCACCGAGACCCCCAGCTCGAGAGTGCGCGCGTCGGGATGCCGATAGGCGAGCTCGAGCCGGGCGAGGGCCCGGCTCGCCGCCCGCGCCCGCAGCTCGGCCGGACCGAGGAGCGGCGAGCCGAGGACCTCGCTCAAGGGCGAGCCCCGGAGGGCGGCCGGGGCTCGCCCGAGGATGGCCTCCCCGAACCGGTTGGCGTAGAGGACCCGGCCCTCCTCGTCGGTGGTCATGAGCCCGCTCTGGATGCTGTCGACGATCACCTGGTTCAGCTCCCGCAGGTCGGCCACCTCCACTGCCGCCTCGCGCAGCTGCGCCCCCGCGTGCCGAAGTCCCTCCGCCAGATAGGACCCGAGGACGGCGACGGTGGCGCAGGCCACGCCGAGCACGAAGACGGAGAAGACGAGGAGCCGCGGCGGCTGGTAGGCCATCTCCTCCAGACCCTGGGAGGGCAGGACGTGCTCCCGCACCGCCAGCAGCAGGGCGGCGTAGAGGGTGGTCGCCGCCCCGGCCAGGGCGAGGGCGCCCCGCCGGGGCAGGAGCACGGTGGCCGAGAGAACCGAGAGCGGGTAGAGGAGCAGGAAGCCGGTCCTCACCCCACCCGTGAAGTGCACGAGGGCGGTGATGCTCAGGAGGTCGCCGATCACCTGGGCGTAGGCGAGCGTGCGCCGGTCCAGCCGCAGGCGAAGGAGCGCCGCGTGGACGACGGTGAGGGCGTAGGTGGCCCCCACCACGAAGTAGACCGGGTTGATGGGAAGCAGGGTCTCGGAGACCGCCTGCACGTAGGTGGCGATGAACAGGAGGGTGGTCACCATGACCACCCGGAAGAGCATCAGCCTCCGGAGGCGTGCCTCGAGGTCCGCGTTCATGGCCCGGGAACCGCGCTCGCGAGCCCGCCCTCCGCGGTCAGGAGAGCTTGCTGATCAGGTCGAACAGCGGCAGGTACATCGCGATGATGATTCCGCCCACGCTCACCCCGAGGAAGAGGATCATCACCGGCTCCATCAGGGTGAGGAGGTTGGCCACCGCCTGGTCGACCTCCTCCTCGTAGAAGTCAGCGATCTTGCTGAGCATCGCGTCGAGGGCGCCGGTCTGCTCGCCGACCCCGATCATCTGCACCACCATGGGCGGGAAGACGCCGGTCTCCTTGAGGGGCTGGGCCACGGTGAGACCGCTCTCCACTCCCTTGCGCACGACCATGATCGCGTCCTCCAGGATGGCGTTGCCGGCGGTGCGGGCGGTGATCTCCAGCCCGTCCAGGATGGGAACCCCGGAGGAGATGAGCGTGGAGAGGGTGCGGCAGAAGCGGGCCACCGCGATCTTCCGCATCAGGGGGCCGAACACGGGAGCGCCGAGGATCATCCGGTCCACGATGCGCCGCCCGCCGTAGGTCGCGTAGTAGCGGCGGAAGGCGTAGACGAGCAGGACGCCGCCGACGATCAGGAACGGAAGGAGCCGGACCAGCCAGTTGGAGAGGGCGATCACGAAACGGGTGGGCAGGGGCAGCTCGGCGTTGAGGCCGGCGAACATCGCGGCGAAGGTCGGGATGACCTTCCAGAGGATGACGGTGATCACGATGGCCGCGATCGAGATGACCGCCACCGGGTAGACCATCGCGCCCTTCACCTGCGACTTCAGCTTGACCGCCTTCTCGATGTAGGTGGCCAGGCGCTTCAGGATCGTGTCCAGGATGCCGCCCGCCTCCCCGGCCGCGATCATGTTGGTGTAGAGGTCGTCGAACGCCTTGGGGTGCTTCTTCATCGCGTCGGCGAGGCTGGCCCCCCCCTCGACGTCCATGCGCGTCTGCTGGAGCACCTTGGCGAAGGTCTTGTTCTCCTGCTGGCCGCCCAGGATCTCCAGGCACTGCACCAGGGGCAGCCCGGCGTCGATCATGACCGAGAACTGGCGGGTGAAGATGGCCAGGTCCTTGGCCGGGACGCCGCCTCCGAACTTCGGCAGCGCGAGCTCCTTGCCCTTCTCCCGTACCGTCTGAACCATCAACCCGTCGCGCCGCAGGAGCTGCTGCACCGCTTCCTTGGTCTCGCCAACCCTTGTGCCGGACACGAGTTTTCCGTCGCGCGTCTTGGCCTTCCAGACGAATTCGGGCACCTTGTCCTCCCGGGGCTAACGCCCCGCCGGCCGCATGGGGGGGCGGCCGCCGGACTGCGGGGTGGCGAGGCCGGCGCCGCGGTTGATCATGTCCTGCAGCTCCTCGGGGTTCGAGCTGATGCCGAGGGCGGTCTGCAGCGAGATCTGCTTGGCGAAGTACAAGCTGGCCAGGGACTGGTTGAAGGTCTGCATCCCGTACTTTTCCTGGCCGGTCTGCATCGCCGAGTAGATCTGGTGAATCTTGTCCTCGCGGATCAGGTTGCGCACGGCCGCGTTGGGCACGAGGATCTCCATAGCGAGCGCGCGCCCGCTGCCGCTCGCGCGGGGCAGGAGGGCCTGGCACATGATGCCCTCCAGCACCAGCGACAGCTGCGCCCGGACCTGGGACTGCTGGTGCGCGGGGAAGACGTCGACGATGCGGTTGATGGTCTGGGAGGCGGAGTTCGTGTGCAGGGTGGCGAAGGTGAGGTGCCCGGTCTCCGCGATGCGGAGGGCCGACTCGATCGTCTCCAGGTCGCGCATCTCTCCGATGAGCACCACGTCGGGGTCTTCGCGCAGCGCCGCCCGCAGCGAGTTGGCGAACGAATGGGTGTCGGCGTGGACCTCGCGCTGGTTCACCACGCACTTCTTGTGCTGGTGGAGGTACTCGATCGGGTCCTCCACGGTCAGCATGTGCTCGTGGCGCTCGGAGTTGATCTTGTCGAGCATGGCGGCGAGGGTGGTGGACTTCCCGGAGCCGGTGGGCCCGGTCACCAGGACGAGCCCGCGCGGCTTGTCGCAGATGGAGACGACCACCGGGGGCAGCCCGAGCTCCTTGAAGCCGCGGATCTCGTACGGGATCGTCCGGTAGACCGCCGCCACCGCCCCCCGCTGCATGAACACGTTGGCCCGGAAGCGGGCGAGGCCCTTGATGCCGAAGCTGAAGTCCAGCTCGAGGTTCTCCTCGAACCGATGCTTCTGGGCGTCGGTGAGCACGCTGTAGGCGAGCTGCTTCGTCTCCACCGCGGAGAGCTGCGGCAGGTCGAGCGGCCGCAGCTTGCCGTCGACCCGGATCTGCGGCGCCGAGTTCGTGGTGACGTGGAGGTCGGTCCCCCCCATCTCCGTCATCGTCTTCAGCAGCTGGTGAAGGCTGACCGCCACGCGCTACCCCCTTGTCGCGACACGACTCCCCCCGGGGAGGGCCGGGCGCGAGCACTCTTGCCGGCGTCAGAGAACGGTCTCGCGGAGGACCTCCTCGACGGTGGTCACGCCGTTCTTGATCTTCTCGAGGCCGCTCATGCGGAGGGTGAGCATCCCCTCCTCGAGCGCCTTCCTCTTGATCTCCACCGCGGTCGCCCCCACCATGACCAGGTCGCGGATCCCCTCGGTGATCTCCATGACCTCGTACAGGCCGACCCGGCCCTTGTAGCCCGTCCCGTTGCAGCCCGCGCAGCCCTTCCCCTTCATGACCTGGAAGCTCCCCACCTGGTCGGGGGCGAAGCCGATGTCGATGAGCGTCTTGGCGGGCACGTCGGCGGTGACGTCCACCTTGCACTTGGAGCAGACGCGGCGCACCAGGCGCTGGGCCTGGATCAGGTTGACCGCGGTGCCGACCAGGAAGGGCTCGATCCCCATGTTCACCATGCGGGAAACGGTGGAGGGCGCGTCGTTGGTGTGGAGGGTGGAGAGCACGAGGTGGCCGGTGAGGGCGGCCTTCACCGCGATCTCCGCGGTCTCGTAGTCGCGGATCTCGCCGACCAGGATGATGTTCGGGTCCTGGCGCAGGAACGAGCGCAGCACGGCGGCGAAGTTGAGGCCGATGTTGTCCCGGATCTGGACCTGGTTGATCCCGGGCAGGTTGAACTCCACCGGGTCCTCGGCGGTCATGATGTTGGTGTCGGACTTGTTGAGCGCGGCGATCGCCGAGTACAGCGTGTTCGTCTTGCCCGATCCCGTGGGTCCGGTCACCAGCACGATCCCGTAGGGCTTGCTGATCGCGGTCTTGAAGCGCTCGAGCGAGTGCGGCTCGAAGCCCAGCTTGGTCATGTCCAGCATGAGCTTCGACTTGTCGAGCAGCCGCATCACGATCTTCTCTCCCCACAGGGTGGGGAGCACGGAGACGCGGAAGTCGAGGTCGCGGCTGCGGTCCTCGACCTTCATCTTGATCTTGATGCGCCCGTCCTGGGGAAGCCGCTTCTCCGCGATGTCGAGCTTGGCCATGATCTTGATGCGGGAGGTGAGCGGGTCCTTCAGCTTCAGGGGCAGGGCCATGACGTTGTAGAGGATCCCGTCGATGCGGAACCGGACGCGGAACTCCTTCTCGTAGGGCTCGATGTGGATGTCGGACGCCCCCCGTTTCAGGGAGTCGACGAGGAGGACGTTCGTGAGCTTGATGACCGGAGCGGCGTCGGCGGACTTGCTCATGGTCGCGAGGTCGATCTCCTCGTCCTCGCTCTTCACGGTTTCGACGTCGGCCTCCGCCTCGCCCATGGAGTCGAGGTCGATCTCGGAGAGGCCGCCGATCGCGGCCATGTCGTCCACGCTGAGGGTCGGCCCGTCCATCGCCTCCTTGAGGCTCGGGCCGGCGCTCGGAATCCCGTAGCCTCCCGACGGGGCGGTGTCCTTCCGCAGCTCGAGCGAGCGCGTCGAGCCGTAGTAGCGGTCGATCGCGTCCTCGAGGGCGCCCTCGGATGCCACCACCGGCTCCACGTTGTAGCCGGTCATGAACTTGATGTCGTCCATGGCGAAGACGTTCGTGGGGTCGGCCATGGCGATGGTGAGGGTGGCCCCGGACCGGGAGAGGGGCAGGACCTGGTACTTCCGTGCCGTCTCGGCGGGGATGATCTTGATGATCGCGGGATCGACCTCGAAGTGGTCGAGGTTGATCGAGGGGACCCCGTACTGTCGGGACAGGAGGCTCGTGATCTCCTCGTCCTTCACGAACCCCAGGCTCACGAAGGCCTTGCCGAGCTTGCCCCCGTTCATCTTCTGGTGATTCAGCGCGTCCTGGAGCTGCTGAGGGGACACCATGTTCTCCTTCAGCAGTAGCTCTCCGAGTTTGACGGGCATTCCGCTCGTTCACCTAATAAAACACGTACTCACATATACTTAGTCGCTGGATGCTAACGCGATGGTGGAGACGTGTCAAGCCACCGTCGTGCTGTCCGGATCCCGGTCAATCCGCACATCCGGGGCTCAGTCTAGCACGCAGCGTGCCCGCAGCTTGGGTGTTCGGACACCCGACGCCGCCCCGGCCCAGGCTCTCGGAAGAGGTCACAGAACCCGCATGCTAGCATACGCGCGACCATGCCGGCCCCGTTCGCTCCCCGGCCGATCGCCTTCCACGCCCCCTGGTTCGACGAGCGTGAAGTCGACGCTGTCCGGAGGGCACTCTCGGGGCAGGTCTCCGGAGATGGCCCCATCGGGCGACGCGTCGAGGCCCGGCTCGCCGCCCGGCTCGGAGCCCGCCGGGTCCTCCTCACCACCTCGGGGACCCACGCGCTCGAGCTAGCGCTCCTGGCCCTCGGGGTGGGGACGGGCCAGGAGGTGATCTGCCCCTCGTTCACCTTCGTCTCCAGCGCGAACGCCGTGCTCCGGGTGGGGGCCCGACCGGTCTTCGCCGAGATCGACGAGGAGACCCTGGGCCTCGATCCCGTGGACGTCGCTCGCCGGATCAGCCCCCGGACGGCGGCGATCATCCCCGTCCACTACGCCGGCGTCGCCCCCGACATGGAGGCCCTCCTCGACCTCGCCCGGCGGCACGGCCTCCGGACGGTCGAGGACGCGGCCCAGGGTTTCGCCGCCTGCTGGCGCGGCCGCCCGCTCGGGACTCTCGGCGACGCCGGCTGCCTGAGCTTCCACGAGACCAAGAACGTGACCTGCGGCGAGGGAGGTGCGCTCGTCGTCTCCGACCCCGGGGTCGCCGGGCGCGCCGAGATCGTGCGCGAGAAGGGGACCAACCGGGCCGCCTTCTTCCGGGGAGAGGTGGACCGGTACACCTGGGTCGCCGAGGGCAGCAGCTACGTTCTCTCCGACGTGCTGGCGGCGCTCCTCGACGCCCAGCTCGACAAGCTCGACGCGATCCAGGCCCGGCGGGCGCACGTCGTGTCGCGCTACCGGAGCGAGCTCGCCGAATGGGCCGAGACGCGGGGCGTCCGCCTCCCGCCCGAGCTCGAGGATCGCACGCCGAACTACCACCTCTTCGTCGTGCGCTACCCGGACGGGCGTCGGCGCGACGAGGCCCTCCGGACCTTGCGCGCGCAGGGAGTGCAGGCCACCTTCCACTACGTCCCCCTCCACTCCTCTCCCCACGGACGAAGCCTCGGCGGGGACCCGGTGCACCTGCCGGTGACCGATCGCGTGGCGGCCACCCTCCTGCGCCTCCCCCTCCATCCCCTCCTCACCGAGGAGGAGGTCGGGCGCGTCGTGGCCGCCGTCCGGGAGACGGGCGCGTGAGCGAGGTGGGCCGGGTTCCCTACCTGAGCCTCGTCCTCGCCTGCTACAACGAGGCCGAGCACCTGGAGACGAGCTTCGCCGAGATCCGCGACACGCTCGAGCAGACGAGGTGGCAGCACGAGATCGTCTTCGTCGACGACTCGAGCCACGACCGCACCCGCGAGATCCTGCAGGCCCTCGTCGCCGCCCACCCTTCCCTCGACGTGCGCGTCATCCTGCACGAGGCGAACCGGGGCCGGGGGAGGACCGTCACCGACGGCTTCCGGGCCGCGCGAGGCACGATCGCCGGGTACCTGGACGTCGACCTCGAGGTCCACCCCCGCTACATCCCGAGCCTCGTCCGGGCGATCGAGGGCGGGGCGGACATCGCCACCGTGCGCCGCGTCTACGCCTTCCAGCTCCGCGCCCTCGACCGCTACTTCATGAGCCGGGGCTACTCGTTTCTCGTCCGCCGCCTCCTCGGCCTGCCCTTCCGCGACACCGAGACCGGCTTCAAGTTCTTCCGCCGGGAAACCGTGCTCCCCCTCCTCGACGAGGTCGAGGACGGGGGTTGGTTCTGGGACACCGAGTTCATGGCCCGCGCCCACCGGCGCGGCCTGCGGGTGGTCGAGATCCCCGGCGCCTACGTGCGGCGCGAGGACAAGACGTCGACCGTGCATGGCCTCCGCGACTCGCTCCGCTACTTCGCCCGGCTGGTGCGCTTCCGGCGACGCCTGGGAAGTCGCGGGTGAAGGCTCTCGACGAGATCGGCTGGCGCCGGGCGGCCCGGTTCGGCTTCTTCACCCTGGCCATGGTCCCCTACCGACTGGCCCTCGTGCCCCACCTGCGGGCCCCCTGGCTCCGCCTCCTCGGGGCCCGGGTCGGCCGCCGGACCGTTCTCCACCACGTGCGGTTCTTCAACCTCTATCGGCGTGGGCTCGCCGGGCTCGACATCGGCGACGAGTGCTTCCTCGGGGACGATTGCCTCCTCGACCTCGCCGAGGGCATCCGGCTGGAGCGGCAGGTCACCCTCGCCGAGCGGGTGATCGTCCTGACCCACCTCAACGTCGGCTACCGCGACCACCCGCTGCAGGCGCATTTCCCGGCAATGGCCGCCCCGGTCGTGATCGAGCGGGGCG
>Ga0335082_10008907_pt1 | contig 10916 bp, 10 predicted proteins | sample Lox_Sample_41_FD_206718 | JGI IMG/M metagenome (GOLD analysis project Ga0335082, IMG submission 206718) | Soil microbial communities from Loxahatchee National Wildlife Refuge, Florida, United States - Lox_Sample_4.1 | ecosystem: Environmental > Terrestrial > Soil > Wetlands | place: USA... | reverse complement strand
CGGCCTCGTCTTCGGCGTGCCGGCCGAGATCTCGCAGTACCTCATCCCGCACCCGGTGATCCGCAAGATCTCGTTCACCGGCTCCACGGTCGTGGGCAAGCAGCTCGCCGCGCTCGCCGGCCAGCACATGAAGCGCGTGACGATGGAGCTGGGCGGCCACGCGCCGGTGATCGTGTTCGACGACGCCGACGTGGACGCCGCGGCCAAGCTGCTCGCCTTCGGCAAGTTCCGCAACGCGGGCCAGGTCTGCGTCTCGCCCACGCGCTTCCTCGTCCAGGAGAAGGTCTACAACAGCTTCGTGGAGAAATTCACCGAGCACGCCAGGGCGCTCAAAGTCGGCAACGGCCTGGAGCAGGGCGTGACCATGGGCGCGCTCGCCAACTCGCGCCGCACGGTCGCCATGGACGCCCATGTCGAGAGCGCGAAGACGGCGGGCGGCAAGGTGAAGACCGGCGGCCATCGCATCGGCGACAAGGGCAACTTCTTCGAGCCCACCGTGGTCACCGAGGTGCCGAACACCTCCAAACCCATGAACGAGGAGCCCTTCGGCCCGCTCGCGGTGATCAACCCGTTCAAGAGCTTCGAGGACGCGGTGAAGGAAGCGAACCGCCTGCCGTTCGGCCTCGCGTCCTACGCGTTCACGAAATCGGCCAAGACCGCGAACGCGATCGCATCGGAAGTCGAGGCGGGCATGATGACCATCAACCATCTCGGCCTCGCGCTGCCGGAGGTGCCGTTCGGGGGCGTCAAGGACTCCGGCTACGGGACGGAAGGCGGCGCCGACGCGATCGAGGCCTACCTCAACACGAAGTTCGTGTCGCAGGCCGGCGTTTAGGCGCGCTCCATGTAGGAGCCGTCGTTGGTCGAGACCTTGATCTTCTCGCCCTGGTTGATGAAGGGCGGGACCTGGACGATGAGGCCGGTCTCGGTGGTCGCGGGCTTGAAGGTGTTGGTGGCGGTGGCGTTCTTGATGCCGGGCTCGGTGTCGGTGACGGTGAGCACGACCGAGGCCGGCAGCTCGATGCCGATCGGCCGGTTGTTGTAGAGGTTCACCTGCACGTCGGCGTTCGGCAGCAGGTAGCCCGCCTGGCCCTCGAGGAAGTCCGCCGTGAGGCGCAGCTCCTCGTAGCTCTCCTTGTCCATGAACACGTAGCTGTCGCCGTCCTGGTAGGAAAAGGTCATCTCGCGAGGGTCTACGAAGGCGCGCTCGACCTTGTCCTCGGTGCGGAAGCGCTGATTGGTCTTGGTGCCGGACTCGATGTCCTTCATCTCGACCTGCATGAACGCGCCGCCGCGCCCGCCGACGTGCACGTGGTAGGACTTCAGCACGCGCCAGACGCGCTTGTTCCACTCGAGGAGGTTGCCGGGGCGGATCTCGACTGCTTCGACCTTGGCCATGACGATGATCGCGGATGCGAAAAAGGCGCGAATTCTACACGATTTATAATGACTTATCGTGTTCGACGCGAAGTCCTTCATCGCCGGTCTGCCCGGCCTGCCGGGCGTGTACCGGATGCTCGGCGCGGCGGGCGAGGTGCTCTACGTCGGCAAGGCCGGCGACCTGAAGAAGCGGGTCTCGTCGTACTTCCAGAAGCAGGGACTCAGCCCGCGCATCCAGATGATGGTCTCGCAGGTGGCCGCGATCGAGGTCACGGCGACGCGCTCGGAGCCCGAGGCGCTGCTGCTCGAGAACAACCTCATCAAGAGCCTCGCGCCGCGGTACAACATCCTGTTCCGCGACGACAAGTCCTATCCGTACCTGATGATCTCCGGCCATGCGTTCCCGCGCCTCGGCTTCCACCGCGGCGCGCGCGACCGCGAGCACCGCTATTTCGGGCCGTTCCCGCACGCGCACGCGGTGCGCGAGAGCATCCAGCTGCTGCAGCGCGTGTTCCGGCTGCGCACCTGCGAGGACTCGGTGTTCCAGAACCGCTCGCGCCCCTGCCTGCTGTTCCAGATCCGGCGCTGCACCGCCCCGTGCACCGGGGAGATCGGCGCGGACCGCTACGCCGAGGACGTCCACAGCGCGGTCCTGTTCCTGGAGGGACGCGAGGATGACGTTACGCGCCGGCTCTCCGCGCGTATGCAGGCGGCCTCCGCGCAGCGGCGCTACGAGGAAGCGGCGCTGGTGCGCGACCAGATCCGCGCGCTGTCGCGCGTCCAGGCCCGGCAGTACGTCGAGTCCGACCGCGGCGTCGACGCCGACGTGGTCGCCGGCGCGGCCGAGGCGGGCATCGCCTGCGTGAACCTGACGATGATCCGCGCCGGCCGCCACGTCGGCGACCGCAGCTTCTTTCCGCAGAACGCCGCCGGCGCGAGCGTGCCGGAGGTCGTCGAGGCTTTCGTCGCGCAGCACTACGTGGAGCAGCCGCGGCCGCCGCTGGTGATCGCCGAGGCGCCGGCGCGCGGCGAGCGGCGCGTCTGGTTCGAGATGGCGGAGAAGAACGCGCGCCTCGCGCTGGCGCAGCGCGCGCGCGAGCGCGAGACGCAGGAGGGCCGCATCGTCGCGCTGCGCGAGGCGCTCGGCCTGCCCGAGACGGCGCAGCGCATCGAGTGCTTCGACGTGAGCCACACCATGGGCGAGGCCGCGGTCGCCTCCTGCGTGGTCTATGATCGCGCGGCGATGCAGAAGGCCGAGTACCGGCGCTACAACATGCGCGAGCTCACGCCGGGCGACGACTACGCGGCGATGCGCCAGGCGCTCGCGCGCCGCTACGGCCGCGTCTCGGCCGAGGACGGCAAGGTTCCGGACCTGATCCTCATCGACGGCGGGCGCGGCCAGCTCAACGCCGCGCGCGCGGCGCTCGCCGAGCTCGGGCTGAACGACGTGACCGTGGTCGGCGTCGCCAAGGGGCCGGAGCGCCGGCCGGGGCTCGAGGAGCTCGTGCTCGAGGCGGAAGGACGGTCGCTGTCGCTGCCGCCGCAGCACCCCGGGCTGCACCTCATCCAGAGCATCCGCGACGAGGCCCATCGCTTCGCCATCGCGGGGCACCGCGCGCGCCGGAGCAAGGCGCGCGTCACCTCCAGCCTCACGGCGATCCCCGGCATCGGCGCGCGCCGCCGGCAGAAGCTGCTCGCGCACTTCGGCGGCCTGCAGGGCGTGCAGTCCGCCGCCGTGGACGAGCTCGCGCAGGTCGAGGGCGTGAGCCGCACGCTCGCCGAGAAGATCTACCGCCACCTGCATGCCTGACCGCGGCCGCATCCTGCTGAACGCGCCCAACCTGGTCACGCTGCTGCGCATCGTGCTGATCCCGCTCATCGTCGCGGTGTTCTACCTGCCCGACGCCTGGCTCGCGCCCGACGGCAAGAACCTCGCCGCCACGGCGATCTTCATCGTCGCCGCGGTCACCGACTGGCTGGACGGCTGGCTCGCGCGCAAGCTCAACCAGATGTCCGCGTTCGGCGCCTTCTTCGACCCGGTGGCGGACAAGCTGGTGGTGGTCGGCGCGCTCATCATCCTGCTGTACCTGAACCGGCTCGACATGGTGGTCGCGCTGATCATCATCGGCCGCGAGATCGCGATCTCGGCGCTGCGCGAGTGGATGGCGCAGATCGGCCAGGCGCGGAGCGTCGCGGTCGCGTTCATCGGCAAGCTCAAGACCACGGCGCAGATGGTGGCGATCCCGATGCTGCTCTACGAGGACGAGCTGTTCGGCCTCGTCGACTGCCACGCGCTCGGCACCGCGCTCATCTACCTGGCGGCGCTGCTCACCGTGATCTCGATGCTCTACTACCTGCGCCGCGCGCTGCCCCTCATGAGGGGTTAGGGTATAATCCGCCTCCGCTTTACGCGGGAGTAGCTCAGTTGGTAGAGCGTAACCTTGCCAAGGTTAAGGTCGCGAGTTCGAGACTCGTCTCCCGCTCCAGAATCTCCGAGGGAAGGTCGGCTGGCCTTCCCTTTCGTTTCTGCAGCGGTGCCCGGCGCGATGGCAGAGTGGTCATGCAGCGGATTGCAAATCCGTGTACGTCGGTTCGATTCCGGCTCGCGCCTCCAAAGCCGCAGGTTCCGGCGCCGCGTGATGGGCGCAGCTTGAGATAGATCAAGCCGGCCGATAGCGCCGCGGCATAGCCTCCGTGCACGGAGGAACGCTGCATGAGACTCCAGGGCAAGGCGGCCGTCGTCACGGGCGCCGCATCGGGAATCGGCCGCGCGACCGCGCAGGCGCTCGCCGCTGCGGGCGCGAGCGTGGTGCTCGGCGACGTCAACGAGCAGGGCGGCGAGGCTGCCGCGGCGGAGCTGCGCTCGCGCGGGTCCACTGCCGACTTCATCCGGCTGGACGTGACCGACACGGCGTCGGTCGACGCGTTTCGCGGCGCGGCGCTCGCCAAGCGCGGCGGCGTCGACATCGTGGCGAGCGTCGCGGGCTGGGGCCGCACCGAGCCCTTCGTGCAGAACGCGCCCGAGTTCTGGCGCAAGCTCATCGATCTCAACCTGCTCGGCACCATCGCCGTGGCGCGCGCCTTCGTGGAGCCGATGATGGCGCGCCAGTCCGGGAAGATCGTCACGGTCGCGAGCGACGCGGGCCGCGTCGGCAGCCTCGGCGAGACGGTCTATTCGGGCGCGAAGGGCGGCGTGATCGCGTTCACCAAGGGGCTGGCGCGCGAGATGGCGCGCTACAACGTCACCGTCAATTGCGTGTGCCCGGGCCCCACCGACACCCCCCTCATGGCCGCGGTGCCCGAGAAGATCAAGGAAGCGTTCGCGCGCGTGACCCCGATGCGGCGCCTCGCGAGGCCCTCGGAGGTCGCCGACGCGATCCTGTTCTTCGCGAGCCCGCGCTCCGATTTCGTCACCGGGCAGGTCCTCTCCGTCTCCGGCGGGCTTACGATGGCCGGCTGAGGACAACCCCACCGAGGAGAACGACAGCATGTACAAGCACAGGGCGGCCGACTGGCGCCCGCAGCATTTCAAATGGGAAGTGAAGGACCGCGTGGCCACCGTGACGCTGAACCGGCCCGACCGCAAGAACCCGCTCACCTTCGAGAGCTACGCCGAGCTGCGCGACACCTTCCAGAAGCTGCACTACGCCGAGGACGTGCGCGCGGTCGTCTTCACGGGCGAGGGCGGCAATTTCTGCTCGGGCGGCGACGTGCACGAGATCATCGGGCCGCTCGTGAAGATGGACATGCCCGACCTGATGCGCTTCACGCGCATGACCGGCAGCCTCGTGAAGGAGATGCGCACCTGCCCGCAGCCGGTCATCGCGGCCGTGGACGGCGTCTGCGCGGGCGCCGGCGCGATCATCTCCATGGCGAGCGACCTGCGCTACGCCACCGCAGAGGCGAAGACCGCGTTCCTGTTCGTGCGCGTAGGACTGGCCGGCTGCGACATGGGTGCCTGCGCGATCCTGCCGCGCATCATCGGGCAGGGGCGCGCCTCCGAGCTTCTCTATACGGGGCGGGCGATGACGGCCGCCGAGGGCCTGGCGTGGGGTTATTTCAACGAGATCGTAGGAAAGGAAAAGCTTCTCGAAAAAGCGCAGGCGATGGCCAGGTCCCTCGCGGAGGGCCCGGCCTTCGCGCACGCGATGACCAAGAAGTGCCTGCACCAGGAGTGGAACCTGTCGATCGAGCAGGCGCTCGAGACCGAGGCCGAGGCGCAGGCGATCTGCATGCAGACCAAGGATTTCGAGCGCGCCTACCAGGCCTTCGTCGCCAAGCAGAAGCCGCAGTTCCAGGGAGACTGAGCCCGCGCGCGCGGTCGCCGGTGATCGCCACGGCGGGGACCTGAAATGACACAGCTGGCGGGTTTCCTGCTCGACAGTGCGCGGATCGGGCGCGAGCGCGCGCGCGGCCTGTGGCCGGGCCGCGTCGCCACCGACGACCTCGAGCGCTGGGCGCAAGCGAAGCCGCAGGCCGTCGCCCTGGTGGGCTGGCGGCTCGACGAGGAGCGCGAGACGCGCCTGAGCTGGCGCGAGCTCGCGATGATGGCGGCGCGGACGGCGGGGGCGCTCGCGCGCGCCGGCGTCCGGCGCGGCGACGTCGTCTCCTTCCAGCTGCCGAACTGGTGGGAGTTCGTCGCGGTCTACCTCGCGACCGTGCGCCTCGGCGCCGTGGCCAATCCGCTGATGCCGATCTTCCGCCACCGCGAGCTGTCGTTCATGCTGCGGCAGGCCGAAGCGCGCGTGTTCATCGCGCCGGCGCGCTTCCGCGGCTTCGACCACGGCGCGCTCGCGCGCCGCCTCGGCGCGGAGATGCGGGGCATGCGCGTGCTGATCGCGGGCGGCGCGGACGAGGATTCGCTCGAAGCCGCGCTCGGCGCGGCGGACGGCCCGGACCCCGGCCCCGGCGCACGCCTCGGCCCCGACGACGTGACGCAGCTGCTCTATACCTCCGGCACCACCGGCGAATCCAAGGGCGCGCTGCACACTTCGAACACGCTGCTGTGCGCGGTGGACGCGTTCATCGCGCGCATGGGCATGGGCGCGGACGACGTGATCTTCATGCCTTCGCCGCTCGCGCACCAGCTCGGCTTCTGCTATGGCATGCTGATGTCGCTCACGCTCGGCGTGCCGCTGGTGATCGCCGATATCTGGCGGCCGGCGCGTGCCGCGCGCCTGATCGAGGAGAACGGCGCGACCTTCACGTTCGCGTCGACGCCGTTCCTCGCCGACCTGGCGGCGCTGCAGCGCAACGGCGGCGGCAAGCTCGGCCGGCTGCGGCTGTTCGGCAGCTCGGGCGCGCCAATTCCGCCCGCCGTGGCGCAGGCAGCGCGCGAGCGGCTCGACGTGGCGGTGGCGGCCTGCTGGGGCATGACCGAGTGCGCGAGCGTCACCATCACGCCCCCGGACGGCAGCCGCGCCGCCGAATCCGACGGCCGCGCGCTCGCCAACGGCGAAGTGCGCGTGGTCGGCCCGGACGGGCGCGAGGCGCCGCGCGGCGAGGTGGGCGCGCTGCAAGTGCGCGGCGCCTCGCTGTTCGTGGGCTACCTGAAGCGGCCCCGGCTCTACCGGCTCGACGCCGACGGATGGTTCGACACGGGCGATCTCGCGCGCATGGACGAGGAGGGCTACATCCGCATCTGCGGCCGCAGCAAGGACGTCATCATCCGCGGCGGCGAGAACATCCCGGTGGTGGAGATCGAGGCGGCGCTCTACCGGATTCCTGCGGTGCTCGACGCGGCGCTGGTCGCAATGCCCGATGCGCGCCTGCAGGAGCGCGCCTGCGCGTTCGTGACGCTGCGGCACGGCGAGCGGCTCGATCTCGAGGCGGTGCGCGGCCACCTCGCGGCGGAAGGCTTCTCGAAGCACTTCTGGCCCGAGCGGCTCGAGGTGCTCGCCGAACTGCCGCGCACCGCGACCGGCAAGATCCAGAAGTTCGTGCTGCGCGAGCTTGCGAAGGACCTGCGGCCGGGCGCTACTTCCTGAGCATGGCCTCGAACACGGGGTACATGCGGGATTCCTCGTCCGCCGCGTGGGCGTCGAAGTCGGCCCTCAGCTTGGCGAGCTCCGCGCAATAGCGCTCGGCGTCGGACTGCGGCGAGAAGGTGCCGAGGATCCAGAACGCGGCGCGCATGTCGTCGTGCTGCGCGCACAGCCACTCGGTGGAGCCCTCCAGGCCGCTGGTCTGCTCGTAGAGCGGGAAGATGTGCTTTTCCTCGTACTTGAAGTGGGCGAGCACGGCCTCGCGAAGCTCGTTCACGCGCGCCGCAAGCTCCTGCCAGCGCCTGTCCAGCGCCGCGCGCTCGGCGGCCGCGAAGAACTCCTCGCAACGCCGATGATGAGTCGCCAGGGTCCCGGAATCGACAAGCATGCGTCCCTCCCGCGTTGAGCCTAGCGCATTGTGCGACGGCCGTGTGGCCCCGACTTGAGGCGGATCAATTCGCGCGTCGTTGCGGGAGGCCATGCTCCGCCCGATGAGCGAGCCAACCCCGATCGCGCTGGACATCCAGGGCGCCTGCGCCGTGGCCACGCTGCGCCGGCCGCCGGTCAACGCGATCGACGAGAACTGGCTCGAGCGCCTGGGCGAAGTCCTCGGCGAGGTCGAGCGCGCCGCCGGAATCGGCGTGCTGCTGTTGCGCTCGGGCGAGCGCGCGTTCTGCGCCGGCGCCGACCTCGCGCTCATGCGCAGCCGGTTCGGCAGCCGCGAGGGGCGCGCGGCGATGGCGGCATTCGCTCGCAGGCTCCAGCAGACCTTCGCCAGGCTCGAGGCGCTGCCGCAGGCGACGATCGCCGAGATCGGCGGCGCGGCGATGGGCGGCGGCCTGGAGCTTGCGCTGGCCTGCGACCTGCGCATCGCCTCCGAGCGCGCGCGCCTCGGCCTGACCGAGGCACGCCTCGGGCTGCTGCCGGGCGCGGGCGGCACGCAGCGCCTGCCGCGCGTCGCGGGGGAGGCCGTCGCGCGGCGCATGATCCTGCGCGGCGAGACCATCGACGGCGCGGAGGCGGCGCGCCTCGGCGTCGTGCACTGGGCGGTTCCGGCGGCCGACCTGCCGGCGCGCGCCCGAGTTCTTGCCGACGAGCTCTCGGCGCTGCCGGCGGCCGCGATCGCCGCGAGCAAGCGCTGCCTGGGCGCTGGGCCTTCGGGCGCGGAGGGCTACGGGCGGGAAATCGAGGGCACGGCGGCGCTGTACGAGAACGCCGAGACGCAGCGCCGGGTGCGCGAGTTCCTGGAGCGCGGATGACCGAAGCGGACATCCTCGAGGCGCTGCGCGCGGTGCAGGACCCCGAAGCGGGCATGAGCATCGTCGACCTGGGCCTGGTCTATCGCGTGGAGTTCGCCGGAGAGCGCATCGCCGTAGACGTCACCATGACATCGCCGGCTTGCCCCGTGGCCCCGCAGCTCGTAGACGAAGCCGTAGCGGCGATCCGCGCGATCGCTCCGGACGCCGCCGACGTGGACGTCCGGCTGGTCTGGGATCCGCCCTGGACGCCCGAGCGCATGAGCCCCGAAGCGCGCGAGCGCTTCGGCTGGGGCGAGTGACGCGGCCGCGCTTCGCGCTGCTCGCTCTCGGGCTCGTGAGCCTCGTCGCGGGTGTGGCCGGCGGCCTGGCGCGCCTCGGGCTCGAGGCGAAGGCACCGGCGGACGCGCTCGCCTGGCACGGCGCGTTGATGGCGGGCGCGTTCTTCGGCACCGTCATCTCGCTCGAACGCGCGGTGGCGCTCGGCAGCGCCTGGAGCTACGGCGCGCCGCTGCTGTGCGGGCTGGGGGGCATCGCGCTGCTGGCCGGCGCGCCGCAGGCGGGCATCCTGCTGCTGTGCGCGGGCGCCCTGCTGCTGGTGGCGGCGAGCGGGGCGGTCATCCGCAGGCAAAGCTCGCTCGAATCCTGGCTGCTCGCGCTCGGGGCGGCGGGCCTGCTCGCCGGGGATGCCGCCCTCGCGCTCGGATTCGGCGCCGATGCCGCAGTGCGGTGGTGGATCGCCTTCTTCGCGCTCACGATCGGCGGCGAGCGGCTGGAGCTGTCGCGCTACCTGCCCAAGCCGCGCTGGGCGGCCGCGCTCTTCGTAGCGATCCTCGCTACGCTGCTCGCAGGCGCCGCGGCCTCCACGCGCTTCACGGGCTTCGCGCTCGCGCTGCTTGCCGCGTGGCTGCTCGTCTTCGACATCGCGCGGCGCACGATCTTCTCCGCGGGGCTGACGCGCTACATTGCCGCCTGCCTGCTCGCCGGCTACGCCTGGCTGCTGCTCGGCGGCGTGATGCTCGCCGCCGGCTATCCGCGCGACGCGGCGCTGCACGCGTTCTTCCTCGGCTTCGTGTTCTCCCTGGTGTTCGGGCACGCGCCGGTGATCGTGCCCGCGGTGCTGCGCCGCGCGCTGCCGTACACGGTGTGGTTCTACCTGCCGCTCGCGCTCCTGCACCTCGCGCTCGCGGCGCGCGTCGCGGGCGCGATCGCTTCGCAGTCCGACTGGCAGCTGTGCGGCGCGATCGGCAACGCGGCTGCGATCGCCGCATTCATTGTCACCGCCGCGGCCGCGGCGTTGCGCGCGAGCGGGAAAGCGCCCGCGTAGGACGCTCAGCCGCCGAGCAGCTTCGGCAGCCAGAGCGACAGGATCGGGAAGGCGACGATCAGCGAGATGCGGACCATCTCGGCGGCGAAGAACGGCATCACGCCGAGGAAGGTCTGCGACATCGGCACGTCCTTGGCGAGCGCGTTGATGACGAAGACGTTCATTCCCACCGGCGGCGTGATGAGCCCGAGCTCGACCACGATGAGCGCGAGGATGCCGAACCAGGTCTTCAGGTCCTCCTGGCTCATGCCGAAGTCCATGCCGGCGATCACCGGCCAGAAGAACGGCATCGTCAGCAGGATCATCGACAGGCTGTCCATGAGGCAGCCGAGCACGATCAGCGCGAGCAGCAGCAGCAGCAGCACCGCCATCGGCGACAGGCCGGAGCCCGTCATCAGCGCCGCTGCGGCCTGCGGCACGCCGCCGCGCGCCATGAAGATGTTGAGCATCTGCGCGCCGAGCAGGATCAGGTAGATCATGCCGGAGGTGAGCGCGGTGTCGAGCAGCGCCGCCTTCATCTCGGCGAGCCCGATCAGCCGCCGCGCGATGCCGTAGAACCAGACCAGGAACACGCCCACCGCGGCCGCCGGGGTGGGGTTGAAGAAGCCGAAGTAGATGCCGCCCATCACCATGAGGAAGATCGCCAGCACCGGCGCGACGCGCACCGTCGCCTCGATAAACTCCGCGCGCGAGACGCGCTCGCCGCGCGGGCCTGCCTCGGGCCGCACGCGCACGTAGATCGCGATGGTGACCATGAAGAACACCACCGCGATGAGCCCCGGGATGAACGCCGCGATGAACATCTTGACGATGCTCGCCTCGACCACGATGGCGTAGACGACCAGCACGATCGAGGGCGGGATCAGGATGCCGAGCACGCCGCCGGCGGCCAGCGTGCCGGTGGCGAGCGTGGGGCTGTAGCGGTAGCGGCGCAGCTCGGGCAGGGCGACCTGGCCCATCGTAGAGGCG
>Ga0335082_10008906_pt1 | contig 10917 bp, 9 predicted proteins | sample Lox_Sample_41_FD_206718 | JGI IMG/M metagenome (GOLD analysis project Ga0335082, IMG submission 206718) | Soil microbial communities from Loxahatchee National Wildlife Refuge, Florida, United States - Lox_Sample_4.1 | ecosystem: Environmental > Terrestrial > Soil > Wetlands | place: USA: Florida... | reverse complement strand
GAACAAGCCAGCCTTCGATCTGCCCGCCGGCGGCCAGGGTCCCGACAACCGCATTGAGTGGTATTTCGGCGACACCTGGCGCATGAAGCACAATTTCACCATCACCGCAGCCGTCCGCTACGTGCGCGACACCGGCCGCGTGGACAGCGAGCTCGGTCCGCTTCCGGCGCTCAACGCCTGGGGGCCCGGACTGGGCGATCAGGTGCGCACGCCGGGCACCAACTTCGCTCCTCAGCTCGGCATCGCCTGGGACATCCGCGGCACCGGCAAAACCGTCATCCGCGCGGGTGGAGGCCTGTACTACGAGAACTCCATCTGGAACAACATCTTCTTCGACGCTCCGGCTCGTCTCCAGCAGGGCGTCTTCCTGCAATTCCCGGCGGTCTGTTTCGGCGGTTCGACGCTGGAGTTCCAATGGCCGGTCGATCCCGGCATCGTCGGCACCCCGATCGCGGGCGGCGCCGGCACGGTCACCTCTCCTGGAAAGGTCAGTCCCAGCTTCTGCGGCCAAACCATCGCAGCCGCTGCGCCCAGCATCCTGGCTCTGAGCGGCGCGTACCAGGCCGCCGCCGCCGGCGTTGGCGCTCAACCCAACACCAGCTTCGTGGGGACCGCGCTGACCGCATTCGGGCAGAACGGTCTCGATCTGTTTGCTCCCAACTACCGCACCCCACGTTCGTGGGAATTCAACGTCGGCGTCGAACACGAATTCCGGCGCGGGCTGGTGCTGGATGTCGATTACGTTCGCAACGTCCAGTTGTTTTCGTTGCTGGCGATTGACGTCAACCACACCGGCGCGGCGCGCTTCTTTAACCAAGCCAACGCGGTCACCGCTCGCGACAACGCCCAACTTGCGAACGGGTGCGCGGCCGGTGCCGGCCAGGTGGTCGCATGCATGATTCCCGCGCTCGGCCAAGCGGGCGCTCAAGCTGCCTACTCCGCCGCGGGACTGGACTCCGCTGTCCAGACTGCCAGCGCAGGTCCGTGCGACGGCGTAAACGTGCCCTGCGCGGCGTTTCCTGGAGCCGCTCTCGATGGTTCACGTGGGGGCGTGAGCATGCTGTTCCCGAGCGGCCGCTCAGTCCTGAACGCCCTCGACGTCAAGCTGCGCGCCAACATGGCCAACCCGATACGCGGGGTGAAGAACCTCAACCTGCAAGCCTCGTACTCGCTGTCGCGGTTCACCGCCCCGGCGCAGGACGGAGACTTCATCAACAATGCCATCGACCAGGACAATCCGATGCGCTTCTCCGGTCCCAATGCGCTGGACCGCACCCACCAGTTCTCGTTCGGTGCGGTGCTCGATCTGCCCTGGTTCACTCGGATCAGCTTCATCGGCCACTTCTACAGCCCGCTGCCGCAGAACATCCTGCTACCGCAACTGACCTCGGGCGGCGAGATCTTCGCCACCGACTGGACGGGTGACGGGACGGTGGGCGATGTCGTCCCCGGCACCAACGTCGGTTCCTTCGGGCGCGGCGTCAACGTCGGCGGATTGCAGCAGGTCATCAACAACTACAACGCTCTCAATGCCGGCACGCTGACCCCAGCCGGTCAGGCCGTGGTCGGCGCCGGCGTGATGTCGCAGGCAGAGATGACGGCGCTCGGATGGGTGATGCCCACCTTGCCCAATGTCGCTGGCGGAGCCATGAACTTCCCCTGGCTGAAGACCCTGGACATGAAGTTCGCCTGGCCCATCAAGGTCCACGAACAACTGACCATCGAGCCCAGCATCGGGTTCTTCAACGTCTTCAACATGGCGAACTCGATGCTGCCCGGCAACACGCCCGGCGCGGTGTTGAACTCAGACCCCAACAACCCCGCCGTTCTCGATCCGCACTCCATCGGCGGCACGTCGTTCGCGACCCTGCTGCCCTTCCGCGCCAGCATGCAATCGGGCACCTACGCCCTGGGCGCTCCGCGGCAGTTGGAGTTCAGCTTGAAGATTACCTTCTAGGCCCGTTCCCCTCTCTCCAAGCCGTGGCTTCGGCCACGGCTCTTTTTTTTCGGGATGGAGCGGCCTGGCGAGTGCTGAAGGCAAACAAAATGAGGGCCGCCGTTTCCGGCGGCCCTTAACGATCGTGTGGCACAGCCGACCTCGGCTGTGCGGTGTGACCTAGTCGCCCGCGACCGGCTCCTCGACGTCTTCCACCGCCGGCTTGGCTCCGTTGCCATTCGCCGGAGCGATGGTGGTCAAGGGCACGAAGCTGTCGGCCGTCTGTTCCTTCAGCACGTGCTTCTTGTACAGCTTCATCATCTCGGCGTGGTAAGCGGGGTCTTTCTCTTTCATCTTCTGGTCACGCGCCCGGATCTTCTCCTCGCGCGAGTTCTTGGCCACGCCCATCTTGTCGAGGTCCTGCTGTTCCTCCTCGGTGATGAGGTCGCGGTTCAACGTGTAGATGGTCTCCCGGGGCGCTTCGATCTGCACCTTCTTGCCGCCGGCGAAGATCTCGTGCCGCCCATGCTCGTCGTACCACTTGGTGAGGGTGGCGGTCATGTGCATCTTTTCGATGATGTTGCGCCATCCCACGCCCGTGTTGTAGGCGCAGAAGCTGATCTCGCCTTCCTGCGTGGCGTACGGGATGATGCACTGCTCGGTGCGCCGGAAATCGTAGTTCCACAGGTCCTGGAACCACATGCCGGCGATGAACAGGATGTTCCACCGGTCCTTGCGGCGCTTCTCCACGTCCTCGAGGGTGCGGTCTGACGTGACCTTGCCGTAGGCGCCGGCTTTCGCCTTCTTGCTGGCGCCGAAGCCCTTGTCGAACTTCATCATCAGGTCGGCCAGGCGGAAGTGCGTGGTCGTCTTGAACGGATCGTAGTTGCGCATCACCGCCAGGGCCATGCCCAGGATCGACAGGAAGCGCCCGCGGCCGGCGTCGGTGACTCGCGCCACGTCCTTGGCCAGCTGGTCGGCGTTCAGGAACGAGGTGATGGGCGCCGCCTCCTTGGTCTCCTTGTCCACCATGATGCCCATGCCCACGCCGCAGTTCGGATGGCAGCCGCAGGAGAGCTGGCCCCAGGTCTCTTCCGGACCGTGCAGGTGGTCCGCCCAGTCGCTGAAGGTGGCCATGAACGAGAGCGGGAACCAGTCGCGGGTCGGCTCGCCGATGCCCACCTGGTTCTTCACGTCGTGCGCCAGGTGCGCCAGCGTGTAACGCTGCGCCGCGCGGCGCTCTTCCGTGATCTCCTCGTCGCGACCGGTGAACGACACCGGCTGGAACGAGCAGAAGCTGATGACCTTGGGATTGTCGAGCCCGAACTTGATGATGCGGCCCACCTGCTCGTTGTTGATGCCGTTGACGATGGTGGTCACCGGCACGATGTCCACCCCGGACTCGTACAGGTTCTCGATGGCCTTCATCTTCACGTCGAACAGGTTGCCGATCTTGCGGTGCGCGTTGGCGGCGTTGCCGATGCCGTCGAATTGCAGGTACGCATACCGCAGGCCGGCCTCCGCCGCCTGCTTGCAGAATTCTTTCGACTTGGCGAACTCGATGCCGTTGGTCGCCGCCTGCACCGAGTTGTAGCCCACCTTGCGCGAATACCGCACCGCGTCCAGGAAGTACGGCGAAAGCGTCGGCTCGCCGCCGGAGAACTGCACCGACATCTGCCGTTTCGGCTTGATGCTGATGGCGTTGTCCAGCATCGTCTTGATCTCTTCCCACGTGAGCTCATGCACGAACCCCACCTGGTTCGCGTCCATGAAGCACGGATCGCACATCATATTGCAGCGATTGGTGAGGTCGATGGTAAGGACGGCGCCGCGGCCGTGTTTGATGGTGGAGGTGCCGTGGTGATGCAGGTGCTCGTCGGCGTGGGAACGGATGTCGCGCCCCGGGAAGCTCTCCTCCAGGTGGCGGAACATCACCGGGTCGATGGACATCACGTCCTCGAAGTGGCCGTGGACGGGGCAGTCCTTCACCATCAGGATCTTGCCGTCGCGCTCGATGATCTGGGCCTTGATCTCGCCGGGGCGCTCGTTCATCAGGATATCGAGCGGCAGATCGCCGTCGAGGATCTTCTTGCGGATCTCGGGGACGCACTTGGGGCAGAGCGAGTCGGTGGTGCGCGGCCAGCCCAGCGGAGGCTTCTGCTTCTGATACGACTTCAGGAGCGGCCTGTCGGTCCACTTGGGCGTAAAAGAAGGATTGGGCGAGATGCGGTTCAGCCGGTCATAGACGAACCAGGCCCCGTTGGCAGTGATGGTCAACGCCTTCTCGAAGTACTTGATCGGCTTGTGCATTCACACGCTCCGTAACATTGCACTGCTGATTAGAAAAGCGTACATCCCACAGAAAAACACACGACACAGGGGCCCGCCGGGAATGCTGCGGACCTCTGGATGTCCTTCTCCATTAGACTTGTTACTTAACCCTCACCCAACCGCCAAGTCACGAACGGAGTGTTTTCAAGGCTTAGCGGTGTCACTGTGCATTGAACGGCGAATCGAAATCCGCGCTAAGCCTTTGAAAATCAACGACTACTGCTGATTCAGGAATATACACTCTTGGCTTCGCCCGCGCCTAGTTCCTAAAGAGTAGCCCTTAAGATTTCGCCCCCGACCCTTGTTAACGACGCGGTAAGCCCCACACCGGCGGCTGGACGAGACCCCGCTTGACGGTACGTCGTATGAAGTAAAGCGCGAGGGCGAGGCAAACCAGCACGGCGACGATGGAAGCCTCCGGGCCGAACTGGCCTCCGGTGAGGACGGTTGGGCCCGTGAGCGTGCCGCCGAGGAGTCCGCCGCTGGCGTGGCCAGACACGGACATGCCGAAGATGCCGCCCTCGGTGAAATTCCAGCCGATATGCAGTCCTATAGGCAGCCACAGCCGGGTGGTGGCGGCGTAGGCGGCGCCGAGCAGGATGCCGGCTTCCAGGGCGATGGCCACGGAACTGCCGAGCGTTGCTCCCGGGTTGTAGGCATGTACGAATCCGAAGAGCGCGGCGGTGACCAGGAGAGCGCGCCAGGTCCCGAGGATCTTCGCCAGCAGCCGGAACAGCAGTCCGCGGAAGAGTATTTCCTCGAGGACTCCAGCCACCACGGCCGACAACAAACCTTCGCCGACCTGAGCGGACCAGCCGGCGGCCCCGGGATGATAGACGCGCACCATCCACAACACGGCCATCACAACGGTGAACAGGAGCAGTCCGAGAACAAAGCCGAGGCCGGCTTCGGGCAGTGCGCGGCCGGGTTCGAGCTCGAGCGGAGTGCGGCGCTCGATCCACTTGGAAGCGGCGGTGTACACGAAAAGACAAAGCAGCGCCATGATCAGCGCGCCGGCCAATCCGGGCATGTTCCTCTTCAGCAGGGGCTGGACGGCGGCGATGGCCATCACCAGGACCAGCAGGTTCATGAATCCCAGCCCAACTTCCTTCCAGGTGTTGCGCAAGCTCGTCTCCCCCAGCGAACTGTACGCGCTGGGCCGCCGGAGAGTTCGGGAATTCTGGAATCCACTCTCGCCAGGAAAGGGCTTGACATTGGTACTGTATTTCCGCAATCATCGAAATATGAAACCCTCCAGCCGGCATTCCGCGGAGCAGGTCGCCCGTTACGCCGACATGTTCGCCGCCATGGGCACGGAGGCGCGCCTGCGCATCATGCAGTTGCTGCTCTCCGCCCACCCGGACGGCCTGTTCGCCGGCGAGATCCAGGATGAGCTGGAGATCCCTGCGTCCACGCTCTCTCACCACCTCGACAAGCTGAAGAGCGAGGGTCTGGTGCAGGTGCGCCGGGAAAGCACGTTCCTGCGTTACACCGCCAGCTGCGATGCCCTGCAGCAATTGCTCCAGTTCCTCTACGCGGAATGCTGCACCCGCAACCAGGCACTGAAGCCCGAGCAAATCACGCAGTGTTGCAGGTGAATGGAAGGGGAGTCGCTGAGGAGTCGATGGAAACTCATTACAACGTGCTGTTCCTGTGCACCGGCAATTCGGCACGCTCGATCATGGCCGAAGCCATCATGAACTCCAAGGGGCGGCCGCGTTTCACCGCCTACAGCGCCGGAAGCCATCCCAGCGGAGCGGTGCGCCCGGAAGCGTTGCGGCAGATCGAGATGGCGCGCATCCCAGCGGACGGCTTTCGCAGCAAGAGCTGGGACGAATTCTCAAAAGCGGGCGCGCCGAAGTTCGCTTTCGTCTTCACCGTCTGCGACAACGCGGCGAAGGAGGTCTGCCCGGTGTGGCCGGGCCAGCCCATGACGGCGCACTGGGGCATCCCCGATCCGGCCGCGGCCTCGGGCACACCCGAGCAGGTGCAGAAGGCCTTCCGCGACGCGTACATGCAACTGGACCGCCGGATCAGCCTGTTCCTTTCTCTGCCGCTCGGCTCGCTGGACAAGCTGGCGCTCAAGAAGGAGCTCGACAACATCGGCCGGAGTTAGACCCGGGGCTTTCCGTTCTTGAAGGACAGCATAATGACAAGACCGATCTCGTCCGGTTTGGGTTTTCTGGATCGCTATCTGACCGCCTGGATCTTTGCCGCCATGGCCATGGGGGTGATCGCAGGCTGGATGGTCCCGAGCATCGTCCTCTTCCTCAACCGGTTCAGCATCGGCACGACGTCGGTCCCGATCGCCGCGGGCCTGATTCTCATGATGTATCCGCCGTTCACCAAAGTGCGATATGAAGAACTGCCCCAGGTCTTCCGCAACTGGAAGATACTCGGTCTCTCGCTGGTGCAGAATTGGATCGTAGGGCCACTGCTGATGTTCCTGCTCGCGATCGTCTTCCTGCGGGGCTACCCGGAATACATGGCCGGGCTGATCATGATCGGACTGGCGCGGTGCATCGCCATGGTGATCGTTTGGAATGACCTGGCGAAGGGGGACGCGGAGTACGCGGCCGGCCTGGTGGCCTTCAATTCCCTCTTCCAGGTGTTTTTCTATTCCCTTTACGCATGGTTGTTCATCACCGTCCTTCCGGCGCGGCTTGGATTGCAGGGCGCGGTGGTGAACGTCTCGATCGCCGAGATCGCGCGGAGCGTCTTCATCTACCTGGGGGTGCCATTCCTGGCGGGATTCCTGACCCGCGCCGTCCTGATCCGCGCCAAGGGACCGACGTGGTACGAGACGCGATTCGTGCCTCGCGTGAGCCCCCTGACGCTCATCGCGCTGCTGTTCACCATCGTGGTGATGTTTTCCCTGAAAGGCGAATACATCGTCCGCTTGCCCATGGACGTTCTGCGGATCGCCGTGCCGCTGCTGATCTACTTCGTGCTCATGTTCCTGGTGTCGTTCTACATGGGGCGGAAGGTGGGCGCGGACTACGCCAAGGCGACCACGCTGTCGTTCACCGCCGCCTCGAACAACTTTGAGCTGGCGATCGCGGTGGCGGTCTCTGTCTTTGGGATCGACTCCGGAGCGGCCTTTGCGGCCGTCATCGGTCCCCTGGTCGAAGTGCCGGTGATGATCGCACTGGTCAACGTGGCGTTCTACTTCCAGCGGCGCTATTTCCCGGACCTGGGGGCGACCATGGCGGATCCGGTCCCAACCAGCGCAGGGAACTGAGTCCCGCAGTCCGGGATGTTGCCCCGGAAGATGCGCGGCAGTTGCAGAGCGGGAGCGTCGGCGGGATAATCGTGCTCTCTGGCAATCCGCATCTAACGAAGGGTGCAGCAACTTGGCCGCAAAAAAACGGAGTTCGAGCCGTCCCATGAACCTGGAGGACGTCGGGCGCAGGATCGACGAGGAGCTGAAGCAGATCGTCGAGTACCTGAACAACGACGTTGTGCCCAAGGTGCGCACCGAATCGTCGTCGGCGCTGCGCAAAGCCGCGCAGCAGCTGCAGAAGCTGGCCGACTACATGGACGAGCACCGGCAACGTCCCTCCTGAAGCCGGGCCTTTCCCTGCTGTTCGTGGCCACCGTCCTGCTCACCGGCTGCGGCGAGAAGAAGCAGGCGCGAGTGCGCGTGCCGGCGCCGCCGGAGATCGCGCAGCCCGCCGAAGCTTCCACGTCCCCTGAGGACATCCAAGTCCCACCCGACGCCAGGCCGATCCTGGTCGAGACTGGGCTGGCGAGCTGGTACGGGCCTCCGTATCACAATCGCAAGGGCGCCAACGGCGAGGTCTACGACATGCACGCCATGACCGCGGCGCATCGCACCCTGCCCCTGAATTCCGTGGTGCGGGTCACCAACCTGGAGAACAAGAAGACGGCGCTGGTGCGGATCACCGATCGCGGGCCGTTCGTCGAAGGGCGCGTCATCGACCTTTCCCTGGAAGCGGCCAAAGAGCTGGGGGTCTGGCGGACGGGCACGGCGAAGGTGAAGCTGGAAGTGCTGGAGACGCCGGCGGCGGTCCAGACGGGCGGGCGCTGGTGCGTGCAGATCGGCGCGTTCACCGAGGAAGAGGCGGCGGAGCGATTGAAGTTGCAGCTTGCCCGCCGGTACAGGACGGCGAAGGTGCTGGCCTTCGGCAGCCCAGTCGGCGATTACTGGGTGCGGGTACGCGTGTTGGGGGATGACAAGCGGCGAGCCGAAGAAGTGCTGAGGGAGAACAAGACGCCGGAAGGCACCATGTTCCTGGTGCGGCTGGATTAGGCTCTTGTCACCGCCGCGCGGCAGGACATTCTCAAGCGCCCGCTGAAGCGGGCTCACCTCTGCGCTCGAGCTTACCCACCGCTTCGCGGTGGGCTATTTTCAAACGCCCGCAAAGCGGGCTACGCGGCCGAGGGCGGCCGCGCCACGTGATCCCGCCTGCCGAGGGCGGCGGGCCTACGGGAGATTGAACTCTCTTACGAATCTCACCAGGCGCGGGTCGTCGAGATCGGTCTGGTAGGGCTGGTAGAGCGAGATGCGGTCCAGCAGGCCGTCGTAACGTTGGCGCAGTCTGGGACCAAGGGTATCGTAGGTCCCGCCGACCGCGAAGGCGTCCAGCATCTCGTCGGTGATCAGTGTCGCCATTCCCTTCCAGTCGCCTTGCATCGATCGGTCGTGAAGCTCCTTCTGCACGCCTTCCCAGCCGTGGGAGGCGAGCACCGGCTCGTAGGTGCGGGTGGAGGCATAGAAGGCGATCTGCTGGCGGACGACCGCGGTGTTGCGGGCGCGCTCGGCGTCGCTGTCACCGACGATCACGAAGACGGCGGTCGCGTAGGCGAAGCCCGTGCGCGAGCGTCCGGAGGCGCGCAGTCCCTCGTCCACCGCGGGGTGCACGTATTCGCGCAGATATTTGGGCGAGTGGAAGGGATGGACGTGCAGTCCGTCGCAGACCTCTCCGGCCATGCGGCACATCCAGTGATTCACTCCGGCGACGTAGACCGGGACCTTGGGATGGTCGATGGGGCCGGGATCGAAGAATGGCGTCATCAGGTCGAAGTTGTAGAACTCGCCGTGGAAGTCGAGCTTGGTGCGGTTCTGCCAGGCGTCCCAGATGGCGCGCAGGGCGAGGACGACTTCGCGCAGCTTGGGGCCGGGCGATTCGAACTTGACCGAGAAGCGGCGCTGGTTGTGGGCCTTGACCTGCGAGCCGAGGCCGAGGAGGAAGCGCCCGCGCGAGGCCTTCTGCAGGTCCCAGGCGGTGTAGGCCAGGAGCATGGGACTGCGCGGGAAGGCGACGGCGATGGAAGTGCCGAGGCCCAAAGACTTGGTGGAAGCCGCCGCGACCGCCAGCGGGAGGAAGGGGTCATGCTGGGTCTCGGAGGTCCAGAGGGAGTCGTAGCCGAGCGCTTCGGCCTTGCGGGCGAAGCCGGGGACGGTACGCAGGTCATAGTCGCTGAGAGCGAGGTCGAGTTTCATCGCACGAGAGTTGTAATCGGTTACGGCGGAGGATTCAATCGCCCGCTGAAGCGGGCTTTCGTTCTGCAAAACAACATTACCCATTCGGGGTGGGCTATTATCAGGCGCCCGCCGGAGCGGGCTAGGTATGTCGAATCAGCGCACAATCTCGCTCTTAGGCTTTGCATTCGCGATAATCGTCATATCGGGTGTCGTCGTTAGGAACATGCTCGGTGTGGCAGTCGTCGTCCGCAATGACAGCAGCCGAGTAATCGAATCAGCGAGTATCCACGTGGAGGTTGGTCGGGTTCACCTGCTCTGTCGTCTACTGCCGGGAGATCGCCGGGTGGTATTCGTAAACGGAGGAGGTGGGTCCCGCGCACTGGTGGAGTATACGGACGGAAATGGCAGAGACACTGTTTCGCAGGCTGTTGGCATGTTTGGGGTTGAGGATTGTGGAACGGCAACTGTTTCGATTCGGCTCAAGGGCCTCGAGCAACAGGAACATGTGGATCGATTCTGCTGGGGCAGTTGGGAAAGCATTCTGAGGCTATACATATGAGCGACTGTCTGTTCTGCAAGATCATCGCGGGCCAGATCCCGTCCAAGAAGGTCTACGAGGACGAGAAGGTATTCGTCATCGAGGACATCAATCCGCAAGCGCCCACGCACGTGCTGATCCTTCCCAAGAAACACATCGAGGGGCTGAACACCGCCACGCAGGAAGACGCGGAGATCATCGGCTACACGCAACTGATCGCGGCCAGGCTGGGGCGGGAGCGCCGCATCGAGAAGGGATACCGCACCGTGTACAACGTGGGGCCGGAGTCGGGGCAGTCCGTCTTCCATCTGCATCTGCATCTGCTGGGAGGACGAGTGCTGAAGTGGCCTCCGGGATAGTGCAGAAAGCAGTAGCTGGTAGTTAGTAGCTAGTAGTTAGTGGGAAGAGACCCAAGATCGCGACGGGCCGGCACCACCCACAACCTGCTTCCTACACGCTACTGGACCTGTTCTTCCGGCTCCTCGTCGGCGCCGTGGCGGCGGAGGATCTGGGGCAGGTTCTGGGAAAAGGCGGAGCGGGGCATGACGGAGTCGCAGCCGGCCTCCTGGGCCTTCATCTTCAGGTCTCCCTGGACATGGGAGACGAACCCGAGGATCGAAGTCCCCTTCTTGAACTTCGAGCGCAGCTTGGGGACAGTGGTCA
>Ga0335082_10008905_pt1 | contig 10918 bp, 6 predicted proteins | sample Lox_Sample_41_FD_206718 | JGI IMG/M metagenome (GOLD analysis project Ga0335082, IMG submission 206718) | Soil microbial communities from Loxahatchee National Wildlife Refuge, Florida, United States - Lox_Sample_4.1 | ecosystem: Environmental > Terrestrial > Soil > Wetlands | place: USA: Florida... | reverse complement strand
ACGCACATTTCAGACACTACCCGGCCGACGCGGCGATCCGGGAAGAGCTAAAATGGCGGAATGCTGCGGTCTTCACTCCTCGTCGCAGGGAGCCTGTGCATTCTGGCCGCGTGCATGGCCGTGGCACAGGATGCGCGTCCGGTTGATTCCGGCCTGACTATCAAGTCGTCGGTGAACGAGGTACTGCTCGATCTTGTGGTGCGCGACAAGCACGGCAAGCTGGTGAAGAACCTCAAGCCAGGCGACGTAGAGATCTACGAGGACGGGGTACTGCAGCCGATCCGCAGCTTCCGCATGGTGACGGCGCCGGAAGCCGCGCCGCAACCGGAAGGGCAGCCAACCGCGAAAGCCGAGCCGGTGGCGACTCAAAAGGCAGGTTCGGCGTCGGGCCCGCTGCACACGCTGCACCTTGTCTGCATCGTTTTCCAGAATCTCGATCCCAACACCAAGAAGTACGCGCTCGACGCGGTGCAGTCGTTTCTCAAAGAGGAATTGCCGCCGGGAACCTGGGTGGCGCTCTTTAATCTGGGTTCAAAACTGACGGTGCTGCACAATTTCACGGCGAACCGGGAAGAGCTGCTGCAAGCCGCCAGGAACGCCTCCACCGGCACAACGCTGGACTTCGCCGGGGTTGCCTCGGCCATTCTCAGCGCGCAGCCGAACTCGGTCACTACGACCATCAGCGGGAGCGCCGGCCCAAGCGGGGGCTCCATCACGGTCACCCAGGACTTCAGCGGCGGAGACCTGAACAACTATGCGATCAACGACGCCAGCGTGTCCACGGGCCAGGGCGCGGCGCTGCAGCGCGGCGAACTGGTACAACAGCGGAGAGTGTTCGGCGACCTGGAGGGCATGCGCGAGACCGACCAGATCATCATGATGACCGACGAGCTCGGCCGGCTGCCGGGACGAAAGACCGTTCTGCTGATGAGTCCGGGGCTGATGACCACGGGCGATCCGGACCGCTTCGATTCCATCCTCAACCGGGCGCGCACGCGCGACATCACCGTGTACTCGATCGACGTGAACGGCCTCACGCCGAACTCGAACACTCAGGCCAGCACCGCGGCCACGCGGCGCGTCGCCTGGCTGAGCAAGTCACAGATCAGCAACGCCAGCGACGTAGGCAGCAATATGGAGCAGATGCGGCAGGACGACTATCTGCATGCCGCGGTGCGCAAGTCCGATACACAGGCCACGCTGCGGGCGCTGTCAGAGGGGACCGGCGGATTCCTGATCGGGTCGACCAACGACCTGCGCAAGCCGTTCCGGCACCTGCTGGAGGACATGGACACGCACTACGAGGTCGTGTACGACCCGGTGTCGGACAAGTACGACGGGCATTTCCGGAAGATCAGCTACAAGCTGGTGCGTCCGGACCTGACGGTGGAGAGCCGCGCCGGCTATTTCGCGATGCCGTCTCTGGAGGGCTCGGGACCGCTGGCAGCCTTTGAGGTAGCGGGGCTGATGGCGCTCGACGCCAAACCGCAGCCACACGCCTTCGATTTCCGCTCCGCCGCGTACGAGTTTCGCGCCGACGGCCCGACCTCGCAATCCGGGGTAGCGTTCGAGATGCCGGCGACGAACCTCACGGCAACGCCGCAACCTGAGCAGAAGACACACCGCCTGCATGCGTCGATCCTGGCAGTGGTGAAGGATGCCGGGGGCCAGATTGTCGACAAGTTCAGCGAGGATTCGGTGTGGGAGATCGGCGACGACAAGCTGGCGGTGGCGCAGTCGCAGCCGATCACCTGGACGCACCCGTTCAACCTGCCGCCGGGACACTACACCATCGAGGCGGCGCTGACGGATCGCGAGACAAATCGGACCAGCACGAACGTCATGACCTTCGACAATGCGAAGCACTCCGGCATCGGCCTGAGCAGTGTGATGCTGGTGCGCGAGGTGGAACCGGTGAAGGGGCAGGCGGACGCCGCCGATCCATTCCAGTTCGCCACCAGCCGGGTCATCCCCGAACTGGCGACGGCACTGCAGCCAGCCACAGCACCGTACGTTTACTTCGTGGTTTATCCGGACAAGGCGAAGGCAGAAAAGCCCCAAATCGAGGTTCAGTTCCTGGTGGACGGGAAGATCGTGGCGAAACAGACCTCGGCGCTGCCGCCGCCGGACGCGTCCGGGGCAATTCCTATGGTTGTAGGAGCCGTCCGCCGGCCCGGCCACTGCGAACTGAAGATTGCGGCGCTCCAGGGTGGCGAGGCGGCGGAGAACAGCGTCGAGTACACGGTGGCGCAATAGCGCTTCCAAACTCCGCTAAAGTGCTGATACAAAACGGCCGATGGTTTGGCAGAGGTCTATCCCGGCTCTCCGGCCGGGTTGCCGGATACGGTCATGCCACAGCGGCGGCCACGACATTTCGCGTTCTGCCTCGCGATGGCGATCGCGGGGACTCCAGCCCTTGCCCTTGATCCCGACCGCCAGATCGATCAGTACGGGCACGAAGTGTGGACCTCACAGAACGGTCTGCCAGGCGAGAGTGTCTATCAGATTCTGCAGAGCCGCGACGGGTACCTGTGGCTGCGCACCTCGGCGGGGCTGGTGCGTTTCGACGGCATGCGCTTCGTGCCGATGCCGCCCTCGGTGGGAGAGCAGACCATCCATGAGCCGATCAAGGCCATTTGCCGGGGGACGGACGGCGAGCTGCTGGTGCGAACGCTGTCGAGGACGTTGATCTACCGCAACGGGGTCTTTACCGACTACACCGCGCCGGCCCCGCTGCCGGACGGCGACATCCGCGTGTTGTTCGAATCGAGCCGCCACGAGCTCTTCATCGGCTCGGACAATTTCATTTACCGGATCGGCCGCAAAGGCCTCGAACTGGTGAAGGGCGACACGAGCTGGATTTCGAGCTTTCAGGAAGACGGCGACGGCACCATCTGGATTGCCGGCCTGCTCGGCTTGTACAAATACCGGAACGGGGTACTGTCGGAGACGGGAACAAGCCTGAAGCAACAGCCGATGGCGGTCTCTCTAACCTGGGACTCCAGCCATCAGCTATGGGTGGGGACGGCGAACGGCCTGCGCAGGCTCGATGAAGGGGTTCTTTCCCTCGTCCCGCAGGCCGTGGAGATCCAGCCGGAGATCGGCGCCATCCTGACCGACCGCGAAGGCAACCTGTGGGCGGGGACGACGACCTCGGGGATCGTTCGCATTGCGCATGGGGCAAAGGAGTCCTTCAGCGCGGGTGACAGCCTGACAGATGCGCGGGTGCTCTCGCTGTTTGAGGACCGGGAGGGAAGCCTGTGGGTGGGCACGGGCAGCGGACTCGACCGCTTCCGCGACACCAGCTTTAAGACGCTGACCACCGCCGAGGGGCTGCTGTCGGACCGACCCGAGAACATCGTCCAGGCGAGTGACGGCAGCATCTACATATTCTGTTCCGGGGCCGGGCTGGTGCGCCTGAAGGACGGCGCCGTCACGGCATATAGCAAGAAGGACGGGTTGCCGAGCAACTACTCGAACGGCATGTTCGAGTCGCGGGACGGCAGTCTGTGGATGGGGACCAACCACGGGCTGGCGCGTCTGTACAACGGCCGCGTGTCGGTGCTTTCCCTGCCGCGGCTGGCCGGCCGCTTCATCTCGGCGATCAGCGAGGACGATGAGGGTCTGATTGTCACCACCACGGAGGGCGTGGCTTTGCGAGCGGGAAAGACCGATGCCACGCCGCTCACGATCCGGGGAGCCACTACTCCTCTCTCGCAGCCGAATACCTACACGTTCACGATCTACAAGGACCCGGAGGGGACGCTGTGGTTCGGCACCGTGAAGGGACTCTACCGCTTCGCGCGGAATGAACCGCCCGACCACACGCCGCAGAAACAGATCGCGTTTCCCGTGACGACGATTTTCGACGACGGCCGGGGGAGCCTCTGGCTGGGCGGACGCGTACCGGGGCTGACCCGTTTCCGCATCCGCGACGGGCGCGTAACCCGCTACACGCAGGACAACGGGCTTTTCGACGATGCGCCGAGCTATATTCTGGCGGACAATCAGGGCAACCTCTGGATCAGCGCGGCCAGCGGGATCTACAGCGTGTCGAGGAAGGAACTGGACGGTTTTGCCGACGGAGAGATATCACGGGTATCGGCAAGACGGTACGGCACGGTAAATGGAATGAAGGTCAGCGCGGCTTCACAGTTACTGGCGCAGCCGAGCGGGACCCGCGCGCGGGACGGACGGCTATGGTTCTGCACGCAGAAGGGCGTGGTGGTGATCGACCCGGGACATTTGCTGCACAACCGGATGGAGCCCACCGTGGTGCTGGAAGAGGCGGTCGCGGACCGACGAACCCTGCTTGCGCACGACGACTTCCGTCTGGGCGCGGGAACAGATCGCATCGAGTTCCACTACACCAGCCTTAGCCTCCGGGTACCGGCCAAGAACCAGTTTCGATACAAGCTCGACGGTTACGATCGCGACTGGGTGGATGCAGGTTCGCAGCGCGTGGCCTATTACACAAAGCTTCCCCCGGGCCGGTACCAGTTCGAAGTGCTTGGCTCGAATGATGACGGAGTATGGAGCCGGACGCCGGCTACAGTCAGTTTTGAACTGATGCCCCACTACTATGAGACGTGGTGGTTCTACAGCATATGCGTGGCGGCCCTTCTGCTGACCGCGGCGGCGGCGCAGAAGATCTACACAGGCAGTCTGCGAACGCGGGCGGAAAGGCTGAGCCGGCTGGTGGAAGAGCAGACGGGACAGCTTCGCCGGGCGAAGGAGGCGGCCGAGGCGGCGAACCAGTCGAAGAGCGAATTCGTGGCGAACATGAGCCATGAGATTCGCACACCGATGAACGGCATTATGGGGACGGCGGAACTGGCGCTGGAATCGAGTCCAGACCCGGAGCAAGCCGGGTACCTCCGCCTGATCAAGGCGTCGGCCGATTCTTTGCTGACGATCATCGACGACATCCTGGATTTCTCGAAGATCGAAGCGGGCAAGCTGGACGTGGACCGGCTCACCTTCGACCTGGCCGAGAATCTGGAGGACACCGCGCGGACGATGTCGCTGCGGGCTCAACAGAAGGGACTCGATCTGCGCTGTGAAGTTCACCCCGACGTGCCGGCGACGGTGAACGGAGATCCGGTGCGCCTGCGCCAGATTGTGGTGAACCTGCTGGGTAATGCCATCAAGTTCACGAGGCGCGGAGAGGTAACGTTGTCGGTGAATGTGGAATCGCGCGAGGGGGACGAAGCGATGCTTCACTTCTGCGTACGCGATACCGGGGTGGGAATCCCGGTGGAAAAGCAGAAGACGATCTTCGAGGCTTTCACGCAGGCCGATTCATCTACGACGCGGCGGTTCGGAGGCACGGGGCTGGGGCTGACCATCGCTTCGCGGCTGGTGGAAATCATGGGAGGCCGCATCTGGGTGGAGAGCGAGCCGGGGAACGGCAGCCGCTTCCACTTTACCGCTCGCCTGGGTATCGCGTCTCAGCCGGGCGAGGTCGCGGGGGCGGCGGAGAGCGAGTCCATCGAGGAACCTCGGAGCTGCGGACGGCAACTCCACATTCTGGTGGCCGAGGACAATCCCACGAATCAGCTCCTGCTGCGGCGCATTCTGGAGAAGCGGGGACATTCGGCGGTAGTGGTCGCCGACGGCAGCGACGCGCTGGAGGCTCTGGCCGAGGCGGAGTTCGACCTGGTTCTGATGGACCTGCAGATGCCGGTGATGGATGGACTGCAGGCCACCGCGGCGATTCGCGAGCAGGAACGCGAAACCGGCCGCCATCTGCGCATCATCGCGCTGACGGCACACGCGATGAAAGGCGACGAGGAGCGGTGTCTGGCCGCCGGCATGGACGGATATCTTTCGAAGCCGATCCGATTGCGCGAGTTGGCAGATGTCCTCGACGCGACGGCGCCGCGCACGCGACAGCCGGCGATCTGAGGCGCCTTACTGCGCCGCGACTCCGCTGCCCGCCGGGAGTTTCAGTTTCAGCTCGCGCGTTTCCAGCCGGTTGTACCAGGTGAGCTTGAGGATGACCGAGGTCACCGCAACGATCACGACGCAGACGGTGACGCGGTTCCACTGCTGGATGACTACGTAGATGGGCAGCGCCACCAGGGTCACCTGCCACACAATGCCGACTACGACGTTGAACATATCGAGCCAGAACTCGCGATTGGGCTCGACGGAGGGATCGATCTGTTGCAGCTTGCGGCGAACGGGACCCCAGAGGCCCCAGGGACGGACGCGGCGGTAGAAATCCATCATGACCTCGTCCTCTTCGGGCTTCGTGAGAAGCGTTCCGACGATGCAGCCGAGGAGGGCGAGACCGAACACGAGGCCGAAGCCGACCGAAACGGCGAGGTTTAGCTGGTGCACGGCGGCGAAGTGCTGGAGCGGACCGATCTGCTTCAGAATCTCCGGCACGGTCATGGACGCGGAGATACCGGCCACCATGCCCCAGAAGTAGCCGTAGCCGTTGAAGCGCCACCAGTACCACTTGAGGACGTTGGAAGCGGTGTAGCCGCCCCAGAGGCCGGTGACAATCCACTCGACCACATCGCCGATATTGGTGACGAACCAGCCGATGAGCACACCGACCACGACAACGATGAACGAGGCCAGATAGCTGAGGCGCACATAGGTGCGCGGGCTGGCGCCGGGGTTGATGAAGCGCTTGTAGATGTCGTTGACGAAGTAAGGCGGCGCGGCGTTAACGGTGGCGGCGAAGTTGGACATGAACGCCGCGAGGAGACCGGCGATGAGCAGGCCGAGCAAGCCCATGGGCACGAAGTGGCCCAGCGCATAGGGCAGCACGAGTTCGAAATCCATGTGCTGGCGCATGCCAGGATTGTCGGTAACGAAGAAGACCAGGGTCAGAACGGTGAGGCCGGCAACGAGGAAATAGCGCGGCGGTGTTAGCACCAGGTTGACCCAGGCGCTCATCATGGAGGCTTCGCGCGGCGTCTTCGAGGAGAGAACGCGCTGCATGTCGTAATTGGGCGCGGGGCCGGCGGCGCTGATGAGCACGCCTTTGAAGAGCAGCATCATCACGAAGAAGCCGAAGAGCCCGTAGCCGTCGGAGGCGACCTTGTCCAGGGCCGAAGGCATCAGCTTCGACCAGTCCATGCCGAGGCGCCAGCCGAAGAAGATGTTGTCCCAGCCCGCGGGAACGAACTTGTGCAGCGTTTCCGGGGCAACCTTGGACATGGCGATGATGCCGATGGCAAACGAGACCACGGACAGGATGCAGAACTGAATCACCTCAGTGATTACCACGCTGATCATGCCGCCTTTAATCACGTAAATGGCGGTGATGGAGATGAGGATCACGGCATAGAGGTTGGCGTTCAGCGAAGGATCGCTGCTGAGCTGCCACGGCAAGAAGCTGGCCGCGAACTTGCCAATGCCTTTGAAGCCGTAGGTGAAGAAACCGATGATGCTGATGAAGGCGTAGACCACCACGATGATGTGCGAGAGCTGCGCGCCGCGGCCCTTGCCGAATCGGGTCTGAATCCACTCCGCGCCGGTCATGACGTTGGAGCGCCGCAGCCAGGCCGACAGGTAGACCATCAGAAAGATCTGGTTGAAGGTGGGCCACAACCACGGAATCCAGACGCTTTTCAGACCATAGACGAACATCCAGTAGACCAGCAGCATGGTGCCGCTGATATCGAACATGCCGGAGGCGTTGGAGATGCCCAGCAGGTACCAGGGCATGGTGTTGCCGCCGAGGAAGTACGCCCGGATGTCGCGGGACGCGCGGTGGGAGACCCAGTAGCCAACCAGGACCGAGCAAACAAGGTAGGCGACGATGATAGCAATATCGATGGCGTGAAGATGCACGTGGCCTCTCAGTTTCCCGCGATCGGGATTGCCCGCACGGGGCGTGCGCCGGCTCGCGATGCAACCTGGAATTAGCTGAACGAAGCGCCCCCATTATACATGAAGGCCCTGCCCGCGCCGGGACGGAAAGACACGCGTCCGAGCGCCTCCAGCCGGGCAGAAGGGCGACGTGTGCCGGGATGTCTTCGCGCTTATTTCGGCTTGAGGCTGCCGCAGTCGGAACCGAGCCAGTGCGCCGTGAAGGTCACGTTGGTGGTGGAGGTGCGGCCACCCGGCATCGTGGTCTTCATCACGACTTCACCTTTTATGGACTCGGAGCTGGTGGCCTGGACGTGGCCATCGCCGACGTTGGTCATGCGGCCACTTCCGCACTCGACGTGATAGGTGGCCGAGGTGGGCGTGGAACTGATCAGAGTGCGCTTGCAGGCGGAGTTAGAACTATCGCCGAACGCGGCCGACTTGAGGGTGTCGGGAGTGACGCACGACCTGGTAGTGTGCGGACCACTGGCGCCCTTGATCGCCGCTTCGATGCGCGCGCGCTGCTCTGGCGGCATCTTCGCCAGCACGTCGTCAGAGACGCCGGGAACACCGCTCGTCTGCGTGTTGATGGTGGTTTCCCACAGACCGGTCTTCACGTCGAGCGGGGTCAAGTCGGCGGCCCGGCAAGCCAGCGGCGCCAGCGCAATTGCAGCAACTATGGTGAGAGTCTTCAAAAGATCCTCCGTTTCCTCCCAGGATGGCACGGCGGGCGCCTGGTTCGCAAATCGGCTACAGCCGCCTGATGAGGTCTTCAAGGGTATTCGGGTCGATCTCGCCGGTGAAGGAGCGCACGGGCTTGCCGCTACGGTCGTAGACGAAGGTTGAAGGCAGGGTGCCGCTCCATTTCGGGTCGACGGCGCGGATGAAGGCATCGTCGTCTTTGGCCGCTTTGATGAACAGTGGCGCGGGCGCGTGCACGGATTCCAGAAAGGCGCGGGCTTTGGGCTCGTCGGCGGGATCGTCGGCTGAGATGAGGAGGAGCTTCACGCCCTTCGAGGAGTAGCGGTTGCCGAGGGCCACCAGGATGGGCATTTCCTTGCGGCAGGGCGCGCACCAGGTGGCCCAGAAATTCACAACGACTACTTTGCCGCGGTTGGCGCGGACCAGGTCGGTATAGGCGGTCTCGCTGACCGGCTGCAGCGAGGCCGCGACAAGCAGAGCAGCGAAAAGCGCGGTCACGTTCCTATTTTGCCCGCTTGATGCTGCACCCAAAGGCGCGCGTTTCGGTAACAGGCACGGGCTGCCCGGCCAGCACGGCGTCGAGCGCGGCACGCAGATCGCGCTGCTTCACCTCGTCCTCGTGCATCGAGTTGTCCACGCGGCCGTGGTAAACCAGCTTGCCGGTTTGATCGAACACGAAGGCCTCCGGGGTGTGCTCCGCGCCGAGCTTGTCAGCGAGCACGTTGCCGTTGTCCTTGATCACCTGGAAGGGCCAGCCGACGCGTTTTTCGTGCGCCTCCACGTCGCTCATCGATTCGGTGGAATTCGCGTTCACAAAAGCGAACTGCACGCCGCGCGAGGCGTAGTCGTTGTAGACGGCAGTCAGGCGGTCGTTGTAGGCATTGGACACCGGACATTGCGTGGAGACGAAAACGACCGCGGTAGCCTTTGCCGCCGAGGTCTGGATGGCGGCAGGCGCGCCCGGTCCGGCGACCTCTACCGCGGACAGATGGGAGCCGATGGGAAAGTCGCCCGCGGCAGCGAGTACGGCGAACAAAAGGGTGGAGAGAAAGACTCGCATGGTACCTCCAGCTTTGTTAAGGACGGGCGGCGCGGCGATTTGTTACCACGCAACCGGTTCAGGTAAACTCGTACTCGGAAATCCACCGTTTCACACAAATCCGGCCGGCACCGCTGGCAACCCGCCCGCGGCCGCGGAGCTTCCGTCTCAGGAGTCCATTTTCTTATGCAATACGGCCATTTTGACGACCAGAACCGCGAGTACGTAATCACCCGGCCCGACACGCCGCTGCCCTGGATCAATTATCTCGGCTGCCAGGCGTATTTCGGAATCGTTTCGAATACCGCCGGCGGTTACTCGTTCTATCGCGACGCGCGGCTGCGCCGCATCACGCGCTACCGCTACAACAACGTTCCTTTCGATCTTGGCGGGCGCTACATCTATCTGCGCGACCGAGAATCGGGCGAGTTCTGGTCGCCTTCGTGGCAGCCCACGCGGCACGCCGCCGAAGCCTACGAGTGCCGGCACGGGATGGGCTACAGCACCATCGGCTCGACGTACAAGGGGATCGAGGCAAGCACGCGGTATTTCGTTCCGCTTGACGAGAACCTGGAGATCTGGCAGTTCACGGTGACCAACAAGCGTGCGACGAAGGCATCGCTCTCGGTGTTCTCCTCCATCGAGTTCTGTCTTTGGGACGCGCAGGACGACGCCACCAACTTCCAGCGCAACTTCAGCATCGGCCAGGTGGAGATAGAGGACGAAGTCATCTACCACAAGACCGAATACCGCGAACGGCGCGATCACTTCGCGTGGTTCGCCTGCTCGGCGCCGCTGGCCGGCTTCGACACGCAGCGCGATGCGTTCGTGGGGCCGTACCGAGGATGGGACAAGCCGGTAGTGGTGGAGCGCGGCGAATCGGGCAATTCGATCGCGCACGGCTGGGCGCCGATCGGCTCGCATCACGTGAAGGTGGATCTCGCGCCGGGCGAGACAAAGCAGATCATCTTTGTTCTGGGCTATCACGAGAATCCGAAGGAACAGAAGTTCGATCCGCCGGATTCGCAGACGGTGAACAAGAAGACGGTCAAGACGGTGATTGCAAAGTATCGCGATGCCGCCAACGTCGAGGCAGCCTTCGCCGCTTTGCGCGACTACTGGGCCGGCATCCTCGGGATTTGTGAAGTAGACACGCCAGACGTTCACACCAATCGCATGGTGAACATCTGGAACGCCTATCAGTGCATGGCGACGTTCAACATGTCGCGGTCGGCGTCGTTCTACGAATCGGGTATTGGGCGCGGACTGGGCTTCCGCGATTCCAATCAGGACCTGCTCGGCTTCGTCCACATGGTGCCGGCGCGCGCGAGAGAACGAATCATCGAT
>Ga0335082_10008904_pt1 | contig 10919 bp, 12 predicted proteins | sample Lox_Sample_41_FD_206718 | JGI IMG/M metagenome (GOLD analysis project Ga0335082, IMG submission 206718) | Soil microbial communities from Loxahatchee National Wildlife Refuge, Florida, United States - Lox_Sample_4.1 | ecosystem: Environmental > Terrestrial > Soil > Wetlands | place: USA... | reverse complement strand
GGGCGCCCTGCGGTCCTTGCGGGCCGGTTGGTCCGGCGGCGCCGGTCGACCCGGTGGCGCCGGTTGTCCCCTTCGGGCCCTGGATGCCCTGTGGGCCCTGGGCTCCCTGCGGCCCCTGCGCGCCCGGAGCTCCTTGCGCTCCGGCCGGCCCCTGCGGCCCGGCTGCGCCGGTTGCGCCCTTCGGCCCGGCGGGGCCGGTCGGGCCGTTACCCGAGCCGGTAGGCCCCCGGGCGCCCTGCGCGCCTTGCGCGCCCTGCGGTCCCTGCGCCCCGGTAGCGCCCTTCTCGCCCGGTGGGCCGCTCGCGCCCGTCGGCCCCTGGGGGCCGGGCGGCCCCGAGGACGCGGCGGTGAGCGGGATCTTGTAGATGTGGCCCTTGCCGGCCGTGCAGAACCCGAGGCGGATGTTGAGGTCGCCGACGCTCTCGTTCGAGCCGTTCGTCTGGATGCAGACCATCAGGAATGGCGGTGTGGCCGCCTTCTTGCGGGAAGACCGTGCGTCGGCGGATGCGGCGAGTGCGAGGGAGACGAGGATCGCGAGGAGCGAAGCTACGCAGATGCGCAGGCGGGAGTTGGCCCTCGGTCCGGACCGTGTCATGCTGCTTCTGCAATATCGAGCTTCGCCAGGACCCATTTGTCTTCAGTTCAGTGGTACTTCGCCGCCGGTGATGGTAGGAAAGGGATCGGAAGGTGCCCGCACGCCTACGGCGGGCAAACGAGTCGTACGACGCCGAGTGCGGCCGGGGAGAGCACGCACGCAGCCGCCGCCACCCACGGGCCGCCCACGAGCAGGCCGGCTGCGCACGACGAGATGACGACGATCGCCCGGATCAACCCGTTTTCGCGTCCCGGCGGCTCGTTCCTCGGTGGAAACGTGGTTCGGCGTAGAGTCGCGGCCGCGGCGGGATGAAGGAACAACTGGAGCTTTGGCGCCGGCGCTGGCGCGAGCGCGTGACGTTCGAGCAGAAGGCGGCTATCGCCGTCCTGTTCTTCGGCTGCGTGCTCGTCGCCGGCTGGCTCGCCGCCGACCAACTCTCGACCGCGAGTGCCGGCGTCCGGCGCACGACGACGTCGGCGACGAGCGTCGAGACCGTGGACAGGCTCGTCACGGTGAAGGAGGCCGGTAAGCCCGTCACAACGCGCGTCCCGGTCGTGAAGCGGGTCTACGTGACCCGCAAGGAGACCACCCCTGCCGTGACGCTCGTCCGAACGCGGACCGACTACGCCACCCGTACCGTGACCGTGCCGAGCAACGTCCGTGATCCCGCCACGCCGTCGACCCGGACCGTGACGCAGCTGGTGACGAGCGTCGCCACGACGGTGGAGTGGCACGTGATCACCGTCGTCGAGAAGAGCAGCCCGGTCACGGTCACCGTCACCACCCCGGCGCCGTAGCGGCGTAACACCAAACTCGCCGTTCGCCGCGTAACGTGCGACGGGACCGGCGTGTCTACGCCTCGAGGTGACCCGCTGAGCGACCTGCCCGACTCTGCGCGCCCGTACGGGCGACGGGCATTTCTGGCGCTGGTCGCCGGCGGCATCTCGTCGCTCTGGTGGGCAGGCTCGGCCGCGAGCCCGATGGCGCCTCTTACCTCGGCGTTCTCGCAGCTGCTCGGAAACCTGTTCCCGATCGGCGGGTGGCGGATCTACACGATTTCCGGGTCGATGCCGATCTTCGACGAGCGCGAATGGCGGCTCGAGATCGGCGGTCTCGTGCGTCGCCCCGTGAGCCTCACGTACGAGCAGCTGCGCGCATTGCCCCGGGCCGAGCAGGTCTCGACCTTTCATTGCGTCACCGGGTGGTCGGTCGCGAACGTCCGGTGGGCGGGTGTGCGCTTCGACGATCTCCTCGCGACGGCCGAGCCGCTTCCGCAGGCGACTGCGATCAGGTTCGTCTCGCTCGAGGTGCCGTACGAGGACTCGCTGACGCTCGACCAGGCGCGCCTCCCCGACGTCATGCTCGCGCTCGACATGGACGGCGATCCGCTCTCGCGTCCTCACGGTGCGCCGGCGCGCGTCGTGATTCCGGAGATGTACGGCTACAAGGGTGTCAAGTGGCTCACGCGGATGGAGCTCGTCGCCGAGCAGCCGGAGGGGTTCTGGGAGCAGCACGGCTACGACCAGAACGCGTGGGTCGGACGGTCGAACGGCTATGGCAGCTGATCCGCACCGGCTTCCGCGCTTTTCCCGGACTCTGCGCGTCGTGCACTGGGTGCACGCGACCGCCTTCGTGGTCCTGCTCGCGTCGGGGCTCTGCCTCTACCTGCCGAGCCTGTCGGAGGCGGTGAACCGCCGACCGCTCCTGAAGGCGGTTCACCTCTATACCGCGGTGGCATGGATCGCCGCGCTGGCGCTCGTCGTGGTGTTCGGCAACCGGCGTGAGCTCGCGCGCGCTGCGCGCGAGATCGACAGCTTCGACGCCGACGACCGCGCATGGCTTCGCGGTCGCAGCGCGCCGCAGGGCTGGTTGAACGCAGGACAGAAGCTCAACGCGATCGTAACCGCGGCGTTCGCAGTGCTGTTCACGATCTCCGGCTTCTTCCTCTGGTACGGCGAGCGCGACACGCGCTTCCGGCTTGCGAACGCGCTGCTGGTGCACGACTGGCTGATGTACGCGTCGTTCGTCCTCTTCGTCGGCCACCTGTTCCTGTCGCTCGTCTATCCGAAGACGCGGCATGCGCTGAACGGCATGACCAGGGGATGGGTGAACGAGCAGTGGGCGCTCGAGCACCATCGCAAATGGGTCGAGCAGCTTCGCGAAGCCGAATAGCCGCGACGGTCACAACTCCTTAACCGGTTCTCCGACGCACGGTCGCACGGAGGGTTGCTACGGTCTCGAGGAGACATGAGGTGGTCACTCGTGATCGTCCTCGCGTCGGGTGTGTTGCTGGTTGCGGCGCCAGTTGCAAAGGCCGAACGGGGGATGTTCGTCGGCGTTTCCGACGATTCGTTCGAGTGGAACACGGCCACGACGGTCGCGACCGCTCAGGACCTCGGGCTGCGCGCAGTCCGCGTCGCGCTGACCTGGACGCCCGGCCAGCGGGCGCTCTCGTCGAACGACCGCGCCGTCCTCGGACGCGTCGTCGCCGATGCCCACGGGATGCGGGTCGTGCTCGCCGCGTTCAACGAGGGCTATCCGCCGCTCGACGACGGATCCCGCGACGCGTACTGCTCCTACGTGACGAACGCGATCACGCTGTTCCCGAGCATCAACGACGTCGTCATCTGGAACGAGCCAAACCTGAGCGGCTTCTGGCGACCGCAGTTCGGACCGCCCGGCGAGAGCGCGCCCGAGCAGTACGAGGCTCTGCTCGCAGACTGCTACGACATGCTGCACGCGGCACGCTCGTCGATCGACGTGATCGCACCGGCGACGTCGGTGTGGGGGAACGACAACCCGAACGCGTTCTCGAACATCTCGCACTCGCCGATGACCTTCATCCAGGGGATGGGAGCCGCGTACCGGGCGAGCGGTCGCACGGCTCCGCTGTTCGACACGGTGGGTCACCACCCGTATCCGACGAGCTCGAACGAGCGGCCGTGGATCGTGCACTCGGATCCGACCATCATCTCGCTCGGTGACCTGGGGCGCCTGCTCTCGGTGCTTCAGCAGGCGTTCGGCGGGACGGCGCAGAAGCTGCCGCAGGACGGAGTGCCGATCTGGTACCTCGAGACCGGATACCAGACGACGATCCCCGCGTCGAAGAGCTCGTACTACTTCGGCGTCGAGGACTGGCCCGGCGCCGTGCCGGACCTCGTGTCGCCGGAGCCGCCTCCTGCCGTCCCGCCCGATTCGAGCCCGGCGCCGGATCAGGCCACGGCGCTGACCGAGGAACTCGAGCTGACCTACTGCCAGCCCTACGTGGCTGCCGACTTCAATTTTCTGCTCCAGGATTCACCGTCGCTCGGCGGCTGGCAATCCGGCCTGCTCTGGGCGGACGGGACTCGCAAGGGCTCGTACGACGCGTTCAAGGCGGCCGTGGCCCAGGTGAACGCCGGCACCGTGGACTGCAGCGATGTCGGCGGCGCCCCGCTCGTGACGGCTCCCGTGAAGACGATCAACGTAGCCGCCGGGCCGACTGCGACCGCGAAGGCCCTGAAGCCGAAGCCGCCGCCGAAGCGGGGCATCACCAAGGTCGTCTACGTCGGTGTCCGACGCGCGCCGTTCGGGTTCCTCGCTCTCCGTGCGCGTTTGAGCCGCGGTGTCGCCGCGAGCAAGAACGTGCTCGCGGGCCGGCGGATGTTCTTCATCGTCGGGAAGACGACGTATCAGGCGTACACGAACCGCGCGGGGATCGCACGCGTCGTGCCGAACCCGCCGATCCCGCCCGGGACGCATCGCATCGGCGTGCGGTATCGCGGCGACGCCCGCCTCCTGGGCTCGGGCCTGCACGTCGACCTGACCGTCGTCAACTCGCGGGCGAAGGTCGCCTCGAAGGGTGTGCTGAGGCTCCCGGACCGGCGCACGCTCCGGATCTCTGCGGCCTCGGACGGCGTGTCGGCCAGGGGCGACCTCGTGCTCCGCCAGACCGGCCAGGCGCGCGCGGTCGTGATAGGTGCGCTCGGGGTCCGCAACGACGGGGCAATTGCCTGGCTGCGTGGAATCGACGCCGACGGGCGCGGCTACCTGGTTCACCTGCAGCGCGTGCCGAAGAAGCAGCGGGTGCGGATCGAGATCGTCGGCGCGGCGAGGCTCGTGGCGACGGTGCCCGCAGGACGGCTCGCGTTCGTACGTCGATAGGAAAGGGCGACCGTCGGCGTGGGGCCCGGCGCCTCGAGGAACGTCGGCGTCGAGATCGACCGGGCGCCCAGAACCAGGGCGAGCGCGAAGCCGGCCGCGGCCGTTGCAGCGAGCAGGACCATCCGAGTCATCTCTCCCTTTCGAGCGTCTGAGGTGGCTCGAGATACATGACGAGGACGCTACGACGACGTCGCTCTTCCGTCGTCAGGGCAATCCCCGAGCTTCCGGTTAGGCTCGGAGGATGTCGCCGAGAGTTCTGATCGCCGCCGCCGGCACGGTCGTCCTCGCGTTCTGGTTCGCCGGCGTCGCGGGTTGGCTCGGCACGAGCCCGACGGAGAACTGGACGTTGTTCGCGGGCGGGATCCTGCTCGTGCTGGCGTCAGGCGCCGTTCTTCCGCGACGCCAGTAGCTCGGCCATGATCTCGAGCGCGATCTCGGCCGCCGTCTCGCCGCCGAGATCCATCCCCACGGGGCCGCGAACGCCATCGGCCACGTCGCCGAGCTTCTCGCGCCGCTTCTCTTGCGCACGGCGCGAGCCAAGCGCGCCGACGTAGAACGCGCCTCCTTCGACGCCGCGCCGGAGTGCGGGCAGGTCGAGGCGCTCCTCGTGCACGAGCGAGACCACCGCCGTGTCCTCGTCGACGTCGATCGCGTCGGGCCACTCGACTACGATCTCGTCCGCGCTCGGCACCCGCTCGCGCGTGGCCAGCCCGGCGCGCGGGTCGACGACGACGGTATGCCAGCCGAGGGGGCGGGCGAGCGCGCACATCGCCTCGGCGATGTCCCCGGCGCCGACGGCCACCAGCCTCGGCGGCGGCGCGACCGACTCGACGAAGACGCTCCGCGACTCCTCTTCACGCAGGTGGGTCGACGAGCGGCTGTCGTCGTGCCAGCGCTCGCCGACGTTGTCGCCCGCGACGACCACGTAGCTGGTGCCGCGCACGATCGGGGGTGCGCCGCCGAACCGCTCGATGAACACGTCGATCTCGCCGCCGCACGGCAGACCCACCGTCCATGCCTCGTCGTCGGCGATCCCGTACGAGACGACGTGCGGCGCCTCGCCGTCGAGGATCGGCTTCGCGCGCTCGGCGACGTCCGCCTCGACGCAGCCACCGGAGACCGACCCGAACAGCCGTCCCGACGCGGTGATCGCGAGCTTCGACCCGAGCGGCCGCGGCGCACTGCGCCTCGTCCCGATCACGGTTGCGAGCGCGACGTCCTCGCCTTCGGCGCGCCACTGCTCGGCCCGCTCGAGCACCTCGTCCATAGCATCATCGTAGACCGATGGACTCCGTCGACGACCTCCTCCGGCGCGTCGATGCCGGCGAGCTCGGCGATCCGCTGCCCGTACTCGCGTACCTGGCGGGCGATCGCGTGTCCCTCGACGGCGACCAGCTGAACGCGGCGCGTCGGCGGGCGCTGCTGCTGCTGGCGGCCGGGGGCGACCCGCATCGCGAGCTGGGCGTCGACGACCGGGCCGTGAAGTCGCTGGCGGCCGACCTCTACGACGACCAGCGGCTCTCCGAGCTGCGTGCCGGGGTCGACGGGCTCGTCGTCCGCCTGCGCGACCTGCCCCGCCTCCGGGAAGGCGCTCTCTTCCTCGCGGCCGACGCTGAGCTCGCCTGGCGGATGTTCGCGCTCGCGCTTCTCGCCGAGGAGCTCGGCGAGTGACGCCCGCCGTCCAGGCCGCGAAGCGCGCGGGCATCGTCTACCGCCTGCACGAGTACGAAGGTGTCGAGGTCGGCGACGGCGACTACGCGGTCGCGGTGGCCGGGGCGCTCGGTCTTCCGGCCGCGCGCCTCTTCAAGACGCTGATCGTCGACGTCGGCGGTTCATTGCAGGCGTTCGTGCTGCCGGCCGACAAGCAGCTCGACCTCCGCTCGGTCGGGAAGCGCGCGGCGCTCGCGGACTTGAACGCCGCCGAGCGGGCGACGGGCTACGTCGTCGGGGGCATCAGCCCGCTCGGCCAGCGACGGCGGCTCGCGACGACGGTCGACTCCTCGGCGCTCGAGTGGGAGACCGTCCTCGTCAGCGCGGGCCGCCGCGGCCTGCAGCTGGAGCTCGCTCCGGCCGACCTGATCCGGCTGACGGACGCGACCGTGACAGAACTGTGACCAAGTAACAGTCTGTTACTTGCTGGGGTCTAGGCGCCCCACCAGAAGCTGGTCGCGACCACGATGTAGAAGCCGACGAGGATCACGCCCTCCTGCCAGGTCGACTCGCCGTCGTTCACGACGAGGGCGCCGAGGATCGCGCTGATCAACAGCACGAGCGCCAGGATCGGCTGGAACACGAGCGTGAGATGCGTCGAGAACGCGAGCGAGACGAACACGAGCGCCGGCGTGAGCGCGAGTGCGACCTGGAGCGAGGAGCTGATGATCACCGAAATGGCGAAGTCGGGCTTGTTCCGCGCCGCGAGCTGGACGCCGACGACGTTCTCGACCGCATTGCCGGCGATCGCGACGATCACCAGCCCGGCGAACGTCTCGCTCATGTGAAGCGTGTGGATCGCGGGAGTGAGCGCCTGGACGAACCAGTCCGACGTGAACGCCGCGCCGACTGCCGCACAGGCCAGCACCACCGTCGTGAGCCGCGCGCTCCAGTGCGGCGGCTCGTGCTCCTCGCCTTCCGCCGGCCGCAGGAACATCGGCAGTGTGACGACGAAGACGACGAGCAGCACTCCGGCGCAGATCAGCGACAGCGTCTCCTCGTGGGCCTGGGCGGCGGTATGCAGCGCGTGCGTCAGCGACGGCATCGCCATCGTCGCCGCCGCGAGCAGCGCCAGCGTCGAGATCGTCCGCGCCCGATCGGAGCTGAAGCGCTGGAGCCCGTGCCGCAGGCCGCCGACGACGAACGCGAGCCCGAGCACGAGCACGCTGTTCGCCAGGATCGAGCCGACCAGCGCTGCCTGGACGACCTCGACCAGGCCCTCACGGAGGGCGAACAGCGAGATAAACAGCTCCGGAAGGTTGCCGAGCGCCGACTGGACGACCCCGGCGCTGCCCGACCCGAGCCGGGCGCCCAGCTGGTCTGTCGCCTGTCCGACGAGGCGGGCGAGCGCTGCGAGCGCGAGCGCGCTGAGCGCGAAGGTCGCGACCGCGCCGAGGCCGCCGTAGTGGCAGATAGCGGCAATTGCCACGAGCACGGCGGTGATCCCCAGCCCGATCGCTTCGCGGCGGGTCATGAGTCGCGCGAGTGTAAATGCGTGAAACGGGGTACCACGATCGAGGGCTGCCGGCCCCAAGGGTCGCAAAGGGTCTGTCGATAACCCCAACCAGGTGCGTCGTTCACTCGTCCTCCTGCTCTCACTGGCCGTGACGTGCGCCGCGGCGACCGCTGCGCAGGCGTCGCAGCTGATCGACCGCAACGCGAGCGCCGTCTCGCTCTCCGTCAACGACAAGGGCGAGGCGCTGATCACCTACACGGCCGGCGGGCGGGTCCGGCACGTGCTCGCCTGGGGCGCGCTGAACGCGATCGCCCCGTCGCAGGCGCGCCAGCAGGTCGCGTTCCACCTCGACTACGCGGGTGGCTGGGGGAAGTACCACCGCGACTACTGGAAGACGTTCGGCGGCTCGTGCGGAGCGTACGATGGGCCGCCACTCGCCTGGAAGGTGCTCGCCTGCAAGGCGCCGGACGGCTCCTACTGGGCGCTGCAGGCCTGGCAGCGCGGGCTCCCGAACTACGGCGTCGCGCCCAGCGGGATCCAGGGGGCATGGGAGCTCCGGCTGTCGCACTGGACCGGCGCCCTCCCGGTGCTGAACATCGAGACGGACTGGTCGTGGCGTCGGTTCGACCATCTCTTCGGAACGCTGACGTACGGCGGTACGGCGGTCTACGGCTACCGGTCGACGTCGAGCGGCGCGCCGCTCGACACGTTCGGCAGGAACGTGTACGTCGACACCTTCGATTCGCGCTACGGGCCCGGCTGGCACCGCGAGAACAGCTTCCTCACGCACACCGGCACGGGGGCGTTCTGTTACAGCTTCAACCCCCACGGCTCGCATCCCGCCGGTAAGGGCCTCAAGTACCGCGCCACGGTCGAGGGCCCCGGCGTGACGCCGGACGTGATGTGGGAAGGCGAATCGCCCGGCCCCTTCAGCCGGGCGGCGGATGCCCAGGCGAACGCCTCGATCAGCCAGCTCGACGACAGGCAGTGCAAGCCGAACTAGAGGCTCTCGGCCGGATCCCTCTTTCGGGGGTTGTTGCACGCGGCACACCGTCGACACTGCGAACGTCTCGATCTACGCGGCGAAGGAGTAGCGCGATGCTTCAACGGAATCGGCGGCTTGTGCTCGTCACGGCGCTCGTGCTGTGCGCGGGCGTGGTGGCGGCGCTCGGGGCCGGCATCCACTGGGCCATGGCCGTCATCCTCGGTTAGGGGGCTCGACATGGCCGGATCGCCACCCCGGCTCCTCATCTATCTCTCGCTCGTCAGCGCGTGCGCGTTCGCGCTCGTCGGGCTCGCCCTGCTCACGCTCGCGACCGCGGACGTGTCCGACGCGACGTGGGCGGGCCTTGCACTGCTGCTCGCCGCGTCGCTCTTCGTCGAAGCGTTCCCGGTCCCGATCAGGGGTGTCCGCGCCGGGGGAATCTCGCTCGCAGCCGTGTTCATCGTCGCCACGGGCTGCCTGTACGGATGGGCGGCGGCGGCTGTGCTCGGCGCGGTCACGCGCGGCGGCATCGAGCTGTGGCAGCGGCGGCCGTGGCTCAGGGTCGTCTACAACACCGCGGTCTACGCGATCTCCGGTGCAGGCGCCGGTGTGATCGCGGCCCACGTCTCGAACACGCATCACGTCGGCTGGTTCGTGCTGCAGGTGGTTACCGCAGCGCTGACGTTCTACGCGCTGAACGTCGTCCTGGTTGCGCTGGCCGTGAGCATCTCGACGGGCGAGGGCCTCGGCAGCGTCGCCGAGCACACCGTGCAGGCGACCGTCGTCGGATTCGCTGCGATGACGTCGGTCACGATCATGCTCTGCGTGGTGTGGCAGCGATCGCCGGTCCTGGCGGCGACGCTCGTCGGGCCGTTCCTCGCGATCTCGCTCTACCAGCGGTCGGTGCTGCGGGCGTTCGAGGCGATGGAGCTCGCGCTCACCGATCCGCTCAGCGGCCTCGGCAATCACCGGCATTTCCAGCAGGAGCTCGAACGCCTGCTCGACGCTGCCGACGAGAACGGCCAGCCGGTCACGCTCTGCCTGCTCGACGTCGACGAGTTCAAGTCGATCAACGACCAGCACGGTCACCCGGTCGGCGACCGGATCCTTGCGCTGGCCGGCCAGTGCCTGCGGGATGCAGGCTCGGCGTTCCGGCTCGGCGGCGACGAGTTCGCCGTCCTCATGAGCGGCGAGTCCGAAGCGGAGGCGGTCGAGGCGGCAACGCGGATGGTCGCCCGGATCGGGAGGATGAAGACCGAGCGCGGGCTCACGATCACGATCTCGGCGGGGCTCGCCACGTATCCGTCCGAAGGCGTCGCGCGGGCCGACCTGGTGCGGGCCGCGGACAGCGCCCTGTACGAGGCGAAGTCCGAAGGCAAGGCCGCGGTCCGGCTGTACCGCCACGGCGTGATCGACCTCACGGCCCGGCGCGAGGACGACGCCGACCGGCGCGCGCGCCTGCGCGCGGCCGTGTCGCTCGCCGGCGCGATCGACGTGCGCGACGCGTACACGGGCACGCACTCGCAGGCCGTGGGTGAGCTCGCGGCACGCATCGGCGACTGCCTCGGGCTGACCGCCGAGGAGATCGAGCTGCTTCGCATCGCGGGCCTCCTCCACGACCTCGGGAAGATCGCGGTGCCGGAGCACATCCTCTCCAAGCCCGGGCCGTTGACCGAGACCGAGCACGAAGCGATCGCGCTGCATCCGCTCGTCGGGTACCGCATGCTCGCCTCGCTGCGCGTCGAGCCCGTCGCGACGTGGGTCCTCCACCACCACGAGCGGTATGACGGGAACGGGTATCCGGACGGCCTCACGGGTGAGGAGATCCCGATCGGGTCACGCATCCTCCTCGTCGCGGATGCGTACGAGGCGATGACCACCGACCGCCAATACCGCACGACGCGGTCGGCCGACGATGCGCTGGTCGAGATCAAGCGGTGCGCCGGCACGCAGTTCGACCCGCTCGTCGTCGACGCGCTCACGCTCGTCGTCGAGGAAGAAGCCAAGCTCGCCGAGGAGCGGCGTCCGGG
>Ga0335082_10008903_pt1 | contig 10919 bp, 12 predicted proteins | sample Lox_Sample_41_FD_206718 | JGI IMG/M metagenome (GOLD analysis project Ga0335082, IMG submission 206718) | Soil microbial communities from Loxahatchee National Wildlife Refuge, Florida, United States - Lox_Sample_4.1 | ecosystem: Environmental > Terrestrial > Soil > Wetlands | place: USA... | reverse complement strand
GCTACTCATCGCCGCCAACGAGAAGGAATTCTCGGCGCTGGTGGATCTCTTCGACTCGCTGGGGCTGGCTCGCGGCGAGGCCTGGGACGGGCGCCGCAGCAAGGGCATCAAGCTCGATGCGCGCGAAGCCGGTGTGGAGATCGGAACGGGGAAAGGATTCCCCGACGCCGACCTGGTGATCGAGTGCGATTCCGCCGACGTGCTCTACGAAGTCGCCAAGAAGCGGAAGGTCAAGATCGCCGGCGACATCGCCGACACCGACTGGGGCGCGCGCATGTTCTCCGTCGAGCTGCCCGCGGGCAAGGGGCGGCTGGCGATCTTCTCCTATAAGGAAGACTGGCGCAGCGGGCCGGCGAAGAAGCTGGGCGCACTCGATGCCAGGGGCAAGAAGTTCGGCATCGTGGCCAGCCGCTTCAACGCCTTCATCGCCGAGCGTCTGCTCAACGGCGCGCTGGACGCGCTGAAGCGCACCGGCGCCCGCGATGCCGACATCACGGTGGTCCGCGTTCCAGGTTCCTTCGAACTGCCGTTGGCCGCGCGCAAGCTGGCCGAGCGGGGCGCCGACGCTGTGATCTGCCTGGCCTGCATCATCCGGGGCGAGACCACCCATTACGAGCATCTGGCGCAGGAGGTCACGCGCGGCATCGGCCAATCGGCGCAGGAGACCGGCGTGCCGCATGCGTACGGCGTGCTGACCTGCGAGAATCTGGAACAGGCCATTGACCGCGCCGGCCTGAAAATGGGCAATAAGGGCTTCGAGGCGGCGCTGAGCGCGGTAGAGATGGCGTCGCTGGAGTCGACGGTCGCCGGTCGCCAGTCCACGGCCAGATCTGGACGCCGGCGTGCCGCCAAAACAACACGGAAGCGCCGTTGATGCATCTTCATCCACGATCTTCGACTGAGTACTGGGTACTTGGTACTGAGTACTGACCTTGGGCACCCGCCGCAAATCCCGCGAACTCGTCCTCCAGATGCTGTTCCAGCTCGACATGGGCAAGCAGCAGCCGGACGAAGTCCGCCGTATCTTCTGGAACGAGCGCGGCGAGGTGGACAAGGAGACGCGCGGCTTCGCCGACGATCTGTTCGGTATCGCGGTGGGCCGGGGCAAGGAGATCGACGAGGCCATCGAGCGCCACGCCGAGCACTGGCGCGTGGACCGCATGGCCGCGGTGGACCGCAACGTCTTGCGCGCCGGCGTCGCCGAGTTCTTCGGCTATCCCAAGACGCCGCGGCCCGTGGTGATCAATGAGGCGCTGGAGATCGCACGCAAGTTCTCTTCCCCGGAGTCGGTGCAGTTCATCAACGGCGTGCTCGACAGCGTGGCGCGCGACCTCGACCAATCCGTGGTGAAAGGCAGGAGCTGATGGACTGGGCCGACGAAGCGCGCGAGATCATGGACGACCTGGTGCAGGAACTCCCGCTGCCCGTCCGCGAGAGCGTGCGTCAGACGGCGAACGGCCGCGCCGAAGCGATCGCGGAAGAAAAGGGTGCGGCCAGGGTCAAGCTCGAAACGGCCGTGCAGGCATTCATCGAGGCCACGCCCTCGGATCTGCGCGAGCGCCTGAAGCACACGCTCTCGTACAAGGGGATCGATCCCAACGAGTACGAAGCCGCGTTCTCCGCCTGATCCTCACGCAAGAAGAAAGCCCTCGCATGCGCGAGGGCTTTTCATTTCAGCGCCGTTAGAACGGCCGCACCGCCACTAGCTTGGGCGAGAACGCCAGCGGGATCTGCTTCACCAGCGAGCCATCCGCCAGCTTGAACACCTGGACCTCGTTGATGCCGGCGACGCCAAGGTAGGCGTTGGTGCTGTCCAGCGTGATGCCACCGGTGTAGGTGCCGGTCGCGGCGCCGCCCAGTGCGGCGACGATGGTGGTCCCGGAAGGCGCGCTCACGTTCACGACGTAGTCGAGGAACTTGGCCACATCCGGGGTAGTGACCACCGCGTGCGTGCTGTCGGGCGAGATGAGGAGCTGGCTCTTGGTCGCGTCCCAGGGCCCGACGCCGAAGTCGTGGGCGGCAATGGTGTTGGTGGGCAGCGGCGGACAGGGCAAGCCCGTCGTAGTCACCACGTCGATCTGCACCGCGTTGGGCGGTGCGATCCCGATCATCTGCAACTGCGTGTTGTTGGGCGAGGGCAATGGAAGCGCCGCCGCGCGGATCAGAGTCGTCGGGGTCCCCGCCGAGCCCGGAGAAACATTCGTGCAGGTGGAGAAAAGGTCGGTGTTGGGGTCGGCCGCATAGGCGAATGCGCCCGACGCCAGCAGGGAAATGCCTGTCAGCGGGCCGCTGGCGGAGTTGTTGGCGAACACGCCGGTCGCGATCTCGTACACGCGCCCGCCGCTGGTTCCGACGAAGAGCCGCGAACCGTCGGGCGTGAAGCCTGCTGCGGTCGCGCCCGTGATGGTGAAGCTTTGGAGCGAGTTGCTGGCGAGGCTGAACTGGTAGACGGTGCTGGGAAGGGTCGTGTCCACGACCACGACCTGGTTCCCGTCGGCCGATACGGCGAGCACTTTCCCCTTCACCGCCGCCACCGTGACGAACGTGGATGTCGCCACGTCAAAGATCTCCAGCCCGGAGTCGGTGCCGAGGAATGCTTTGAGCCCTGACGGTGCGAACACGAAGGAGTTTGGAGGAGGGAATCCGCTGGGCAGGTTGATGGCAGTGCCCACGCTGAAGTCGCTCGTGTTGATAGGAAGCATGGTGGTCGTGCCCGCGTCGGAACTGGTCGCGTACACGGTGGTGTTATTGGCGGTGCCGGTGATGGTGGCGGTCCCCACGTTGCTGTAGATCGCCTGCTGGGTGCCGGGATTGCACGAGGGCGGCGCACAAGCCGCCACGATATTCGAGGTCCCCACATCCACCCCGGTGACGACCCCGGCGGCCACGGTGACAGCAGCCGTTTGCGACGAGTTCCATGTCACTGGGATCCCGGTGATCGCGATCCCGTTCGTATCGAGCGCATCCACGGTGAAAACACCGGTCGAGCCCTTGGCGACGCTGACGGTCGTTTGTGTCGGCTGGCTGGGCACATGGATGCTGATCGAGGCCGGCGGGCATGTGACAAACGTGGCCGACAGGCTGGATGTGCCGCTCAGGGTGGCGGTGATCTGCGCCACGCCCGGCCCGGTCGCCGTGGCGACAGCGACGGTGTTCGGGTTAACCGTATCGGGCGCTGCGGTCACCACCGTAGGGTCAGTGGTAGAGAAAGTGAACGGCCCCAGGGTGTTCTGCGGAAGCTGGCAGGGCGGGGCCCCCGGCGCGCAGATCGCGGGATCGTTGCTGCACGCGATAGCGGTGTAGCTGGCGGTGTTGGCGGGAGCAGTCGCGCCTTTTGAAACGCAGGACGCCGGAGGCGGCGGGTTCACCCCGCAGGCGGGAGGCGCCGAGACCAGCCCCACCACCACGCTGTCGGCTGGCTGGTGCACGAAGACGCCCGCCGTCGTGGTCAGCTTCGAGGGCGAAGCGGTCGCGGTGATGGTCGCGCTGCCGACCGGTCCAGGGGCGCAGTGGATAAAGCTGGAATCCCACGTCCCGGCGCATAGCGATCCGCTCGGCGAAGTGCCCACCGTGAACGGATCACTGGTGGTGAAGGTGACGGTCTCGGTCGAAATGACGTTGCCGTTGGTGTCGGTCACCGTGGCAGCCACCTGCTGGACCTGGCCGCGATTCAGCGAAACGCCGGAAGGGGTGATGGTGATCTTGTTGGGCGCCCCGATACTCGGGTTATTGCTGCCGCAACCGGCCAGTGCCAAAATCAGTAGGAATAAGGTGAATAGGAAGACGCGACCCAACCGCTGCATTGATCCTCCACGCCCGCAAGCTTGCCGCGAGCGCGCAAATGTCCCCTCCGTATGAACACGGATCGCAGGGAATGTTTCAGTGTAGAGGCTGCTGCATTTTTCGGCAACTCCGCGACTGGGTCCCGCTTGCGGCTCGCGGCGGCGTTTCTGTAGAATCACTGCGGACGGCGATGGAGTTCGCCATGACCGCCTAACCAGGGCTGATGACTCCTACCTAGCTCGAATAGGAGAACTCCGTCGTGGAACTGAAGCCTTACCTGTGGGTCTCCCTGGGTGCGGTGGCCGGGGCCAGCGCCCGGTACTTCGTCAGCCGTTGGGCCGCCAAGCTCATCAACGCCGACTTCCCCTACGGCACACTCCTTATTAATGTCACGGGGAGCTTCATACTCGGTCTGTTCTTGATCTGGACGACCGAGCGGGTGCTGGCGGACCCGCGCTGGAGGCTCATCATCGCTATCGGCTTTTGCGGTTCCTACACCACCTTCTCCAGCTACGCGTTTGAGACCATCGCCTACTTCGAGCAGGGGCACTGGCTGCTGTTCTTCAGCAACATCGCTTGCAACAACCTGCTTTGCCTGGCAGCGGTCATTGGCGGAGCAGCGCTGGCGAGGTCGCTATAGAATGGCGGGCGCGACGGCGGTCCAGGTCAGCATCTATCTCAATGAAGCCGACGAGTGGCACCACAAGCCGCTGCACCTGGAGATCCTCAACTATCTGCGGGCGGAGAATGTGGCCGGCGCCACCGTCCTGCACACCGTCGCCGGCTTCACCGGACGCAGCCGGGTCAGGACCAGCGGGCTTCTCGACGCAGGCGGCAAACTGCCCTTGATCGTCACCTTTATAGATACCGGCGAGCACGTCAACCGTGTCCTCCCCAAGCTGCGCGAGATGGCGGCGCACCGGCTCATCGTGCGCGAGAACGTCTCCATCGAGCAGGGCAGCCTCGACTAGCGGACTCAAGCTGCCTTCCAGGACCCCGGCCAGGCCCCTGGGCATCGAATTGTTGGCCAAGGTGATTGACGCATTTTGGCTGAGTTGCTATATTCAATAGGTTCTGCGAGTTGAGCCGGTTTACCCTGTGGTCGTAACAGAAGTAGCGACACACGCCCGAGGACAGAAAGAACGTCCGCCAGCAGGGCGCCCTCGCTGAAACGAACCTGCGCTACCTCGCTCCCGAGCGGGGGTATGCAGGTCGAGCCAGACGAAACGGAGTGCCACCCGCAAGGCGTTGCGCCACCGTCGTATGGCTAACACATAGGAAACAAAGACTTTCCTTGCGTGGTGACGCGCCGGGAAGCATGGGCGGCTAACGCCGCGCCAGTCTTAAAAGAGGATGTAGCCGACGCGCGCTCCACGTGTGCGTGCGCAGAAGGAGCTTGTTCGAGTGCCTACGTTCAATCAGTTGGTGCGCAAGGGCCGCACGTCGCCGAACTTCAAGACGGCCAGCCCCGCCCTGCAGCAGTGCCCGCAGAAGCGCGGCGTCTGCACGCGCGTCTATACGCAGACGCCCAAGAAGCCGAACTCGGCGCTGCGCAAGGTCGCCCGCGTCCGCCTGACCAACGGGATCGAGGTCACCACCTACATCCCGGGCGTCGGCCACAACCTGCAGGAGCACTCCATCGTGCTCATCCGCGGGGGCCGCGTGAAGGACCTGCCGGGCGTCCGTTATCACGTGATCCGCGGCACGCTGGATACGGTCGGCGTGGCCAACCGCAAGCAGGGCCGCTCCAAGTACGGGGCGAAGAGGCCCAAGGCCTAGGGAATCTTCGGTAGAGACGCAGCTGGCTGCGTCTCCCCAGTGAGAGAGAAGCAATGCCGAGAAAAGGACACATCGCCAAGCGGGAAGTGCTGCCCGATCCCATTTACGGGTCGACGCTGGTCACCAAGTTCGTGAACTCGATGATGTATGAGGGCAAGAAGTCGACCGCCCAGAACATCTTCTACACCGCGATGAAGAACCTGGAACAGCGAGGCGGCGCCGAGGCCCTCACCCTGTTCAAGAAAGCGGTGGAGAACGCCAAGCCGCTGCTCGAGGTCAAGACCCGGCGCGTGGGCGGCGCTAACTACCAGGTGCCGGTCGAAGTGAATCCCGACCGCCGCACCTCGCTGGCCATCCGCTGGATCATCGGCTACAGCCGCGACCGCGGCGAGAAGGGCATGACCGAGAAGCTGAGCAACGAGTTGCTCGACGCCGCCAACAACCGCGGCGCTGCCATCAAGAAGAAGGAAGACGTTCACCGCATGGCGGAAGCCAACAAGGCCTTCGCTCATTACCGGTGGTAAGCAGAGAAGGTTAAGGAAACAGTGCCCAGACAGATCCCATTATCGCGTTGCCGCAACATCGGCATCATGGCCCACATCGACGCCGGCAAGACCACGACGACGGAGCGCGTGCTGTTCTATACGGGTATCACCCACCGCATCGGCGAGGTTCATGAAGGCACGGCCACGATGGACTGGATGGAGCAGGAGCAGGAGCGCGGCATCACTATCACTTCCGCCGCCACCACCACCTCCTGGCGCGACGTCCTGATCAACATCATCGACACGCCCGGTCACGTGGATTTCACTGCCGAGGTGGAGCGCTCGCTGCGCGTGCTCGACGGCGCCTGCGCCGTGTTCGACGCCGTGCATGGCGTGGAGCCGCAGTCGGAGACCGTCTGGCGCCAGGCCGACAAGTACGGCGTTCCGCGCATCTGCTTCATCAACAAGATGGACAAGATGGGCGCCGACTTCGAGCACGCCGTCGACACCATCCGCAAGCGCCTCAATGCCCGTCCGGTCGCCATCCAGCTCCCCATCGGCCAGGAGTCGAATTTCAAGGGCGTCATCGACCTGTTCCAGATGAAGGCCATCCTGTGGAAGGACGAGACCCTGGGCGCCGAGTACGTCGTCGAAGAGATCCCCGCGAATCTGGTGAAGAAGGCGCAGGTCTTCCACAACACCATGATCGAGCAGATCGTCGAGAACGACGATGACCTGATGCACAAGTACCTGGAGGGCGAGAGCATCGGTCCTGACGAGTTGAAGGCTTCGCTGCGCAAGAGCACCATCGCGCTGAAATTGTTCCCCGTGATCTGCGGCACCGCGTTCAAGAACAAGGGTGTGCAGCCGCTGCTGGATTGCGTGGTGGACTTCCTCCCCTCGCCGCTGGAGATCCCGCCGGTGAAGGGCATCAACCCCGATAAGCCCGACCAGGAGAGCACTCGCAAGGCGGACGACAACGAGCCCTTTGCCGCCTTGGCCTTCAAGATCATGACCGACCCGTTCGTCGGCCAGTTGACCTTCATCCGCGTGTATTCCGGCCAGCTCAAGACCGGCGACAGCATCTGGAACCCGCGTCTGCAGAAGCGCGAGCGCATCGGCCGTCTGCTCCGCATGCACGCCAACAAGCGCGAAGAGATCAGCGAGGTCTACGCCGGGGACATCTGCGCCTGCGTCGGCCTGCGCAACGTCACCACCGGCGACACCATCTGCGACGAGAAGCAGCCGATCGTGCTCGAGTCCATCGAGTTCCCGGCGCCGGTGATCTCGGTCGCGGTCGAGCCCAAGACCAAGGCCGACCAGGAAAAGATGGGTATGGCGCTGGGCAAGCTGGCGCAAGAAGACCCGACGTTCAAGGTCCACACCGACGTTGACAGCGGCCAGACCATCATCAGCGGCATGGGCGAGCTCCACCTGGAGATCATCATCGACCGCATGATGCGCGAGTTCAGCGTCGAGGCCAATGTGGGCAAGCCGCAGGTCGCGTATCGCGAGACCATCCGCAAGCATTCCGAGGCGGAAGGCAAGTTCATCCGCCAGACCGGCGGACGCGGCCAATACGGCCACGTCAAGATCCGTCTTGAGCCCAATCCGGGCAAGGGATACGAGTTCGAGAACGACATCACCGGCGGCTCCGTGCCCAAGGAGTTCATCAAGCCGGTGGACCAGGGCATCAAGGAAGCGCTCGAAGGCGGCGTGCTCGCCGGCTACGAGATGGTGGACGTCAAAGCCATCCTGTACGACGGCAGCTATCACGACGTGGACTCCAGCGAGATGGCGTTCAAGATCGCCGGCTCGATGGCCTTCAAGGAAGCGGCGCGCAAGGCCAGCCCGGTGCTGTTGGAGCCGGTCATGTCGGTCGAGGTGGTCGTCCCCGAGGAGTACATGGGCGACATCATCGGCGACCTAAACGCCCGCCGCGGGCGCGTGGAAGGCATGGAGCACCGCGCCGGATCGCAGGTGATCCGCTCCATGGTGCCGCTCTCGGAGATGTTCGGCTACGCCACCGAGATGCGCTCGCGCACCCAGGGCCGCGCGACCTACTCGATGCACTTCGCCCGCTACGAGGAGGCTCCGCGCAGCGTCGCGGAGGAGATCATCGCGAAGGTGCAGGGAAAGACCGTCGGCAGCAAGTAGTTTTGAAGTGGAACAGGCTAAGTGCTAACAGCTAGGAGCTAAGAGCTGACTTATGGCGAAAGAAAAATTTGATCGCAGCAAGCCGCACGTGAACGTGGGGACGATCGGGCACATCGATCACGGCAAGACGACGTTGACGGCGGCCATCACCAAGGTGTTGGGCAAGCACAACCCGAAGGTGAAGTTCCGCTCGTTCGATTCCATCGACAACGCGCCGGAAGAGAAGGCGCGGGGCATCACCATCGCCACGGCGCACGTGGAGTACGAGACGGCCAACCGTCACTACGCGCACGTGGACTGCCCGGGGCACGCCGACTACATCAAGAACATGATCACCGGGGCGGCGCAGATGGACGGGGCGATTCTGGTGGTGGCGGCCACCGACGGACCGATGCCGCAGACCCGGGAGCACGTGCTTTTGGCGCGCCAGGTGGGGGTGCCCTACGTGCTGGTGTTCCTGAACAAGTGCGACGCGGTGGACGATCCCGAGCTGCTGGACCTGGTGGAGTTGGAAGTGCGCGACCTGCTCAAGGGGTACGGCTTTCCGGGCGACGACCTGCCGGTGATCCGGGGGTCGGCCTTGGGCGCTCTGAACGGGGAAGAGAAGTGGGAGAAGCAGATCGACGCGCTGATGGAGGCGGTGGACAAGTACGTGCCGCTGCCGGCGCGCGAGGTGGAAAAGCCCTTCCTGATGCCGATCGAGGACATCTTCTCCATCTCCGGGCGGGGCACGGTGGTGACGGGCCGGATCGAGCGCGGCAAGGTGAAGGTGGGCGAGGAGTGCGAGATCGTGGGCTTCCGCGAGACCCGCAAGACGGTGGTCACGGGGGTGGAGATGTTCAAGAAGCAGCTGGACGAGGGCATGGCGGGGGACAACGCCGGGCTCTTGCTGCGCGGTATCGGCAAGGAAGACGTGGAGCGCGGCATGGTGATCGCCAAGCCGGGCTCGATCACGCCGCACACCAAGTTCAAGGCCGAGATCTACGTGCTGTCGAAGGAAGAGGGCGGGCGTCACACCCCGTTCTTCAAGGGCTACCGTCCGCAGTTCTACTTCCGGACCACGGACGTGACCGGAGTGGCGGAGCTGCCCAGCGGGACGGAGATGGTGATGCCGGGCGACAACGTGGCCTTGACGGTGGAGCTGATCACGCCGGTGGCCATGGAGAAGGGCCTGCGCTTCGCCATCCGCGAAGGCGGACGCACCGTCGGCGCCGGCACCATCTCGGAGATCATGCAGTAACAGAAGGGATTCGAAGTCATGCGAGAGATCGTCACATTGCAGTGCAGCGATTGCAAGAACCGGAACTACTCGACCATGAAGAACAAGAAGACCACGCCCGACCGTCTCGAGTTCTCCAAGTTCTGCAAGAAGTGCCGCAAGCACACGCAGCACAAAGAAGTGAAATAAGCGGCAGAGTTTAGGGGCGTAAGCTCAACGGCTAAACTGCCGGTCTCCAAAACCGGACTTGGGGGTTCGAATCCCTCCGCCCCTGCCAGTTTGTAACGGCCAAGAGCGGGATAGGCCAAGAGCGGGATACAGGAAGCAGGAATAAGGAATGGCGAAGTCAGCAGCGGCACAAATGACAGAGAGCGGGATCGGCAGCATCAAGTCGTGGCCACAGCGCGTACGGGGCTTTTACACCGACGTGCGCATGGAGATGAAGAAGGTCACCACGCCGTCGTTCAAGGAAGTGCGGGCGACGAGCATCGTGGTGATCGTGGCCGTGTTCCTGTTCGGCCTGTACTTCTTCCTGATCGATAACGGGATCAGCTTCGTCATCAACCGGGTCATCAAGTACGGGCAGACGCTGGTCCGGTAGCCATGCCCGAGAAGCGAGTTATGGAAGCCGAAGAGAAAAAAGGATCGACCGAAACGCCAGCGGCGGTGGAAGGCGGCGAGGCGGCGGCAGCGCCCCCGGCCGATGGCCTGCAGGCCCAGCCGACGAACCCCAATTTCAAGTGGTACATCATCCACTCCTATTCGGGATTCGAACGCAAGGTGAAGGAATCGCTGGAGTCGCGCATCCAGGCTTTCGGGTTGCAAGACAAGATCGGGCGGGTGCTGATCCCGACCGAGCCGGTGACCGAAGTCCGGGGCGGCAAGAAGTACACCACCGAGCGCATGTTCTACCCCGGCTACGTGCTGGTGGAGATGGCGATGGACGACCAGGTCTGGCACGTGGTGAAGAACACCCCGCGGGTGACCGGCTTCGTGGGCACCGGGCAGCAGCCGACGCCGCTGTCGGACGAAGAAGTCAACCAGATCGTCTACCGGGTCAACATCGGCAAGGACAAGCCCAAGCTCAAGGTCAAGTTCGAGAAGAACGAGTCGGTGCGCATCACCGAGGGCCCGTTCGCCACCTTCACCGGCATCGTGGACGAGGTCAACGAGGACCGCGAGACGCTGAAGGTCATGGTGACCATCTTCGGGCGCTCGACGCCGGTGGAGCTGGAGTTCGGGCAGGTGGAAAAAGTTGCGTAGCAGTCGCTAGTCGCTGGTCGTCAGTCGCTAGCAATAAGAAAGTCCTGAAACGTCGAGGCCGAAAATCCTAGGCTCGGGATCGGGACAGAAAAAGGACAGAGGAAATGGCGAAGAAGGTAACAGGTCAGGTGAAGTTGCAGATCGCGGCGGGGAAGGCGACGCCGGCGCCGCCGGTGGGCCCCGCGCTGGGCCAGGCGCAGATCAACATCATGGAGTTCTGCAAGCAGTTCAAC
>Ga0335082_10008902_pt1 | contig 10920 bp, 10 predicted proteins | sample Lox_Sample_41_FD_206718 | JGI IMG/M metagenome (GOLD analysis project Ga0335082, IMG submission 206718) | Soil microbial communities from Loxahatchee National Wildlife Refuge, Florida, United States - Lox_Sample_4.1 | ecosystem: Environmental > Terrestrial > Soil > Wetlands | place: USA... | reverse complement strand
ATAGTATTCGAGAGCCTCCTCGGGCGAACCGAGCCGCGCGAGTGGGATTCGCGTGAGCAACATCGGTCGCGCCGCTCCCTCTTCCTTGAGTGCGAAGACGTAGGCGTAGTCCCCATCGACGACGGCGGATGCCGAGGGGTGCGCGTGCTGGGCGAAGGTCGTGAGGGGAAAGGTCTCGACGATCCAATCCTGGGGATCCGCTTCGAGGCCTGAGACGCGAGCGAGGTCGGCGCCACAGGTTTCGAACCCCCACGGATTCTCCTTCGACTCTGGCCTGCTGCGAATGCAGAGGAGCGTCACGTAGAGCTTGTCGTCAACACGGAAGCCATCCAACGCCCAGTACCAATAGTCGCGGTTGCGAGCCTGGAAGAAGTCGAGGGGCTTTCCAGTCGGTGTTCGTCGCAGGACGTAGGTGATCTTCCAGTTGCCCGCCTCGCACGTGGAGATGCCCACGCTGTTCCTCACCATCTGGAGGTCGCCGCCCTTCATGGTGCGCGAGTCGCCGTAGAGGGTGTCTCCGAAGATCCAGACGTCCCGCCCGTCCCCCAGCGGAATCGAGTACGCGCCATCCGCTCCCCACCAGCCCTCCTGGAAGGGGAACCGGGGAACACAACGGTGGTTGGCTACGGCGGACTCAGTGCCAGTCGTCTGCGGTCGTTCCGATCTTGGTTGACCGGCGCAGCCCAGAAGAGACGCGATCACCGCGCAAAGGAGCGTGAACGTCGGCCTCACAGGCATCCCCCAATCCGACGATTGCTTCGAATCGATCAGGCACCAGATCCTCGCTTCGATGCGCGCCTGGCCGCAAGTCTCGATTTACGACACGCCGGGGCTCAGCGCGCGAGCCTCGGCGGCGACGCTGTCGTACCAACGCTGCTTCACGTCGGGCCGGTAGACGCCGGATGTGCGCGATCGAGCTCGTCGCTGCGCCGCTGCAGGGAAGTGGCCGTGTCGCGGCGGAGCTAGTGGAGCGCCTTCTGGAAGGCCGCGTGCCCAGCCTCGACCATCGCCGGCCTCGCGGAGTCGTTCGAAGAGCTTCGCAAGGCGACGTGAGCGGCCCTTGGCGGGATTTACGTGGCACTCGACAGCTTGGGCGGCCCTTTAGTCGCGTCGCCGTCGAGCCCGCCCTGCGCGAAGCCCCATCAGGAGCGGGACGACGAACACCAGCTCGGTTCCGAGCCCGCAGTGGAGTCCCAGGAGGGTCTCTGTGTTGCTCGACGGGTTCCCGACGCAATTCACGTCTGCGGGGCCCAGTGCGACGCCGTGGTTCGCGGACTTGCCGCCATCGAAGTCGATCCCACCATCGCCGTCGTTGTCGATGCCGTCCTGGCACTGTGGGTTCTCGCGAGTGGAATCGAACGATTGGCAGCCGGGGTCGGCCGGGAAGTCGACCAGCCCGTCGCCATCGTCATCGATCCCGTTCGCGCAGGCCGGCGGATCGCCGGTGAACCGGACCTTGAGTGTCGCGATCCCAGGGAAGAGCGGCACCGCCGTGAGGCTCGACGAGATGAAGATCGGCGTCACGAGGTTGAGGCGACCGCCGTTGCGCGCCGTGCTCCCGGGGAGCGAGGCGGGTCCGTGCGCGAAGCCCATCGCCGTGATGCCGCCACCGGCGCTTACCGTGCCGGTGTCCCAAGGCGCCCCCTTCACCGTCAGATTCACCGTCCCCGGTTGGAACCACGTGCCCCGCCAGCCGACCGCTGCGTCGTAGAAGAGCGACCCGCCGCCGGAGGTCGGATGCGCGAGCGGTACGAAGACGTCGCTCCTTCCCGGACAGGCTCCCGTCAGGGAGAAGATGCATACGCGAACCAGCCCGAGCACCCGCACGATGCCGCCGATGCGACCGCTCGGACCGCGCGAGAAGGTCTGGAGCGCCGGTGCGGCTGTCGGCCAGAGCCCGAACGTACCCTCGAAGCCGTCGATCGGCGCAAAGGTCGACCCCAAGGGCCCAACCTGTGCCCCGCTCGTCGCAATCTCGGTATCCGCGAGCTGCATCCGAGCCAGGGCACCGCCCGGCGTCAGTGCGATCGCCGCCGAGCTCGATCGCAACTGCGTGACGAGCGGCGGTGTCCGCACTCCGCCCGGCGTCTGGAACTGGATCTCCAGCGTCGCCTCGAACGGAAGGAGAAAGGCGTTGGCGTCGACGGCGAGAAGGAGACACGCGACGAGTCCGACGAGCGGAGCGCGGGTCATGGGTAACCTCCCAGCGCACCCCAACGCCTCTTATACCCGCAGGCGGGAAAGAGCAACAGAAGAATCGACATCCCGCCGACAGTCGACCAGAGACCCAACCATTCCCCGCCGGGAGACGAGCCGCCGAAGGCGTTTCGTTGCTGCCCTGGGGGCCGAGCATGAAGCTCGTCGCAACCCACCGGACGTAACTGGGAGTCGCTTCCGAGTGTCGGCGGCCTCCAGGTCGAGGGTCACGGAGGTGCGATCCACGGGTGGAACAAGCGGCCCGGACGCAGGGACAGCGAATCGCTTCGGGTCAGAGGCCGGGCGGGCGACCGCTTCCCACCACCGGAGCGCGGCGCGCGCGGCGCAGAGCGACTGCGGCCCCGTGGCGGGAGTGATCGAGCGCCGGGAGGACGGCTACTCCCGGTACCTGGGACCAGCAGCTCGGACGGAACGAGTTCAGGCCGCCGGCGGGCCCGCGACGAGGGCGCAGAGATCGTCGACGAGTCGGCGGATCTCGGGGTCGAAGAGCTCGTACTGGATCGCGAAGCCCGAGTCGGTGATTCGCGCGACGTGCCCCTCGAGCTCGAAGGGCGAGATCGGCTGCACGAAGACGTAGAGCTTCACGCGAGTCCCGAGAGCGGGCTGCAACGAGGTGTTCTCGAGCTTGGCGCCTGCGTACGAGACCTCGCTCAGGACTCCGGCACCCTCCTCGGGTCCCGCCGAGTAAAGCACGTCGAAGTGGGTCTTGAAGCGCAGGCTTCGCCTGGGATCCATGGGTCGGTGCTCCTCGCCCTCGGTCCTATCGGCCGGCCGCTCTGGATCTCTGAGATCTGGTCAAACGGCGGCGGCCTCGACTGCGCAGGCGCACTTCGCACGGCACCGGAGCGGAGGGGTAGGGTTGCGGACGAGGAGAACAGCCTGCACGCTCGCGTAGGCCGTGGACACTCCTCGACCATAGCGCCGGCGAGCGTGAGGATCGGGGCATGGCGAAGACCCACTACGAACGCCTCTCCGCCCTCGATGCGCATTTCCTCGACCTCGAGGACGAAGGCGTGCACATGCACGTCGCGGTGATCCTGATCTGCGACGCCAAGCCGCTCACGCTCGACGGCGGGCGGCTCGATGCGGAGGCGATTCGCCGCTTCCTCGATTCGCGGCTCGCCGCGATTCCTCGGTACCGGGAGCGTCTCGCGCGGGTTCCGGTCGAGCGCCACCCGGTCTGGGTGGACGACCCGAGCTTCAACATCCAGTACCACGTGCGCCACGTGAGCCTGCCGCGGCCTGGCAACGAGCGGCAATTGAAGCGCCTGATCGGCCTCCTCATGTCGCAGAAGCTCGACCACGGAAAGCCTTTGTGGGAGATGTGGGTGATCGAGGGGCTCGAGGATGACCGCTTCGCGGTGCTCGCGCGCTGTCATCACTGCATGGTGGACGGGATCGCCGGCGTCGGCGTGCTGGGCGTGCTACTGCGTCCGGAGCCCGACACCTCCTTCCGGCCGGCCCCGCGCTGGCGCGCGCGGCCCGCGCCCGGCCCTCTCCGCCTCGTGACCGAGGCCTTCGCACGGCGCGCGCGAGAGCCGCTCGAGCTCGCTGGTGCGGCCCGCCGTGCGCTCGAGAATCCATCCCGTGCGCTCCGACGGGCGTGGGAGGCGACGCTCGGGCTCGGCGAGTCGGTCGGCGCGATGCGGTCCGCCTCGCCGACACCCCTCAACCCGCCGCACGTCGGCCCGCACCGTCGGGTCGACTGGCTGCGCTTCGACCTCGATGCCGTAAAGGATCTGAGGCGTCGCCTCGGCGGCACCTTGAACGACGTGGTGCTGGCGACGGTCGCCGGGGCGATGCGCCGCTACTTGCGGGCGCAGCGCGTCGCGCTCAAAGGGATCGATTTTCGCGCCATGTGTCCGGTGAGCATGCGTCCCGCCGAGGCCGGCGCTGCGCTCGGCAACCGCGTGATCATGCTGGTCGCGTCGCTCCCCGTGGACGAGCGCGACCCGCGCCGGCGCCTCGAGCGCGTGATCGCGACGACGCGCGCACTCAAGTCGTCGCGCGTGCCGAAGGGCTCCGAGCTGATCGAGGAGATCGCCGACTGGACGACCACCGCGGTCGTGACCGAGACGATGCGGCTCGCCACGCGGCTGCGCGTGTTCAACATGATCGTGACGAACGTCCCGGGGCCGCCGGTTCCGCTCTACCTGCTCGGCGCCCCCGTCTTCGAAGCCTATCCGCTCGTGCCGCTCTACGAGAACCAGGCACTCGGCATGGCGCTCCTGAGCTATGCGGGTGGCCTCTACTGGGGCATCACGTCGGACTGGGATCGCGTCCCCGATCTGCACGACGTGGCCCTCGGCCTCGCGGAGTCGTTCGAGGAGCTTCGCAAGGCGACGTGAGCGCGAGGATCCTTGCATGAGCGAGCGCGTGGTCGAGATCGAGCGGCGCGGACGCGTGGCGGTGCTGCGCTTCGATCGCCCGCCGGTGAACGCGATCGACCGGGAGGCGGCGACCCTCCTCGAGGCTGCATTCACCGAAGCCATCGACGATCCCGACGTCGGCGCGATCGTGGTGACCGGGACGGGCTCGACCTTCAGCGCGGGCCTCGACCTCGTGGCGGTACCGGCCTACGGCGCCGACGAGCAGCGCGCGCTGATCAACGACCTGAACGGCATGATCGCGCGGCTCTACGGCTGCAAGAAGCCGACCGTCGCCGCAGTGAACGGACACGCGATTGCAGGAGGCCTCGTGCTCGCGCTCGCGTGCGATCGCCGCATCGGAACCCGCAAAAAGTGCCGCATCGGCCTGACGGAGGCGCGCGTCGGGATTCCGTTCCCGATCGGACCGCTTACGGTCGTTCGCACCGAGCTGGATCCTTCGGTCGCTCGCTCGCTCGTGCTGCTCGCGCGCAACCTCGACCACCCGGCCGATGCCGTGCGCGCGGGCATCCTGGACGAGTTGGTCGCCTCGAAGCGTCTGCTCGATCGCGCCGTCGAGGTCGCGGAGGACCTCGCGGCGATGCCGAGCGAGGCCTACGGGCGGATCAAGAGGCAGCTGCGCGGCGAGGCTGTTGCGCGCATCGAGGCCGCAGTCGCGCACGGGACCGATCCGCTGCTCGAAGGCTGGCTTACGGGCGAGGCATCGGAAGCGAGTCGAGGCGTGCTCGCGGGGGAGCGAGAAACGTAGGTCGCGCGACGATGGTGACGTCGCGGCTACGACGCCCGCGGTCGAACGACGGCCGAGCGAAGCCCGAACGCCAGCAGGACGGCGGCGGCCATCGCGGGAGATTCCGGCTCGGGCGCAAGATAGTCGACCCCGAGATCGCTCTGGATGCCGGGAACGACCTGGTCGGCCTGATCCCGCACTGACCTGCTCAGGAGCGGCGCGCAGCCAGGTACCGTTTCCTCGCCTCGGCACACTCGGGATCGCTGAGTGCCGTCAGGAGAGCATCCGCATCGGACCAGCTCCGCGCGGTGCCGACCATCTGGGCGGTCACCGCGTTCACGTGCCGTTTGGTGGCGAAGAGGGGATGCGAGGCCTTCGCCGCGAGGCCTCGCGCGAGCGCTTGCGCCTCGGCCTCGAGGGCCTCGGCGGCGACGATGCGGTTCAGGAATCCGGCGGCGTTCGCCTCCCGAGCGTCGAAGCGCCGGCCGGTGAGGACCAGCTCCTTGGTTCGCGCCGGGCCGATCTCGCGCACCAGCCGGGGGATGCCTCCCCAGGCCAGAGGGATCCCGAGGTCGATCTCGGGGATCGAGAAGCGGGCGTCTTCGGCGGCCAGCCGCAGGTCACACGCGGCAGCCAGCACGAGTCCGCCGCCGACGCACCAGCCGTGGATGACGGCGATCGTGATGGCGCGCATTGACTCGATCGCGTCGGCCATCTCGCGACCGAGGTCGGCGGCGTCGCGGGGCGAGACCTGGGGTGGGCCGGCGAACGTCGCGAGGTCCGCACCGGCCGAGAAGCCGCGTCCGGCGCCGCGAACGACCACGGCCTTGACTCCATCTTGGCGGTCGAACCAGCGCGCTGCGGCGACGAGCTCGCGAAGCGTCGCGGTGGAGAGAGGATTGAGCCGGTCGGGTCGGTTCAGCGTGAGCGAGCCCACGGCACCGTCGAGCTCGACGATCAGCGAGTCGAACGCTGCGGCTTCGACCATGTTTCCCTCCTGGCGTAAGGCTGCGGCGAATCAGCATTACCTCATGCCGACCTCTCTCGTCGAGCGACCGGACCCAGGTTGCCCTCGCGAAGAACGCCGCCCCTCCGACTGCGTCGCGGCGCCTCACTCGACTCCCGGACGTGCCGAGCCGCCACAGCGAGCGGCCTCTGGGCTCCGGCCTCCCCTTGCTTCCTGGCACGCCGACTGCAAGGTCGGGACCCAGCGGTTGACCCGCGGAAGGAGAGGAAGATGGCCCGAGCCAAGATTTCGAAGACCCGGGTGAAGGCCGATCTCCGTCGGCTGACGGACGTGGTGCGGCGGGAGGTCGAGGCTGGAGCGACGTCGGTGGAAGAGGTCCACAAGTCGATCGCGAACATGCCCCTCGACGTCCTGGCCAGGCTCGACGTATTCGAGAAGACCGTGAAGGACGTTCGGAAGATCCAGGAGACGTCGATTGGCGCGATCTACGACCTGATCCGCAAGGTCAACGACGAGGCGGCGAAGCTTGCGAAGGAGATGTTCGATGGTCGCGAAGCTGCGCGGGCGCGCAAGCACGTGCGGCCGGCCGCGAAGACCCGGAAGAAGGTAGCCCCCGTGCGGATGGTGCCGGTCTCGCAGGCGGCGCCGCAGGTCTAGCGCCATGCAGCGCTCGGACCCCAGGCCGGACTCGCAGCCAGGCGCGGAGTCGAGCGCGGACTCGAACACCGCTTCGACGCCGCACTGGGACTCGATCGGGCCACCGCCGCTCGGACTCTTCGCGCTCGAGCAGGGGCGTGCTGCCCTGGAGCTCCTGCGTCTGGCATCGCGGCGAAGCGTGGCTGAGAGGGCAGCGCGAGGCGACGGGCATCCCGTGCTCGTCATCCCCGGCTTATTCGCCGGTGATCTCTCGACGCGTCCGCTTCGGCGCTGTCTGCGCGAGCTCTGCTACGACGCGCACGGCTGGGGGCTCGGCGTCAACACGGGCCCGAAGGCGTCCGTGCGTGTGCGGCTCGTCGCCCGCCTTGCGGCGCTGCGCCGGCGTCACGGTCGGCGCGTGAGCCTGGTGGGTTGGAGCCTCGGCGGAATCTATGCGCGCGAGCTGGCGCGCTCGCATGCCCAAGACGTCCGCTGCGTCATCACGCTCGGCACTCCGTTCCGCGACATCTCTGCGACCCACGCCGTGCGCCTCGTTCCGATTCGCCCCGGAGGCCGATCGCTGCACGAGGCGCACGAGCTGCGCGCATTCTTGCGCCGGCCGCTCCCCGTTCCGAGCACGTCCATCTACAGCCGGACGGACGGCATCGTGCACTGGCAGAGCTGCCTCGAGGAGGACGGCCCGCAGCGCGAGAGCGTCGAGGTCGCCTGCAGCCACACGGGCATGGGGTTCAATCCCGAGGTGATCGCCGTGATCGCGGATCGCCTCGCCCAGCCCGAGGGCGCCTGGCAGCCGTGGCTGCGCACGAGCAGCGGAGCTTCCGAGCCGCGACGCAGCGGCTCGGACGCCGAGCAGGCGAACGTCGCCCCCCCGAGCTGATCCACGATCGTGCCGTAGGTGGTTGAGTACAGGGTCGACCTGTGGAAAAGGGGCCGTCCCGAGACAGCAGCCACAGTTGCGCGATCCTGGGCCCGGCGATTTCGGCCTCCGGCCCGCCGCTGTGGCGGCGCGGGACAGCACGCTGAGGCCGGCTGTCGCTCTCCCCGCGCGGATGCCGTCCTAGAACCCGACGAGCGCGCGCGAGACCGTGCGAGTCCTGGCACGCAAGTTGCCCTAGGAACGCGTGGCGGCTCCAAGGAGGGGATGGCATGCGTGGCCTGGCTGGCCTCATTCTCGCGACTTCGCTTGCCGCGCCTGGAGTCTCGGGCGCGCTCACCCTCGTGAGCCAGCATCGCTCGGTCGACGCGGACGCCTTCCTCTTGCCGACCTTCCCGCCCTTCACCGAGGACCACGAGACCAAGACAGCCCCGGACTTCGGTCCCTTCAAGGCGAGCGTGGACGCATTCCTCTCGGCCGGGTCGTTCGTCACCTCCGGCGCGCATGGGGAGCAGTTGTCGAAGATCGTCCAGCCGATCCCGGGCGTGTCTCTCCTGGTCAGCGCGACCGGGCCGTCGTCGGCTTCGGCCTCGGAGCTCGTCCCCGCCTCCGTCGCCGCCAGCGCGAGCGGAAGCTCGGACCTCGAGGTGGTGTTCCTCGTCGATTCCTCGCTGCCCTTCGTCCTCTCGGCGACGGTGACGGGGAGCCTCCAGGGGACGGCGTCCTCGTCCAGCGCGGAGGTCGAGCTGCTGGACGATGCAGGCGGTGTGGTGGCGACGCTCTCAGGGGATACGTCCTCGAGCCAATCCTTCGACGAGACGAATACCTTCTCCGGCACCCTCTCGCCGGGGACCTACACGCTTCGAGCGAGCTCGAACGACGGCGCCTTCGCCGACCGCTACGGGAACGCGGGCGGAACGGGCAACGCCTCGTTCGAGCTCGCTCTCTCCGTGGGCCTGCCCCCGGCACAGTGCAGCGACGGGATCGACAACGACGGCGACGGGCTCATCGATTATCCGAATGACCCCGGCTGTGCCTCCCCGAACGACCTGAGCGAGACGCCCGATTGCAGCGACGGCTTCGACAACGACGGCGACGGGCTCATCGACTATCCGAGCGACCCCGGCTGCGCCTCGCCCACTGGCAACCTCGAGGACCCGGCGTGCAACGACCGGATCGACAACGATGGCGACGGGCTGGTGGACTACCCGAGCGATCGGGGATGCGCGAGCGCCACGAGCGACATCGAGAATCCCGCCTGCCAGGACGGCCTCGACAATGACCGAGATGGTGGGATCGACTTCGACGGCGGCGCGTCTGCGAACCACGGCGTCGCGCTCGGTCACGCGGACGTGAACTGCGTGGGAGCGCCGTCCCGCGGCTACGAGACACTCACGCCGACCTGCGGGCTCGGGGCGGAGCTGTCGGTCCTGGTGCCGGTGCTCGCGTGGCTTCATGGGAGGCGGAGGCGTACCGGGGGATGAGCGGCATCCACGGCATGGCGCGACTCTTCGAGCGAGGCCGGCGACGCTCGCGCCGCTCGCGCTGGGGCCAGGCGGCTTCGAACCGATGGATCTGAGGGAGAAGGTCGCGGTCGTCACCGGCGCCTCCTCGGGACTCGGGCGACGCTTTGCCCTCGATCTCGCTCGTTCCGGGGCGATCGTCACCGGGTTGGCCAGGCGGGCGGAGCTTCTCGAGTCTCTGGGGCAAGAGATGCGACGAAGCTCGCCGAGGTCTTGGACGGTCGCGTGCGACGTGAGCGACATCGACCGCTTCACGGCGATCCTAGGCGAGATCGAGGACCGGCACGGTCGCATCGACATCTTGGTGAACAACGCCGCGATCGGCGAACCTCGGGCAGCCCGTTCGCAGAGCGAGCGCGGTGCGGTGGATCTGACTCCGTACCGCAGCGTCATGGAGACGAACTACTTCGCTGCTGTGGCGGGGACCTTGGCAGTGTTGCCCGGCATGCGAGAGCGCCATTCCGGTGCCATCGTGAACGTCTCCTCCGACTCGGGTCGGGCGCCGAGCCCCCGCGAGGTGGCGTACGCAGCGTCGAAGGCTGCGCTCAGCGCATTCACGGAGGGCATCGCCTTCGAGGCCGAGACCAACGGTGTCCATCTCCACGTCCTCTATCCAGGCTGGGTCCCGACTGCCATGGGACGAGCGGCGGTGGACGACGGCATGCCGATCCCTCCGAAGATGGTTCGCTGTACCGAAGAGCAGGTCTCGCAGCTCCTGCTCACGCGAGTCGGAGGTCCCAAAATCGACATCGACGCCACGTGGTTGGCCCGCCTCGCTCCCGTTGCCCGCGCCCTATTCCCCACCGCCTACCGCAAGGGAGTGAGGCGGGCCGCCGGCTGACCCGGCGTGCGGGCTGGAGCCGCTTGGCTCCGTGGATCGCGGCGGCGACGCGGGAATTGGGCGACCGCGCAGGCGAGCCCAGCCGTGCACGAGCGAGCGCTGCCCGTCGTCGAGCAGGGTATAGACCACGGGCACGACCAGAAGCGTCAGGAAGGTCGAGGCCGTGAGTCCGCCGATCGCGACCACTCCCATCGGGTTGCGCCACTCCGAGCCGTCGCCGCGCCCGAGCGCCACCGGCAGCATGCCAAACACGGTCGCGACCGCCGTCATCAGGACGGGGCGCATCCGGATCGGCCCGGCCTCGAGCACGGCCTCGTAGAGCGGCAGGCCGCGCGCGCGCAGCGTGCGGATGTAGTCGACGAGCAGGATCCCGTTCTTCATGACGATGCCCATCAGCATCAGGAACGCGATCTGGCCCATCACGTCGAGCGAGTAGCCGAGCGCCCGCACGGCGGCGAAGGCGCCGAGGAACGAGAGCGGCGCCGAGAGCATGATCGTGAATGGGTGCACGAACGAGTTGAACTGCGACGCGAGGATCATGTAGATCGCGACGAGCGCCAGCGCGAACGCGAAGCCCACCGCCTGGGTCGTCTCGCGCAGCCGCTTCGAGGTCCCCATCGCCTGGAACTCGTAGCCCGGCGCCAGATCGAGCTCGTTCGCAAAGCCGACGATCTCGGCGTCGGCCCTCGCGGCGGCCTTGCCGTCGAGGTTCGAGTACACGTTGATC
>Ga0335082_10008901_pt1 | contig 10920 bp, 8 predicted proteins | sample Lox_Sample_41_FD_206718 | JGI IMG/M metagenome (GOLD analysis project Ga0335082, IMG submission 206718) | Soil microbial communities from Loxahatchee National Wildlife Refuge, Florida, United States - Lox_Sample_4.1 | ecosystem: Environmental > Terrestrial > Soil > Wetlands | place: USA: Florida... | reverse complement strand
GGCTTCTCGGAATTTGCGGAGTTTTCGGCGGAGCCGGCGACGGCATTTCGCGCCAAGAGGCAGTAGGGTCAGGTCACCGGTCGTCCGCGACACGGTTGCACCGGTCCGAACGACCCGAGGCCCCCGAAGGCGTCACCGCCGGCGGGGGTCTCACTCTTAGCGCGGCAGTTCGCGGAGCGCGCGTGGGCCGCAAGTACCGCCGCGGGCTGCCCCAGCCGGCACTAGCCGAGCGATCACCAGCAGCGCCTTGGTGGCAATTTCAGTCGCCGCAATCAGTCTTTACCGATGCTTGGGCGACCTCGAGGCGCCAGGCTAAGTCAACGTCCTGAGACACCGTATAGTCGGCGCGCAATGATCCGCGTTGTCGTCGCGGAGGACACCTATCTCGTTCGGGAAGGCATCCGGCGCTTGCTCGAGCCCGAGTCGGACATCGAGATAGCAGCTGCGTGCGCGGATCTTCCTTCGCTCCTAGAAGCAATCGAGGCAGAACTGCCCGACGTCGTCCTCACAGACATCCGTATGCCCCCCACTAGCCGGGACGAGGGCATTCAGGTTGCCGATCGGCTCCGGGAGACGAGGCCTGAGACCGGAGTGGTCGTGCTCAGCCAGTTCGCGGTTCCGGAGTACGCGCTCGCGTTGCTCGAAAAGGGGGCCGATCGCCGCGCGTATTTGCTCAAGGACCGCGTCGGAGATATCCAGCAGCTGGCAAGCGCGATCCGCGAGGTCGCAAGCGGCGGCTCCGTCATCGACCCGAAGATCGTCGAAGCGCTCGTAGCGGCTCGTACACGCGGAGAGTCGCCGCTCGACGAGCTCACACCACGCGAGCGCGAGACGCTCGAAGAGATGGCGCAGGGGAAGAACAACGCTGCGATCGCGGCCTCATTGGTGATCGCGGAGCCGTCCGTCGAAAAGGTGATCCATTCCATCTTCCGGAAGCTTGGCGTCACGTGGCAGTCGGACGCTAACCGGCGTGTCAAGGCCGTGTTGCTCTACCTCGCCGAACGCGAGGCCTAGCCGCGAAGCGGGATCGTTCCGAGAACCCGGGTGCCCGCACCGGGAGTCGACTCAATGCGGAGATCGCCGCCGATTGCCTCGAGACGATCGCGCATGCTCGTCATTCCCACGCCGGACACCGCCTGCGCGGGATCGAGTCCCGGGCCGTCGTCGGCCACCTCGAAGAGAAGGGCGCCCTCTCTTTCGCAAAGGCCGATCGTCGCGCGCGCGCTAGCGCCCGCGTGCTTCGAAGCGTTCTGGAGCGCTTCCACGCAGCAGAAGTAGACGGTCGCCTCGATGTCGGGCTCGTAGCGGCGGGCCGCGGGCACATCAACGCGGGTCGGCATAGGTGTGCGGCGGGCGGCGTTGGCGAGCGCTTCGGATAGGCCGCGATCCTGGAGCAGCGGCGGGTAGATGCCATGGGCGAGATCTCGGAAGTCCCGCATCGCCTCACGTACGGCCACACGAAGCTCGTCCAGAACCGCTCTTGCGCGCGCTTGGTCTGAGTCGATGAGCGCCTGGACCGCTCCGAGATTGGCCTCGAGCGCGACCAGGTGCTGCTGCGCCCCGTCGTGCAGGTCACGCTCGATCCGTTGGCGCTCAGCGTCTGCGGCGGCCACGACCCGAGCTCGTGACCGCCGCAGCTCCTCGGCCTGTCGCCGCAGTTCCGCCAGCGAGGCTTGCAGGCGCGAGTCGAGCTGGACGTTGTGAAGGACCGTGCCGAGTCGGCGTGCCAGCTCGGCGAGCGTCGTCTCCGCAGGCTCGTCGAAGGGGTCGCCGCCAGAAGAGCGTTCGACCACGAGCAGACCCAAGAGCTCGCCCGATTGCGCGATCGGGGCGACGCGGATGACTGCGTCGTTTCGGTCGGTAAGCAGCTCGGGCAGCCAGACGGTCACCCAGGCCGGACCGGCGATCCCTGCCCCGGCCACGACCGACTCCTCCTCGGCGGTCAGTCGAAGCCACGCGGGATCACGCTCGGGATCTGACGCGACGCAATCGAGCATCCCGCTCGACCCGGTCCAGATCTCGGCCGCGTCGAGCGCGAGAGCGCTTCGCAGCGACTCGGCCAACTGCTGGAGCAGCTCCTCGAGTGGCACCGCCCGGGAAAGATTTGCGCCGAAGCCGGGCACGACCTCGGCCGGCGATTGAGGCGAGCCGTGCATCACCCGGTTCGCAAACATCGTCAACCGCTTGCTCGACGACCGGTAGATCACGGCACTTATGACGGCCGCAACGATCGAAAGAAGTACGAGCGTCCGCTGCGTGTGCGTCGGCCCGTGACCGAGCAAGCCGACGACGAGGAGGTAGACGCCGGCGACGATGGCGGTCAGGCCCGCGAGCGAGATCGTGTGAACTAGGAGGCGGTCGGCTGAGCCTTGAAGTCGCCTCGACCGCTCGAGCAGAAAGCCCAGCGGGATTGGAATCGTTGCTGCGGCTGCGATCTGGAGCAGCCCCGCGGGCCAGCCCAGCAAGACGTGCAAGGTCAGTCCGACGAGCAAGACCTCCAGGGCGGCGGCCAACGAGACCGCGATCCAGCGCATCTGCCGGCGTTCTGTGCCACGCGCGAGCCGGTTGCGCGAAACGACGCCGTTGACTCCCACTCCCGCCGCAAGCGCTGCCTCGACCACGATCGGCCAGGCCGGAAGGGAAGGCCGTTGAGTCCAGAGAAACACGCCGACTCCGCCACCGATCAGGTAGCCGGCCATGACCTTGCGTGTTCGGTCGCCGGCCAGCTGGCCGGCCGGAAGGGCGAGCAGAACATGCAGCATCGCGGCCGGGAGGAGGGAGATGGCCAGCGCCAGCACAAGGGCGGAGGCGTCGCCTGCAGGCCCCCTGTCTACGAGCGCCGCTGCCAGGGATGCAGTGCCTGTGAGAAGCGAGAACCAGATCGCGAGCATTCCGAGACGCTCGCAGTCTTGCCGTCGGAGCAAGACAACGCCGGCAGTCGCCCAGACAAGAGTGATGCAGACCCAAGCCAGCCCGCCTACCGCGCCTCCGTCCCGGTCGTAGACGGCTGCCACAAGTGCGGCGGCGACGCTCAGCAGCGCGAGCAGAAGGTAAGTGACACGCCAAACTGAGGCTGCGCTGGCCGCTGCGCCCTCCTGCCCGGCTCGGTTCGCTGCGGCCGCCATGTCACTCCGCCCGCAGGACGAGCGCCGGCCGGGTCCTCGCGGCGATGCGAGCAGGGAAGATCGCTACGACGTTTGCGAGCACGATCGCGCCGGGGACGATCAGCAGTAGGAGCGGGATCGGTGTCACTGCCTCAGGGAGTACGCCGAGCTGCTCGGCGGACAGGTTCCACGCCCAGCGGCCCAGCGCGTCGCCGACCGGGACGCCGATCAGAAGACCGATCGCGGCGAGCGTCGTCGCCTGCCAGACGATGGTCGCCAACACCTGGCGGCGGTCGAAGCCCAGCGTCTTCAGGACGGCCAGGTCACGCCGACGACTGCGAACGGCAACGATGAGCGCTTGCGCCAGCGCGCCTAGGCTGATCGCAACCAGGACGCTCGAGATCGCGGCCGGCAGCTCGTTGACGCCACCGAAGTTGGCCACGGTCGCTGGCAGCCCAGAGGCGGCGCCTCCGAAGAGTTGTTCCAGCTTGGTCAGCGTTCGCGCCTGGCTCGCACCTGGTCGAATGCGCGCGAGCAGAACCCTGCTCGTCGGAATCGAAAGCCGCGCGAACGCTGCTCGGTACGTGATCATTGCGCCTTCTCCGAGCTGGGTGTTGTAGTTGCTCGGGATTACGACCTGGCCCACGACCCGCATCCGCATCTGGTTTGTAGGTGCTCGGCCGACCCCCACCATCTCCCCGACACGTACGCCGAGCGCGCGCATCGTCTTCGTCCCGAGCGCAACCTCGTTGTCCTCTCTCGGTTCTCGCCCTGCGAGGACCGTCGGCGCGAGAGAGCCCTTGAATGCCTCCATCGCCCATAGGCCGACTTCTCGCCCGTTCACCTGAACCGATCCCTTGTCGGTGCCTATGGCGAGCGCGCTGACGGCGCGATCGTTTGTGGCCGAAGAGATCTTCGCTTCGTTGGGTGTGTCGGTTCGGTAATCCCAGTTCTGCCCGAACAGCCTGGGCGTCGAGAACAGGTGGTGCAGGCTCGCGGAGAACGTGAGCGCCGCGGCGGTGACGACGACGGCGAGGGTGACACCCGCTACCGCCGAACCGGCAGATAGGGCGTTCGCCCCTTTGCGTCGCGCCAGCGCAAGGCGCACTCCGGTCGAGACGGGTGCCGGTAGTCCCCAGCGTGCCACGGCATCCGCCGTCCGGACTCTCGCCGGCCCGGCTGTCGGCAAGCCGCGCGCCCTGGCCGCTGCGCGCCACGCCACTAACGCACCGGCCGACAAGACTGCGACGAGCACCGCCATGGCGCCCAACCCGAGGGCGAGCGGGTCGACGTCGAATCCTGGGGTCGGCTCGAGCTCGCGCGCGTACCCGATCGGCGCGAGCGGCGAAAGAGCGAGGGCGATTGCGACGGCGACGGCGACGGATACCAGGGCGAGCGCCGCCGCCCGGGCGAGGCCGAGCGCCACGAGCTGACGGCTCGTCATGCCGATCGCCCGGAGCGTCGGGTACTGCCCCGAGGCCGCGGCCGACAACCGCGAGAGCGACTGGGCGAGCAAGAGGAACGTCAACAGCGTCCCTGCCCCAATCCCAAGCCACAGCGCCCGCGCCAGCTCATGGATCGAGCTCTGATTCTCGCTGGAACGTTGTAACTGGTCGTATTGGATCCAGCCATGGCTGCCGTGATGAGAGTCGACTGCGCGCCGGAACGCGGGGAAACTGGCGGCACCGTGTTTGAGCCGAACGTCCAGGTGAAAGTCGGCGTACGGACCGAACGGGTATGTTCGATAGAAGGCCGGCGTCAGGCGAACCACGCCGGCGGGATTTCCGACCGGATCCGTCGACGCGACCACGGCGACGACCTTCAGGGGGACCGGCCGCCCGAAGAGGCTCAGACGGATTGTGTCGCCCGGCTTCGCGTCGAGCGTCCGTGCAGCCCTCGAGTCGAGCAAAGCCTCGTCAACCCGGTTCTCGTTCGGCCGCCTCCCGGCAAGCACCTTCCACCGGTCGAGCTTGACGCCGTCGTGCCCGTCGACGCTCGCGTAGATCGACATCTCGTGCGCAAAGGATCCGTTGCGCGCCTGAAAGGCAAGATCGGCGCCGATCGATCCCGCCGCAACCTGCCGTAGGTTCTCGAAGGCCACGAGACTGCTCGCGTTACCACCCCAGACCCTCGCGTTGCGGAAGCGGTAAGTGGCCTGATAGCGCGCTAGGGCAGAATCGGTGCGGCGCGCGCCCGCCGCCACAGCGACCAGGATCCCGCCGGCCAGACCGGCCAGGAGGGCCACGGCGAGCCAGGTCCGCCAGTGGGAACGGAACTCGACGCCGAAGCGGATCCGAACGGCGCTCACGCTTAGGCTTCCAGCGCCGTAACAGCCCGTGGCTCGCGGGTGGAGGCGACGACGCGGCCGTCCTCCATTCGGACGATTCGCGTGGCCGCTTCGGCGACGCGCTCGTCGTGGGTGACGAGCAGGATCGCTTGCCCGCCTGCGTGCAGGCGGCGGAACAGCTCCAGAACCTCGAGGCCGCCCGCGGTGTCGAGGGCACCGGTCGGTTCGTCGGCAAGCAGCAATGTCGGCTCGTTCGCGAGAGCGCGGGCGATTGCGAGCCTCTGCCGCTGCCCGCCGGAGAGCACTCCGGGCAGGTCCTGGGCTTTGTTCGGCAGGCCGAGCAGGTCGAGCAGGTCACGAGCACGACGCTCGGCACGAGCGCGCGTGGCGCCTGCGATGACCGCCGGAAGGGCGACGTTCTCAAGCACCGACGTGTCCTCCAGCAAGTTGAAGAACTGGAAGACGAAGCCGATGTGCCGCCGCCGCATATGCGCCAGCTGACTCTCGTCCTTGCCGCCGAGCGGCTCGCTGCCGAGCACGACTTCGCCGTCGGAGGGCGTGTCGAGGCCTGCGACGAGGTTGAGCAGCGTCGACTTGCCGGAGCCGGACGGGCCCATGACAGCCACGAACTCGGCCGCCGAGAGTTCGAGATCGACGCCGCGCAGCGCCCGCACCTTGCCTGCCTCCGAGTCGAAGGTCTTGCGCAGCCGGAAGGTTCTCAGCACCGGCTGGACCGCGGGCAATTCGCTGGCCACAGAAGCAACTGTGAACCCGACGACGCGGTCGCGCAACCACGCTACCCGGGCAGGGCAACCGCACGGTAACCCCCCTGACGAACGGCCCGCTCCCTCCGTTGGCACGCGGCAGGGCGCTGCCTAGCGTTCTGTCCGCTGTGCAAACACCGACGATCTACAGGAGGCGCACCGTGTCCGTACCCAAGATCACCGCGGTAGGACTCGCCGCACTTGTCGCCGCGCTCGCATGGACGATGCTCGCGCAGGCGACTCCAGGTGGCGCGCGGGGGAAGATTGCCTTCGCTCGCTACCGGTTCGTCGACAATCCGCTACGCCGGGAGATCTGGGTCTCGAATCCCGACGGAACCGGCCTCCGGCGTGTGTCGAAGGCGCCGGCGAACGTCGTGGACTCGAGCCCGAGCTGGTCGCCTGACGGCAAGCGGCTCGTCTTCACGCGATGTTCGACGGACGAGAGCGCCGGCTGCACCGTGTGGGCAGTGAACGCCGACGGCACCGGTCAGCACGAGCTGAGCACGTCATGTCCGGACATGCACAGCAGCTCTTGCATTGGCGACGACGGCGCGGCGTATTCGCCTGACGGCCACTGGGTCGTCTACAACCACGGCGACCTGTCCGAGATCGCGATCGCCAATCCCGACTTCCGGGACGTTCACGCCTTTCCCGTACCGGCGGCGACTCCTGACGTCGGTGCGTTTGCGTGGTCGCCGAACGGCCGCCGGATCGCGTTCGAGGCCCGAAACGACACGCGCAGCGCAGTCTTCATCGTGAATACCGACGGGAGCCACCTCCGTCGGCTTACGCCCTGGCGCTTGAAGGCGTACGACGGCGACCAGATCGACTGGTCTGCGAACGGAGCGCGGATCCTCTTCCGCAGCACGACGTCCGAGCCGCAGGGGGCACTCCCGCCGGACGGCGACATCTACGCCATCCGGCCCGACGGCACACACCTCCGCCGGTTGACGCACCTTCCTCGAGGCTCCGGACTCGAGCTGGGCTCCTTCTCACCCAACGGGAAGTGGATCGTTTTCGCGACCACCGCAGGCGCGACTCCGAAGGGGAGCTTCCTCGGACGGTGGCCTGACATCTTCCGGATGCGGATCGACGGAACCGGTCGTGTGCCGGTGACTCGAACCAGGAACTGGGAGGGTGCGCCAACCTGGGGGAAGGCGAGATGAGCCGCAGAACGCGCACCGTTTCCGTGCCCAAGGCCACCGCGGCAGGACTCGTCGTGCTCGTCGCGGCGCTTGCGTGGACGACGCTGGCGCCGGCGACCCCGGGCACGGAGCCGCGGAACGGATCGCTCACAGTCTTCACGGGTGGGACGACGAGCCTCGACTCCTCGAACGTGGGTCGCATTGGGACCGTGGGTGGCGGCAAGCACACGAGGCTATGGCGCTGCCCGGGAAACGTGTGGTGCGGTGAGCCGGTTAGCTTTGCCTGGGCTCCCGACGGGCGGCGGGTGGCGTTCACCCTCGACGAGCTAGGCGGAACCAGCACCTACGTGGGACTCCGCGTCGTGAACGTCGTCTCGGGTAGGGACATGCGAGTTCCGGGGGGCGCGCCCAAGACCGCATCCATCACGGACGATCCCGTTGCGTGGAACGCGTACTACCAGAAGACGCAGCATCGTGTCGGTTGCTTCCCGGCTGCCGAGTTTGCCTGGGCTCCCGACGGCACGCGCCTCGCCTATATCTGCAGGCCAGATCAGCAGCCCTACCGTCAGGAGCTTGACGTGCTCAAGCTGCGCGGGTCAGGTCACACAACCATCCCGACCAACTCTGAGCCCTTCTGGCCGTCCTGGTCGGCGAGCGGAACGCGGATCGCCTATTCGACGCAGCTGACCCCGAGCTCTGAGAGCGGGATCTACACAATCGCACTCGACGGATCACACAAGCGGCTCGCGGCCAGCGGTGGAGCCGCGCCAGCGTGGTCTCCCAACGGGCGGACGATCGCATACCAGACGACGTGCGGGATACGCCTTGTCACCCCTTCCGGCATGGACGTGACGCCGAGGGCGAACGCGAATGCGTGCGGTGCGATCGGTCACTCCGGGCCCCCCGTCTGGTCACCGGATGGAACGAAGCTCGCGGCCGAGACGAGCGACGGTATCTACGTGATGAACAAGAACGGTGGAGGGCTTCATCGCGTGAGCAAGCAGGCGACGACGACGTGGTACGGGGGTCTACCCGGACGCCCGTCGTGGCGGCCGATTCGCCAGCGCGCAGTCGCACCGAAGAAGGAGATGGCATGTCCGGCCGGATAGCGATAGCGATCACAGGAGCAGTCGTCGCGACCGCTTTTCTCGTGCTGACGCTTGTCATTTCGAGCGCGGCAGATCCAAAGCCGCGGAACGGGGTGCTCACAGTCTTCACGGGGGGGACGAGAAGTCTCGACCCCTCCGGCGTGGGCAGCATCGTGATCATCGGCGGCCGCGAACGGACCACGATTTGGCACTGCCCGCGAATGGTGTGGTGCGGTGAGCCGGTTAGCTTCGCCTGGGCTCCGGGTGGTCGGCGAGTGGCGTTCACGCTCGACGAGATCGGTGGAAACAGTCCGTACGTCGGGTTCCACGTCCTGAACACCGTCTCGGGACAGGACAGGCAGATCCCGCAGGATCGCGTCGGCTGTTGGCCCGCCGTCGGACTCGCCTGGTCCAGCGACGGCACGCGCCTTGCCTATTCCTGCTCGGACCAGACCGGCAAGACCGACCGCGTCCACCTCAACGTGCTCACGGTGCAGGGGTCGCGTTACACGACTCTTCCGACCGACACGGACGCCTTCTGGCCCTCCTGGTCGCCGACCGGGACGCGCATCGCGTATTCGACCCAGCGGACGCCGACCGGGATGAGCGAGATCTACACGGTTGCGCTCGACGGGTCGCACCGCCGGCTCGTGGCCAGCGGCGCGGCGGCGCCTGCCTGGTCGCCCGACGGGCGAACAATCGCACTCCAGACGACGTGCGGGCTCCGTCTCGTCACGCCCTCCGGTAGAGATGTGACGCCGCGCCCGATGGCGAAGTGGTGCGGCCCGACCGACTCCTCCGGTCCGCCAGCGTGGTCACCGGATGGAACGAAGATCGCGATCGAGGGGACCGATGGGGCCGGGATCCGCGTGATGGACAGGACCGGTCGAGCGCGACATCTAGTGACTCATTACGCGCAGAGGAGCTGGTACGGGTGGCTGCCCGGACGCCCGGCGTGGCGGGCGACCTCATAGTCATGCCGTCGCTCGGGGCGACGTCGATGGAAGCTGGGCTCAGGCGGCTCAGCTCGACCGCCGTTTCCGACCTGTCTTGGCATCGCATACCGAAAGGAGAACAGCCGTGATTCCCATGAAACTGCGACCGAGCTTGGCGCTACTCGGCATCCTCCTCGCCGTTGTCGCCGTCGGCATTCTCGCGGCTGCGCTTGAAGCAGGGAAGGCGGGAGCCGAGACAACGCCATCGCTCCACGGCACGATCGCGCTGACCGGCAGCACCTGCATCTGTGCGAGCGAATCGTCCCAGGTCTACCTCTTCGACCTCGCAAGCGGGAAGCTGAGTCAGTTGACCAAGGGCCCCGTCCAACATGGGGCTATCGGCTGGTCACCGGACGGCTCACGGCTGCTCGTCTGGGAGTCCGGTCAGGGTCGGCAGGGGCTCTACTCGATGCGTGCCGACGGCTCCTCCGAGGTGCGGCTCGCGAAGCGCTGGGCGGAAGCCAGCTGGTCTCCGGACGGCCGCCGCGTCGCCTACCTTGCACCTGGAGGCTACCTCGCGTCTCCAACTGGCACCGTGCGGCGCCTGTACGTGATCAGCGCCAACGGCACGCACCGACGACTGCTCGTCAAACGCGCACTCGGAGTCGGGAGCGGCGACTTCTCCTGGGCACCCAACGGCGGGAGAATCGTGTTCGTTGGGAACCTCTGCGGAACACCCAGCAATCCTTTCTGCCTCGGCAGAAACCTCCTCACCGTCAAGACAAACGGCAAGCCGACAATCCGGCAGATCGGGCCCAGCCACCATTCCGGGATATCGCAGCCGGCCTGGTCGCCCGACGGATCACGAATTGCTGCGCTCATTGAGGGGCGAGGGCTCACTGTGATGCGGACCGACGGCAGTCACGCCGAGGTGGTGCCCTGCGGTACCGCTCCCGTCTGGTCGTCGGACAGCTCATGGATTGCCACCTACGGCGACGGCATGAATTGCGTCGCACATCCCGACGGGACTGGAGCGAGAAGTCGGAGCGGATCCGGAAGTGGGATCACCTTCTCACCGACCAGCACCTGGCTCGCCTACGTCGGTGGGCTGATACACGAGCCGAGCGGCGTTCTCTACGTCGCGAACGTCGACGGCTCGCAGACAATCCAAGTCCTCAATGATCAGAGCCTGTCCTTCGGCACGCCGCTCTGGCGAGGCGGGACCGGCTAGATCGAGTCAGGTCGGCGCTTGAGACGTTCTGCACGGCCGTCCGCGTCGTTAAAGAGAGGAGTGGCGAGGGCCGGACTCGAACCGGCGACACCCCGGTTTTCAGCCGAGTGCTCTACCAGCTGAGCTACCTCGCCGCGGCTGGGCGGCGGTCAGTGTAGCCGGGTCTCCTCCACCGGGGGCGCTAGCCTCCCGGCCGTGAAGGTGGATGCCGCCCATCGCGAGGTCGCAGTGATCGGGGCCCCGCTCGATTTGGGCGCGGGGCGGCGCGGCGTCGACATGGGGCCGTCCGCGATCCGTTATGCGGGCCTCGACAAGCAGCTCGCGGACAAGCTCCGCGTGCGCGTCACCGATGCCGGCAATGTCATC
>Ga0335082_10008899_pt1 | contig 10921 bp, 8 predicted proteins | sample Lox_Sample_41_FD_206718 | JGI IMG/M metagenome (GOLD analysis project Ga0335082, IMG submission 206718) | Soil microbial communities from Loxahatchee National Wildlife Refuge, Florida, United States - Lox_Sample_4.1 | ecosystem: Environmental > Terrestrial > Soil > Wetlands | place: USA: Florida... | reverse complement strand
CAGCCACGGTGGCGACGGGCAAGCCGGAGGACCTGACGCCGACCGGCGGCTACAAGAGCCAGCTCCCGCAGGACGACTTCCTGCCGGACGCCGTCGATCCCGATCCGTGCAAGAGCCCCGAGCAGATCGCACGGATGCCCGCGATCGTCGTCGGCAAGACGCTCGCGAAGCAGCTCGACGTCGGCCTCGGGGACTGCGTCCAGGTGACCTCTCCTCAGATCGGGCTCTCCTTCGGCAGCGCGCGCCCGCCCATCGCGAAGCAGTTCCGCGTCATCGCCGTCTTCGAGGCGGGCTTCGACCAGTACGACTCGAAGCTCGTCTACACCGATCTCTACGAAGCTCAGGACTTCTACGAGTTCGGCGACAGCGTGACGGGCCTCGAGATGAAGCTCGATGACATCGATCGCGCCGACACCGTCGCGAAGGAGATCAACCGGCGGCTGAACAACGGCATCTACAACACGATGACCTGGAAGCAGCTGAACCGCGGGCTCTTCACGGCGCTGCTGTTCCAGCAGATCGGCATGAGCTTCGTGCTCGGGCTGATCATCCTCATCGCGGCCTGCACCGTGATCGCGACCCTCATCATGGTCGTGATGGAGAAGAAGAAGGAGATTGCCCTCCTCAAGGCCATCGGGGCGCGCGACGGCGCCATCCTGCGCATCTTCCTCTACCAGGGCGGCATGATCGGCCTGCTCGGCACGATCCTGGGCGTCTCGATCGGATGGCTCTGCTGCAAATTCCTCGTGCTCTACGCCTTCCCGCTCGACCCGAAGGTGTATTTCATCTCGCATCTACCGGTCTCGATGCACCCCATCGAGTTCATCCTGCCGGCGGTCATCGCGGTCGGGATATGCCTCGTGGCGACCATCTTCCCGGCCATCTACGCCGGCCGGATGCGCCCGGCCGATGGGCTTCGCGCCGAGTGACGCGTTGACCCGCCCGATGGCAGACTGATAATCCTCTTCGGGAAAGGCGAAGGCGTTACCGCAATGCGCTGGCTCGTCGAGGTCACGGCGCTCGGAAAGACCGACAAGGAGTCGCTCCACGTCGAGGCCGAGTCCTGGCAGAAGGCGCTGCAGGCCGCCCGTGCGCAACGCGGCGACACGGCGCCGATGAGCGGCTTCTCCATCGAGCTGCTCGACGACGGTTGCCGCGCGGTCGATCCGATGTCGCGCCTGAGGTACCAGGTGCGCAAGGCGCCGGAAGACTCGGCCGGCGCCAAGTCGCAGCCGGCGAAGCCCGCCTCGCAGCCGACGGCCCCAGCCGCCGCGCCGGCGACTCCGACCGTGACCGCCGCGGCAGCGCCGGCGACGCCTACCGCGACCGTCGCAGCTGCGCCGGCTGCCGCGAAGAAGCCAGCCGTCCCCGCGGTGTCACCCGCCCGCACGATGCTCATGGGATCCGCCGCGGCGCCGCAGCCGCCCGCGGGCACGCAGGCGCACGCTGCCCCGCCGCCGGGGCCCGTCGTGCAGCCGGCGCCCGTCGTACCCGTCGGCCCGGTGGTTCCCGCCGCTCCGCATGCCCCCGCCGTGGCGCGCGCTGACGTGGCGGCGACGGTGCCTTCGCAGATCATCTTCAAGCGCGAGCAGGACGCGACCGACGCGATGCCGCTGACGTACCGGGAGTACGTCTACCTCGTGCCCCCCGGCACGACCGAAGCAGCGGCCGAGACGCTGCTCGCGACCCAGCTGGAGCTGGTGAAGACGTCGCTCGACCGGGTGGCACCCGGCAAGCTGGTCAACCTCGGCGTGTTCGACGTGGCCTTCCAGGGCCGCCCGCCCGTGCCCCCGCTCGCGACGCTGCAGTGGAAGGACTGGAGAGGGGCTCCGGTCGTCACCTTCCCCCGGCGTCCGGCGCCCGTTGTAGCGGCGGCGCCCGTCGTCCAGGTGGCGGCTCCTGCGGCTCCCGCGCATCCGGTCTTTCCGGTTGCGGCGCCGGTGCAGCCGGTCGCTCCCGTGGCGGCGCCCGTGCCGCAGATCGCGCCCGTGCCCGCACCTGCGCCCGTGGCGGCAGCCCCGGCCCCGGTGCCCCCGCCCGCGCCCGTCGTGGCGCCGCCCGCGCCTGTCGTCGCGGCCCCGCCGCCGGTGGTCTTCGCTCCGCCCGCTGCCCCCGCTCCGGTGGTCGCTGCGTCCCCCGTCGCCCCACCCCCTCCCGCAGCCATCGCCGCCGCGCCCGTGATGCCTGCGAACCGCCCGCCTTCGGCCGGCAACCTCGCCGCCGCGCCGCGGGGTCGCCTGCGGAGCGAGGACCTCATCGCGGACCTGTTCGAGGCGATGCACGACCTCCACTTCGTCCGCGACGCCGTCGAGGGCGGCGACTTCTGCCTCGCCCTCGCCATGGAGAAGCTGCCGGCGCAGTTCGGCATCGTGCACCTTTACGACATCGACAAGCGTGAGTTCCTCGTCACGAGCGTCCGCGGTGCGGGTGCGAACAAGCTGCTCTTGCGCCGTCACCCCGAGAACGACGCGGTCCTCCTGGCCGCGATGCGACACCGCAATGCCCTCGTGCTTGCCGACGCGTCTCAGTCGGAGGCCGCCGCCCTGGAGCGCTACGCACTCCTCGGCGGCGCCCGAAGCCTCATCGTCGCCCCGGTGCTCCAGCACGGCCGCTTCCTCGGGGCCATCGAAATCATGAACCCCGTCGACGGCCAGCCCTTCACGGAGCCCGAGGGCAACGCGCTCAGCTACATCGCCGAGCAGTTCGCCGAATACATCTCCTCGCACGGCATCGTGACCGACCCGGAGCGGATCAGCGCCCGTCAGCTGCCCGACGCCTGAGGCTCGACTAAGCTCCGCCGCGTGGCAGGCCGTCGCGAAAGACTGGCGAGGTTCGTCCTCCTGCCTGCGGTGCTCGCCGCGGTCGGGATCCTGGCGTACTTCACCTTCCGCACGATGCTGCAGGTCGAGCGCCTGGGGCAGCAATCGGTGCTCGAGGCCACCCTCGGCCTGGCCAACGAGAAGGCCGACCGCCTCGACAAGAGGATCATCGAGCAAGACAACGGCGTCTTCGCCATCGCCGACCCGCAGCGGCTCACCGACCTGACCACGCGGTGGCTCCCCGTCGCGCAGCACGAGACGCCAACGGTGCGCGCCATCCTCGTGCTCGACGAGGCGCACACGGTGCTCGCCTTCGCCTCGCGCGCGGGGGGCGCCTTCGCCGACGAGGAGTCGTTCCGGCGGCTGCTCGTGCAGCGGATGATCCCGGACATGGAGCTGGCCAAGCAGGCTCCCGACGAGCTCCGGCACCTCCACCACGAGTACCGCGGACAGAGCTACCTCCTCAGCTACTGGCAACGGGTGGTCCCGCCTGCGCCTGGCAGCGCCGACGACCGGCCGCACCGCTACCTCATCGTCGCGTGGCACGACATCGGTCGCATCGTGAAGGAGGCGATGCCCGCGCTCTTCTCCGAGTCGCCGACGCCGGCGCGCGTCAACGTGGTCGACGAGGACGGCCGCATCGTCTACGGCCCGCCGCTGCGGAGCGGCGAGTTCACCGTGGGCGTCCGCTTCCCGACGACGCTCTACGGCTGGCGCGTGCAGGTGTCGCCGAGCGCGAGCGACGAGCTCACGGCGCGCGTACAGAACCGCCGGACTCTCGAGCTCGTCATGGTCGTGCTCTCGTGCGGCGTCATCGTGCTCGGCGTCGCCGTCATCCTGCTCGCCGCAGAGCGCGAGCGTCGCATCTCGAGCCTCAAGAGCGAGTTCGTGGCGAACGTCAGCCACGAGCTGAAGACGCCGCTCGCGCTCGTGCGCATGTTCGCCGAGATGCTGCAGTCGGGGCGCGTCGCCAACGAAGAGAAGCGGCAGCAGTACCTCGACATCATCGTCGGCGAGAGCGAGCGCCTCTCGGCGCTCATCGAGAACGTGCTCGACTTCGCGCGCGTCGAGCGCGGGCGCCAGGCCTACGAGTTCGCCGAGGGCAGCATCGCCGACGCGGTCACCCGGGCAGTCAACGTGTACCGCTACCGGGCCGAGCGCGAGGGGGTCGAGCTGGTGACCGAGCTCGAGCCGGGGCTGCCGACCGCGCGAATCGATGAGCGCGCCATTCAGCTCGCCGTCATCAACCTGCTCGACAATGCGCTCAAGTACGCGCGCGGCTCGGAGGTCGTCACGGTGCGGGTCACCCGGGAGGGCGGCAGCGTCGTCGTGCGCGTCGTCGACCGCGGTCCGGGCGTCCCTGCCGAAGACCGCGAGCGCATCTTCGAGCGGTTCGTGCGCGGCTCGACCGCCCGCGCCGGCGGCTCGGGAGCACCCCCCGTCCGCGGCAGTGGGATCGGCCTCGCGCTGGTGAAGCACATCGCCGAGAGCCACGGAGGCAGGGCGTGGGTCGAGGCGGCAAGCCCCGGCGCATCCTTCGCGGTGAGCATCCCGGCGCCTGCGCCTGTTGACGCCTAAAACGTGCTAGATATCGTGAAAGCGCCGACTTTGCGGCACGTCTGAATCGAGATCCTTTGAGAACGGAGGCTGGTGAGTTTTCGCATGGCGACGGATGAATCGAAGCTGTTCGTGGCGGGTCTGCCCGACAGCATCTCGGAAGACGTGTTGAAAGGGCTCTTCGAGGCAACCGGCGGCAAGGTCGTCGCGGTGAGCCTCCCCAAAGATCGGATGACGGGCCGCCCGCGCGGCTTTGGTTTCGTGACGCTCGCGACACCGCAGGAGGCTCAAGCCGCCCGCGACGCGCTCGACGGCTCCCTGCAGGGGGGCAAGTCGATCTCGGTCCGGCCGTTCCAGGCGGAGCCCCCGCGACGAGACGGCCCTGGTGGTGGTCCTCGCATGGGCGGAGGCCCTGGTGGACCGCGCGGCCCCGGCGGCGGGCCGCAGGCGCCGGATCGCACGCTCTACGTGGGTAACCTTCCGTACGACGCGACCCAGGAAGAAGTGCAGACGCTCGTGAACGGCGTCACGCCCGACAGCGTCGTGCGCGTGCACCTTCCGATGGATGCCGATGGCCGCAAGCGGGGCTTCGGGTTCGTCACCCTGAACAGCTCCGAGGCGGCCAAGACCGCGTCGGAAAAGCTCCAGGGAGCCGACCTGCGCAGCCGCAGGCTGGTGGTCAACCTCGCTCACCCCAAGGGAGAGCGACCTGCGCGCCCGGAGGGTGGCTTCGGCGGCCCGGCCAACTTCGGAGGCCCTCCGCCTTTCGCCGGCGGCGGCCCCGCCGGCGGAGGTGGTCCTCCCCCGAAGAGGGACTTCGAGAAGCGCAAGCGGACGTTCGAGGACGGCGGCGGCCCGCGCAAGAAGACCAAGGAGCGCGGCGGCGCCAACAAGTTCAACTACGGCGACGACGACGATTGATCCGCGCGCGAGTCGTCGCGACTTCGCGACGGCGCGCGGAGCCGACACGCCGGGAGCAACGCGAAGCGGGCCCGGCGTGATCCACCTCGCGCGCGCATAGATCGAGTGCGGCTGCACGACCTAGGGCGAACCTCGCGATCCCACGGTGAGACCGCGCGGAACCGAATCGCCGTCCGCAGCGTGACGTCGCGCCGGACGGCGGTGGTACGGATGTGGCTTACAGCGGCTCCTCGTGATGCCCCATCCGTACGGAGCCGCGGCGAGGCTCCTGTCCGTGCTGGCCGTCGCGTCGTCGGCGTGCCTCTCGATGGGTTGCGGCTCCTCGTCGTCGTCCCCGGGCGACGACACGGCGAGCAACGAGCTCGCATCCTCGAGTGGCTTCACTTGGACCAACGTCGGAAACGGCATCCACGGGACCACGGTGGGCAGCGGGCCCAACGTCCTCGTCGTGTACGGCGGCTACACGGCGACCGACGCTGACTCCGAAGCCCTGTCGCTCCAATACGTCTCGGCGCAGATGGGCGCCCTCGGTGTAGGCCAGGTCTATGCCGTGCGCGGCCCCGAAGACGCCTCCTACTCGGCGCGCGAGATCGGCAACTCGTCACTCGCCGCGCAGCTCGCCGGCATGGTGGGCTCGATCGGCTTCGTGGCCATCGTCGCGCACTCGAGCGGCGCCTTCGTGGCCGACGAGCTGTTCACGGAGGCCAGCGCTCAGGTCCTGTCGAAGATCGTGTACTTCGACCTCGACGGCGGCTCCTGGGCGCTCGACGACACGCTGGTCGGCGAGATGGCGGGCGTCTACTTCTGCAACGCGCACGACTCCGTCGCGGGCGAATCGGCGAACTACTCGTCCATCGTGAGCCTGCACGCCGACTTCCCGGCTTCGCACTACTACACGGTCAACTCCACCGGCTCGGGGTGCAACGTAGGCGCGCAGTGGTGCCTGCACGACACGCTCATCACGACGCGACCGCACAACCCGGCGACGTTCGACCTCGACCTGGACTACGTCGAATTCACGGGAACCGGGCGCCACGTCGTCGTCGCCGAGATGCAGCAGGCGATGGCCGACGGTGTACTCCCCGGAGGCACGACGCCGCCCGTCGACGCCGGCGCGCCTCCGCCACCGCCCCCGAACGACGACGCGGGGAACGGTAGCTGCCAGCTCGGCGGGCAGACCTATGCGCCGAACACCTGCACGGAAACCCTGCAATGCGACGCGGGCGCGTGGGTCTCGCGGACCGACGACCAGTCCGACTGCATCACCGGTGTGGTGGCCGGCGGCGGATGCGTGACCGACACGGGATCGGTGGTGCCACAGAACACGTGCACGTCGACGCTCCAGTGCGACGACGGCGTGTGGGTCAATCGAGCCGACGACCCCTCCTCGTGCCTCTAGCGGGTCGCGAGAAGGCCCGCGAACACGCCGCTCTCGCTCGCGATGTTGTAGCCGGGCACCGACCAGTGGATGGCCCGGCTGATGGTGTACCCCTCGCAGCGCATTTCGGCGGCGAGCTGGTCGACGTCGGAGACGAAGAGCCGACGGATCCCGTCTTCGCCCTCGACCAAGGCACCAGCGGCCGACCTCTCGACGACCTTGCCGCGCCGCTCGAGCGCATCGCCGTGCCCCTTGAACGAGATCCCGAGCACGCCGCCCTTCACGAGGGCGCCCCGGAGGATCCGGTACTGCCTCCGTCGCTCCTCGGCCGTCAGGAAGTGGAATACGGAGTTGGCGTAGACCCCAGCCAGGTGATCCGGCGCGAGCCCTGCGGTGAAGGCACATAGGTCGGCCTGGACGACCTCGAGCTGGAGCTTCGCGTCGTGTCGAACGCGCTCTCGCGCCTCGGCCACGGCGACGCTGCTGAACTCGACCGCGGTGGTGGAGAAGCCCTCTCGCGCGCAGCGAATCGCGTGGTCACAAGAGCCCGCGCCCAGCTCGACGACTCTCGGCGCCTTCACCGCAAGCGCCTTGACCTGCTCCAAGAACGCTTCGAGGAACGGTGTAGAGCTCTCCCCGCGCGTGTTGTGACTGAATCCGGAATACGTGCCGCGCTGCCACACGTGGTCGAACAACTCAGCAGTCGCGTGTTCGTGTTTTGCCATTTCGATTGACTCCGTTTGGCGCGGGCAACGTCGATGCAGCACGCGTTGTTCCCCCACCCCGGATTGAGCTACGTCGGAGTCGCTCGATGACGATCTGCCTCATCGTTGCCCTGAGCGCGTGCATCGGAATCGCAGCTGGGCTGCTCGGCGCGGGGACGTCGATCCTCACGGTTCTGCTCCTGGTCCACGTGGCGGGCCTCCCCATCGGCAGCGCCATCGCGACTTCGCTCGTCGTCGTCGCTGCGATGAGCGCCGTCGCTCTCGTGCCCTATTCGCGGGCGCGCGCCGTGATGTGGAAGGCCGGTGCAGCCTTCAGCGTCTCGTCGATGATCGGCGCCTTCGTCGGTGGCCGCGTGTCCACGTGGCTGCCGGCGAGAGCCCTGCTCGCCATCTTCGCGACGACGATGGTGGGCGCGGCAGTCGCGATGCTTTGGTCCCCGCGTCCCCCGTCCGCGGATTGCGCGCGCAGCTCGAAGCGGTGCGTGCTCACCGTGGCGGCGGCAGGTCTGCCGCTCGGCGGGCTGACGGGGATGGTGGGGCTCGGCGGCGGCTTCGCCGTCCTCCCACTGCTCGTGCTCTTCACGAGCACGCCCTTGAGCTCCGCCGTCGGTACGACGCTGCTCGTCGTCGCGATGAACACGCTGGCCGGCCTCGCCGGCCACTTCCCCCATGCGGCCGTCGAATGGCGGCTCGCTGCGGGCCTGAGCGTGGTCGGCTCGGCAGGCAGCCTGGTGGGGGCACGGCTCGGCAAGCGAATCGACGCCCGCGTGCTCCGACGTGCATTCGCGGCGGTCATGCTGGGGGCGGCCTTCGCCCTGCTCGTGAGCTCCCGCTGAGCAAATGACCAACCGCGCGCTGGCCGCCTCCAGCAATGGTCGTGCCCGACAGGAGCCTGCGCGGAACACGCGGAATTTCCGGGCGAACGGCGCCTCCGAGGAACCATGCAGCTTGCGCACGGAGCTTTCGCTCGCGCAGCGGCGCGGCCCAGTCTGAGCAGCCCTCAAATGGGACGCTCGCGATCGCTTGCGCACGTGTTAGTTGGAACGGGAATGCGCGAAGGGGATCGCGAGACAGAGAGCCGGATCGCAGTCGCCATCGACGACCGTCCACGCCTGTCCCTCCTCGTGATGGGGGAGCGAGGCGTGTCCACCTATCCGCTCCCCGAGAAGGGGGTGCTCCGCATCGGACGCGCGGAGCACTGCGAGGTCGCCGTCGGGGACGCGCAGCTTTCGCGCGAGCACGCCCGGCTCTTCGTCGGCCCCACGCTGGAGATCGTCGATCTGGGCAGCTCCAACGGCACGTGCATCGACGGGCGCCCCCTCGTCCCCCACGAGGCCGCGCCGCTGCTTCCCGAGAACGTCGTGACGATGGGCAACACCGTGTTCATCGTGAAGCACGCGAAGCCCAACGAAGAAGAGGACGCTCCCGAGCTGCCGCGGGAGCAGATGGGCGAGCGATCGCCGACCAAGGACGCCGATCGCGAACGCTCGCGCCCGACGATGCCCCCCCTCCACGTGAGCGCGCGAGTGACCGACGCGCTCGCGCGCGATCCCGAGGCCGCCCGCCTCCTCGCGGTGCTCGACGCCTGCGACTGGAATCAGACCAAGGCGGCGGTCGAGCTGGGAGTCTCGCGACGCACGCTGGTGTCGCGCCTGAGCGCATATGGATTGACCCGAAAGCGGACGCGTTAGTCCCGTGCGCGCTCGCCTTCTCCTCGTGTTCGGCTTCGCCCTGGCCGTCGCGCCCGCGGCCACAATGGTCTCGTGCTCGTCGGGCAGCTCGTCGACCACCACGGCCGACGGAGGGGGCAGCGACGCGACCCCCTTCGACGGAGCCCCCGACGCCGCCCCGGGCGACGCGAGCTTCACCGACACCTCGGACGCGGCTGACGCGGGAGACGCCGGGCACGACTCCTCCTCCGGCGACTCCGGCTCGCCCTATCCGCTGCGCGCGAGCGTCAACGGCCGCTACCTCGCCACCCAGCAGGGCGCGCCCTTCCTCCTCACGGGCGACGCGCCGCAGGCGCTCATCGCCAACGTCTCGCTCGCCGACGCGAAGACCTACTTCGCCGACCGCGCCGCCCTCGGTTTCAACGCGGGCTGGGTCAACCTCCTCTGCGACACGTACACGGCCGGAAACGCGGACGGCACCACCTTCGACGGACTCGTCCCCTTCGTCACGCCAGACGGCGGCGCCGTCACGGCCGACCAGTACGACATCACCCAGCCGAACGAAGCCTACTTCGCCCGTGTCGACGCGATGGTAGAGATCGCCGCGCAGTACGGCATCGTCGTCTTCCTCGACCCCATCGAGACCGGCGGGTGGCTCGCCACGCTGCGCAACGACGGCCTCGCTGCAGCCACGACCTACGGCACGTACGTCGGCGATCGCTACTCGAAGTACGACAACATCGTCTGGCAGAGCGGCAACGACTTCCAGTCGTGGATGACCGCGAGCGACGACGCGCTCGTCGCGGCGGTCGCCACCGCCATCAAGAAGGCCGACCCGCGGCATCTGCAGACGGTCGAGCTCAGCTACAACAACAGCAGCTCCACCGACGATCCCACGTGGGTCCCCATCGTCGGCCTCGACGCGGCGTACACGTACTACCCGACCTACGCGCAGGTCCTTCACAGCTACAACCGCACGACCCAGCAGCCCGTTCCGGTGTTCCTCGTCGAGAGCACGTACGACAACGAGAACCTCGTCATCGGCCACACCGCGACGACGCAAGACCTGCGGAGGGAGGAGTACTGGACGCTGCTCAGCGGCGGCACCGGCCTTCTCTACGGCAACCACTACACGTGGACGTTCACCGCCGGCTGGCAGCAGAACCTCGATACTCCGGGCGCCCACCAGATCGCTTACCTGCGGTCCTTCTTCACCACCCGAAAATGGCAGGACCTCGTTCCCGACCAGAACCACAAGGTCGTCACCGCGGGCTACGGCACTTTCGACGGCAACCAGGATCCCTTCGACACGAGCGACTACGTCACCACGGCGAAGACCGCGGACGGAGCGCTCGCCGTCTCGTACTTGCCCACGGGTGGGACGGTGACCGTCGACATGAGCCAGCTCACCGGCACCATCACCGCGCGCTGGTACGACCCGAGCGCCGGCACGTACGCGGCCATCACCGGATCGCCCTTTCCGAACCAGGGAACGCAGATGTTCGCCTCGCCCGATAACAACGAGGACGGCGACCCCGACTGGGTGCTCGTGCTCGAGGGGCAATAGGTCGGCTGTGATGCGTAGCGACGACGAGCTGCTCGACCTGGTCATCGAGGTGTGTCTCGAATGGGGACCGCAGATGTCCCGGCCCGTCGTCGACCGCGTCGTGGAGCGCGAGCCCGAGGTGTCTCGTGAACGCGCTGCGGAGGTCGAGACTCGAGCCCGCGAGATCACGAGCGACGGCTTCGCCCTCGCCGAGCGCGCCTACCACGGCGAGATGTCCTACGACGAAGGGCGCGCCGAGCTCGGGAGGCGCTATCCGCGCATCGCGTCTTCGGTCCTCGACCACA
>Ga0335082_10008897_pt1 | contig 10922 bp, 13 predicted proteins | sample Lox_Sample_41_FD_206718 | JGI IMG/M metagenome (GOLD analysis project Ga0335082, IMG submission 206718) | Soil microbial communities from Loxahatchee National Wildlife Refuge, Florida, United States - Lox_Sample_4.1 | ecosystem: Environmental > Terrestrial > Soil > Wetlands | place: USA... | reverse complement strand
TTGCTCCTGAATCACTTCGAAGGATCGCGAGGTGGCCGCCTCGCATCACGGTGACACGCCGTACTCCGGCTAATCAGTCACATCGGTACCGGTTACCCCATACACCACTTCCGTGGACGTGAACCCCGGCCAAGCGCTTTCCATCCAGCTCAACCGCGAGGCTGCCATGAAGACCGGAACCGCGCGTCCCTAGCGGCATGTCGTTGTTGACGTCGTGGGGCCTGTCACGGCCCGGCACGGATGCACCACCGACGACCAGTTCTGACATCCGCCTGACAAGCTAACCGAAGATCTTGTCCATCACCTCGGCGCCCTGGGTGAGGGCGGGGCGGATCTCGTGGCGGTAGACCGACTCGGTGGTGGCCGTGCGGTCGTGACCGACTAGCAGGGCGATGTTCTCTACGGGCACGCCGTTGGCGGACATGACCGACACGAAGGTGTGCCTGAGCTCCCGGGGTGCCCAGTCCTCACCAAGGCCAGCCTTCATGGTGATCAGGCGGAACGCGCGGATGACATTGTTGGCGCTCAGCGGCGTCCCGACCCGGGACGCGAAGACCAGACCGTGCTCCTGCCAGAGGTCACCGGCCATCTGCCGGTCTCGCTCTTGCTGTTCTTGCTGCTGGCCAAGCGCCTCCACGCAGCGCCGCGGCAGCGCCAAGGTCCTCCGGGATTTCTCGGTCTTGGTGTCGCCGCCCTCGCGCTCCGAACGCCAGACGTAGATCGCATACCGGCCTTCGCCCGCCCGGGACGGATCGAATCCCGCGCTGTTGACCGGCTGCCATCCGGCCGGATCATCCACCCAGGTGACCACGTGGTCCCAGCGCAGCGCCCGAGCCTCCTCGGTGCGGATACCGACCAGCAAGTTCAGCACAACGTACGCGTGCAGCCGCGTACCCTCCGACGCGGCCAGCAATGCCTTCGCCTGCTCCAGCGTGAAGCTCTTCGACGGCCTCCCACTGCGGCCCTGAGGCGCCTTCACCAAGGCGGCGACGTTACGCCCGACCAGGTCGTTGGACTCGGCGTGCCGGATCGCCCGCTCCAGCGAGTTCCGGGTTATCTGCAGTGACCGGGTGGAGTAGCGGCTTGCGAGCTGGCTCAGCGCCATCCGGACATCACCTGCGCTCAGCGCGCGCAACGGCCTGGCACCGATGGCGTCGAGCACCGGGCCCAGCAGGCCCTCGTAGAGGGTGCGCGTCCGGTCGGACGTGCCGTCCAGCCCGTCGCGCAGCCAGTCGTCCACGGCCTCGCGCACCGTGTAAGTGCTCGAGGACCTGACTCCGGAGTTCAGCTCTTGATGCAGCGCCTGGAGCTTGGCTCGGACTTCCTGCTTGGTCTTGCCGGAGACTTTCCGCCGGATCCGCTTCCCGTTAGGCCCGTAGCCCAGCGAGATCGCACCCATGTACCGGTTCCTCGCGGCGTCCAAGTAGATGCCGTCCTCGCCGAACCCACGGCGCTGGACTTTCATCTCGGACATGGCGGAAGCCTAACACTTTGGCTCCCAGTTTGGCTCCCAGCGGCACCCCTCTGGAAGTCACATCCCCTCTGACCTGCGCCCCGACCGCGACTCGAACGCGGGACCTACTGCTTAGGAGGCAGTCGCTCTATCCGCTGAGCTATCGGGGCCTGCCAACGCCATAGCCTACCCGGATACACGCACGGCTGCCGCCGCGAGGGTCACGGCGGCAGCCGTCATGCCAGGCGGGCGGGCTCGGCCGGTTAGCCGCGTCCCTGCTGCGCGGCGGCCAGCACCTGCACGCCGCCGGCGAACTTGGCCAGCTCGGCGCTGTCCCACCCGAGCGACACGGGAGCCTGGATGACCACCCACTGCCCGCTGGCGTTCTTGAAGGTGAGGATCTGGGTGTCGTCCTGCACGTCGAACTTGCCTTCCCGCCCGTTCACCGGCTGTTTGGCCCAGTCGGCGGGCGGGGCGGTGGCGTCGCGGGACTGCAGCATGACCACGAGCTTGCCGAGGTAGGAATCCGGGCTCTTGTCCTTGTCATTGGGCGCGGCTATGACCAGCGCGAAGGGTGTGCTGCCCTGGACCACCCAGCCCTTCGGCATCCACGCCACCTGGTAACCGGGCGGCTGCGTGCCAACCCACGCGACCAGCTTGATCTGCCGGGACGGCTGAGCGGGCGCGGTGGTCTGGCCCGTCTGTGAGTGGGTCGGCTGCGGACGGCTCGACGCCACGGCTGCGGGCGCGGGGTGGTGGCTGGGCGCCGAACCCTGCAGCGCCAGCGGCACCAGCACACCGCCGAGCACGACCGCGGTCACGCCCGCCAGGCCGGCCAGCCGCTGGCGGCGCCTGCGCAGTAGCCGGCGTCCTCGCGCCAGGTCCGCGGCGGGGTCGACGCGAGCGGCACGTCCGGGAACGTCGCTCAGCGCCAGTTCGAGCAGGTCCTTCAGGTCGTTCACGGGTAAATCCTTTCCACGGCGGCCGGGCTGAGCAGGTCGCGCAGCCGCGCGGCGGCCTTCGCGGTCTGGCTCTTGACCGTGCCCTCGGAGCAGTTCATCAGTTCGGCGGTCTCCCCCACGCTGAGGTCGAGCCAGTGCCGCAGCACCACGGCCGCGCGCATCCCGGGCGGCAGCGCGCCCAGCGCGGCGCGGACCTCGCTCCCGCCGAGGCCATCGGGGTAAGCCTCGGGTGGTGCGGGCAGCTCCGGGAGTTCGGGCACGTAACGCTCCCGCCGCCTGCTGGGACGGCGGACCTCATCGATGTGGGCGTTGACAATGATTCGCCAGACGTAGGCGGACTCGGTACCGGCTCGCCGCACCTTCGGCCAGGCTACATAGAGCCGGGCGAGGGCCGTCTGGACCAGGTCTTCGGCGAGATGAGTGTCGCCGGCCGTCAGCAGGCAGGCCGAACGCACCAGCCCGGTCCGCCTGGTCTGGACGAACGCGGAGAACTCTTCGTCGCGCGATGATCGTGGCATGCACACCTCCTCACCATCCATACGGGTCAGGACGGCGGCGAGGTTGCCCTCGGGCCGGCGCTAGCGCGGCGTGCTCTGGCCGGGGCGGAACGCGGCGCCGTGACCGGGCACGATCACCGTGGCGAAGGACAGCAGTTTCTCGCGGCTGGCGTGCAGGGCGCTGGCGTCGGAGCCGAGCGGATCCTCGGCGGGCCCGTTCGCGCCCCACCACGTGTGGGTGCACGCGAACACGTCGCCCGGCGTGGACGCGATCGTCGAGATGTCCTCGGCGGTGTGCCCCGGAGTGCGCAGCAGCCGGACCGAGGGCCCGAGTTCGGCGCCGTCGGCGTCGCGGTCGATCCAGCGGTCCCCCACGTACACGGCCCAGTGGTCGTGGATCCGCGCCGCCGGGAACAGCGCGGCGTTGACCGTGTGATCGGGATGATGATGGCTGAACACCACGTCGGTCACGTCCCCGGCCCGCGGCCCGTGCGCCGCCAGCGCGGCCAGCAATTCCGCCCTCGAGGCCACCATCCCCGGGTCCACCACGATCACAGCGTCGCCGTCCAGGATCAGCGTGACCGTCCCGGCCACCCGGCCGTCGTCGCCGTCCCGGCCGACATACCCCTCGTGCAGTACGAACACCGACGCGGACCCGCCCGGAGCAATCTTCAAATCAGCCACAGAGCCGACCTTACCGATATCACGGTCCGAACGTATAAATGTGGCGTTGTGCACAATCTTCTGGACAGAGGGACATCCGCTGGCTCGGAGCGGCCGGCAAGTCCGTTCCGGCCCCGGCCGCAGGTCACCCCTCACGCCCCGGCAGCCTCATCCGCCCCGCGCCCGGCGGGCACTATCATGATCGCGAAGGATCTTTAGTCCGGGCAGACTAAAGATCCTTCCTGATCATGGAAACGGCTGCGACACGCCCCCGGTGCGACGGATCACAGCGGGTACGTGGCCTCGATCACAAGGCGGCGTGTCGAGCTGGCCTGGCAGACGTGGGATTTATCAAAGACGCCCCGACGCCTCTAATGTGCGCAACGCCACATTCATGACAATCAGGGAAACGACTAGAGCGGGACAAAGTTTACATTTCGGACAGGCACGGTCGGGTTTGAGGCCAGAGGCTGTGACGAGTGTGCAGGCTGGTCCTGGCAGGACAGTTGGGGCTGAGGAGCAATGCGAGGGAGACGCCGGGGCGCTACGGGAGGGGGAAGGGCGCTACGGGAGGGGAAGGGGAGGCGTGCGGGGCGCTTGGGTTACGGAAGGGGAGGCGTGCGAGGCGCTTGGGTTACGGGAGGGGGAAGGGGAGGGTGATGCCGTCTAGGGCGTGGGCGCAGAGGTCGTCTTCGCGGGCGGCGGGGAGGGCGGCGATGATCGTCGCGACCAGATCGCGCAGGCGCTTGACGTTGGCGGCGAAAACCTCGAAGACTTCGGCCTGGGTGACGCCCTCGCCCGCGTCGAGACCGGCGTCCAGGTCGGTGACCAGGGCCAGCGGGGCGTAGCAAAGGGCCAGTTCCCGGGCCAGGACGGCCTCGGGGTGGCCGGTCATGCCGACCAGAGTCCAGCCCTGGGCGGCGAACCACTGGGATTCGGCGCGGGTGGAGAACCGCTGCCCCTCGATGACGACCAGGGTGGCCGAGGTCACCGGGTCCCAGCCCTGCTCCCGGGCCGTGGCGATGGCGACCGGACGGATCGACGGGCAGTACGGGTCGGCGAACGGCACGTGGCAGGCGCCCTGGTCGTAGTACGTCTGCTCCCGGGTTCTGGTGCGGTCAACCAGCTGGTCGGGGACGGCCAGCGTACCGGGGCCGTAAAGATGCGTCAGCGAGCCGACCGCGGTCGGGGCGAGCACCCGCCGGACGCCGATCGAGCGCAGCGCCCACAGGTTGGCCCGGTAGGGGATCTTGTGCGGCGGGAACCGATGGTCGCGGCCGTGCCGGGGCAGGAACGCCACCCGGCGGCCGGCCACCTCGCCGACGGTGACCGGGTCGCTCGGCGCGCCGAACGGCGTGTCGAGCGCGACCTCCGCGGCGTCCTCGAGGAACTCGTAGAAGCCCGAGCCGCCGACGACGGCGAGCTCCGCCAGGTCTGCCATGACCGCTTAGCTTAAGCGACCTTCTCGCTCGCGGACGAGGACTTCGCGGGCTCGGTCTTCTTGGCGGGCTCGGTCTTCTTGGCGGCGGGCTTGTCCGCCGAGCCGTTGCTGCTGCCCGAGTCGGAGGTGGAGGTGGAGGCCGCCGGAGCCGCGGCAGTGGCGCTTTTCCGGCTGTCCGTGCGGTAGAAGCCCGAGCCCTTGAAGACGATCCCCACCGCGGAGAACACCTTCCTGAGCCTGCCGCCGCACGCCGGGCATACGGTCAGCGGCTCATCAGAGAACTTCTGCACCGTCTCAAGCGGCGCACCGCACTCGGTGCAGGTGTACTGGTACGTGGGCACGGACCCTCCTCGGCGCGGGCCTCAGATTAGCACTCGGGATATCCGACTGCTAAGCATATCCAACCGCGGAAAGGGCTCGGGGATTCCGCCGGGTGGCGGGTGGTGCGGAGGTAAGGAAGGGTCCAGGGATTCTGGCTGGCGGGGTGCTGGTGTGGAGGTGAGTTAAGGAGGGGCGAGAAGGGTGAGCCCGGCGCGCGGGCTGGCCGTGACGCGGACGGGGACGTCGTGCCCCTCGGCCGGCACCTGCTCGACGAGTTCGTCGTCGTAGATCAGCGCGATCAGCGGGACCAGCGGGCCGACCCTGGCCAGCGCGCGATCGTAGCTGCCGCCGCCGCGGCCGAGCCTGCGGCCGGCCGCGTCGACCGCCAGTGCGGGCACCAGTACCGCGTCGGCCCGGGCCACCGCGTCGACGCCTCGCGGCGGCTCGCCGGGTTCGCGCAGTCCGCGTGGCCCGGCGACGAGCGAGTCCGGGCCCTCGTAGGACGCCCAGTCCAGGTCGCCGTCCGGCCGCAGCAGCGGCAGCAGCACGTAGCTGCCGCGCTTCCACAGCGCGTACACCAGGCCATGAGTGCCGGGCTCGGTGCCGACGGAGTAATAGGCCGCGATCGTGCCGGCCATCTGCACCTGGGGTGCGGCCAGCACCGCGTCGCGGATGAGATTGCCTGCCGTGGTGCGCTGATCCGCGGGCAGCGCGGACCGCCGGGCGAGTACCTGGGCGCGCAATTCGGCCTTGCGCAGCTGGACATCGTACACGTCACTCACCGTACCTGCGGCCCTGAACACCTCCCGGAGTTCGCTAGTGTTCAGGCATGGCTGTAAAGCACGTGACCAAGGCCGTTATCCCCGCGGCGGGCCTGGGCACCCGGTTCCTGCCCGCCACCAAGGCGACGCCCAAGGAAATGCTGCCGGTGGTGGACAAGCCGGCCATCCAGTACGTCGTGGAGGAAGCCGTCGCGGCCGGCCTGGACGACGTGCTGATGATCACCGGCCGGAGCAAGGTCTCCATCGAGAATCACTTCGACCGGGCCTACGAGCTCGAGGAGGCGCTGGCCGCCAAGGGCGACGCCGAACGGCTGGCCCAGGTGCGCGAGTCCGATGAGCTCGCCACCGTGCACTACGTGCGCCAGGGCGACCCGAAGGGGCTCGGCCACGCCGTGCTCTGCGCGGCCCACCACGTCGGCGACGAGCCGTTCGCGGTGCTGCTCGGCGACGACCTCATCGACAGCCGCGACCTGCTGCTGAGCCGGATGATCGAGGTGCGCGAGCGGCACGGCGGCAGCGTCGTGGCGCTGATGGAGGTGGACCCCGAGCAGGTCTCCCAGTACGGCTCCGCGGCCATCACGCCGACCGCCGAGGAGGACGTGGTCACGGTCACCGACCTGGTGGAGAAGCCGGTACCCGGTTCGGCCCCGAGCAACTGGATCGTGATCGGCCGCTACGTCTGCGACCCGGCCGTGTTCGAGGTGCTGCGCGATACCCAGCCCGGCCGCGGCGGCGAGATCCAGCTCACCGACGCGCTGCTGACGCTGGCCAAGCGCGGCCCGGCCGACGGCGGCCCCGTGCACGGCGTGCTGTTCCACGGCCGCCGCTACGACACCGGCAACAAGCTGGACTACCTGCGCACCCTGGTCCAGTTCGCCTGCGAGCGCTCCGACCTGGCCGAGGAGATCGTGCCCTGGCTGCGTAAGTACCTGGACAGCCTCCGGTGAGTCATTCCGGAGAGCTGACGCCCGTTGAGCAGCACCTGACCGAGATCCTCGCCGCCATCACGCCGCTGACCCCGACCGAGCTCGGCCTGAACGACATCGGCGGCCTGGTGCTGGCCGAGGACATATCCGCGGGCAGCGCCCTGCCCTCGTTCGACAACTCGGGCATGGACGGGTACGCGGTGCGGGTCGAGGACGTCGCGGCCGCCACCGGGGAGAAGCCGGTCACGCTGCCGGTGACGGCCGAGGTCGCGGCCGGCGACACCGGGGCGTACGCGCTCCAGCCCGGCACCGCCATCAAGATCATGACCGGGGCGATGCTGCCGCATGGCGCCGAGGCCGTGGTGCCGGTGGAGTGGACCGACGGCGGCAGCGCCCGGGTGAGCATCAGCGCCAGCGCCGGGTACGGCAACGCGATCCGGCTCGCCGGGGAGGACGCCAAGGCCGGCGAGGTGCTGGTCACCGCCGGCACCCGGCTGAAGCCGATGCACGTCGCGGTGATCGCCGCGGCCGGCCGCGGGTCCGTCCTGGTCCGGCCGCGCCCCAGGGTGGTGGTGCTGTCCACCGGCAACGAGCTGGCCGAGCCGGGCACCCCGCTCGTGCCCGGGCGGATCTGGGACTCCAACAGCTTCATGCTGGCCGCGGCGGCCCGCGAGGCGGGCGGCCTGGCCTGCCGGCAGGCCATCCTGCCCGACCACCCGGACGAGGTGCTGCCGGCCATCGAGGACCAGCTGGTCCGGGCCGACCTGATGGTCACCACCGGCGGGGTCAGCATGGGCGGAGAGCACGACGTGATCAAGGCAGCGCTGCAGCAGCTCGGCACGATCACGTTCCGGAAGGTGGCCATGCAGCCGGGGATGCCGCAGGGGTTCGGGACCATCGCGCTCCCGGCGGCGGGCGGCCGGGTGCCGATCTTCACGCTGCCCGGCAACCCGGTCAGCGCCTACGTCTCGTTCCAGGTCTTCACCCGGCCCGCGATCGCCGCGCTGCAGGGCTACCACGAGCCCGGCCTGGAGAAAGTACAGGCCGAGCTGACCGGGCCGCTGCGCTCGCCGCCCGGCCGGCGCTCCTTCCTGCGCGGCGTGCTCGACCAGGCCCGCACGCGGGTAACCCCGCTGACCGGGCAGGGTTCGCACCAGATAGCCACGCTGGGCAAGGCCAACGCCCTGGTCGTGGTGCCGGAGTGGGTCGTCCAGATGAGCGAGGGCGACACCGCCGAGGTGCTGGTCCTGCCGTGACGAGCGAGGACGCTGGCTCCGGGCTCACGCACGTGGACAGCGCCGGCCACGCGCGGATGGTGGACGTGTCCGGCAAGGATGTCACCGCGCGTTCGGCCTGCGCGACCGGACGGGTGCGGCTGTCGGCGCGGGCGGTCGCGGCCCTGCGCGCCGGGGAGGTACCCAAGGGCGACGCGCTCGCCGTCGCCCGCATCGCCGGGATCGCCGGGGCCAAGCGGACGCCGGACCTGATCCCGCTGTGCCACCCGATCGGGCTGCACGGGGTCACCGTGGACCTGGCCGTGACCGACGACGGGGTGGACATCACCGCGATCACCCGGACCGCGGACCGGACCGGGGTGGAGATGGAAGCGCTCACCTCGGTGTCGGTGGCCGCGCTGGCGCTGGTCGACATGGTCAAGGCCATCGACCCGGCCGCGACGATCACCGACGTGCGGGTCGAGTGGAAGGAAGGCGGGAAGACCGGCCGATGGCACCGTTGACCGATACTGGGGCCGCGATAAAGGCGCTGGTCATCACCGCGTCGAACCGGGCCGCGGCGGGCGTGTACCCGGACCGTTCGGGACCTGTACTGGCCGGACTGCTGGGGACGGCCGGCTGTGCCGTGGACGGGCCGGTCGTCGTGCCGGACGGCGAGCCGGTCGAGGCGGCGCTGCGGTCCGCGCTGGCGGACGGCTATGACGTCGTGGTGACCACCGGCGGGACCGGGCTCACCCCGGGCGACCTCACGCCGGAGATGACCAGGCGGGTGATCGAGCGGGAGATCCCCGGGATCGCCGAGGCGCTGCGCGCGGCCGGCGCCGCGGCCGGGGTGCCGTCGGCGATCCTTTCGCGTGGCGTGGCCGGGGTGGCCGGCCGTACCCTGATCGTGAACCTGCCCGGCTCCACCGGAGGCGTCCGGGATGGGATGACCGTGCTCGGGCCCGTGCTCGGGCACGCGATCTCCCAGATCCATGGAGGTGACCACACCCGGCCGGACTCCGGTGCATAACGCTTAGCTGAGATCGCGTAGCGTCAGCAGCGATACGGGAGAATGATGGGATTGTGGCACGCATGCGCGGCTGGCCGGTTACCCTCACCGAGCCTCATCTGCTCGAACGGCCGGTGAGCCTGCGACCGGTGCGGGTCAGTGACGCCCGCATGTGGCGCGAGATCCGGGTCAGGAACGCGCCCTGGCTGCGGCCGTGGGAGCCGACCAACCCGGAGACCCCGCTCTACCGGTCCAGCCTGGGGCCCTACATCGCGATGGTCCGGGCCATGCGGCGCGAGGCCCGGCAGGGGCAGGCGATCCCGTGGGTGGTGACGTACGACGGGGAGTTCGTCGGGCAGCTGACGGTCGGGTCGATCACCTGGGGTTCGGCCCGGTCCGGGCAGGTCGGGTACTGGATCGACGAGGCCTTCGCCGGGCGCGGCATCATCCCGACCACGCTGGCCATGGCGGTGGACCACTGCTTCAGCGCCGTCGGGCTGCACCGGCTCGAGGCGTCGATCCGGCCGGAGAACCACGCCTCCCGGCGGGTAGTGGAGAAGCTCGGCTTCCGCGAGGAGGGCATCAGGGTGCGCCAGCTGCACATCAACGGGGCCTGGCGGGACCACGTGTGCTACGCGCTGACCGTCGAGGAGGCGCCGCAGGGGCTGATGCCCAGGTGGCGGAGCATCCAGATGGCGACGCGCCCGACCGCGAGCTGACCGGCGCCGGGTTAGGGCGAATGTTGCGACACACCGTCCAGGGTCCTCGTTTAAGTCGTCTTCAGCTATTACTTTGCGTCACGTGAGCATGCCCGGCGCCGGCCACGCCGAGGGGAGGATTGTTGAGCAGCGCGATACTCTACGTCGCCATCGTCGCCATCTGGGCTGGCGTGCTCATTCCCCGGTGGCTTCGGCGGGATTCGGCGGCTAGCCAGCGGGCCAGCGAGGAGCTCACCAGGGCGGAAGCCGAGCCCGCGACCGCGGCCGCTGCAGAGCCCGCTCCTCCGCCGCGGCGCCGGGACGACACTGCCGGATCTGAGGCGCGTCGCACGCGTCCCCAGGAGCGCGTGGCGCCGGGGGCTCCGGCGGCGGCTGCGGCTCCGGCCGCTGCTGGGGTTCCCGGCGGCGGGTCGCGGCATCCGGATCAGACGAAGGTGCTGGCCTCGCGGCGGCGGCTGCTCTACATGCTGGTGGTGCTGGCCCTCGGGTCCGGCGCGCTCGCGGTCACCAAGATGGCCGCCTGGTGGGTGGTGGTGCCGCCGACCATCATGCTGCTGGGCTATCTGGGCATGCTGCGCGAGGCCGCCAGGGCCGACGCCGAACGGCGTGAGCTGGCTCGCACCCGCACCCGCACCCGCGCCGCCGCGGCCGCGGCGGTGGGCGCGGCGCGGCGTGACGCTCCCCCGGTACCGGCTGCTCCGGTACGCAGGCCTGATGCGGAGGTCATCGACATCTCCGCGTCGCTCAGCGTCGCGGGTCACAAGTTCTATGACCAGTACGCGGACGCCAAGCAGCGCGCGGTGGGCGACTTAGCGCGTTGCTTGACGGGCTGAAGGCAGCCCGCGGGGCTTGAGCCAGTAACACTAGCCTCTCCGGCCTCTCACCTCACTAGCACCTCGAATTAGCGGGGAATATCGGGGCTATGGGGAGGA
>Ga0335082_10008896_pt1 | contig 10922 bp, 7 predicted proteins | sample Lox_Sample_41_FD_206718 | JGI IMG/M metagenome (GOLD analysis project Ga0335082, IMG submission 206718) | Soil microbial communities from Loxahatchee National Wildlife Refuge, Florida, United States - Lox_Sample_4.1 | ecosystem: Environmental > Terrestrial > Soil > Wetlands | place: USA: Florida... | reverse complement strand
TCGATCGCATAGCGTGCCTCCCAGTCATTGCCCGCCGAGTCCACGCGGTGATACATGAGAACGATCACGCCCTGCGATCCGTTCATGGCTCGTTCCGGTCAGCAAACCGCACGAGCCGCCGATATGCCGACAAGGGAAGCATCGCGCAGAGAACATGGCGTAGTTCCTTGAACCCGAAGGTGCGCGCCAGCGCAACGTGCCGGAAAAGCGTATGCGCTGACGCAACGTCGCGCTTCCACAGTGCGCGGTACGCCTGTCGGAGAACCTGTCCCTCGGTCAACTCGCGCAATCGTCCTGGGGGCAGGTGCTCGATCAGTTTGGGGTTTGCGCGCACGAAATCCTGCTGCACGGCGAGCGCGTCCAGCACCTGGCGCCACTTGACCGCCGAGATCTGGTCGGGGCCGTGCCACCGATAATAGGCCAGGACTTCGGGAACACGCACGATTTCGCGAGTGAGAACGAGTGCGCGTAGCCAGAAGTCGTAGTCCATCGACGAGAACCGGCGCTCGGAAAATCCGCCGAGTCGATCTGCCAGGCTGCGTCGGAGGAGGGCGGCATGGATTGGCCAGGGGCACCCGTGCAGGAAGCCTGCCACCGGATCATGTTTTTCGTACTCGGGCGGCACGTATGGTTCCGAGGCAATTCCGGCGCCTACGTTGCGCCAACCGCAATAGGCGATCTGCGCTTTGGCGCCAACGAGAGCGTCGTAGAGCTTTTCCAGGGCGGTCGAGTCCCACCAGTCGTCTGCATCAAGGAAGGCGACAAATTCGCCACGGGCCCGCTGCAGGCCGAGATTGCGCGCGGGGTAGGGGCCGACGTGCTGCGCATGGAGCAGAGAGAGCCGCGAGCCGTACTGTTGCGCCAGGCCGAACGCGATGTCGGCGGACGCGTCGTTCGATCCATCGTCGACCAGGATCAACTCTACGTTGCGGTAGGTCTGCTCCAACGCCGACCCGGCCGCCTCGGCCAGGTACGGCGCTGCGTTATGGCATGGCATGACTACGGAGATGAGCGCGTTCCGGGCGGGCATGGACTCTGTACCGGTCGCAACCGATGGGATTCTGTGGCGGCGTCGCGCCTCAGGAGCGGACACGTGATATCGCGGGGTCGTGCGGCCTCGCGTCCTATTAAGTAAGCTGGCGCCGTTCGAGCGAGCTCCTGCTTCTTCCCTTGCCGCGGATGAGCACGGAACGCGCATTGAGCTTGGCCGCGTTCCTGCTGACGTTGGCATCGGTGATCAGCAGAACGGTCACCTTGCTCCTATTGCTCGCTTCAACTTTGCGCATGAAAGATTGCGGCGCGAGATGTTCTTCATAGTAGGCGATCACAGCCTGTCGCATGGCGGCAATCCTTCCTTGGTCCATCGCCAGCACCTGGTCCATTTTCGCGAGCAGGTCGCTCCTGTCGTGGAACACGACACAGTTGCGCATATGTTCCAGGCTCGGGTCGAACCATTCGGCGTAATTGATGATCGGGATCGTGCCTACGCCCATCGCTTCGACGGTGTTGTGGCACATCGGCATGACGTAGCCGGGCGGACACAGGAAGAAATCGCTGGTTGCGAGAGTCTCGAGCCAGCGCGCGTCCTGGATCCGCGAGTCCTGCTCCATGATGAGGCATGCGTTGACATAGCCGGCGGAGCATCGTCGATCCAGATCCTCTTCGCCGCCTACCAAAAGAGCTTTTTCGCCGGCATTCCGCAAGATCGTGTCGATCACCTCGCTGCGTGGCAGCTTCGGCTGCGGGTACTTTATGCGGCTGGCAACGTAGCCTTTCGTGTCCCCGGAGAAGAAGATCCGCATCTTCTTTCTGGCTTCCCTGTGCCTTTGCAGCCGCGCCACCAAATCCGCCCCCGCGTGAACGGGATGCATCGGATAGGGGACGATCATCGGCCGCGAAAACCAGTAGGGCGAGAAGACGTCGAATCGAATCTGGACCCTCTTTCGCCACGAGCGAGCCGCGAGCGCTCTATCCTCTTTGTCGAAGAGATAGATCATCTCCTCAGTTTCCGGGGGAACGGCCCCGGTTAGGGCGACCTGCGGCAACGCACAGGCCAGCCTGCCATACTTGTCCAGGGCAGCACGCGAAAGGTTGTCGAACAGACGTATCTGGTAGCCCGAGCTCGCAAAGGTGTTGAGAACCCAGAACAGAAGCCTGCCCATTTCACCCAGCATCTCCTTGCTCTGGAATTTTGCGAAGACGGTCGGCGCTCCGATGTCTTTGATTGTGGGCATTGTCTCCAGGCGATCTCGGTTCGGCGGCTCGGCTGAGCGACACCAGCGTGCCAGCGGGATTTTACCGTAAGCGCTGTTCATGCCCGACGGTCAGGAAACCGTGCAAAGTGGGGCGCCGGTGCAGCTTTTCTCGTTCAATCTGTACAATCCATCTCGAGTGCAAGCCACTACACCCCCATCGTTTCAGGATCCGGTCTGTCTTGTCTGCGGCGGAACGGACACCAGGCAGCGCTTTGTTCAGCGCGGGTACGTCGTCATGCGCTGCAGCGGATGCGGCCTCGAGTTTGTGGATCCCACGCCGAGCCCTGCCGAGCTTGCCGAATACTACGATCAGAGCTATGCGGTTCCGCTCGAGCGCTATGCGGCGGCCGGCGAGCGGAACCGTGCCCGGATCGCCGACCTCGAGCGCTGGTCCCCTGCGCGGGGCAGGCTGCTCGAAATCGGCGCGTCGTACGGCCATTCGCTGGCGCTCGCGCGCGAGCGCGGCTGGGAGGTCGTCGGCGTCGAGCTGTCGCCAACGGCTTCGGCGCACGCTCGAGAGCATTTCGGCCTCACAGTCTTCAACTGCGACCTCGCCGATGTCCCGCTGCCCGATGCGAGTATCGATGCGGCGATCGGCTGGCACGTACTCGAGCACGTCAGGGACCCGAAGGATCATCTGCTTCGCCTCGCGGGACTCCTCAAGCCGGGCGGAATATTGGGACTGCGCGTCCCGAACGTGGCTAGCTTTGGCGCCCGCGTCGCGGGACAGTGGTGGCCGTGGATGTGCCCGCCCGCGCACCTGTGGTTCTTCTCCCCGACCACTCTGCCCAGGCTGGTCGCCGCGTGCGGATTCGAGGTGGAGGAAATCCGGATGCTGCGCGGCGACGGAAACAATCTCTACCAGTACGCGCTGATGGCCGCGGGGGCGCGGCTAAACGACTTACGCGTCCTCCTCCGCGGCAGCAGCGATTCCCGAAGGGAAGTCCCGACCAACGCCGTGAGGGGATCATCGCCCGAGTCGCCGCCCGAGCCGAACATGAGCGACGCGGTTCCGCAGGCTGGCACCGCGGCGATTCCGAAAGAGCCCTCGCATCTCCTGCAAAGGTGGCTCGACCTTCTCGAGCGCGCACAGCCGCTCACCGATTCGCTCGCGCGTGGCACGCGTCCTCTGCTCGAGGCCATCGAGCGCCGCGGCTGGGGTGACGAACTTCTCGTCTACGCCCGGCGGCGAGGCTAAGCGCGGCCGATATCGCCCATCTTGTCCGCGCCTACACGTTACCAACTCCGGGTTCCAACAATGTCGACCGTACGCTTGCGGCTCGAACCCGACGAGCAATTTGGCATAGAATCTCGGGTCGCCCCTGCGCAACATTCCGCCCCGTGATTGCAGCGATTAAGAATATCGTCGACTACCGCGAGCTCATCGGAATCCTTGCTTGGAAGAACATTGCGGTACGCTACAAGCAAGCGTACCTCGGCATTGGCTGGGCAATCCTCAAGCCCCTGACGCTGATGCTCGTGTTCACTCTCGTTCGCAGCTTCGTCGGTATCCCGAGTGGGAATGTGCCCTATCCGATCCTTGCTTTCGCTGCGCTCATGCCTTGGATCTTCTTTCAGGAGTCGGCATCGGAAGGCGTCTTGAGCGTCGTGGGCAATGCTGCCCTCATACGCAAGATCTACTTCCCACGCGAGATCTTCCCCCTGATCGGCATCGTGACCAAGCTCATCGAGCTGGGAATCAATGCAGTGATCCTTGCGGGCCTGATGCTTTGGTTCAACGTCATACCGAGCCTGCACATATTGTGGGTCCCGTTGATCATTCTCTACACGATGTTGGCGTCACTCACGATCGCGCTTGCGGGTGCCGCGCTCAACGTTTACTACCGGGACGCTGGAGCCGCATTGCCCTTGCTCCTGTCGCTGCTCATGTACGCCTCCCCGGTGATCTATCCTCTGGACTTGGTCAAGGAGAAGCTTCTGATCCATCGAGCAGCGGGCGACTGGTCGGAGGTGCTCTACACGCTGTACACCTCCAACCCGCTTGCCGGCATCATCGACGCGTTTCAGAACGTCGTCTTGCGAGGGGTCGCGCCCGACTTCATCGCAATTCTGCCAGGCGCTATCGTGATCGCATTCGCGCTTCCCCTCAGTTATGTGATCTTCAAGCGCGCAGAGGTCTATTTTGCTGACGTCATTTAACGCCTCGGCGCCAACTTCCGACGGTCGACTCATCGGTTGAGCGCGTCCGATCCAATCGGGTTTTCGCGATCGCCGGCGAACGCTTCTTCGAACAACACGGCGATCCATTCCAGTTCGCCGCGGGCGACGCGTAGCGTAACGAACGCCTTGCGCTCATGGCTTCATCGGGGAAACGACCAAGCTGCACCGTATTGATCGTGTACGGTTGAAACCAAGTGCCAACTCTCGCTTCGCTCATATACAACCTCCTGCTGAAGACACAGCGTCTGGAAGAGAATCGCCTTACCAAGAGGCTCTGGAAGACGGCCTGGAAGACTTCGCTCCGCCGGTTTCATGGTCCCGTGAGTACAGTGATCCATGGGCAGCCTGTGACCGTTAACTTTGGCTACACGTACCCGTACCTCGCTCGCAAGTTTCCTCTTTACAACCAACCTCTGCTGGAGCTGGTCTATCAAGCCTTCGTCGCAAAGGGTTCCCCCATCAGTCTGGTCGACGTCGGGGCGGCGGTAGGCGACACAGTTCTGCTAGTGGAGGCGAACTGCCCCGGGATGGTTGATACTTTTCATTGCGTCGACGGAGATCCTGAGTTCTATGGCTATCTGAAGAGCAATCTGGGAAAGAAGGGCAACAGGACTCTTCACTTTGCACTGGTCTCCTCGTCACCCGGCGAGGAGCGTGCACTGGTTAGAACGCACAGCGGCACCGCAAGTGCGCAGGGTGAGCAGTATGTGACAGCATGCACGCTTGATTCGCTGCTCGCTAGCTCGGACCGCAAGCGCGTTGACGTCATCAAGATTGATGTGGATGGCTTTGACGGACGGGTGCTGGCCGGAGCGACTGCCACCCTCGCCAGTCAGGCACCTTCGGTCATCTTTGAATGGCACCCGATTCTTTGCCGGCAAACGGGCAATAGCTGGCTTCAGCACTTCGAAGTCTTGCGCGAGGCCGGCTACACGAGGTTTGTGTGGTTTACCAAATTTGGCGGATTCAGCCACTTTTCGACGGCCTTCGACGAGGTGGCGCTCAATGCAGTCGCGGCGCTCTGCCTGCACAACAAGCATTGCGACGACTGGCACTACGACGTCGTAGCCGTACACGCCAAAAGCAGGTTGGACGTTGTCGCTCTGGCAGAGTTGCAATTCGCCAAGCGCCGGATCTCCCGGTGCTAGCTCTCGGGCTTCGGCGCATGCCCTGCGAATGCCTCGACACGGACCCAAGATGACGAAAACCCGCGTTCTCGCGCCCCGAGCAACTTCGCCGCGTCCATGCCAATCATAGAAGTAAGCCACGTAACGAAAGAGTTCCGCCTAGGGCAGCTACAAGGCCTGAAGGCGCGCGCCGCGCACGTATTGAGTCGACTCCGCGGCGCCGAGCTTCCGAGCTTTGCTCCTTTCAAGGCCCTCGATGACGTGAGCTTCAGAGTCGATAAGGGTGAGGTGCTCGGGATCATCGGACGGAATGGGGCGGGCAAGAGCACACTCCTCAAGCTGCTCGCGCGAATTAGCGTCCCGACCCACGGCAGTGTTGTCGTTCGCGGCTCCGTTGCGCCATTGATAGAGGTCGGGGCGGGTCTCGTGCCAGAACTTACGGGGAGAGAGAACGTTTACGTGAACGCCGCAATCCTCGGGATGCGTCGAGCCGAAATAGCTAGGCGGTTCGACGAGATTGTCTCTTTCGCAGAGCTGGAAGCGTTCATTGATACACCCATCAAGCGCTACAGCTCCGGAATGCAGGTGCGTCTGGGATTTTCAATCGCAACCAGCGTGGATGCGCAGATACTAATCGTGGATGAGGTACTCGCCGTCGGCGACCTTGCGTTTCAACGCAAATGCTTCGACCGAATGGAGGACATGATCAACCGGCAGGGTAGGACTGTGCTGCTGGTCAGTCACAACATTCGCCAGGTGGAGCGGCTCTGCTCCAGGGCGATGTGCCTCGACAATGGGAAACTCATCGCCGACGGAACCCCGTCGGAGACATGCAATCTCTATTACGAAAAGAGCGATGAAAAGATAAGAGCCGACGTTGCCCGCCCCGAGACAAAGCGCGACAGGCGCTTCAAGACCTCGGGCGATGTGCAAATCGTGGATGTGACAATGTTGAACAGTGCCGGCCAGCCGACCGATCGGATCAGGCATAACGACGACGTAACGATAGCCCTGAGGTATCGAGCCCACACCCCACTACCGCAAGCGAATTTCTGGGTCGGAATCCATACCACAGATTTCTTCTACCTGGCGACGCAGAGCTCCGAGGAGAAGCTTCCGCGCCCGGATGTCGACACTGGGACGTTCACAGTGCAATGCAAGATCAGGAAAATCCCGTTGCTGCCCGGCGTGTATTCGCTCCGCGTCGGTGTGCAGGTGGGGGAATTGCGAACGCCTCTGCTGCATGCCGAAAACGTCTTTCAGTTTAGGGTTGAGGCAGATCAGATCTCGCGGGCTCAGGCCCTTGATCTTGGGTTTGTCAGTTTGGATACTGAATGGGAAATCGGCGATGTTGCCGACGCGGCGAAGAGGGACTCGGACAGCACGTTGGAGCCACGGAAGAGAGCGCGTGACGCTTAGGCTGCGGGGAGCGATGATGCTCCGCGCCTGGCGCCAATGCCCGGTTGGCCGGTCAAGGTGAGTCGCTGTCGATCCATGGAGAAGGAAACGATTTCAGGCGCAGGGTCAGAGACTACGGCCCAGAGGCAGCAGTTGCGAGTGCTCTTCGTCTCGCATGACGGTGCGCTGGCCGGCGCCCAGCGCGCATTGCTAACGTTGCTTACGGCGATTGACCGGAAGCGGTTCGAACCACACGTAATAGTTCCCTTTGAAGGACCGCTCAGTGAAGCAGCGTCCAGCATAGGAGTGAAGTTCTGGGTCCGGCATCTGGTCCCGTGGCTGCCGGGCGTCCGTGGCCTGAGCCAAAGCCGCGCCCGGCACGCGTTGAATGTGCTTGGAACGCTGCGCAGCAGAAGCTGGGCGGTCGCAAATCTGATCCTGCGCCATCAGATCGACCTCGTTTACACCAATACCGTGACCTGCGTGGAAGGGGCTGTCGCGGCGCGCATGGCTCGCAAACCGCATGTGTGGCACATTCATGAGGCAATCCGCGGCAACGCGGATCTCATGCCGCTTCTCCCGCTTGGCATCTATTCGCGGTTCGTGCGCACACTGTCCGCGTCAGTGATCTTCTGTTCCAGCAGCCTGGCGGACGCCTACCCGCATCTCGCGAAAAAGGGAGTGGTTGTCCATAACGGACTCCCATTCCCCAGCTCGTTTGACAGGACAGGGGCGCGCCGCAGGGTTTCAGAGCAGATCGGAATCGGCCCCGCTACCAGGATCGTCGCGGTGGTCGCGGAACTGAATCCACGCAAAGATCACGACACGTTCTTGCAGGCAGCAAAGAAGACGCTTCAGCAAATCGAAGACGTGGTTTTTCTCATCGTCGGCTCTGGCTCCGAGAGCCAAGTTCGCCGGATTCGAGACAAGATCGAATCCCTGGGTATTGCTCCATCGGTGCGAATCACCGGCTGGTGGCGAGAAGACAAGATCTACGAGCTCTTGGCGGCAATCGACGTCCTAGTCATTTCCTCGGAGCAGGAGCCCTTTGGGTTGACCGCGATCGAGGCGCTCGCAGTAGAAACCCCCGTCGTCTCGACGCGCTGCGGTGGGCCCGAAGAAATCATTCGAGACGGCCGCACAGGGTCACTTGTCCCGATTCGTGACCCGTCCGCCATGGCTGCGGCGATTGTTCGCTTATTGGACCTCCCGCGCGCCGCCCGCGATTTTGGCCAGGACGGCAGGCGAGATGTACTCGCGAGGTTCGGAGTAGACCGATACGCTCGTCGAATCGAGGACGTTATGCAAATGTCTGCATCTGGCAGCCCCGATTTCTCTTTGGTAGAGGTAGATCGGCTTTGGCGGGAAAACTGACGTAGTCCCTCACCGAATCGCCTGGACGCATCCTTGCGGACGTCAAGAAATCTTACAGTAGCCAGCTGATAGCGCTAGATCCGCTCACAGGTCTCGCTTGTAAGCGCCTGTAAATGTTGGTAGTCTATGCCATTGGCATAACCTTCGCTTCGGGGCTGCTATTTTGGGCGAAGGGCCGGAAGCGCCGTGGCAGGCGCCATTCCGGCCGACTCTGCGGGAGAAAACTAGGTGTCGTTGATCAAGAAAAGGGCTCTTCGCGCGGTCCTTTTCTGCTTCTGGACGGGAATCTTCCTCTCGGGGAAGGCCTGGCCGCAGGTGAGTGTCTGGACGCATCGGTACGACAACGCTCGTTCGGGTGCAAATCTGGCAGAAACCCAGCTAAGCGTCTCGACGGTCAATCCAGTCCAGTTCGGGAAGCTATTCAGCTATGGTGTCGATGCCGACATCTACACCCAGCCCCTTGTCATCCGCAACGTCGGCATCGCCGGAAAGGGTACCCACAACATCGTTTACGTCGCGACGAACAACAACAGCGTCTACGCGTTCGACGCCGATAACAATCAAGGAGCAAATGCTCAGCCGCTCTGGCGTGTTAACTTCAACGGGCCCGGCGTGACTCCGCAACCGGCCACTGCGGTTGAGAACTTCAATAGCATTCGAACTCCCGGTCCGATAGGCATCATGGGTACTCCCGTGATCGATCAGTCGAGCGGGACGATGTATCTCGTTGCGCGCACGCAGGAGACGAGTGGCAGCAGCGTCTCTTACGTCCAGCGGCTGCACGCGCTCGACATAACGTCCGGCGTCGAGAAATTCGGGGGACCAGTAGTTATCCAAGCCTCGGTGCCGGGTTCCGGCTACGACAGCTCCGGCGGTCGCGTTACCTTCAACGCTCTGATGCAAAACCAGCGAGCAGGGCTGGCACTAGGCAATGGGAATGTCTACATCGCCTGGGCGTCGTATGGAGACATCAGTCCCTACCATGGCTGGATCATGGCCTACAACGCGACCACGCTGCAGCAGACCGGGGTGCTGTGCATAACACCGGACGGACAACAGGCAGGGATCTGGCAGTCCGGTCAACCGCTGTCGATCGACGCGTCGGGAAATCTCTACGTTGCAACCGGCAACGGAACATTTGACGGAGTGAGAAACTTCGGCGAGAGCATTCTCAAGCTGAACGCAAATCTTTCTTCGGTCCTTGATTGGTTCGCTCCCGGTAACTGGGCGTACCTGAACAGCACCGACCTGGACCTCGGCTCCGCGGGTGTGTTGCTGGTACCGGGCACAAGCTACGCAATAGGCGCAGGAAAAGACGGCTACTTCTATGTTGTGAATCGGAACAGCCTTGGCCACACGCAGACGGGCAACGGGCAGATCGTGCAGACATTCCAGGTTACCAGCGGGCATCATATCCATGGGGCACCCGGTTATTGGAACGGACCAAACGGGCCATGGATCTACGTCTGGGGGGAGCAGGATTATCTGAAGGCATTTGCCTTCAACGGCGCTACCTTCAATGCTACGCCGATCAGCCAGTCGACCTTTCCCGCGCCGCCCGGGATGCCCGGAGGCTTCCTGACCATCTCGGCCAACGGCAGTCAGGCGGGCAGCGGAGTCTTGTGGGCATCGATGCCGTACGCGGAGGACGCCAATGAAGAGATCGTCTCAGGCGTGCTGCGTGCATTCGACGCAAGCGATCTCACGCACGAGTTGTGGAACACGCGGATGCTGCCGGCCCGCGACGACCTGGGTAACTTCGCCAAGTTCGTTCCCCCGACAGTTGCCAACGGCCGGGTATACGTGGCGACCTTCTCCAACCGCCTGCTCGTCTACGGGCTCCTTAACTCAATCTCGCCTGGGACCGGCGGGTCTATAGTCGGAAGTGGCTCGACCTCCACGGCTAACGTCAATCTGACCGCAACCGGAACGTCCGATTGGGCGCATTGGCCGGGGTACGACGGGAAAAACACCGGCAATGCTCAGATAAGCGACTTTGCGTTTCTGGGACAAGCCCCCAGCGTGTACACCGATCCGCGTAGTCTCACATGGAACGATGGAACGCCGACGCTGTGCGCATCGTCCGCGCAGGGCGTAAGCATCAGTGGAACGAGCAACGGATTTCTGCTCACAGTGCCTGCGGACACTGCGGCACGGACGCTGAAGCTATACGTCGGCGGGTCGAACTCGCGTGGGATGTTGACCGCGCATCTGAGCGACGGTTCGGCATCCGACTTCGCTGACACGGGCCTCACCAGCACGGGTCAGTACGATGGGGTCTATACCCTTAACTATCACGCGGGATCGGACGGCCAACAGCTGACAGTACTGTGGACGCTATTCTCCGGCGCTGGAAGCGTCACCCTGCAAAGCGCGGCGCTCAGCGGGGCTTCAGACGGCCCGCCGCCAACCGACTGTGTCTGGGTGGAGGATTCGATACCACTGTGGGCGACTCCATCAGGCAGCAGCGAAGGATGGAGTTGGGTGAGCAGCAACCCGACGCCATACTCGGGGACGCTGGCGCACCAGTCGGCTGTGGTCGCCGGGATGCATCAACACTACTTCTACGACGCCTTTACGACGATGT
>Ga0335082_10008895_pt1 | contig 10923 bp, 18 predicted proteins | sample Lox_Sample_41_FD_206718 | JGI IMG/M metagenome (GOLD analysis project Ga0335082, IMG submission 206718) | Soil microbial communities from Loxahatchee National Wildlife Refuge, Florida, United States - Lox_Sample_4.1 | ecosystem: Environmental > Terrestrial > Soil > Wetlands | place: USA... | reverse complement strand
GGACGGTATCTGTCCAGGCAAGCCGAAGCGCATCTGGCCCCAGTTTGCCATTGATGCCGATGGTTTCGTGATGTTCCCGAGCTACTCTACTGGCAGGAATGTGATGGAGCAGCAGATCCGGCTAAAGATTTCCAGGGGGGAGACGTTGCGCGTTCTGATCAACCAGTGGGACTCTTCAGATCCACAAGCAACAAGAGATGTGTATGTTTCTCATGTGGCAGAATGGACCCAACTTCCTAGTGATGAGCCACTTCAGAGCCTGATTTCTGTTTGAACGAGCACGGCTTCTAGATCTCGTTACGATTGGACCCGACTGTCGCCGAGCAGCGGTGTCATTTGTCTTTGCTCCGCAGAACGGTGACGATGATCACGAGCAGTGCTGTCATCGCTACTAGCTCCGTCAGCATCACCAAAATCCCGCCAATCGCATTAAATGTATCGCAGTTCGCCATCGCAAATCCTTCCCAACCAGCGCCCGCCCGGAGCGGAGCGAGGACGGACGCGGCAGCAACCTATAGAAATTCAATGTACAACTACACTCAATCCTGATGGTGGATCCGGTGGAATCACCGCCGCCACAGAATTACTCGGCACACTCTCAACCCCATTCAAAACCGCCGTGACCTGATAACAGTACGTCGCGGCCGACGCGACCGCCGAATCCGTGTAAGTCTTGACCGACACCGGCGTGCTCCCGATTTTTGCGAACGCGGGCGAGCCCGTGCACGCGCCCGCCGCGCGGTACACGTTGTACGACGTGCCCGCCGGATTCGTGGTATCGGTCCAACTCAAGGCAACAGTGTGTGCCGACTGCGCCGCAAGCGACGCGCACCAGACAAGCGCGATGGAAACGAGCTTCACCACGGGCGCCGCATCGGAACAAATCTCAACATCTGATTGAGAGCCTGTTGTCTTTGCTGACAACCTCCGCATGGCTGCACGCCTACAGCCTGCGTCAAATTCTTGATGGCATCCCCGGCAGCCACTGAGCGGCCAAGGAAAGGAACCGGAACCTGGACAGGTTGAGCCGGCCCGCGCATGCCGAACTGGTTTCGGAAGATCATGTTTTGATTCTACTCCTCCCAGTCTCGCCGGCTGAACGAGCCGAGCGACAACGGCCGCGCCTCACCCGGCGTGCCATCCACCGAAGGCAGCATGGACCGCACCATCGATTCATCGCACGGCGTAATCGAATAGATGGCCGACAAGCCGAAGTAGCGCGTGAAGCCCTTGCGCGCAAGCTTGCCGTCTTTGAGCAAGTCCGGCACGTCAACGCGGAACAGCACGCCCGTTCCGAAGGTCTGCTGAGAGAGATAGCCGACGATGCGCTGATGCCCGAACAGTTCGACCAGCGCCCAGGAGGAAAGCTCCTGTTTCGGCTCCACGGTCTCAGCCACCACAACCGCCGCAAGAGTCGGGTCAATGCCTGACGAGCGGGCAGAGCCGTTCTCGTTCAAACCATTAGAACGCTTTGGCATCTAACTCCCTGTCCATCGCTACTTCTTTACGTGCCCTATCTCTTACTGCTTTAACTTCTTCCCACCGTAAAGGTCTACCGCCCTGCCTCTCAACGTATTGCACGCGTGCTTTGACATGGCATGTTTCAGTGTGTTTCAGACGGGATGGTTCATCCGGGAAGGATTGTTCACACCAGCGACAGATTGACTTTCGTTGTCTGCTCATTTTATTTTGAACGAGCCTGATTCGTGGATGTCGATGAGCCTGTACCCGACTCTCGATGAACTGGGCAACACTTTAAACAGTAGTACTTCCCCTGCACGATATGGACGCGCTCCTCACCTTCCGGCCGGCGCGCGCACGTCGCGCACGGGGCCGAGATCGCGCGCGCCTTGATCGTGTCACAAATGGGAGTCATCAGAATTTCTGCACTGCAACCCCATCGTCGAGTTGCTTCAACCGCTCCTCAATGGTCGATAGCCCAGGTATCCGGTTTGCAGGCAATCTGAACATGTGCGGCAACAATTCTCGCATCCTCCGCTCAACATAGGATGCATCAATCGTGGAGCCTCGCCGGGCCGCGCTCAAGGCTTCTGGATAATCTCGCTCATAGGTCGGCATATAGTCGCTCTTGCCAGTGCGCCCGGCGATGTACAGGCACTCGATCTGAAGCGACACAAACCACGGGACACCAGGAAGCATGGGAACGCTCAATCGCTTCGCTGTATCTTCGGGAGTGAAATCTGCAGGCACCACAGTCTCTTGCGATGAACCCGTACCATAAAAGCGCGCACAGTCAGGAAGCGGCCCACGATGCTGCCACAGCGCACGGCCACAACGGCATTTTTCCGCCATCCGTAAGGCCATCGAGCGCAACGCTTCAGCACTGGGACAACGCTCGCCGTCAAATTCATCAACCACGGCGCGCGCATGTTCGACACTCGCCGTGTTGGCCGCAAGCACGCCAGCAAGCCGAATTTCTCCCTCCAGGTGGAACGGATAATTCTCAGTCCCGGACAGGCGCCGAATCGTAGCCAGCGCTACAGGATCACTTAGATTACTCATTTGAAGCCTTCTTTCGGGTTCGCTCTATCTCCCACGCCAAACGTTCTCGCTCGCTCATAGCATCCTTTTTTCTGATCCGTGGCTCCCGATAATGGCCTGTTTTAAAACAGTCAGGAACGGAAGTAAGAATGATCCCTGCAACGTTGCGCGCTTTCGGGTCCTGGCTCGCGTTGTCGCCGATCACAAGCACGGCAGATTCGATTTCTTCAAGCGAACATTCCGGTGCCCAGGATTGGCACTGTTCAACGAGTTTACGGACAGAAAGATCTGAGAGAATGCCGAATTTTGAAAGGGTTTTTGCAAGAGGAGAGGTAAAACCGAGCTTTACTTCCTGCTTTCCGCCCTCTTTTGAGGGAGAGGAACCGGAAGCTTTTACGGGAGTGGAATCCCGTACGGACTCGGAAGTCTTTTGTTTTCTTGACCTGTTTTCCGCTTCGGTCTCGAGAACGATCACGCCGCCCTCGGCCGGTCCGCCGCCTGCTATCGTAACAGATTCGCTCTCGCCCGTGTTGCGGAAACTGATCTTCTGTAGTTGGAAGTCTTCAGGCAGTTCAGGCACCGTGAAATCGTACGACTCGCCGGGTCTCACCGTAACCCGGCTCGAAAACCAGTGGTTCTTGATTTTCGGTGCCTCCTTCTTTTTCACTATTTCAATTTTGGGGGGAGTGTAATCCTGCAGTTCGCCCCACTTTTGCCAAAGCACCTGAAATTTGACGCGGCCGTGCGACTCGTCAACCGCCACCATGCCGCGGTCCCGCGCGTTGCGCGCGTCGTCGCGCACTTGTTCGGGCGAGCACCGCAAGCGCTCAGCAAGTTCGATGTACGTGAACGCGCGCGACCATTCCGGCATGGCCACGCCGTCTTGACGTGGGATCATGGCGCCCCACACGAACTCGATGAGCATGCGCTGATAGAGCCCGCGCTGGAGCCGGGCTAGATGGTCCCACCACTCGTCAGGCATCTTGTACCACCCATATGAGGGTACGCCATTTTTCCAGGTGGTTTTACCGCCCGGCGTGTTTCTGAGATTATCTGGAGGAGAAGTTTTGCGCGCTGTCGAAGCCATAACCCGACGGTTTCACCTTTCGTTCGCCGGAAGGGGCTTGACTCGCCAATTGAAACTCGGCTAATATCGTACCGAGCTTTAGGCTCGCGCCGCCGCGATCGGCGTTTCTGCACGGACCCCAGATTTGCGCTCTGGGCCGTGCTCTGTTCACTGTGTCCCGATGAAAAGCACGTTTGTATTTTTACCACTCTTTCACGTCCTCGGCAACACTTTACTTTGAAGTACGGTCTTTTCCACAGACACCACCCGGTAGTTGGTTCAACTGCAAGGCACAAACTCATCGAGAGTCTGGTAAAGGCTCATCAACCAGGCAGAGCCGTGCTCGTTCAATAAAAAAGGAAACAAAAGGCGAAACAGGAGTGCAATCCCGTAAACAGAAGACTCCACTCCCGCAAATTGAGGGCATTAAGAGTATAGGTAGGTATTTAAGAACAAGAACAACAACAAGCGAACCTCCGCGACTCCCGGTGCTTGCTTGTTGCTGCCTTCCCTGAAACCGAATACAATCCAAGTTCCGCGCAGCCCGCGGAAAGAAGGAACTTTCCCGTTATGAGCGAATGCAACCCGAATTGTTCAACTCAGATCCCCCCTCACACCCTCATCGGTGGACCGGAGAATCTGAAACTTCTGTACGATGACTCCCTAGCCGACTACCGCGAGAAACTCGCCCGCGCCCGGGCATGGGAAGCCGTATCGCTCGACATGGCGCAAACCGCGTCACGCCGCGCGCAGAACGCGGCCACGATCGATCACGCCATCAACGCCGGTATCGTGCTCGCCGGCCAGGTCGGAGTATCCGAAGGCCAGCAGACCGTCTCGCCAGCAGGTACCGCCGCCAGCGAAACCACCAAAGGCGCCGTTGCCGCAGCCGGAGCTGGAGAGGCGATTTCCGCCGAGGCCGTGACCGCAAACGTGGCAAACCTGTTCACCGCCCTCACGCCCGTGATCGCGTCTGCGCTCGCCACGGCGATTTCCCAGACCATTGCCGCCCTGGTTCCCGTGGTCGTCACTGCCTCGGGGGGAGCGTCAACCCCTTCCCAAACCGAGCCGAAGCCCACGACTCCGGCCTAAGTTCCCATAACGGGAGCCTGGACGCTCGCCGGCGCTATCCCAACGACCTCGCCGGCCGAGCGCCCCAGGTCCCAGAGGAAAAAACTATGAGTTGGATATCCATCCTGAAAACCATTGGCGCCGACATCGAAGCCGGCATCGCCATCGCAACCCCCATCATCGGGATCGTGGAGCCCGAAATCGCACCGATTCTCGCCGAAGTGGCGAACATCATCGCGATACTCGAAGGCCAAAGAAAGAACGCGTCCGTCACGGCCAGCGCAAGCGCGCCCGCCACGCAGCCAGACGCCACGGCGATTTCCGCTCTGATTCAGGCGACCGCGGCTGTTACCGCCGTCAAAAACGCCGCCTCCACATCTGCCAGCTTTTCGAGAGGGACGCCCAGCGCAACTTTTCAAGCGTCAAGGTCATAACCATGCCACTGCCCAACCGAAAACACTACACGTCCCTGCACTGGAGATGCGCGTGTGGAGTACACGGTTGGGCAATCCAGCAGGCCAGAATCCAGGACGCGGTATCGGCAATACGAGCGATCCATTCCTGTGCGGGAGACGGAAATCTAGTCCTCTGGCAGCAGCCCCTGATACCGTTGTCCTGGATTCGGACCTGCTAAAATCAATTGCCGTGGGTATCACATTTTCGGTCAACCTGACGCTTTCGGCGCCAGGCATCGAAGCAAAGTTAGGAGACCTCGTGGCAGCCATCGATGATCTAAAATCAGCAGTAGCCGCACTGAACACCAGCGTTTCGGCCGAAATTGCCGCAGTCAGCGCAAAACTTGCGGGATTCGCGGGCGACGTGCCGGCCGCAGACGCGGAAGCGATCGTGACGCAGCTCAACACCCTCAAATCCACGGTCGATGCCGAAACTACCACCTTGACCGGCCCGCCGTCCGGACCGTAAACTCAGACAGGCCATGCGATTGATTCTCTTCCTCTGGGCAGCCGGACAACTGGCTGCCCAAACTTTTAGCCTCGGAACTCCTTCGGACCCGTGCACAGGCGGAACCCCCTACACCCTACTCTCCACCGGAGCCACCCAACGGTACGGAGACTTTACGTGCACTTTTCCGGTTCCGGTCGACGGGCTGTACCAGGTCTCTATGGTTATCCAGGAGCCCTGCATCGGAGAATGCACGCCGCCCGTTACAGGGCCCAACCAAAGGGCCGAAAACGTCTTCCTGAACGATTCTGAGGTCCTGACCGGCCTGGACCCCTACGGCGCGGGTTCGACGAGCCCCAGCGCGCCCGTGACGCGTACAGCGCTCGTTTTCAGCGCGAGTCTCAAGGTTAAACTGCGCACTCAGACCGTCCTGCGGAATGCCGTGCTTTCGGCTGTCACGATCACACCCTACCAGGTCGTGCAGTTTGCACGCGCGGTCTGCCAAGGAAGCGGAACACGAAGCGTGCCGAACGGAACCGAAGGCTGCACGGACCCGAATGGCTGCACGGTCGTCTGGAGCTGCACGGGTCTTGAGAAGTGGACGGTCACGACATCAGCGGGCACGAACACGTACGCGGTTTCGCTCGACACGGACGCGTCGTTTGTCAACCTGCAGCCGTGTCCGGCGAGCGATCCGACAAAGGCATGCTGGCAAGTGCAGCCGATCACCGCCCAGGTGCAGGTACCGCCCGGAAACTGGGTTGCTTTGGCGCCAGCTTACATGGAGACGATTTCCGCCAGTTCTTCACTGATTACACTGCCTTTTGATGTGGCACGGGCATGTGTGCATTCGGTGGAGAGTGTGCCGAAGATGGCTGTTGGGTCTCAATTTCCGCTCGATGGTTCTATGTGGGATCAGAACTGTGTTCGGTTTTCCAAGGTTTTACCTCGGGGAAACTCGCTAAGTATTTGGTATTGAACGAGCACGGACTGTGCCCGTCGATGACCCCGATACCCGACTGTCGATGAATCTGTGCCGATGGTAGAGTCTCCAAACCCTAGAAAAGAACCCCCTGCTCCTCACAGTTCGATACCGTGGGCCTTTGCCAGTACGACAAAAGCAAATGCCATAGCAATCGGCGTGACTCCCTCTCCCACGCTTCGAAGTCTATCGATTCTTTCTCGGCTGAACTCCAGTTCACCGGCCAACCCTGGAGCCATTCGTCGAAATAAACATTCAACTTCCGCTTGTGCGAGCGCTGGACGCAGCCAGGGAGCCCGCACCAGCACATCGGCCCATCGGTCAAAGTCTCCGGTTCGGTATGGGGGGAAATAGAACGGCCGCTGAAGGTCAGAACATCCTGCTTGAGTGACGCTGCGCGATTCGGGCTGCCCGAGTCCTCCGAATCCATCGCGGTCGGAGTCTGCCAGTTCGTCGCTTCTTTCGCCGCTTCCCCGCCGCATCCGTAATCCCCGTTCGCTTCGTGGCCCATCGCACCATGCGGAGTCTTCCACGCGGCTACCTGGCGCCCAAGGTATTCCGTCGTTCGTCCTGTCGCCGCCCGACTCGGGCGCTCCGGCGATTCGCACTCGTTCACTGATGGAGTTGTCCAATTCTCCACTGCTCCGCGTAACGAGTCCACCGCCCCCGGATGATTCCCGCACGATTCCCCGCCCGATTCCGTTCGCCCCAGCTCCTGTTTCCGCTCCGCAGTTTGCGGCCCGCCACTGACAATCTTTGGAGACGGCCAAAGCAAACAGTCGGACGCGCCCATGTGGTGCGCCCACCGCTTCAGAGCTAAATAATCCTGCCCTAGTCTCGTAGCCCATCGCCTGAAGATCTCGGCAGACGCGCTCGAATCCGAGGCGCAAATGTCCGCGTACATTTTCGAGGAACACCAGGGCAGGCTTACACTCTCCGACGATGCGGGCGATATCGGGCCAGATGTGGCGCGGATCGGCCTCACCTTGTCGCTTTCCAGCACATGAGAAGGGTTGACAGGGATACGTTGCCACGATGCAATCCACGGCTCCAGAGAAGGGCTTGCCGTCGAAGGTTCGTACGTCATCCCAGATACCAGCGTCTGGAGCCAGTGAACCTTCTTCCATCTTGCGTACCAGAGACGCGGCGGCATGTGCTTCCCTCTCCACGTACACGCGCGTGAGAGCGCCTGGAACCGCCAGTCTGATGGCAAGATCTCCGGCTCCTGAACCGGAGCAAATAGAGATGACGTTGAAGGGGGAAGGCAAAGCCACATCCGAACTCTATTCTTTCTTTTTTCGAGCAAGGCCAGTGGACCGTGCAACCCGGAATTTTCGCAGCAATTTCAGATAAGCCAGATACCGGCTGCCTTTGTGCCATACGCAAGGCGTCTTGACCCACGGTCGGCACACAAGACTAGGTTTCCAGACATGTCCGCAAAGCTTCATGGACTCAAACCAGAGCTGCGATCCGATACGACATCGGTGTGGCCTAAACATTGCAGTCCTGTAGCCCGAGCCATGCTCCAAACAGATCACGCTTAAACGGGTCTACTGATTCTCCCCGCAAAATGTAGTCTCTACATCGGATCTGTTCTTTCCGGCATCTCTCGATTTCTTCTTTCAACCGACCGTCCCTATTGCTCTGCACATAGCCTTTACTGCACAGGACTCTGAACAAAGATGCAAGACCTTTCCGCCCCAATCTGCCCGAGGTTCCAAAACAAGCTGATTCCCCCAGGGGGCTATCGTAAACATGCCAGCCTGCACTACAGCCCGAAACCAGTGGTTCGCCTCTTTTCGGAGGACTCCGCATTCATCACAGGATTGGGTGATGACCTCAGCCACGTGGAAGCTCCCTCACTCTCGCCCATTCCGGCCATTCGGACATGTCTGCGCCTTTGCGGTCATGCAAACCCAGTTCTACCCGCGCTTCACCACAGCCGCAAATGCACGGGCTGTTTCCCACAACAGCGTGACCTTCGCACATTGGACACTCGACTATCTCAAACGGCCGCGCGCCGAACTGCTTCACAAAGCACGCCACGCCCGCCGCGCGGCATTGCGTGATCGTCTTGCGCGCGTACGCGAGATCGAACGGACGCGCGCGCCGGCCCGACTCGCCGCCGATCACGATCAGGTCAAGACCATCAATCCCCCGCGCCGTAGCTCTGCCCTGTGTATAGCAAGGACTTGGTAACCACCGCGCCCAATCCACTGGTCCCAGTGCAGGTTCGTACGATACCCACCTGACAGCCGCAGTCGCAGCGAGCAAGGAAGGCACGCGCAAGCGCGCCGTCGGCTCGTCCTCAACCGAGACGCCGAGCCAGATCCGATCCGGCATTCTCCAGTGAGCCCCGAAGATCCGGTTCATCAGTATCAGCACAACCTCCCGCATCCTCTCGGCCCGTTTCGTGAGAATCTGCATCGTGTGGCCCGCCTGCGCGGCATCGAGCACGACGCGCCACACGCGCACCAAATCCTCAAACGGCAAGGACTCGTGAAACAGATCCCCGCTTGACGCCACAAAGATCTTGCGTGGTTTCTTCCAGCGTAAGGGCCAATCCAGGATGCTTTCGTCTAGCCGTACTGTCCCGGTCCAGTTCGGCCGCCCATTCTGAATCTGCGTCAAGCCCTCGAAGTGCGCGCGCGCTTTCGCGTTCGAAGAGCCCGCGCGCAAGTGCGCGTCCGCGATCGCCCAGCAGTTGTCACAACCTTGTGAGATTTTTGTGCAGCCACGGATTATTGGCCAGGAGGCATCTGTCCATTCTATTGAGGTTTGATCGCTCATTGCCTTTTCAACCGTTCTTTTTGTTTGAACGAGCCTGGATATAAGACGTCGATGAGAATGTACCCGACTCTTGCGGCATCTCCAATTTCGCGGCCCGCTGGTCTGCTAGTTCAGCTATCCCGCGTAGCAATGCTGCAATTCCGCGCAAGTGGCCGGAATCGGTGCACTTCAAAATCTTTCTCGTTGCCACAGACAACCAGACCGTCGTGTACGTTTCAGGACTCATAAGCGCTCGTGAAGGTGCACGCCGATAAATCGCAGCGTAGCTTCCAGACGGATCAGAGCATCATGGATACCCGCTAGTTGCAAGGCAACTGCAGCAATACACGTTGCCTGAGACGGGGAAGGCATCAGGTGTAGATCCCGGTTGAAGCGACATGCGCCCAGGTCATCGGCTAGGGCGTCGAATTCCGACCTCAGATTCTCAAAATGGTTACTTTCCATGTTTCTCCTCCGCACGCACCGCGCACGCCCGCGCGTCTCGACAGATCGGAGCCCCATCCGATCCTCTGTACCTGTACTGCCCCGGCGTGCTAAACGCGCGTCCGCATTTCGCGCACGTGGCCGCATGCGTCGACGCGCGCGGGGTGAGAGGCAGGGTAGTCTGTTCCGCAATCACGGAGTCCACTGCTTTCTGTGCCGCCACGCCGCGCCCGACAAAGCGCATAAAATCGTCTCTGTCCATCTGTTCCTCTCTTTCAACGTAGGATTGCCAGGAATCTGTTCTGAGATCTGTCCATTTGATTTCATCGGGTTGCATCGGTTTTTTTCCTGTTCCATTCCCGGTCTAAATCGACCAACGCCCCGGTAGCCTCATGGACGCAGAATTCAAGATGCCGTCGAAGTTCTACAACTTCCAAAGGCAGAACCAAAGACCCCGCCATCGTTTCGATGTAGGATTTGAGAATGATCTGAATCCCCAGAAAAACAGACAACACGTTGACCGTATCAGGGATCGCGTCCAGTGTTCCGCCTACAGCGACGACGACCTTTTCAACGTCATCAAAACTGTTTCTCACGCCCATCCCTTCCCCCGCGCCACAGCACGTTGCCAATACGAAGACATCTCTACTCCTTTTTTGTTGAACGAGCACGGCCTCCTGATGTCGATGAGGTTGGACCCGACTCTTGAGGCAATAGTCCGCAAGCCGATGAAAGCCGCCTCCGCATCCTCCACGACCAGAAAGCTGGCCAACGGTTCCGCATCCGACATGTTCGACAGACAAAGCCGCCGCTGTCGCGTAACCACATTGCCGCTTCTGCGCGCTGGCTGAGTAACTCCAAACTGTCGGCCCATTTCTTTATATTGCTGACAACAGCAAACGACGGAAACTCGACACCGCAGCCGTCGCACAGTATGTAGATGCGCTTTTCTACGGCCATTCATGCCCATCCCTGCCCCCGCGCCACGGCGCGTTGCCAATACGAAGACATTTCTACTCCTTTTCTGTTGAACGAGCACGGCCTCCTGATGTCGATGAGGCTGGACCCGACTGTTGAGACGATTTAAACTGCCGAAGCGCGTCTACAACGGCTAGGCTTTTCCGGCCTCTAGACCGGCTCCACCATGCAAGGCGCGGAGAATAGCAACAGTGATCGTCTACTATCT
>Ga0335082_10008894_pt1 | contig 10924 bp, 14 predicted proteins | sample Lox_Sample_41_FD_206718 | JGI IMG/M metagenome (GOLD analysis project Ga0335082, IMG submission 206718) | Soil microbial communities from Loxahatchee National Wildlife Refuge, Florida, United States - Lox_Sample_4.1 | ecosystem: Environmental > Terrestrial > Soil > Wetlands | place: USA... | reverse complement strand
CTGAATGATTGTCTGATTTAGTGATTGGTCAACGATACCTAATCCGCTCAATCGATGAGTCGAGTCACGGATCTCAGCAGCCTGTTCTGCCGTCAAGCCCTCTTGGGAGGAGACGATGATCGTATCTCTGCCCAAGATGTAATTTCCTGTGATGACTCGCCCCAGCACTTCTCTATTCTTGCAAGTGTCGGCATTGATCTTGCATATTGTAGTCTCTTCTCCTTCAAGCTCACTACCAGGAGTTACGATCAGCTCTCCAAATTCAGAAAGTCGAAGTGTCACAACGCCTCCTTGCTTTAGCCCGACTTGTCTGACCCAATCGCTAGGAAGAGAGACGGTGAGAGTCGAATGCCCCACTCGTTGGACTTTTCTGATTTCCAATCAATGTTCCTCGATATGAGTTGCTGGCGTGGGGTAATGTGCGATTTCAGCCCTGTTATATATTGCGAGGGGATTCTATATAGAAAACAGATTGTTTGATGCCTCTGGTCATTTCTTTGGAGACCGAATACGAACCTTCGTAATCACCACCTCGTCTCCCCCTTGAAGCTCCACGGGCGATCGACACTTTGGGCAGGAGAGGGTTGGAAGGGTAAAGTGGTATGAGTCGTCTGCAACCGCAAAGTCCTGCTTTAGCCCACATTTGGGGCAGCGAGTCTTGGCTGGGGTTTCTTCAATTATCAATTTCGACCCTTTCAGGAAGCGGTCCTTCGCCAGTACCTGGTAAGAGAACTTCAACTGTTCGATTGAGATTGCTCGCAGTTTCCCTACTCGTAGGTGAACCTCCAGCACCTTGCCATCTGGGTTTTTGGGGGCATATTCCAGGAGTGTGTCGACTAGCGTACTTGCTAAGGAGAGCTCATGCATCCGTCTCTATCTCGACACACTAAGTCAGCCCGAGGCTGTGAATCACTTCACTTATGCCAACCATGTTTCTACAGTCCGTCATCACAACCTTCGCCTTCGGGTTGACCTTAGAGATATCATCCTTCAGCTTGGCTGGATTGACTCCCATCGCTGCGGCCAAATCAACCTTGTTTATCGCCACCGAGTTCGCTTCGTAGAACATCATTGGATGTTTGACGACCATATACGGGCCTTCGGTGACGCTGATCACGACGAGTCGTTTGTCAGATCCCAGCGGGAACTCTGCGGGGCATATCAGGTTACCCACGTTCTCGATGAAGATCAAATCTAGTTCGGATAGTTGTATGCGGGCAAGTGCCTTCTTGATGAGGTTGGCGTCGAGGTGGCATTCCTTCCCTGTATTCACCTGCACTGTGGGAACGCCTTCTGAGGCGATAATATCCGCGTCGATAGTTGTGGTAACGTCGCCCTCAATCACTGCTATCCGATGAGTTGCCTTGAGCAGAGATACGATGGCTTTGATCAGGGACGTTTTTCCCGAACCTACCGATCCCATCACGTCTATCGAAGTGATACCGTTCTCCTTCAGCTTCGAATGGTTCTCTAGAGCTAACTCCCTGTTCGCCTTCAGGATGTCTGCCTCTAACTCGATATCGAACACTTCATCCTCTGAAGACGTGACGACCTCAGTCCGTTCTCCCATTACCCATCCGCTTCCTCTTGCCCGACTCATCGTAATGAACCTCTTCTACAATCACCATAGGGTAGAATATTATTCCAGAATTGGGAATTGTTTTACAAACATATAGGCGTCGAACATTGACGGTGTCCTGACAAACATGTGTCTCTCAATTCCGGGCAAGATCATTGCAGTCGACGGCAAATTCGCCTCAGTCGACTATGGGAATCAAGGAATCAGAGAGAACGTGAACAACAGCCTCGTTGAAGGGCGAGTCGGAAACTTCGTGCTTGTCCAAGGAGGGTTCGCCATCAAGATCCTCACAGAATCCGAAGCCCAAGAAATGACTGATGCGCTCAAGATCATAGAGACAGAGTTCGGAACCTCGGAAGGAATGTTCTAAGTGAGCGTACAGAAGAAGGACGGCGCCATCCTAGCAGCCCGGCACAGTTTCATGCCGAACCGCCTCGGTTACTGTGGCCCCGACGAAAACGAAGTCTTACTCGAAGCTTGCTTGACCAATAAGCGAAGCCAGCAACTCCTCAAAGCGCTTGAGGCCTTCAAAGGCGCCCAACCCTACTTGAAGTTCATCGGCCAAAGCCTTGGCATGGACCCATTCGATTACCGAGTCGTAGAAGCATACTGGATTGGGAACAGCCTGCTCGACAATATCCCCAGGACCGGGTTCTACGAACACCTCAGAGAGAGGTTGGCAAGGAAATTCCCCAAAGAGCACATCAAGAGCCTGTTCGAATCCCGACCATTTGCCACATTCCCGCATCACGCGCTCCACGTCTTCAACGCCTTCTCAACCATGGGTACCGTACCAGACTCGTTTGCAAACGCTACGGGACCGGATGACCAAGTGGGAGAGTTAATGGACAAATGTCGCATATCATGGGGGCGAGTAGTCTCATCGGACAAAGACGGCAACCTGACCGTTGAATACGAACCCATCCAAAGACGAGACGGAATCCTAACATTCAGTAAACTCACTCATACAAGGGTCATCTCGATGATCAACGGGAGCAGCTTCATGCACGTGGAGCCTGGCGACTGGGTGTCATTCCACTGGGGATTCGCATGCTCCACATTAACCCCGACCCAAGTTGCCAATCTCAGGAAGTATACGTGCATGGACATGGACGTCGCAAACACGGTTCCAATCCCGCAATGACCTAAATAGAAGATAGTAGAGTAAATAGAATATCAACGGCAATGCTATCAGTAATTACCATCGAGGACCTTCACGTCGGCGTATGCGAAAAGAAGAGTTACTGGCATTGCTCAAGGAACAAATGCAACATGAGGAGCGGGAGACGGAAGTATACGCTCGAAAGGTCAGAGAGACAGACCACAGCGTCGTGAAGCTGATATACGCCAAGCTAATGCGCGACTCGATGCACCACGCCGATGTCTTGAATTCCGCAATCACTTACCTATCCAAGAGTGAATGGGAATCCGCACCCGTGAAGGAAAGTCGCGATGAGCTCCTTCGACTAATGAACCTGGAAGAACAAGCGCTGCGACTGTTCACGGGAGCCTCAACCCAGGTAACAGACCCCCATCTGAAATCACTCCTCACAATGCTTGCCGCAGATGAAGAACAACACTACGCTATGCTTCGATACGTTCTGGAAAATTTCGTGAACAAGAAGGAGAAGGTAGCAGCATGAGTCAAACCGTGATCGTAGGACCGCGCGCGAACGTGAAAATCCTCGAGGAGCGCTGCAAAAGTTGCGAACTATGCATCGTATCATGTCCGTCGGGCAACCTGAAGTTTTCTACCAAACTGAACCATGCAGGCTTCCACCCCGTGGAGTTCACGTATCAAGGAACTAAAGGCCCCTGTACTGGTTGCGCAATATGCTACTGGGTATGCCCAGATTATGCAATTCAGGAAATTCAGGTGAGAGGGTAAGTGTCCGGTCAGAGAATATACATCAAAGGGAACGAGGCGCTCGCGTACGGAGCATTACAATCTGGACTGAACGGATATTTCGCCTATCCGATAACCCCGTCGAGCGAACTCCCAGAAACCCTGGCCCGAGAATTCGGAAACAAAAAGTACCCACAGTACAAATGCTTCATTCAATCCGCCAGTGAACTAGAAGCAATAAACATGGTCATAGGCGGGGCATCAACAGGCGCCCAAGTAATGACCGCGACCTCTGGTCCCGGTTTCAGCTTGAAACAGGAAGGGCTATCGTACGCAGCCTGTATGGAGCTACCGTTCCTAATCGCAGACATCTGCCGCTCCGGACCAGGATTAGGGAACATAGGTCCCGAACAGAGCGACTACTTCCAAGCAACCAAAGGAGGCGGACATGGCCACTATCGATTATTCGTTCTAGCTCCAAACTCAGTCCAAGAAATGGCATCATTCCCGAAATTAGGATTCGACCTTGCCTTCAAGTACCGCAACCCAGTTCTGATCCTCGGAGATGCCTACACGGGCCAGCTGAAAGAAGACATTGAGTTCCCGTCATTAGACGCACCGAACTACGACGTCTCATCATGGGCAGTTGGCGACTCGACCGGTCGAGGCCCCCACATTCTAAACTCCATGGAGATGGACTTTCAGAAACATTATGAGAACATGGGACGAATCTTTGAGAAGTACAAGATAATAGAAGAGAGAGAGGTCCTCTACGAGGAATATCTCACTCAGGACGCTGAGATTGTGATCGTCGCGTTCGGAATCGTCTCAAGAATCGCGAAAGCCGTCGTAAACACCCTACGCAAGAAGGGACTGCGAGTTGGACTCTTCAGACCAATCAGCCTCTGGCCATTTCCGACGGCTGCGATGCGTAAGCTGGCCTCAGACGGAAGACGTTTTCTTGACATTGAGTTGAACGCGGGTCAAATGATCGAAGATGTCAGGCTTGCCGTCGGAACCGAAACTAGAGTTGACTTCCTCGGCAGATGGGGCGGAATAGTCCCAACAGAGCGAGAGATAGAGCGCAAAATCCAAAGCGTGGAGGTAGTTGCCTCATGACCCAACAGTCTGCCTTAAGGATTAAAGCGGGAAAAATAGAGTCGCTTACTGAAAATCCCACACACTACTGCGCCGGCTGCGAACACGGAACACTGACGAAACTCATCGCGGCAACGCTAGATGAACTTAACATTCGAGAGAAGACCGTTATGATAGATTCCGTAGGCTGCAGCGTCTTAGCCTACAATTACCTGAATTGTGATCATATCGTGGCAGCCCACGGAAGAGCACCCGCCGTTGCCGCAGGCGTTAAGCGACTAAGACCCGAATTGTACGTGTTCACCGTCCAAGGAGACGGAGACGCATTGTCCATCGGATTATCCGAAACCATCTACGCCGCAAAGAGGGGGACCCCGATAACAATATTCGTCGTCAACAACGGCATCTACGGAATGACGGGAGGACAGATGGCCCCCACAACCCTCCCGGGTCAGATAACAACCACTACGCCGTACGGACGGGACCCAGCATTGACAGGAACAGAATTTGATGGTTCAAGCATAATCAGCCAGATAGATGGCGCCGCATACGTCAGACGAGCAAGCCTCGTTGTTAACGAGATCTCGAACCCCAGAGGAAAAGTATACTCGATAAAGAACCTCCTAGATGCAAAAAAGGCAGTGAAGAACGCGTTCCAGGTCCAGGCACTGGGAGGTTTCGCCCTCGTAGAATTTCTAAGCACATGTTCAGTAAACTGGAAGATGCCCATCCTAGAAGCGAAACGTTATGTCAACGAGCAAGTGATCAAGCGGTTTCCGTTAGGCGTCTTCCGAGACACATTCGGAGTCGAGAAGCCATGAGCAAGATGAAAGTGCTAATCGCTGGCCACGGCGGCCAAGGCATTATGCTCCTCGGCGACTACATGGCATACACCGCCATGCTTCAAGGAAAGCATGTGGGCTACATCCCTTCATACGGCCCCGAGACTCGCGGAGGAAAAGCGAAATGTTACGTGATCATCTCCGACGAAGTTGTTGATAACCCGATCGCGGAAGTACCTGACGTCGAACTCATCATGAATCAGCCATCAATGGACTTCCTAGACGACCTCATCCCGAGAGGCCTAGTCATATACAACCAATCATTGGTCCAGACCAAAGTTGATCGCGACAACGTCAGAAGCTTCGGGATCCCAGCTACCGAGATCGCGGATAAGCTGAGCGCTGAGATGCCGTCGAAAACTGACACCAAAATGTTCGCCAACGCGGTGATGTTTGGAGCCTTCCTCGCAATATGCGTCCCTAACGTTAGCGTCGACAAAGTCAAAGAAACGTTGAAGCACTTCCTTGCAGGCAAGAAAGAGACGCTCATAGCGTTAAACTATCGCGCAATCGAGAAGGGCCGAGAGTACGTCACGTCGAATCCTCCCGAGAACCTCGCTGAAGAGTCGCCGTACCACGGCATACCGACTTGGGCGACTCAGTAATTCAGCCACACCAATACTGTGGCAGATCGAAGCCCAAGCCTTTGGTCGATTGAACCTTACCTATACACGCTGGACAGAAGTGTCGCCGGCCGAGTTTAGTGACCGTCGAATCGTCATGTTCACTAATCCAGTATAACCTTCCACACTCTCTGCACTTCTGCTCAGTTGTGATAATCTCTCCAGAGGTCTCTTTACCAGCGAGCATTGCTACCTCATCAGCCACTCTCTTTCCCACTCCCAACGCCACCGACCGTTTTGGTTCGGGAGAAGGCGACCCAATATCGCTGATCAATATCTTATCGTCACATGTTATCCACACGTCAAAAACACCGTGAAGGGCGCAATGACCATTGAGCCCGTGGGATGTTCCCAAGAGGCAGTCGCCACGTGTCACATGACACTTCCCACCTTCGACGTAATTCATACACAAGCGGCGGCGCCTCCTCACTTTAGAACGCCAACAACCTCCCGCACCTTATGTGTTTACGGAGTAAACCCCACCCAGAACAGTAATACCTCGTTAGACCCTCGACGGCAACTCGTATGATCTTCTGCATAGTATTTATAGTAAAATGGAAAGATACTAGCCCACGTCAGCAGAGACGGGCACTGAAGGATAATTCAGATGGTGACGCTCTCCGACCGAATCGCCAGCTTACACGTCTCCCCCATCCGTCGCGTCACGGCACTATTCGCTGAAGCAAGCCAAAAGAAAGAACTAATCTCGTTCGGAGGTGGCGGGCCGAGCCTTCCACCACCGCCCGAAGTTAGCGAAGAGATTATTCGAAAAGTGCGGGAGGACCCGCAAGGGAGTACCGCCTACACTGGAACACGCGGCTTTCTAGAGTTGAGGAAACTAATCGCTGAAGATTGGATGAAGCACGATAACGAAGTGTACAAGCCCGAGAGTGAGATAATCCTCACCGACGGGGCAACAGAAGCAATCTTCTGCGCCTTCCTATCTATATTCAACAAGAATGACGAGGTTGTCCTCACAAACCCAACGTACCTCGGCTACCTGGAAGCTTTCCAGCTCGCTGGAGCCCGCGCGAAATGGCTTCCAGTCAAAGTGGAAGACGGATACCAGCCGAGTCTGGAAGTTCTGAAGAGTGTTATTACGAAGAGAACGAAGGCTGTGGTTCTGCTAAGCCCAGACAACCCAACCGGGAGAATTATTCGGGAAGACTTCATCAAAGGCCTGCTTGATCTAGCGAAGGATTATGACTTTTGGGTCGTCAACGACTCAACGTATCGTGACATCGTGTTCGACAAGCCACAACCTAAAATCAGCTCTCTCCCTGGAGCACACGAACGAGTCCTCTCAGTCGGAAGCTTCTCGAAAGAAGCGTCGGTGCCTGGGTTGAGACTGGGATACGCGTTGGGACCTTCGGAGATGATCGACGGTATCGAGAAAGTGAAACAGTACACGACGCTTGCACCAAACATCCTCAGTCAGTACGCGGTGCTGCCTTTTCTGAGGAACGGTGTGAAGGAGAGGTACCTTCGTGATTATGTGCTCCCCATCTACAAGAAACGGCGGGACGTGATGGAGGAAGCCATCAGAAAGTATTTGCCCGAGGCGGGTATCGTCAGGCCGGACGGCGCATTCTACTTCTTCGTTGACTTGCGCCATTACTTGCAGGCCATGGACAGGGACGAACAGGACTTGTGCAACCGGTTACTTACTCGAAAAGGCGTCATAGTCATCCCGGGATCATACTTCGGAGACAAAGGAGTGGGGCATGTCAGATTCACATTCGTAAGCGAACCTGAAGATCGAATTAGGTTGGGTGTTCAACGGATCGGCGAGTACGTCTTCTCATACACGTTCTCTATGGATTGAACTGGTCGAATTCTCTATACTCGAAAGCTTCCAGTTTGAATCTCGGGAACAAGTACTGAAAGCTATATTCTAGTGCTTAATCTATATGCATTTGTGCTTAGCTTGGAAGCTAGGAAAGTACAGCGAGTCGGATATTCCACCCTAACAGTATCACTGCCACGAGAATGGGTTGAGGATGTCAAGCTCAAAGCAGGCGACATTGTTTCCATAAAACGAGAGGATGACGGCTCCCTCAAACTCATCCCTGGCACAGAGCACAAGAGCGAAGAAATCAAGAACTGCGTAGTGAACGCAGACCTCTGCAACTCAAACAACATACTTACCCGAGTGATCACAGCAAATTACATTCTTGGACACGACACCATCCAGATCGCAGCCAAGGACGAATTGAAGAGGCATCATCTCGAAGAGATACGTGCCACGACACAACGGCTAACCGGATTAAGCATCGTGGAACAGACGCTGCGTCAGGTGACGCTCCAGAGCTTCGTTGATCCAACGCGATTCCCAATCTACGGATTGATGCGCCGCCTCCACATCATACTCTCCTCAATGCTTGAAGTTTCCATCAAGGCTTTAGTTGAACGTCGACCAGACCTTGCCGCCGAAGTTGGCCACATGGAGGAAGAGTCTGACAGAATCTACTGGCTAATCGTTCGCCAACTGCTCCTTGCGATCAGGGACAGAAGCGTCGGGACCAGGATCGGTATTGAATCACCCCTCCACATACCAGGCAACAGGGTTATCGCAAAGACCCTCGAGGAGATGGCGGATTCAGCCGAGAACATCGCGAACGAAGTTATCGCGTTGAAGGAAAAGGAAACTGTAAGCGACTCAATACTCAACGATATAGCCAAGTACGCGAATGAAGTGACGAAGACCGCAGAACTCAGCATGAAAGCCCTGCTGACCTCAGACATCCAAATCTCCAACGATTCTGTAGAGCGAGTGCAGACGTCCGAAAACGAAGAACGACGTCTCACACAGAAAGTATTAACCTACGTCAAGGACGTAAACGCTGCAGTCGGCCTCAGAACCATCGTCCTGAACCTCGGCCAGATAAACAAGTACTGCAGGATAATCGGAGAAGTAACAATCAACCGCATCCTCGAAAAACCTACGGACATATGCGACTACGTTCCCCTGGCTGAAATGAAAGCCGCGTAGTCAATTACCTTTTCAAATTTCTTCCGATCATGATGAGGTCGGAATGTACCTCATAGTCCAGTGCCTTGAAGAACGCTAAAGACTGTTCATTCGTTTTGTAGATCTGCGCGTTCACCTTCAACGCACCTTTTTCGGCGAGCCGTCGCTCAAGCTCCCTGACCAGAGCCTTCCCAATTCCGGACCTTCGCTGACCGGACCGCACAGCCAAATGGTTGATCCAACCACGCCTGCCATCCCACGCGCCGAGCACCACTCCTAGAATTTGTCGGTTATTTTCGGCGACGAGGAAGAGTTCTGGGTCCCGCTGAAGTTTCAGCTTAATTCCCTCAAGGTCGTCGCCGGGCCTGAGTATGATGCCGGCTTCTTTCCAGAGTTCCACCACTTCCTCGTAGTCGCCTAACTGGAACTCTCGAACCTTCAATCTTAATCCGCAACCAGAGTGGATTACGGCGCCATAAGCTCTCTCTTCCAGTCGGTTATTTCTTATCGGTTCGACCATCGCATTAGGTTGTTATCATAGTCCTAGCAACTATACGCCACGGCTAGTTGTTGAATCAGCGATTGAGGGATTTCGTGAATTGACCGGGCTCGTCGAGTTGAATGCGGAAACGTTCAAGCATGCACTCACTTCTAAGATGCCCCTTGGCGTGGATTTCTACGCGGACTGGTGCGTCCCCTGCAAAGCCGCCGACGCCATCATCGAGAAGCTGGCTGAAGAGTACCATGGAAAAATGACGTTCGCCCGCGTCAACGTTGACGTGAATCGCGAAATCCCTGACATGTATGAGCTCATGAGTATCCCAGCCTTACTGATCTTCTCGAATGGCGAAGTGGTCAAGAGGTTCGTGGGGGTTAAGAAGATCAAGGGATCCAAGCGCGCTATTACGCGCCTGCTCAAGTCGCCCTAAGGCAATGGCGTACGCTACTTCTTAGCGAGACTAGGGTGCACCATCTTCTTCGGATCTACAACTCGATCGAATTCCGCCTCAGTAACGTAGCCAAGTTTCACGGCTGCCTGCTTGAGCGTCAAATCGTTAATCAGGGCGTAATGCGCCACCTCTGACGCCTTGTCATAACCAATTATCGGACTCAGCGCCGTCACTAGCATCAATGAGCGGTCTAGGAAGTAGGTGATCTGGTTCATGTTGGGCTGCATGCCCTCGACCAGAAACTTTCTGAAGTTGTTGCAGCCATCAGTCATCAGGCGAATCGAGTGCATTATGTTGCGGATCATGAGCGGCTTGTACACGTTCATCTCCAAATCCCCCCCGCCCCCGCCTAAGGTTACTGCAATGTCGTTAGACATGACCTGCAGTGCGATCATTGTCAACGCCTCACACTGCGTCGGGTTCACTTTACCGGGCATAATTGATGAGCCCGGTTCGTTGGCTGGGATATCGAGCTCATGAAAACCGCACCGTGGTCCACAGCTTAAGATGCGAATATCGTTGGCAATCTTGAACAGGGAAGTAGCCAAAGTCTTCAACGTGCCACTCAGCTGGACGAGCGCGTCATGAGCTCCCTGCACCGTGAACTTATTCGGAGCCGTGATGAACGGTAACTCAGTCAATTTCGCAATCTCAGCAGCCACTTTCACATCGAATCCGGGAGGAGCGTTAATCCCCGTTCCGACTGCTGTTCCGCCGAGTGATAGTCGATAAACCTGTTTCAGGCCATCTTCTAAGCGGTTGAGGTTGTCGTCTAGCATTCCAACATAGCCGGAGAATTCCTGTCCGAGGGTTACAGGGGTGGCGTCCTGCATATGCGTACGACCGATCTTCACAATCTCCTCCCATTCAGCAACTTTCATGTTGAGAGAGTCACGTAATTCTTCAACGGCGGGCATAAGCCGTTCTTTCACGCCTTTGGCCGCTGCAATGTACATCGCGGAAGGAAACGAGTCATTGGAGGACTGAGACATGTTCACGTGGTCATTAGGGTGAA
>Ga0335082_10008893_pt1 | contig 10924 bp, 9 predicted proteins | sample Lox_Sample_41_FD_206718 | JGI IMG/M metagenome (GOLD analysis project Ga0335082, IMG submission 206718) | Soil microbial communities from Loxahatchee National Wildlife Refuge, Florida, United States - Lox_Sample_4.1 | ecosystem: Environmental > Terrestrial > Soil > Wetlands | place: USA: Florida... | reverse complement strand
ATGCCCAGCGGCGCCAGCGCGAGCTGCTCCGGCTGGGGGCGGACCGGCTCCAGGCCGAGCAGACGCGCCTCCTCTATACGCTGGAGGGGCTGGCCTCCCAGTTCGTCCGGCTCCGATCGGCCGGGACGGACGCCGCCCGGCTTCCCACCGCAGAGCTGGAGCAGGGGGTGGCCCAGCTCGGCTCGGAGATCGAGGCCATCGCCGAAGCGCTCGAGGAGGTGACCCGCGACGCCCCGGCACCGGCGGCACGCGTGCGCGAGGGCTAGCGGTTGCGTCGGTCGAGGCCCGGCGTCGAGGCCGGTGGGGGGCCCTGGCCCTCTCGCGACAGAGGCAGGAGAACTGTCGCCCCTCCGACGGGACAACTGGGTGTTGCCACAGATTTTTCTCGAGCTCGCCGGTGACAGGTTTCCTGCCTTGGTCTGAGCGCGGCAGCCGGGGGGAGCGCGGGTGGGCTCGCCGCGGATGTCAGAGCAAAGTCGCCACCGGGTTCGGCCGGCCCTCGGCGAAGCGCCGCGGATCGAGCGCCGAGGCGTCCAGCGTCCGGGTCCTGCCTTCGACCAGCGCCTCGGCGGCCAGCTGCCCCAGCGCAGGCGCGTGCATCACGCCGTGACCGGAGGAGCCGGCGACGAGGAACAGGTTCTCCGCGAAAGGAGCGGGGCCGAGCAGTGCGTGCTCGTCCGGCGTCATCTCGTACAGGCCGGCGTGGGAGGAGGCGATGCAAACCGTCCGGAGGCAGGGGAGCCGCGCCCGGGCGGTGGCCAGCACCGCGTCTAGCCAGCGCGGGTCGACGGACGTGTCGAAGGGGTCGCGGGCCGGCGGGCTGGGGTGGAGGAGGAGGACGCGGCCATCCCGGACGCGAAGGTGGAAGCCGTCGGGGAAGATGGTCATCGGCATCGAGGCGGGCAGCGCCTCGGTGGGCTCGGTCACCGCCATCTGGCGGCGGAGCGGAGTCACCGGGATGTCGCCTCCGGCCAGCCGGCCCAGCTCGGCCGCCCAGGCCCCGGCGGCATTGACCACCCCGCCGCAGGCGAGCACCTCCCGGGCCGTCTCCACCGCCACCAGGCGGGCGCCCTGCCGTCGGATGCCTTGCACCGTGCCCTCGAGGAAGCGGACCCCGAGCCGGCTCGCCGCCTCGCGGTAGCCGCGCTGGATCTCCGTCGGCCGGAGGAAGCCGTCGGTGGCGGAAAAGGTGCCTCCCACGATGCCCTCCGGTGCCAGGGCGGGATTCCTGGCCAGCACCTCCTCGGCGGAGAGCTCGCGGGCCTCGGTGTGGCCGGCGGCCGCCTGGACGGCCAGCGCCGCGCGCAGCCGGCCGAGCTGCTCCTGGCCGGCGGCGACGAAGAGGTAGCCGCGCGGCGCGTACCCCGGGTCGACCCCCGTTTCCTCGGCGAAGCGCAGCAACTTGGCGCGGGAGAGGAGCGAAAGGCGGACGTTGATCTCGCTGGCGAACTGGGCACGGAAGCCGCCCGTCGCGCGCTCGGTGCTCCCCCCGCCGCGGTCGACGACGGTCACCCGGGCCACGCCCGCCCGGGCGAGGTGGTAGGCCACGCTCGCCCCCACCACGCCGCCGCCCACCACCACCAGATCGGCGGTCATCGGGTGAAGACGGCCGAGGGGCTCCGGAAGGCCTTGAGCTCGAGCGCGTTTCCGCTCGGGTCGAGGAAGAACATCGTCGCCTGCTCCTCGGGGCGCCCCTGGTAGCGGATCTGAGCCGGGATGAGGAACTGCACTCCGGCCTGCTCCAGCCGCGCGGCCAGGGCGTGGAACTCCTCCCAGCCGAGCAGGGCGCCGGTGTGGGGGATGGGAACCTCCACCCCGTCCACGTGACCCACCGCGGCCGGCGCGCCCGGTGTGCCGAGGTGGGCAGAGATCTGGTTCCCGAAGAAATCGAAGTCCACCCAGGTGTCGGTGGAGCGGCCCTCCGGACAGCCGAGCAGCTGGCCGTAGAAGGCGCGCGTCGAGGCGAGGTCCTTCACCGCGAAAGCATGGTGAAAGGGAAGGCTCATCCGGGGCGCGGGGAGCCTACCACCCGGGCCGTCTCGGGCGGACCCAAGCCCAGTGCGTGTCACTTCTTCATGCTGGCCACGAAGGCGTCCTGCGCCTTCTGCATCTGCGCCGGGGTCAGGTCCTGGATGTGCTCCGCCAGGAACCACTCGTTCCCCCAGCGGTCGATGACCTGGGACATCCGGTCTCCCCAGAACATGTCCGCCGGGGGCATGGCCGGCTTGGCCCCTGCATCGGTGGCCCGCTTGAATGCGGCGTCCACGCCGGCCTGATAGATCCACAGCTTGGTCGGTCGGGCCAGGCTTCGCATCTCCGGCGAGCTGTCGTTGACGAAGAAGCACGAGTCGCCGATGCGGAGCATGGCGTGCCAGATCTTCTTTCCGGTCGGGTCGAGGGCGCGGCTGATCTCGGTGGCTCCGAAGGCTCGCTTGTAGAACTCGATGGCCTCCGCTGCGCCGTCGATGGTGAGCGAGGGGGTGATGGAGTGAAGTCCCTCTGGGATGGGCGTGACCTTGGCCATGGCAGGCTCCTCGTACTCACCCCTGGCCTGGATTTCAACCGGTCCGCGGCCGCCGCCGTGAGCCCGGCCGGGGAGTGCGGGTGGCCGTCCGAGCCCGAGCAGCGAGCGCGGCCTGAGCTGCAGCGAGCCGCGCCGCCGGCACCCGGAACGGCGAGCAGGAGACATAGTCCAGGCCGAGCCGGTGACAGAGGGCGATGCTCTTGGGGTCTCCGCCGTGCTCGCCGCAGATGCCGATGTTCATCCGTGGACGGGTGGCGCGCCCGAGCTTCACCGCGGTGGCCATCAGCTGGCCCACCCCCTGCTCGTCGAGCGTGGCGAAGGGGTTCTCGGCGAAGACGCCCTTCTGCAGATACTCCACCAGGAAACCCGTCTCGGCGTCGTCCCGCGAGATGCCGAAGGTGGTCTGGGTCAGGTCGTTCGTTCCGAAGGAGAAGAACTGGGCGTAGTCGGCGATCCGGTCCGCGACCAGGGCCGCGCGGGGGACCTCGATCATCGTGCCGAACTCGTAGCGCACGATCTGCCGCCGCTCGGCCATCACCTGGCGCGCCGCCGCCTCGAGCATCCCCTGTTCGATCTTCAGCTCGTTGCTGTGGACGATGAGGGGGATCATGATCTTCGGATGCACCTTCACCCCGTCCGCCTGGCAGTTGCAGGCGGCCTCGAAGATGGCCCGCACCTGCATCGTCACCAGCTCGGGCATGTGGATGCCAAGCCGCACGCCGCGCAGCCCGAGCATCGGATTCTCCTCGCGCAGCGATTCCACCGCGGTGAGGAGGACGCGCTTGTTGTGCAGCTCCTTCTGGAGCGCCTCGACGTCCCCGTCGCCGAGGCGGCTGCGCGCCTCCAGCTCCGCCACCGCGTGCACCAGCTCGTCGTGGGCGGGGAGGAACTCGTGGAGCGGCGGGTCGATGAGCCGGATGACCACCGGCTTGCCGGCCATGGCGCGGAACAGCCCCTCGAAGTCGGCGCGCTGCAGGGGGAGGAGCTGGGAGAGGATGGGCGCGCGCTCCTCGGCGCTGCGTGAGAGGATGAGCCGCTGCACGAGCGGCAGCCGCTCGGTCTCGAAGAACATGTGCTCGGTGCGGCAGAGGCCGATCCCCTGGGCGCCCAGGGCCCGGGCGCGCTCGGCGTCCCGCGGGTAGTCGGCGTTGGCCCACACCTCCAGGCGGCGGAAGCGGTCCGCCCAACCGAGGAGCTCGAGGAGGAAGGGATCCTCCAGCGAGGGGAGCAGGGTAGGGAGCTTCCCCCGGAACACCTCGCCGGTAGTCCCGTCGATGGACACCCAGTCGCCCTCGGCCAGGGTCACGCCGGAGCGCTTCACTTCCGCCACCCGGCGCTCGGGGTCGATGTCCAGGGCCAGCACCCCAACCACCGCCGGCTTCCCGAACTGGCGGGCCACCAGCGCCGCGTGACTCGTCCGTCCGCCCCGGCTGGTGAGGACTCCCCGCGCGGCGAGCAGCCCGTGGACGTCGTCGGGCTTGGTCTCGGCGCGGATCATGATCACCTCGCGCTTTTCCTTGGCCCAGCGCTCGGCGGTGTCGGCGTCGAAGGCCAGCTGCCCGGTGGCCGCTCCGGGCGAGACGTTCAGCCCCGAGGCGAGGAGGCGGCCGTCGGTGCGGGCGGCGTGCATCGCCTCCGGGTCGAACTGGGGGTGGAGGAAGAGGTCGATGTGGCTGGGCTCGACCCGCCGCACCGCCTCCTCGCGGCTGATGAGTCGCTCCCTGGCCATCTCCACCGCGATGCGCACCGCTGCCCGGGCGGTGCGCTTGGCATCCCGCGTCTGGAGCATCCACAGCTTGCCGCGCTCGATGGTGAACTCGATGTCCTGAACGTTGCGGTAGTGCGTCTCCAGCCGGTGCGCGATGCGGGAAAGCTCGGCGAAGGCGGCCGGCATCTCCTCGCGCAGCCCGGCGATGGGCTTGGTGGTGCGGATGCCGGCCACCACGTCCTCCCCTTGCGCGTTGGTGAGGTAGTCGCCCTCCAGCTCCTTCTCCCCGGTGGAGACGTTGCGGGTGGTGGCCACCCCGGTGGCCGAGTCCGACCCCATGTTCCCGAAGACCATGACCACGATGTTCACCGCCGTGCCCAGGTCCTCCGGGATGCCGGCCGCCTTGCGGTAGTCCTGGGCCCGCTTCCCCTTCCAGGAGCGGAACACCGCCTCGGTGGCGAGGCGAAGCTGCTCGTGGGGGTCGGTGGGGAAGGCGCGGCCGGAGTGCTTCTGCACCAGGCCCCGGAAGGTGGAGGTGATCTCCTCCAGGTCGGCCGCCTCGAGCTCGGCGTCGTTCTCCACCCCGCGCTTCTTCCTCCAGCGGGCGAGCACCTCCTCGAAGGGCTCGTCGGGGACGCCGAGCACCACCGAGCCGTACATCTGCACCAGGCGCCGGTAGGCATCCCAGGCGAAGCGCGCGTCCGCGGTGAGGCGCGCCAGCCCCTCCACCGTCCGCTCGTTGAGCCCGATGTTGAGCACCGTGTCCATCATCCCGGGCATGGAGAACTTGGCGCCCGAGCGGCAGGAGACGAGCAGCGGGTGCGCGGGGTCCCCGAAGAGCTTCCCGGTCCGGTCCTCGAGCGCGGCCAGCGCCTCCAGCTCCTGCTCCCAGAGGCCCTTCGGCCACTCACCGGCGGCGAGGAAGGCGCGGCAGGCGTCGGTGGTGACGGTGAAGCCAGGCGGGACGGGAAGGCCGAGGCGCGTCATCTCGGCGAGGTTCGCCCCCTTGCCGCCGAGCAGGGCGCGCATGTCGTCCCAGGTGGTCGCCCGGCGGCTGGCGAGGTCGAACTGGTCGAACCGGTAGACCCAGGATCGCGAGGCCCTGCCCGGTGCGCGGTTCCTCGATGCTCGTTTGGTGGTCGACATGGCAGGCCTCTGGCGGTGCAGGACGCATGCCGCCGGCCCTGTATGCTGCATCTCCGGTGGCCCGCCAAGCTCCTCCGTTCTCCCGCCCATCGGGCTCAGCCGTTGCGGGCGTCGTCGCCCTGGCCGCATTTTTCGCCGGTCCGGCTGCCGCCCGGCCGGATGCCGGAGCGCCGGACGCCCTCCTCGACGCGTCGGCGCCGATGCGCCGCTGGAAGGGTGACTTCGAGGCGATGAAGGCGCGCGGGCTCCTCCGCGCGCTGGTGGTCTACAGCCGGACCTTCTACTTCGTGGACCGGGGTGCCCAGCACGGCGTCAGCTACGAGGGGCTCAAGGCGTTCGAGGCCGAGGTCAACCAGCAGCTCGGTAACCCGGTGCCGAAGTTCAACGTGCTCTTCGTGCCGGTGACGCAGGACCAGCTCATCCCCGCCCTGCTCGAGGGGAAGGGAGACCTGGCCGCGGCCGGGCTGACCATCACTCCCGGCCGGGAGCACGAGGTGGACTTCTCCATCCCGGTGTACACCGGCGTGAGGGAGGTGGTGGTGCGCGGGCCGGGGGCGCCGCCGTTGACCCGGGTCGAGGAGCTGGCCGGACGCGCGGTCCACGTCCGCCGCTCCTCCAGCGCCTGGGAGCATCTCGACGACCTGAACCGGCGCTTCGCCCAGGAGGGCAGGGCGCCGGTGAAGCTGGTCGCCGTCCCCGAGGACCTGGAGGACGAGGACGTGCTGGAGATGGTGAACGCCGGCCTGGTCCCCCTCACCGTCGTGGACCGCTTCAAGGTCGCCCTCTGGAAGGACGTGTTCAAGAAGCTGACCTTCCAGCCGGAGGTCGCGGTGAGCACCGGCAACGACCTGGGCTGGATGTTTCGCAAGGGCAGCCCCCAGCTCAAGGCCGCGGTGGACGCCTTCGTCCGCACCCACCGGCAGGGAACGGAGTTCGGCAACGTCCTCATCCGGCGCTACGAGAAGAGCGAGCGGTACGTCAGGGAGGCGACCTCCCCGACCGAGCTGCGGAAGTACCAGCAGACGGTGGACCTGTTCCGGAAGTACGCGGCGAAGTACGACATCGACTACCTGCTCATGCTCGCCCAGGGCTACCAGGAATCGCGCCTCGACCAGGAGGCGAAGAGCGCGGTGGGCGCGGTGGGGGTGATGCAGCTCTTGCCCGCCACCGGCGCGCAGATGGCGGTGGGGGACATCCGCCAGCTCGAGCCGAACATCCACGCCGGCGTGAAGTACATGCGCTACGTCCAGGACACCTACTTCGCCAGCGAGCCGATGGACCCGCTGGTGAAGCACCTCTTCGCCTTCGCCTCCTACAACGCCGGTCCGGGACGCATCCACGAGCTGCGCCAGGAGGCGGTCCGGCGCGGCCTGGACCCCAACCGGTGGTTCAAGAACGTGGAGTACGTCGCCGCCGAGAAAGTTGGCCAGGAGACGGTCAGCTACGTGGCCAACATCTTCAAGTACTACGTCGCCTACCGGCTGGTGGAGGAGGAGGCCGCCGCGCGGGCGAAGGCGATGCAGCAGGGGGGGCCGGGGCGGTAGCCCGGTTCCTTCCGGGAATCTCGCTTCAACGGCTGTGCACGGCTTGTGCAAGTCCGTCCCGCGCCGACGGCGGGTGAACCCCGAATCGCATCGCCGTCGCCCCGAGAGCGATGGAACTGCCCAATTCGACCGCCGCAGCGAGCCCGGCCCCCGCGAAGCCCCAACCCGGTGCCGCAAGGTTTGCGCCCGGCGGGCCGGACCGCGCACGTCTTGAGGGGCGGGTGGAGGACCTAGTGGTGGGCATGGCCGGGTCGGGCGGGGACGGGGTGGTGAGCGCCGGAGAGTCGCTGCTCACCGCCGCCGCCTCCGAGGGCTACCTGGCGATGATGACCAAGAGCTTCGGCTCGCAGATCCGCGGCGGCGAATCCTCCTGCCGCGTCCGGCTCTCCTGCCACCGGGTGCTCAACCCCGGGGGGACGCTGGACGTGGCGGTGGCCCTCAACTGGGAGGACTTCTTCCGCTTCGGTGCCGAGCTCCCGCTCGGAGGAACGACCCTGGTCATCCACGAGGAGAAGGCCGGGCCGCCGCCCCAGACGCCCGCCACCCGCGTGCTCTCGCCACAGAGCGTCCTCTCCGTGCCCATCACCGAGATGGCGAAGAAGGCCGCCGGGACGGAGAAGGCCAAGACCAGCGTGGTGCTCGGCCTGCTCGCCGGATGGCTCGACCTTCCTCCCGAGGCGCTGCTCCGCGGCCTGAAGAAGAAGTTCGGCGGGAAGGGCGCCGGCCTGTTCGAGGCCAACGAGCGGGCCCTGGCCAGCGGCCTGGAGCACGCCCGGACCCATCCCCTGGCCACGCCGAGGCTCCTCGCCCGTCCGCCGGCCGCGCCGCCGCGCATGCTCTGCGACGGCAACGACCTGTGCGCGGCGGCGGCCGTCTTCGCCGGGTGCGACTTCTTCGGCGGATACCCGATCACCCCCTCGACCGAGGTGATGCAGTACCTCTCCCGGGAGCTTTGGAAGCAGGGCGGCGTGGTGCTCCAGGCCGAGGACGAGATCAGCGGCATCGGTGCGGCGCTGGGAGCCTCCTACGCCGGGAAGAAGGCGATGACCGCCACCTCCGGACCGGGGATGTCCCTGAAGACGGAGATCCTCGGGCTGGCCACCATCGCCGAGCTGCCGCTGGTGGTGCTCAACGTCCAGCGGGGCGGCCCCTCCACCGGCATCCCCACCAAGCCGGAGCAGGCAGATCTCTTCCAGGCCGCATTCTCCGCCCACGGTGACGTGCTCCGGCCGGTGCTCGCCCCCACCTCGGTGGCCGACACCTTCGACGTCACCGTGGAGGCGTTCAACCTCGCCGAGCGGTACCAGACGCCGGTCATCCTCCTCTCCGACCAGGAGATCGCCCAGCGCAAGGAGACCGTCGACCCGGTGGACACCTCCCGCTTCACCCTCGAGCACCGCCGGGTTCCGGCCGGCGCCGAGCTGGAGGCGTACCGCCGCTTCGCCTTCACCGAGTCCGGCATCAGCCCGGTCAGCCACCCCGGCCTTCCCGGGGGCAACTACCTCGGCGCCGGCATCGAGCACAACGAGCGGGGAGACCCCACCGCCAGCGGGGCGATGCACGAGCGGATGAACGAGAAGCGCTTCCAGAAGCTCGCCCCGCTCCAGAAGCGCCGGGACCTGTTCCAGGTGACGGGGGCCCCCTCGGCACCGCTGGCCCTGGTCAGCTGGGGGAGCTCGGCCGGCGTGGCGCGCGAGGCGCTGGACCTGGCCCGTGCCCGGGGCCTGGAGGCGAAGCTGCTCGTGCCCACCCTGGTCTACCCGGTGGCCGAGGAGGTCTACCGGGAGTTCTTCGCCTCGGTGCGGGCCGGCCTGGTGGTGGAGCTTTCCTTCCAGGGCCAGCTGTATCGCATCCTGCGCATGTTCGTGGACGTGCCGGCCGGGGTGCGCCCCTTCGCTCGGAGCGGCGCCAACCCCTTCCGGCCCGCCGAGGTGGTCGACGAGCTGGCCCGGCTCGCCGGGGGAGGTGCGGCATGAGCCTCGAGGCCCCGGTCGTGCCGCCGCCGCCGCCCGCCCCGCTGCAGGCCAAGGACTACAAGAGCGACCTCAAGCCCATCTGGTGCCCGGGCTGCGGGGACTTCGGGGTGCTCCAGGCGCTCTACCGGGCGCTGGCGGCTGTCGGGCGCCAGCCGCACGAGATCGCCTTCATCTCCGGCATCGGCTGCTCGAGCCGCATCCCCGGCTACACCACCGCCTACGGGTTCAACAGCGTCCACGGCCGGGCGCTGCCCATCGCCCAGGGGGTGAAGCTGGCCAATCCGGAGCTGCTGGTCATCGTCGCCGGCGGCGACGGGGACGGCTTCTCCATCGGCGGCGGGCACGTGGCCCACGCCATCCGGCGGAACATCGACCTCACCTACCTAGTCATGGACAACCAGGTCTACGGGCTGACCAAGGGGCAGCTCTCGCCCACCTCTCCCAGGGGGTTGACCACCGTCACCTCCCCCTTCGGGAGCCTGGAGGAGCCGATCAACCCGCTCCTCTACGTCCTGGCCTACGGCGCCGGCTTCGTCGCCCAGGCCACACCGGCGGACATGCCGGGGATGAGCGCGCTCATCGAGGAGGCCCTCCGCTACCCGGGGTTCTCCTTCGTCAACATCCAGTCCCCGTGCGTCACCTTCGGCGAGGAGGACCAGCAGCTGCGCGCCCACAAGTCGCGGATGGTGCCCCTGGCCGGGCTCCGCCACGACCCGGCCGACCAGCTCCGGGCCCTGGACCTGGCGCGGGCCTACGGCAAGGAGCTGCACACCGGGGTCTTCTACCGCAATCCCCACCCGCCGCCGACCTACGATGCGCTGGCGCGCCAGCGGCAGGCGGAGCTGGGCAAGGACCGGCGCCCGCGCGACCGGGTCCTGGACCGTTTCCTTCTCACCTGACACCGGAGGCCGGAGAGCCGTGGCAGCCACCCAGGGAATCGAATGGAAGAAGCTCTCCCTGCGGGAGGCGCTCGACCTGGCCATCGCCATCGAGGAGGAGGCGCGGGACCGCTACCGGGAATTCGCCGAGCAGCTCACCGCCCATCACACCGCCGAGGCAGCCCGCTTCTTCGAGCACATGGCGCGCGTCGAGGAGATTCACCGCTCGCAGCTCGCCGCGCGGCGCGAGCAGCTCTTCCCCGGGGAGCCGCCCGGGGCGATGCGAGAACGCATCTTCGATGTCGAGGCCCCGGAATACGATGCGGCCCGCGCCTTCATGAGCGTGCGCGAGGCCCTGGAGGCGGCGCTCTCCGCCGAGGAGAAGGCCTACGCGTTCTTCGTCCGCGCCATCCCTCAGCTGCAGAACGCCGAGGTGCGCACCCTCTTCGGGGAGCTGCGCGACGAGGAGGTGGAGCACCAGGACCTGGTCAAGGCAGAGATCGCCCGCCTGGCTGCCGAGCCCGGCGGCCCGGCCGAGGCCTACAGCGACGATCCGGTCGCTCAGTGACGCTTCTGAGGTAAGGATCCAGCCCATCCGATGGCCCACGGTCTCGCGCTCCTCGCTTTTCTTCTCGTCTCCACCGCGGTGGCGGCGAGCCTGCTCGTGGCCGCGCGCCTGATGCGGGTCCGCGCCAAGACCAGCTCGCGGCTGAAGCGGGAAACCTACGAGTGCGGCGAGACGCCCACCGGGCTGGCCTGGGTCCGGTTTCACGCCCGCTATTACGTGGTGGCACTGTTCTTCGTCCTCTTCGACATCGAGGCCGCGCTGATCCTTCCCTGGGGGGTGATCACCCGCGAGGCGGGGCCGGCCGGACTGTGGGCGGTGGTCACCTTCGTGGGGGTGCTCATGCTCGGATGGCTGTGGGGCATCCGGAAGGGAGCGCTGGAATGGGCGTGACTCGACCTCCCAGCACCGTGGACGACAGCGGCAACTTCGAGCACCCGCTGTACAAGCTCCTCCTCCAGACCCCGGGGCTGACCGTGGCCACCGTCGCGCTCGACCAGGTGCTCACCTGGGGGATGACCAACGCGCTGTGGATCTTCCCCATGGCCACCAGCTGCTGCGGCATCGAGCTCATGGCCACCGC
>Ga0335082_10008891_pt1 | contig 10925 bp, 8 predicted proteins | sample Lox_Sample_41_FD_206718 | JGI IMG/M metagenome (GOLD analysis project Ga0335082, IMG submission 206718) | Soil microbial communities from Loxahatchee National Wildlife Refuge, Florida, United States - Lox_Sample_4.1 | ecosystem: Environmental > Terrestrial > Soil > Wetlands | place: USA: Florida... | reverse complement strand
GGCGTAGATCCTGGTCGAGCAGCAGTTCCTCGTCGCCGCGGGCGAGCCGCCGAGCTTCGATCCAGCCACCGTCCAGCCCGCGGGGCACGCGCTCGAGCTGCGGATCTACGCCGAGGACCCGGTCCGGTTCCTGCCCGGCCCCGGCACGATCAGCGAGTGGGACGAGCCCGCGGGCGACGGCGTGCGGGTGGACGCCGGTTATCAGGCGGGCAACACGGTGACGCCGTTCTACGACCCGCTGCTGGCCAAGCTCTGCGTTCACGGTGCCGACCGGGCGCAGGCCCTGGAGCGCGCGCGGGAGGCCGTGACCGCCTTCCGCATCACCGGCCCGAAGACCAACCTGGCGTTCCACGCGGACCTGCTCGCCAGCCCGGAGTTCGTCAGCGGGGACTACGATACGTCCCTGGTGAGCAAGCTGCGTCCCAGGTAACGGTTCCAGGTAACGACAAGAGGAGTCACCGGTGGCTGAGGTCCGCGCGGAGATGGTCGCGAACGTGTGGAAGGTCGTCGCGGCGGAGGGCGATCACGTCGACGACGGCGACACCCTGGTGATCCTCGAGTCGATGAAGATGGAGATCCCGGTCCTGGCCGAAGGGCCCGGCGTGGTCACCAAGATGCACGTGGCCGAGGGTGACGTGGTGCAGGAAGGCGACCTGATCGCCACGATCGGCTAACTAGCCGCTTACACTCCGGTGGTCGAGCGCGGGTAGACGGCCTCCGGGTCGGTGATGACGTTGACCAGGTAGGGGACGCCGGCGGCGAAGGCGCGGCGCAGTGCCGGACCGATGCCCGCGGCCGTGGTCACGAGCTCCCCGGCGCCGCCGAGGGCGCGCACCACCTCGTCGTAACGGCAGCCCGGCTGCAGGTCGGCGGCGACGTCGTAGCCGTACAGGGCGCGCATCGGATGCCGCTCCAGGCCCCAGCCGGCGTTGTTCCCGCAGACCATGACCACGGGCAGCTCGTGCCGGACCAGCGTGTCCGCGTCCATCAGCGAGAAGCCGGCCGCGCCGTCGCCGAGCAGCAGCACGACCTGCGCGGACGGACGGGCGATCCGGGCGGCGATGGCGTAGCCGAGTCCGGTGCCCAGGCAGCCGAACGGTCCGGGATCCAGCCACCCGCCCGGCCGGGGCGGCTCGATGTACTTACCGGCGAACGAGACGAAGTCGCCGCCGTCGCCGATGACCACCGCGTCGTCGTCGAGCACCGTGAGCAGCTCGCCGTAGATACGGGCCGGGTGTACCGGATCGGCCTCGCTGGCCAGCAGCGGCCCGTCGGCCGCCAGCGCGGCCCGGGTCGCCTCGGCCAGCCCCGGCACCCACTCCGGGTCCGCCTGCCCGGCCCCGGCACCGGGCCCGGTACCGGACGCCGCCAGCGCGGTGAAGAACGCGGCCAGGTCGCCCGATGCCGAGGCGGCCAGCGGGACGTGCGTGGCGATCCCGCCCGGCGCGTCGGCCACGTGCACCACCCGGGCCGGGGCGTCCTTCGGGCCGAACGAGCCGTACCCCAGCCTGAAGTCCAGCGGTGTCCCGGCCACGATGACCAGGTCGGCGCGGCGCAAGGCCGCCGACCTGGCCCGGGTCACCAGCAATTCGTGTCCGCGCGGCAGCACGCCGCGGGCCTGGCCGTTGGCGATCACCGGCAGGCGCAATGCCTCGGCCGCCTGCCGGGCCGCGTCCTCGGCGCCGCCCAGCCAGACGTCGGAGCCGAGCACGAGCACAGGATGCCGGGCCGTTCGGAGCAATCGGGCGATGTGATCCACGTCGCCGGCGTCCGGTGCGGGGCCGGCCAGAACGGGACCGTCCGGCCCGGCCGCTGGCAGTTCGGCCTCGGCCTGGCCGTAGATCGCCTCGAGCGAGATGTCCAGGAACACCGGCCCGCGGTGCGGGCTGGCCGCGAGCCGGAAGGCCTCGTCCACCGACCCGGCCAGCCCCGCCGTGTCGTGCTCGGTCCAGGCCCGCTTGGTGACCGGCGCGAGCAGTGGCGGATGATCCATCTCCTGCAGGCTGCCCGAGCCCCAGCGGGAGTCGGGCGCGCGCCCGGCCAGCACCACGACCGGGGCGCCGTTGAACCACGCGGTGGTCACCGCGCTGACCGAGTTCGTCACGCCGGGCCCGGCGGTAACCACCGCCAGCCCGGGCGACCGGGTCAGCCGCGCGGTGGCCTCCGCCGCGAACACCGCGGTCTGCTCGTGCCGCACGTCCACCAGGCGCATCGCAGGGCTTGAAGGGGTTGAAGGGTCGGCGTCGTTCTTGACCACCGCGTCGTAGAGCGGGAACACGTGCCCGCCGGACAGCGTGAACATCACCGATACGCCGTGCTGCCGCGCGGCCGCGACCGCATGCGCACCGCCATGACCAGTTAGCCGCACCACGTCAGCGACGTTACCAGCTGGTAGGCCCAGCTAGTAGAGGTCAGGCTGGCGCCAGTCCCTGCCGGTCACCGGCCGCCACTGCGCCGACGTGACCGACAGCCGCATCGGAGGTTCGGCCGGAACCGATCGCGAGCGGCCCGCCGCCGGCAGCGGGCGCGCGTAGTGCGGGCTAGCCAGGATCATGATGACCATGGCCGCGTCGGCGGCGAACAGGTAGGTCGGGTAGATCACCCCGACGAGGATCCGGTAGTCCGCGACCAGCAGGACCAGCGCGGCGGCGGCGCCGAACATCGCGTAGGGAACCCACGGCTCCTCGCCTGGCCGGCGCCAGGCGTGGTGGAACGTCGGCAGGTAGGCCAGGAAGTCGGTCGCCACCGACACGGCGACCGCCCACGACAGGGGGATGAACCCGGGCACCCAGGTGGCCACCGCGAGCAGGGCCACGCCCTCCGAGGCCAGGGTCACGCACACCGCGTCCAGCCGGCCGAACTCCCTGCTCCCGTGTTGCCACCCGAGGAAGACCACGGCGGCGCAGCCCGCCGCGCAGAGCAGGGTGTAGCACGCCGTGGGCAGCTGCCCGGCGGTGAACGCCGACACGGTGCCGATGGCCTGCACGACGGCCCAGATGCTCCAGGACGCGAGCCTGGGCTGGGCCCGGCCGCGCCCGATGTCGAGGATGTACGGCAGCGCCGCGGCCGCGGTGAGCGCGCCGCCCACGACGGTGACGGCCATCGTCACCGTGCTAGTGTTCACGGCGCCGCTGCCATGGGCAGGAAACTGCCGCCTCCGGTGGCGAGCCCCGGCCGGGCGTCGCCGGCCGCGATGACGGCCCAGCGCGGGTCGGCCTGGGTGCTGGCGACCAGCTTCTCCGGGGCGACGCTGCTCATCCAGTCCAGTTCGGGGAAGGACCGGCGGCGGGCGTGTTGCACCACCGCCACCTCCAGTCGCCGCCCGGGGGAGTACGGCCGCCACTTCGGCGCGAACCGCCCGTCGAACACGCGGTACGCCGGGGGATCGGTCAGGGCCACGACGTACGCGGCCAGGTGCCCGTCCAGGCGCAGCGTGGCGACCTCGAGCTCGCCGCGGGCGGCGTGCCCGTCGTACACCGAACGCCAGAACGCGACGCCGGCCCCGTCGTCTAGGTCGCTCACCCGGCCGGCGTCGTGGTCGCGGGCCAGGTGCACGGCCTCGATCTCGTCGCGCAGGTCCGCCAGCCGGTCCGGCTCGCGTTCGAACCGGATCGTCTCGGTCAGCGCGTGCTGCCGGATCCGGTGCCCGGACCGGTCGAGGCCGCTGCGGATGCCGGGCCCGAGCGGGACCTCGTCCCGGCTGAACCCGATGGCGGGCACCGGGGGCGCGGGTAGCACGCGGCCGTCCGGTAGCTGTCCGGCGAGCCAGGTCGCCTCCTCGCCGTCGCGCAGCCCGGTCAGGGTCAGCCGCCATGGGCAGCTCAGCAGGGCGGCGTAGCGGACCAGCCCGGCGAGCACCGTGTGGCGGGCGCCCGCGGACACCGCGGCGACGTCCCACACGTCGTCGGTGTGCGGCCGGACCGAGGTTATCCGGCACTCTCCGTCCTGGTCGCGCAGCGCGACCAGCGCGGCAGCCATTAAGGTGCCGCCCGGCCCGCGCAGCGCCAGCAGCAAGGGAACGATGTCGCGGTCCGCCATGAGCGCCGCGCGCCACCAGGCGAGCCGGGCCGTCACGGGGATCCCGGCGGCCCGCTGCAGCGTGTCCAGGGCGGGTTCTAGCGCGCGCAGGGCACGCCAGCCGCGCACGGTCGTGGCCCGTGCGGGGGCGGCCGCAGCCGGTTCATGCCGCGTCCCAGGCATTGCCGACCCCTCTCGCTGGGACCGCCCCGCATTAGGGTCAAACGGGGCATCTAGTACTTAGAGTAATCTTTCGCATTCATATTGTGAATAGGCATTTACCTGCACCTTTTCCCTCTCCGTCATGTCATCGACACATTCAGTGACAATTTCATCGCACCGCCCCGCCGATTTCCCGCCCCGTCCCCGTCCCCGTCCCTAGGGGATCAGCCCGAACACGGTGGCCGGTGAGCCCGAGCCGCCCCGTATCCGGATGCCCCCCACGATGATCCATCCGCCGGACGGCGGCATCTCACCCAGGCCAGCCAGGTTCTCCAGGTGGATGCGATGCTCGCGGAGCAGCAGCCTGTTGGCGCCGAACGATGTGTCGGCACCCGGGTCGATTCCCAACGTGTCGATCCCGAGCGCGCCGATGGAGCGCTGCTCGATCAGCCAGCTCACGGCCGCCGGGCCGAACCCCGGATAGTGCAGCCTGCCCGCGGCGTCCGCGTTCAGGTAGGCGGGCGGGTCGTCCCACCGGTCCTCGAAGCCCGTCCACATGATGACGACGCTGCGCGCCGGGACCGGCCCGAATTCCGCCTCCCAGCTCGTGATCCCGGCGACGCCGAGGGTGAAGTCCGGGTCCTCCTTCGCCTCCGCCCGCACGTCGAGCACGACCGCGGGGTAGAAGAAGTCGCCGGGATCGAGTTCGTCCGCGGCCGCCTGGCCGGCGGCGAAGTGCGCGGGCGCGGCCCAGTGCGTGCCCGCCTGCTCGCCGGCCACCAGGGATTGCAGGTGGTAGCCGTCCCGCTCGATCGTGGCGGCCGGGTGGATCTCGACCGGCGGGTCACCGGGGAAGGCGGGGCCGCCGGCCGTGATCACATGGCTGAGGAAGACAACCCGGGTGAAGCCGAACGGGGCGGCGCGGGGGCCGTCCGCTGCACTCACGCTGCCTCCTGATCAGGACGCCGGCTCGTGGTCATCAGCCGGGACATGGGCCGGCGCGACCGGCTCGACGGCCGCCTCCCGGCGCGTCTTGCCGCCTAGGAGGTAGAAGACTACGCCGACACCGACGATGACGGCCAGCGGCACGATCTGCGTGAGCTCGTACTGCAGCCGCTGGTGGGAGAAGCTGAGCGCGGCCAGGTCGTCGTTCGGGTTCCCGCCGCCGCCGAACCAGTTGACGCCGAAGCCCGGCCAGATCAGCGCGACCGTGGCCAGCAGCGCCCAGAACGTCGGCACGACCGAGCAGATCCACGCGCCCGCCATGCCGCCGGGCACCCGGTAGGGGCGTTCCACGTCCGGACGCGAGTACCTGAGCTTGACCAGCGCCGGGAAGATGAACAGGTACGAGATCGTGGTGGTCGAGATCGTCAGCCCGAGCACGGCGGCGAAGTACCGGCTCGAATCGGCCCCGGTGATCTGGAAGGCGGCGATCATCAGCACGGTCGAGACCAGCCCGGACAACAGGTTCATCGCCACCGGAGTGCCGAACCTGGCCGAGAACCGGCCCAGCACGCGGGGACCCCCGCCGTCGTCGGCGGCCACCGCCTCGGTCCTGTCCGAACCCATGATCCAGGTGGTGCCGGCGCTGGCCAGGGCGAAGATGAACACGATGGCGGCGATCCGGCCCAGGATCAGCCCGGCCCCGGTGAGCGTCGCGGATCCGTCGGAGGCGACGTGGCCGCCGTAGACGGTGAACGTGGCCTTGACCGCGTCCAGGAACCCGGTCAGCCCGGACACCTGGCTGGCCGGCAGCACGATGAGGATGGCCAGGATCGGGATCCCGTAGGCCAGCACCGTCGCGGTACCCGACCAGAGCACCGAGAACGGCACGTCACGCTGGGGATTGGTCATCTCCTCGCCGGCCGCCGTGGGCACCTCGAGGCCGGCGTAGTTGAAGAACAGCACCGGCACCACGGCGATGAACACCGCATAGGTGGGCAGGAAGGCGTGGCCGCCGAAGCCGTGCACCCCGTGCCTTGCCGCGTAGACGGCGACGGAAACCACGAAGAACGTCAGCACCACCCCGCGCGCCCAGGCGCCGAGCGTCGGCACCCACTTGCCGTACCGCAGCGACACGATCGCCGCGCCGATGGTGAACCAGATGAAGGCCAGCGCGTACACGTACTTCCAGGCGCCCCCTATCGACCCGAAGAACTCCTCGATCGCGGCGAACGACACGATCGTGAGCGATCCGCCGATCCAGATCGGATTGGAGATCCAGTAGATGACCGAGTTGACGGCGGCCAGCGGGCGCCCGAACGCCAGCCGGCTCCAGACATAGGGGCCGCCTTCTTGCGGAAACGCCGAGCCGAGCTCGGCGACGGACAGCGCGTACGGGAGGAAGAACAAGACGCCGAGAAAGATCAGCCAGGTGAACCCCTGGGCGCCGTTGCTGGCGACGGCGCCGATGGTGTCGATCGTCACCACCGTGCAGATCAGGTAGAAGAACACGTCGAAACGCCGGAAGTGCCGCCGTAGCTTGCTCTTCTCCCGCAGGGCGGTGGCGGTGGTCTCGAAGACGGACTGGGTCATGGCACGCCTCCGGGTTATCTCGGCGCGCTCTCGCGCGGGATCCGGAAGAACGGCGATCGCAGGATGTAGCGCGCGACGAGCATCAGCGCCACGCCGGCCATGACGATGCCGAACAGCGACCACCGCTGTGACGCCGGCGCGTTCTGCCATGACCGGACCACGATCCAGACCAGGAAGCCGGCCGCGGCCAGGGGAAGGATGCCGACCAGCACGGCGTCCCAGGCATTGCTGAAGATGCGCCGCCGGTAGTACACGATGGCGGAGAACGCGGTGAGGATGTAAAAGCTCGCGTACAGCACGCCGGTCACGTCGATCAGCTGGGTGAAGGCGTTCGCGATCGAACCGGAGAGCAGGTAGATCCAGGTGACCACGACCAGGATCACGCCGACGACGACGCTGGCGATGGCCGGGGTGGCGAATCGGGGGCTCACGTTGCCCAGGATCGAGGGCAGCACCCGGTGGCTCGCCATCCCGTAGATCATCCGGGCCAGGATGACGATGCTGACGCCGGTGGACGCGATCACCGACAGCGCCAGCGCGAGCGCCATCACCTTGGCGGCCGGGCCGCCGCCGAGCGCCTGCGCGACATAGACGAGCACCGAGGACGAGTTGGCCTGCAGCCTGGCCGGCGAGACCACTCCCTGCAAGCCGACCTGGGAGAAGGTGTAGATGGCGATGAGCAGGGCGACCGCGATGACAGCGGCCTTGCCCGGGTTGTGCCGCCGGTGCTTCACCTCCTCGTTGACGTAGACCGTGGCGTCCCAGCCGGCCAGCATGAACACCGCAATGAGCAGGCCCGAGGCCAGGCTGCCCCGCCCGCCGATCCCGCCGAGGTTGAACCAGTCGCCGGTGATCGGGAAGCTGCCGTGGTGGTGGCCGAGCGCGAATACCAGGCCCCAGATCGAGAAGCCGATGAGGATCACGTACTCGATCACCCCCATCGCCACCTGGGTCCGCGCGGTGAGGCGGATGCCCGCCACCGCGATCACCAGCAGCACTACGATCACCGCGGTGCTGATGAAGATGTTCGGCCAGACGCTCAGCGCGCTGCCGCCGAAGATGGCCAGGACCGACGGGGCGAGCACCACCACGCCGGCCACCGCCGCGATCAGGCTGGCGGCGATCATCAGCCACCCGGTGAGGAACCCGAGGTACGGGTCGATCGCCCGGCCGACCCACTCGAAGGAGGCGCCGCAGTTGGCGCTCCACAGGTTCAGCCGGCGATAGGCATTGGCGATGACCAGCATCGGGATACCGCACAAGATGATGACCGGCCCGCTGCCGTAGGCCGCCGCCGCGGCCAGGCCGGCCAGCGACAGGCCGATGGCTACCGTCGGCGCGGAGTTGGCCATCCCGATGATGGTGTCCTGGGCGGCCCCGATCGCGTCGGGCTCCAGCCGGGCGGGCAGCACCTGAGTGGTTTCCGGGGCAGCCGTCATGAATCGTTCCGTCATCGTCCTTCCTCTCGGCCTCGTGCCAGCCCCGGCCTGCAGCCTTCCGTGCTCATGCTCACGCCCGCCCGCAGACAACGTGGCCGCGCCGAACATGGCGTTTAGCTGCTTTTCAAACCTTACGGCCAGATTCCGCGTCACGTGATAAGGACGGTGAATTTCACAATGGCGGCAAGTGGCCATCGGCGGGAATAGGGGAGCATAGGCCGGGCCCTGACGCCACGTACCTCAATTGATGATGAATAGCCGATGAATAGCTAATGGGAACTAATCAGGAGCCTGCTCCCTATAGCCAGGCCTGAAACCAGTGTTACTACCGTGAGCAGTGCGGCAAAGCAGCACTCGAGGGCGCCCGTGCCCGGCAGCGGGACCCGGGCCGCAGTCACGGCGGGCCCGGCAGTCACGGCGGGCATCCCGCAACCCGCCAGTCACCGGCCTGCCCGGCACCCGGGATGCGCCACCCGGGCCAGGCCGCAACCCCGGTGTCTGAAGATCACTAGGTCCTGCGACTGGGCCGCGGTCTTGTGACGAATTCTCCGGGTAAATGCAAATCCGCAAATATTGCCCCGATACCGGCTAGAGTGGGGATTGGCACGCCGGGGCGCGCCTCATAGCACGACTGACTGCAGGGAAGGCATGCCGTGCCGGCCTCATGGCTGAGTCGGCCATTGACCCCGGGTGTGAGCAGAAATGCATGTTGAAATCGTCCTGGCGGCCCTGGTGATGGTGGTCGCCGTTCTCGTGGCCGCGGACTTCTTCCGCCGGACCAGCGATGCCCCGCACGAGCACCCGGCCGGAAATGAGCAGGGTCCGGCCGTTGACGCCGGGAGGGAGACCTACCCGGCCTTCCGGGCCGGCTCCGCGGGCTTCCAGTCATCCTCGCCCCCTTACGAACCCGCGGCGGCCCCGCGCGCCGACGCTCGGCAGGACGCCATCCGCCATGATGGCCCCCGCCGGGAGGGAACCCCCCGGGACGGTGCCCCCCGGGACGGTGCCCCCCGGAACGGTGCGCGCCAGGAGTCCGTCACCGGGACGCCGGCGCCGTCGCCCGATCCGGGCGGGCCGCGGACGAACTGGCTCGTCCGCACCCGGCTGTGCCTGCTGGCGGTCGTCTCCGCGGCGGCCGCCGCCCTCGCCACCGCCAGTTTTATCCGCGCGGTCGGCGCCTTCCAGCGAGCCTCGGCCGACTCCAACGTGAGTTCCATGCGCGACGGGGCCATCGCGTCGGCCATCCTGGCCCTGATCCTCGCGGCCGTCATCCTGACGGTGGGACTGTACTCCGCGCTGATCTTGATCCGGTCGGTGCTGCGTCCGCTGCGCCAGCTGCGGACCGGGGCGGTCGAGCTGACCGAGGTGTGGCTGCCCGACGCGCTCCGCAACATCAGCCAGACGGACGGCAAGGGCCGGCCGCTCGCCGTCAAGGGCGTCGGCGTCTCCGCTCTCGATGAGATAGGCGATGTCGCGCGTGCCTTCGACCAGGTGCAAGGCGAGGTGCTGCGGCTGGCCGACAACGAGGCCGGGCTTCGCGGCAAGCTCAGCGAGATGTTCACCGAGCTGTCCGGCCGCGGCCAGACCCTGATGGAACACCAGCTCAGGCTCATCGACGAGCTCGGGCAGACCGAGCTGGACGCCGGCCGCCGGGCGAGCCTGGTCACCATGAACCACCTAGCTACCCGCATGCGCCGCTACTCGCAGAACCTGCTCGTGCTGGCCGGCCATGAACTGCCGGGTCGCTGGAACCGCCCGGTGGTGCTGGCGGACGTGATCAGGGCCGCGGTGGCGCAGACCGGGGAGCACGAGCGCGTGTCGGTCAGCGCGCAGCCGGACATCGCGGTATCCGGACCTGCCGTCATCGACGTAGTGCACCTGATCGCCGAGCTGACCGAGAACGCGGCGTCGCTGTCGGCCGCGGATACGCCGGTCGACATCTCCGGCCACGCGCTCGTCACCGGCGGCGTCCTGGTCGAGGTCACCGATCAGGGCGTCGGCATGAACCCGGAGACGATGGCGCAGGCCAACTGGCGGCTGGAGAACCCGCCGCCGGTCGACGTCGCGGTCTCCAGGAACATGGGCCTGTTCGTGGTGGGCAGGCTCGCGGCGCGGCACGGCGTCAAGGTCCGGCTGCAGCCGGCCGCCACCGGCGGCCTTACCGCGCTGGTCTGGCTGCCCGATGCCGTCGTCGTGCTGCCGGCGGCAGGCGGGGCGGCCGACCCCGGCCTCGCGGAGCCGGACATCATGGCCAGCTCGACCAGGCCCGCGCCGACGCCGGAAGACGTCCGCACGCTCCAGCCGGCCGCCTCGGGCCTGCCCGCCGGCTCGGGCCTGCCCGCCGGCTCGGGCCTGGCCGCCGGACCCGGCCTGCGCCCCCGTCACGCCCGGCCTGCCCTGCGGCTGCGGGCTCCTGTCCAGCTTCCCGCCTCGCGTCAGGCCTTCAGCTGGTCCGAGACCCCCGTCCGGTCGCAGCCAGCCGAGAGCAGCCAGCCAGCCGAGGGCAGCCAGGCCCCCGGCGAGCAGGCCCCCGAGGATTCCTCAGGGCAACGGCGCCTGCCCATCTACGAGGCGGTCGAGTCGGACTGGTTCAGCAGTCACGGCAAGCGGTCCGATAGCGCGGCGGTGGCCGAGGCCGGCTGGGGGGCGGCCGCCGACAGCGGCTGGGATGCCGCGAAGACGGTCCTAGCCCCGGCCTCGAGCGGCGTGACGACGTCGGGCTTGCCGGTGCGGACACCGCTGGCGAACCTGGTTCCCGGCGCGGCCGGACGA
>Ga0335082_10008890_pt1 | contig 10925 bp, 10 predicted proteins | sample Lox_Sample_41_FD_206718 | JGI IMG/M metagenome (GOLD analysis project Ga0335082, IMG submission 206718) | Soil microbial communities from Loxahatchee National Wildlife Refuge, Florida, United States - Lox_Sample_4.1 | ecosystem: Environmental > Terrestrial > Soil > Wetlands | place: USA... | reverse complement strand
GCTGCGCAGCGATGCTGGCCGGCGTCAACCCGCTCCTCGCGTATGGCGTGGTCGGCATCGGCGCCGCGCTCTACTCGCCCGCGAAGTACGGCATTCTCACCGAATATCTGCCCGCCGAGCGGCTGGTATGGGCAAACGGTTGGATGGAAGGCCTCACGGTGGCGGCCATCATTCTGGGCGCAATCCTCGGCGGCTATCTCGTCGGTGTGCGCTTTATCGATTTTGCGACAGCGCACGCCGCGCTGGTGCGTCATCCTCATTGGCTTCTGGCCGGGCCCGGCTATGCGGTGCTGGTGGTGCTGTGGATCTATATCGGCGCATCCATCATCAATCTGTATATCCCGCGCGTGGCGCTCGACCACAAGCTGCCGCGCAAGACACCGCTCTACATCTTGCAGGATTTCTGGCACTGTCTGACGCTGCTGTGGCGCGACCCGCTGGGCCAGGTATCGCTTGCCGTGACCACGCTGTTCTGGGGAGCGGGCGCAACCCTGCGCTTCATCGTGCTCAAGTGGGCCGGGGAGACCCTGCACTTCAACGACACTCAGGCTGCCCAGCTGAGTGCCGTCACTGCGGTGGGGATCGCACTGGGTTCGGTACTGGCGGCGCGCCTGGTCGCGCTCAATCGCTCGGTTAAGGTGTTGCCGATGGGCATCTTCATGGGATTGGTGGTCATGGCGATGACGCTCGTCACCGATTGGAAGATAGCAGTCGTGCTGCTCATGCTGATCGGCGCCATGGGCGGCTTCTTCGTCGTGCCGATGAACGCGCTCCTGCAGCATCGCGGCCATCTGCTGATGGGCGCGGGGCACTCCATCGCCGTGCAGAACTTCAACGAGAATATCAGCATCCTGGCGATGAACGGGGTGTACGCGACGATGGTGCGCACCGGCCTGCACGTGGACGGTATCACCATCGCCTTCGGTCTCATCGTTACCCTCACGATGTTCTATCTCTGGCGCAAGCACGGGCACGATCAGGACTGAGCGCACGCGCGGCTGCTTACATGCGCGCGCTGTGCGAATCGCTGCGGGCATCGCGACGCAGCCTGCGTATGGTCCAGACGACAACACCGACAGCCGCGATGCCGACCAACAGTTCCAGCTCATAACGGTGAGCATCGCGCAGCATCATCTCGACGGCCTGACCGAACAAATAGCCTGCGCCGGCCACCACGACAGCCCAGATCACCGCGCCGATTGCGTTCAAGGTGACGAACTTCATGTGCGACACCTGCGACATGCCGATCAGCACCGGTCCGGCCACCCGCAGCCCGTACATGAATCGCACCCCGACGATGAGCCAGGTGCTCTGGCGATTGATCAGATCGTCGACGCGAGCAGCGTGGCGCTGCAGGCTGGGGAAGCGGGCCAGCATCTGCCGACCGCGGTAGCGTCCCAGCGCGAAGAAGATCTGGTCGCCGAGAAAGCCGCCCGCCGCAGCGATGGCAACGACCCAGGGGAAATGCAGCAGAGCGCGATGCGCGGCAAACCCCGCCATGATCAGGACCGTCTCACCCTCGAGCAGCGCGCCGAAAAACACGGCGATGTAGCCGTAGTTTTCGAGCAGCGCCTGGAGGTGGGAGTGGTCCATGTTGGAGGGCGGTGAAAAGGTGAACAGGTGAAGAGGTGAAGAGGTGAACCGGTAAAAGCGTGCGTCGGGGAGAGCGATTCACCTCCACAGTCGCTTCCAGTTCACCTTTTCACTTCTTCACCTTTTCACTCATTCACCTATTCCCTCACAAGACCACCGGCCGATCTGGCAGCTCGTTGGCGCCGGCTGCATCGCGCGGGAAGTGTCGCTGCAGATGCTCCCCCACTGCGCGAATGCCAGAGACTACGCCGGCCTCGAATGCACCCTGGCGAAATTGCTGTTCCATGGTGCGGCAGATCGACTCCCAGCCCTCGCCGACACGCACGTGAATGCCGCGATCGGCGACGATCTCCACGTCCCGATCGGCGAGCAGCAGATAAATCAGCACGCCGTTGTTGTGCTGGGTGTCCCACACGCGCAGCCGCCCGAACATTTCAATGGCACGCTCACGCGCCGACAAGCCCGCCATCAGTTGTGCGAGATCGAGCGCGTGCTCCACCGCAAAGCGAATCTGACCGTTGTGTCTGGCTTCCGTTTCAGCGATGACACGCTCGATCGCATCGAGGGTGCGCGCCGGAAATGCGCGTTTGACGCTCCACATCGTGGTGAAAAGATGCCGCGCGACGCGTGAAGGCCTCATCGTCTTATCCCTTTACCAGCGTCCAGAGGCGCCACCGCCGCCAAAGCCGCCCCCGCCACCACCACCCCAACCGCCGCCGCCACCGCCGCCGAAGCCGCCTCCGCCCCATCCACCGGTGCGTGGGCCTCCCAGCCCCGACCCGCTGCCTATCAGCGTGAACACGAAAGCGATGAATCCGATCACCACCGCCGCGATCACCGAGCTCACCATGACCCAGGCGATCGCAGCGGCCACGCCGCCGATTGCTATCGCCGCGGGAAAGCGGCCCATCATGGCACGCAGCGCACCGCCTATCACCACGACCAGAATGATGCCGATGATGAACAGCGAGTGCAGCGACCCGCCGCTGTTACGCTCCGGCGCACGCCAGTGCTGCTGTGGCGGAGGCAGCGGCTCGCCATCGATCACTTTGATGATGGCATCGACCCCGGCATCGATGCCGCCGAAGAAGTTGCCGCTGCGAAACTGCGGCGTGATCACTTCATCCACGATGCGCTTGGCGGTCACATCGGGCAAAACCCCTTCGAGGCCGTAGCCGACCTCGATGCGCAGCTCGCGGTCATCCTTGGCCACGAGCAGCAGCGCGCCGTCGTCGACCTTCTTGCGCCCCAGCTTCCATTGATCGACCACGCGGATGGAATACTGCTCGATCGCCTCGGGACGTGTAGTGGGCACGATCAGCACCGCGAGCTGGCTGCCTTTGCGCGTTTCGAAAGCAGCGAGCTTCTGTTCCAGCCGATCCGTCTGGTCGCGCGTGAGCGTACCGGTCAAGTCGGTGATGTGCGCGCGCAGTGGCGGCACCGCGACCAGATCCTGGCCGAGGACCACCGCAGCCAGTGCATACAGCAACAGCCCCGCGATGAGCGAGGCGACCCGGAGTGACATCGGTTACTGCTTGGGCGCCGGCTGCGGCTGTGCGCCAGCGGCCGGGGGCTTGGAGAAGTCGACCGTCGGTGGCTTCGCGATCGCCGCTTCGTTCTCGACGGTGAAGTTGGGTTTCGCCTTGTACCCGAACATCATGGCGGTCAGGTTCACCGGGAATTGACGCACGGTCGTGTTGTACTCCTGCACCGCCTTGATGTAGCGCTGGCGCGCCACGGCGATGCGGTTTTCAGTTCCCTCCAACTGCGCCTGCAGATCGCGGAAGTTCTGGTCGGACTTGAGCTGCGGATAGTTCTCGGTGACCACCAGCAGGCGCGACAACGCCGACGTGAGCTCGCCCTGGGCCTGCTGGAACTTGGCAAACGCCTCGGGATCGTTGATCAACTCGGGCGTGGCCTGGATGCTGCCCACTTTGGCGCGCGCATTGGTTACCCCGAGCAGCACATCCTGCTCCTGCTGCGCGAAGCCTTTGACCGCGGCCACCAGGTTGGGAATGAGATCAGCCCGCCGCTGGTATTGATTGATGACCTCGCTCCAGGCCGCCTTGGTCTGCTCATCTTGCGTCTGGATGGTGTTGTAGCCACAGCCGGCCAATGAGATGGTGGCGCCGAGCATCAGCAACAGGGTCAGCAGTCGGTTCATCGTTCCCTCCTCGGATGGGCAAAACGCCCGGACTCTATGTTGGGGTCGGCGCCTGCGCTTTCAACCGTTCCATGGTCTCGCGCGCAAAGCACAGGTCTTCCCATGCCTTCGCCTTATCGACTAGATTGCGCAGCAGATACGCAGGGTGATAGGTCACGATCAAAGGAATGCCGCTGCAATCATGAAGCCGGCCGCGCAGGCTGCCGATGCTCGCGTCGTTCTTCAGGAGATTGTTGGCCGCGGTCTTGCCGAGCGCGATCAGCACGCGCGGGCGGATGAGCGCAATTTGCCGCTGTAGAAATGCTTCGCACGCGAGCGCCTCACCCGGCTCGGGTACGCGATTACCCGGTGGGCGGCACTTGACGATGTTCGCGATGTAGACGTCCTGGCCGCGCTTGAGTCCGATCGCGAGCAGCATGTTATCGAGCAGACGGCCGGCCTGGCCCACGAACGGCTCGCCGCGCGCATCCTCCTCCGCGCCGGGACCTTCGCCGATGAACAACCAATCGGCGGCTTCATCTCCAACGCCGAAGACCGCCTGCCTGCGGGCCGCATGCAGCTTGCATGCAGTGCACTCCCGCACCGCAGTCTTGAGCTGCGTCCAGTCCATGGCTGCGATCCGCACCTCGCGCGGGAGTTGTTCAGCAACCGGGCCCTCCACCACCGCCTGCATCACCGGGGCGTCCGCTCGCGTGCCAGCCGTGCGATTGCGCAGTCGCCATTGCGGTGCGAGGCCCAGCTCCTCCAGCACCATCGCCTGCCGGTTCATAGATCGAGTCCCATCAGGATGGCATCTTCACGTCCCTGCGCACCTGGATAATAGCCGCTGCGCACGTAGAGCTCCCGAAAGCTGGCCTGCGCGTAGAGCGCTCGCGCCGGGATGTTGCTCGGGCGCACCTCTAGAAGGATGCAGCGCACATTCTCGCTCCGCGCAATGGCGATGAAGTGCTGCAACAGATAGCGTCCAAGCCCGCAGCGCTGCCACTCACGCGCCACACTCAGGTTGAGCACATGCGCCTCTTCCACGCCGAGCATCAGCACCCCATAGCCGGCGACGGTCCCGCCGCACTCCAGCATCCAGCAGCTGTAGCCCGCATGCAAAGAATCGCGGAAATTGCCGAGCGTCCACGGATGCTCGTAGATCATGCGCTCGATGCGAATCACGCCATCCAGATCGCCGGGCACCATCGGGCGCAGCAGCGGCGCCTCGGAGAGCACTGCGCTCATCGGCCGCCCTCCGGGAGCTCGGCCCGGCTGCGCGCACGGCGCTCCTCCACGGTGAGCGCCACGTGATCGCGCAGGTACAGCGGATGCGCCTGCTCTGGCGGCACCCCCAGTCCGTGACGCAGCAGATCAGCCCCGAGCACGGCGATTTCGTGAGCGCGCGGATGCAGCTCCGGCTGCACATCGTCGATGTGTCCGGCATAGCGTCGAGCAAGCGCTTCCGCGTGCACGGCGAAGCCACTGCCAGCGCCCGTCCAGTTGCCGCCGCGGAGTGCCGGCGCCGCATCCGGTGTGCAAAGCTGCGGAGGATGAATCACGCTAAAGCTTTCGGCGCTCCGCTCAAAGGCCGCGCAATAGATCTCTCCCATGCGCGCGTCGAGGCAAGCGAACACGCGCGGGGCGCGAGCCGCCTGAGCAATCGCGAGCAGCGTACCCACACCGACGGTGACGATGCCGGCGCCCGCGGCCAGACCTTGCGCCACACCGCACGCGATACGCAGGCCGGTAAACGACCCGGGGCCCGCACCGAACGCCACCGCGTCGAGCGAGCGCAACGGCAGAGAGGCCTGGAGAAGCAGCGCGTCGACCATCGGCAACAGGAGCTCAGAATGCCGCTGTCCAGCAAGCTCCTCGTGCGCCAGCAGGTGGCCATCTCGCCATAGAGCGACCGAACACCAGGGAGAAGAGGTTTCCAGGGCGAGAATATTCAAGGGCGGTGCCGGCAGGTGCGACTCATGTGCGTCGCGGCGCAATGCGCGGGTTGCGAGGCGTGCGGCATTTTAGCGGATTTGCCTGGCCACGGTGGTCCGGAAGACTTGGCCGACTGACTTGTCGCACCAGTCATTGTCTCCACACCGGGTGTCTTCATGAATTATCCAGGTTAGTTGCTATAATTCGCCGGTCTCGACGGCTGGCCTTGAGGCGCGCCAACTGCACGCCTCCGCGCAACCACCATGCACGTGGTCCAACGCAGGCGGCACGATCGACACGGACAACCAGGCTCGAACCAACGGGCCCTCAACTCAAGTCGGGAGGATGGATCCAATGCGTCACCTGTCGCGCGCGGTGAGCGCGCTCATTACCGCTTCGAGCTTATGCCTTGCCGGGCCCGCCCGCGCTGAAGAGCCGCTCCGCATCGGCGTGATCACGTTTCTCTCCGGGCCGGCTGCCGGCCCGTTCGGCGTGCCAGCCAAAAACGCCTCGGATCTGCTGGCTGAGGCCCTCAACAAGGGCGGGCAGGCCCCCGGCTACGAGAAGAAAGGCTTTGGCGGTCGTGCGATCGAGCTGGTCTACGTCGATGAAGCCGGCGGACCGAGCAAAGTAGTCACCGAGTACCGCAACCTGGTCGACCGACAAAACGTGGACATGGTGATCGGTGTGATCTCCAGCGGCGACTGTCTGGCGGTCGCGCCGGTGGCCGAAGAGGTGAAGAAGTTCACCGTGCTGTTCGACTGTGCGACCAACCGTATCTTCGAAGAAGGTACCTACAAGTACGTCTTCCGCACCACCACCATGGCCACACAGGAGAACGTGGCCGCGGCGCGCTATATCTCGGAGAATTTCCCCAACCTGAAGACTTTCTCCGGCATCAATCCGAACTACGCTTGGGGCCAGGACGCGTGGGCCGACTTCACCGAGGCGATGAAGATCTTGAAGTCGCAGGCGCAGATCGCCACCAACGTTACGCCCAAGCTCGGCGCCGGCCAGTACGGCGCAGAGATCTCTGCGTTGCTGGGAAGCAATGCCGAAATCATCCAGAACTCGCTCTGGGGCGGAGATCTGGAGGCGTACATCCTGCAGGCGGCGCCGCGTGGACTCATGGCGCAGATGCCCAACATCATGATCACCGGCGAGACCGTGATCGAGCGTCTCGGTAAGGATCTGCCCGACGGCACGATCCTCGGCGCGCGCGGGCCGAACGGTCCGTTCGCACCGCCGAACCAGTTGAACAAATGGTTCGCCAAGGCCTACAAGGACAAGTACGGCATCAATGCCGTGTATGCCTCGTATCACATGGCCACCGCGTTCTTCGGCGTGAAGGCTGCATACGAGAAGGCGCAGGCCGCCAACAAGGGCAAGGAACCGACCATCGAGCAAATCATCGCTGCGCTGGAGTACTCCAAGTTTGACTCGCCTGCGGGCACCGTTGACATGTCGCTCGGCAAAGGCCATCAAGCCGTCCAGCACGTCCCCTACGGCACGGTGCGCAAGGTCGACGGCAGAGTAACCCTCACCAACATCAAGTACTACCCTCCCGATCAGATCAGCCCGCCCGACGGAATGAAGAGCGTGGATTGGATCCGCTCGGGGTTTAAGAAGAAGTGATAGAGACGTGAAGATGTGAACAGGTGAAGAGGTGAAGAGGTGAACTGGAGAGGGAGTCGGAATGATGAGGTATGTCTCCCATTCACCTTTGCACCTTTTCCCTTGTGACCAGCGAACCGGCGAGAGCCGTTGGATGATCCCACAGCGCGTCATGTTCACCTCTTCACCTTTTCACTTTTTCACCTTGGCTCTCTACAACATGAGGTGATTCAGACCATGACAACCCATCAAAAACCATTCAATCCCTCTCGCCGCAACGCCGTGAAGGCGACAGCCGCCGTCGGCGCAGCGGCGGCGCTTGGTTTTCCGGCCATCGTACACGCGCAATCAGAGAGCATTCGCGTCGGACATCTCACCCCGCGCACCGGTTTTCTTGGACAGGTGGGTGAGTACGGCTACCGCGGTGCGACGCTCGCGGTAGACGAGATCAACGCCGCGGGTGGCGTGCTCGGGCGCAAGCTCGAGCTGATCGCAGAGGACAGCGTGAACCCGGCCACCGCGGTCAACAAGGCGCAGAAGCTGATCGAGCGCGACAAGGTGGTGGTACTGATCGGCGAAGTGAGCTCCGCTTCGGCCGGCGCGATCGCCGAGCAGGCGCTCAAATACAAGACGCCGTACTTCAACACCGGCGCCAACTCGGACGCGCTGCGCGGACAGAACTGCAATCGCTTCACCTTCCACGTCGAAGGCAGCAACACCATGTACACCAAGACCATCGGTACATGGCAGAAGGACCACAATCTCATCAAGGGCGCGAAGTGGTACTTCCTGACCGCGGACTATGCCTTCGGCCACGATCTGTACCGTGTGTCCTCGCGCTTCCTGCAGGAAAACGGCGGCATCGTGCTGGCTAACGACATGGTACCGACCAACACCGCCGACTACAGCGCGTACATTTTGAAAGTGCGCTCGCTCAAGCCGGACTTCGTCTACCTGAATCTGGCCGGTGTCGATCAGACCACGTTCCTCAAGCAGTACAAGGAATACAGCCTGCCGTTCCCTCTGGCTGGCGGCGTAATGGACACCGTTCCCTTCTGGGCGGCCGGGCTGGAGAATCTTTCGGGCCACTGGCAAAGCCTGTGGTATCACGGCCTCACTGTCCCTGCTGCGCAGTCCTTCACCAAACGCTTCAGCGAAAAATTCTCAGGCCCGCCCGACAACCAGGCGTGGGGCGACTACGTCGGCATCAGAATCGTGGCGCAGACCATCGGCGAGACTAAGAGCACCGAGGCGCCGACGCTGATACAGCACCTGGAAAAAGGCGCGACGTTCGATATTCTGAAGGAGCGCAAGGGCAGCTTCCGCGCCTGGGATCATCAGCTCCTGCAGGAGATGTACGTGGTCAAGGTGAAAGACAAGGCGCAGTCGAAGGACAAGTGGGACATTTTCGATATCGTGCGCGCGGTCCCCGGCCCGAAAGAATCCCTCGAGATGATCCAGCCGAGCCAGGCGGAGAATCCATGCAAGATGGCCTGAGCCCCGCTGGGGCTCAGGCCATCTTGCATGAGTGAAGGAGTGAATGAGTGAAGGGTGAAATTCTTTAAGGCCGTTATTCCTCACTCATTCACTCATTCACTCATTCACTCATTCACTCATTCACTCATTCACTCATTCACTCATTCACCGCAGTTAGATGACCATCATCCCCGAGCTGATTCTCGAGCAGATCATCAACGGCCTGCTGGTCGGGTCGTTCTACATCATCCTCTCGCTCGGGCTCTCGCTCATCTTCAGCCTCGGCGGCGTGGTGAATCTTGCGCACGGCGCGTTCTACGCCGTGGGTGCCTATCTCGCTTTCGAGATCCAGAAGCTCGCTGGCTTCGGCGGCGCCGCCGTGCTTTCGCCGGTAGCGGTTGCATTCATCGGCGTCATCATCGAACGGCTGTTCCTGTCGCAGCTCTACAGCAAGGATCCGGCGCTCGGCCTGCTGTTCACGTTCGGCCTGGCGATGGCCGCCGAGCAGGCGCTGCGCATGAAATGGGGCACCACCGGATTGCCCTTCTCGATTCCCGACGCGCTGCGCGGGCAACTGCACCTGGGCAATTTCATCTACTCGTACTATCGACTGACGATTCTGGCCGTCACCATCGTCGCGGTCACCGGGTGCTGGTTGCTGCTCAACAAGACGGCGTTCGGCATGGTGGTACGCGCCGGGGTGCGCGACCCCGAGATGGTGCGCGCCATGGGCATCAGCCTGCGCCCCGCCCTCACTGCGGTATTTGCGCTCGGCGTGGGCCTCGCGGGATTGGCCGGCGTGATGTCGGCGCCACTGGCCGGCGTGCAGCCCGCGATGGGCAACGAGATTCTCACCGCGACTTTCGTCGTGGTGGTGATCGGTGGACTGGGCAGCTTCTGGGGCGTCGTGGTGGCGGGTCTCCTGGTCGGCGTCGTGCGCGGCATCACGGTGTACTTTTATCCGCCCGCCGCGGAAGCTTCGATGTACCTGCTCATGGTGCTGGTGCTGCTCTTCCGTCCGCGCGGATTGATGGGCGAGCAGTTCGACAAGTTCGAATAGCGATGCCACCCTTTTCACCACGCAGGCAGAAGGATCGCCGGCATCTCGAAGAAGATGCAGGCCAGTGGGCCGGCAAGCTAGTCGCCCGCTATGTCGCGGCCGAGGATGCCGATGAGCGCATGCGCGTGTTCGTGGAGATGGACCGCGCCTTGCCGCTCGATGAGGACGCGGCGCTCGCGTTGTATCGCGTCGACCCGATCGTTTCCTCGTCTTTCATCGAGCGCCATCTGCCGCCGGGACGTCGCACCGAAGATCAGCACGCGGCGTGGCAGCGGCTGATGGAGATGGCTTCCGCACGCGGCGACGAAGCGCTGTTCTTTGCGCTGTACCGGCGGCAGGCGACTCTGGAGCAGTGGCTGCACGAGACCACCGAGCTCGCCCGTGGGACTCTCACCGCCCGCGCGCTGTGCGCCGAGCTCAGTCGCCGCCATCCGCAGCGCTGGCGGCCGGACATCGGCCCGCATCTCATCGCGCTGGCGCGCAGCCGCGGCGAAGAGGTGCTGCCTTACCTGGTCCAGCACGCTGAGCTGGTGTGGTCGCGGCAGCGGCGTGGCGGCTATGACGACATCCTGGCGCTGGCGCGCAGCCGCGGCTGGTGGGAGCTGTGGGCGACCCTCGTGCGCATCAGCGCTGCAGCCGCGGATTACGACCGCGAAGTACATGCGCTAGTCACCGATCGCACCTTGCCGGAGCCCGATGCAGTGCATCGGCTGATGCTGCTTGCCGGTGTCGGTGCGGGGTCGGGCCCGGTCCGCCCACGCGTCAAGGCGCTGCGTGAAGATACGATCCTCGCCCTGCACCGGCGCTTCCCGCATCTGGTGACCGGTCCGTTTCGCAACCAGCTGCAACCTTCGCCGCGCCGACCGCTCACCGGCGTGCTCGAGCTCGCGATCCGCGTGCGGGACAGGGAGCTCATCGATCAGCTCGCAGCACGCCTGGCGGTGCGCGCCGACCGCTCCGGCGCGGACCAGCTCCTGCAGACAGCCGGGTACGCGGCTTTGTACTTAGAGGCGGCCGACGCGCAGCCGGAAGCCGGACGCCGCGCGGTCACGATCCTGCGGCGCATCCCCCGACGCGCGATCAACAACCAGCGCGAGCTGCTGC